>Ga0206117_100445_pt1 | contig 43815 bp, 38 predicted proteins | sample 3A5Ametagenome_FD_177997 | JGI IMG/M metagenome (GOLD analysis project Ga0206117, IMG submission 177997) | Enriched microbial communities from leaf-cutter ant dump, University of Wisconsin, Madison, United States - 3A5A | ecosystem: Environmental > Terrestrial > Nest > Insects nest > Nest dump... | reverse complement strand
CGGCTGTCGGGATCGGCGCCGAGCACGTCGAGCAGGGCGGCGTGGTCGTGGCCGTCGATCATCTCGACATGGAAGCCGAAGGCGCGCCACTTGTCGTCGAGCGGGTCGAGGCCGTTGGTGGTCTCGGTGCGGTCGCCCTGCTGCAGGCGGTTGCGGTCGACGATGACGGTGAGGCGGTTGAGCTTGCGGTGGCCGGCGGCCATGGCCGCTTCCCAGTTGGAGCCTTCCTGCAGTTCGCCGTCACCGGTCAGCACGAAGGTCCGATAGTCCTTGGCCGCGAGCTTGCCGGCAATGGCGACGCCAACGGCGACCGGCAGTCCGTGCCCGAGCGGTCCGGTGTTGGTCTCGATGCCCGGCAGGTAGTTGCGGTTGGGGTGGCCGTTCAGCATGGACAGCGGCTGCATGTAGGTCTTGAGCTGGGCTTCCGGGAAGTAGCCCGCCTGGGCCAGCACCGAATAGAAGGCGCCGGTGCAATGCCCCTTGCTCATGATGAAGCGGTCACGGTCCGGATGGCGCGGCTCGTTGGGATCGTAGCGCATGACGCCGAAGTACAGCGTCGCCAGGATGTCGGCTGCCGAGAAGTCGCCGCCCGGATGGCCGAGCTGGGCCTCGTGGACCATCGTGAAGGCGCTGCGCCGAATGTTCAGCGCCCGTGCGCGGACCATGTCGATCCTATCGGCGCCGGAAGCCGGCGCCGAGGCGGTTGAAAGGGGCATTTCGTGTTCTCCGGGTTGCGGCCGGCAGGCCGTCAACAGAAAGCCTTGAGGCCGAGCGTCGGCACGGCCTCGCCGTTGTGATGGTAGATGGGCAGCTTCATGTACCGGCTGACCGCTTCCTCGACGATGCCGGCCACCTGGCCGCGCACCATGGCGACGTGATGCTCGAATCCGTTCTGCGTCACGACCTTCAGAAGCTGACGCAGCTTCTCGACCTGGATCACGGCGATGCCGCCGTCCATGCCATAGGGGTCGTCGGTGAACCGGCCATCGCCGACATAGGCCTTGATGGTGGCGTTGAGGTCGTCGGAGGAGAAGCGCAGGAAGCTCATCGGGCCCGCCTTCACCTTGCCCTTGACGGCGCCAAAGCACTTGTCGCGGCCGATGGTCTCGCCCAGCACGTCGAGCTCGCCGATGTTGGGCGTGTCGCCGAAGAAGCTCTTCGGATAGTTGCCGCAGTGGGTGCCGACGCACTTGTCGGGGTCGTAGCCGTAGTTGTTGTTCCAGTCGAGGATGGCGGCCGGCTGGCCGGCGGCGAGCGTCAGCGCATACATCGACAGCGTGCCGAGCACGTCCACCTCGCAAGCGCTAGGCATCAGCTTCTCGCCCATCATGCTCATGGAGAGGCAGGTGGCGCAGCCATAGTTGTCCTGCAGCGAGCGCCAGCACTGGATGGCCGAAGCGTCGCAGTCGTTCTCGCCCATCCATTCGTCGATGGCGATGCCCCACTTGGCCTGCTTCAGAACCTGCTCGGGACGGATATGGGCGTCGATCTTGCCGTAGCCGCCGATGGCCGCGAGCTTGTCCTTCACGCTGGCGGCGCTGTCGTCGATCGCCTTGGCGCGCCCGATGATCTCGGAGAGGTCGACCGGCACCACGGTCACGCCCATCGCCTGGAGCAGCTTCTCGGAGTAGCGCATGGTCTGGAACGGCGCCGTGCGGGCGCCGATGGCGCCGATGCGGGCGTGGCTGAGGCCGCGCACCGTGCGGCAGACGCGGGAGAAGGCGTCGAGGTCGCGACCGAACTCCTCACCGTCGAGGTCGGAGGTGTGGCTGGTCGTCTCGCTGAAGGGAATGCCGTAATTGTAGAAATTGTTGGCGACCGAGATCTTGCCGCAGAAGGCATCGCGGCGGCTCTTGACGTCGACCTTGTCGAACTCGTCGTTGCAGGCCTGGAGCAGGATGGGCACGCCGAGGCTGGCGGCCATCACCATCTCGATGATGGCGATCTCGTCGCCGAAGTTGGCAAGCGAGATGACGAGGCCATCGATCTCGCCCTTGTGGGCGGCGAAGAAGCGGCCATAGAGCTTGGCGTCGTCGCGCGTCTGCACGGCGCCGTTCACCGTGGCATCCACCGGAGGCATCAGCGTGCGGATGCCGAGGCGGGCCGCCTGGGCCTCCAGATCGTTGCGCGCCTTGATGCAGGGGGCGCCGTTGAAGAACTGCCGGCTGCCAACCACCAGGCCGAGGGTCACTTCGCGCTTGAACTTGTCCGTCATTCCATCCTCCCGTCGGCAAGGCTTGCGCCGACATGAATTCAGTTTTCGATTTTTATCGCTTTCTTTCGTTTGATGATGTTTTTTAGGGGGCGTTTTGTCAATAGGGTTTTTGCCCGCTCCCCCGCCGGCGCGGCCGTCAGTCCGGCATCCGTCGGTCCGATCTGCCAAAAAGGCTTGGCGGCCGAATGGAAATCGGAGCTATAAGGATCGCAAGAAAGCGAAGGTCCCCATGGTGACAGAAGCATCGAATGGTAGCGGAGCGGACGTGGGTTCGTCCGGCAAGCGCGGCGCCGCCGCGGCTGAGACGCCCGCTTTCACCGGACTTCTCGCCGAACCCCGGCGCATGAAGATTCTCGAATGGCTGCAGGAAGAAGGCAGCGCCCGCGTGCGCGAGCTGTCGCAGGCCTTCAAGGTATCCGAAGCCACCATCCGCCAGGATCTCGAGCGCCTCGAGCAGGATGGCCATATCCTGCGCGAGCATGGCGGCGCCTATCTCAAGACCGTGCAGCAGCAGGTCGGCACCATGTCGCTGCAGCACATCGAGAACATGGATCGCAAGCGGAAGATCGGTGCCAAGGCGGCGTCGCTGGTCAAGAACAACGAGACCATCATTCTCGATGCCGGCTCGACGACCACCGAGATCGCCCAGCGTCTGACGACCCGCGAAAACCTGACGGTCATCACTAACGCGCTCAACATCGCCATCATCCTCGGCGCCGTTCCCGGCTACGCCGTGCATATGCCAGGCGGCCAGTTCAAGGCACCGACGCTGTCGCTCTCGGGCGACAAGTCAGTCGAGTATTTCCGCAATATCTTCGCGTCGAAGCTGTTTCTCGCCACGGCCGGCGTGTCGGTCGATGCCGGGCTCACCTACCCCAGCTTTGCCGACTTGCAGCTCAAGGAGGCGATGATCAAGGCCGCCGCCCACGTCTATCTCGTGGCCGATTCGTCCAAGATCAACCGCACGTCCTTCACGCGTCTCGGCAATCTCGACGTGATCCATTCCTTCGTGACCGACGACGGCATAGCCGACAGCGACGCCAAGGAGTTCGAGCGTCGCGGCATCGAGTTGATCGTCGCCACCTGACGCCGCCCCCCCCGTTGTCTGTCGCTTGTCGGGCGGCGTCATTTTCGTTCCTGCCTTGCAGTACGCCGTCGCGGTGACGCGCTGGCAGCTCGTGGTCGCCCCGAGGGGGGGCGGCCGATCGATGCGTGCAAGCGGCATCTTGCGCGCCTTTGGCGAGCGTCGCGCTCTCTTGCTACCTTTCGAATATTATCGACTTTTGTCTAATCGCGAGCGATTTGGCGATCGCTGGCGTTCGCGTGGACCGGCATGGGCCAGAATCTGCTTACATCCTGAGCCGGGTATGCGGAAAACAGCCGAAAATTCCGGCTGTCTCAAATCGCGCGAGCCGAGGGCGGTCAATAGGTGCGAATGATCCGTTGACAAACGATAGAAAACGAAAATAATCGAAACATGAGGTTCGGGTTGGAGATCCCCGCGACCCTAGGGAGGATGAGCATGCCAGACCATGCTGTGTCGCGTCGGCCTTTCGCCGGCACGGCCGACAATCAGTCGTTCGCCGCTCCTCGCGGCCGGGGCGGCGCAAAGCTTTCAAGGCGTCTCATCGTTGCCGGTGTGCTGGCAGTTGCATTGGCCGGCTGCAAGATCCTGCCGATCCAGAGCGAGTCCGAGGCGGCCCAGCAGAAATTCAATGGCGTGGACTACGTGACCAAGCTTTGGGATGGCGAGGTCATTCCGGTGGTTCGCGACAAGGCGTTTCCGATCGAGGCGGTCATCGCGGCGATCGAGGGCGGTCTCGACAAGGCCGGACCGGAGTTCGGTCATCGCCCCGCCGAAGAGGGGAGCCCCTGGAGCTTCGTCGTCAAGGGCACGGCGGTGATCAAGGAAAAGAACACGGCTTCCCGCGCCGGTACCGTGCTGATCGACGTGGCCACCCCGAAGGGGCCGGTGCCGGTGACGATCCAGATCGGCCCCGTCATCAAGGGCAACTCGCTGCGCGACGCCATGCCCTTCATCAACTTCCAGAACTTCACCAATCAGCTCGAGTTCGCCGAAGTCGGCCGCGCCTTCAATGGCCGCGTCGCCACGGAACTGAAGGCGGTCGTCGATGGGCTGGCTCCCGGTCAGACGATTGCCTACTCCGGCACCTTCTCGCTCAACACGGCCACCGACAAGATCCTGCTGACCCCGGTTCTGATCGGGTCGGCGGGAGGAGCCCAATGAGCGCGCTGGAACGCACTGACGCGCCGGCGGTGATCCTTCGCGCCGAGAAGATGACGCGCGTCTTTCCTGGCACCATCGCCTTGGAGGACGTCGACTTCGATGTCTACGAGCGCTCCGTGAACGTGCTGATCGGCGAGAACGGCGCCGGCAAGTCGACGCTGATGCGCATCCTCGCTGGTGTCGATCGGGCGACGTCCGGCCGCATCCTTATGGGCGGCGAAGAGGTGCAGTTCTCCTCGGTGCTCGACGCGGCGCAAAAGGGCATCGGCATCGTCTTCCAGGAACTCAATCTCTGCCCCAATCTCACGGTCACCGAGAACATCTTCCTCGGCCGTGACATGACCAAGGCCGGTGTCCATATCGACATGGCGCGCCAGCGCGAGCGGGCCAAGGAGCTGCTTGCCCGCCTCGAACACGACATCGACCCCGACACGCTGGTCGACGATCTCAGGATCGGCGAGCAGCAGATCGTCGAGATCGCCAAGGCGCTGGCCGACGACGTCAAGGTCCTGATCATGGACGAGCCGACGTCGGCGCTGTCGGCCTCCGAGGTGGAGGTGCTGTTCCGCGTCATCGCCGAGCTGAAAAAATCCGGCGTCGCCATCATCTACATCTCGCACCGCCTTGAGGAACTCGTCCGCATCGGCGACTACTTCACGGTGCTGCGCGACGGCCATTTCCAGGCGAGCGCCCCCAAGGGCGAGGCGACCATTCCCTGGATCATCCGCCAGATGCTCGGCACGTCGGAGTTCGCCAAGCGCCAGCAGCGCGAGGTGAAGGTGGGCGAGGCCGTCCTGTCGGTGCGGGATCTCAAGCTTCCGCGCGTGGGCGGTGGTTACCTCGTCGACGACGTCAGCGTCGATTTCCGGGCCGGCGAGATCGTCGGCATCTACGGTCTCCTGGGTGCCGGACGCTCCGAACTGTTCGAAAGCCTGTTCGGCCTGCGCGCCGACGCGCGCGGCACGGTCACCATCAACGGCAAGTCGATCGACCAGTTGCCGGTATCCAAGCGCATTGCCGCCGGCCTCTTCCTGGTGCCGGAGGACCGGCAGCGCGACGGCCTCGTTCAGAACCTCACCGTCGGCAAGAACCTGTCGCTCGCCAGCCTCGCCAAGGTCACCAGGCTCTTCACCGTGCAGAGCGGTGTCGAACGCAAGGCGATCGACGTGCTGTTCCGCTCTCTGCGCATCAAGGCGCCGTCGCCAGAAACGCCCATCACCTCCCTGTCCGGCGGCAACCAGCAGAAGGTGGTCATCGGCAAGAGCCTGATGACCGAACCCAGGGTGCTCCTGCTCGACGAACCCACTCGCGGCATCGATATCGGTGCCAAGGAAGAGGTGTTCCGCACCATGCGCGAACTGGCCGACCAGGGCCTCGCGGTGGTCTTCGCCACCTCCGACCTCAAGGAAGTCCACGCGGTGTCCGACCGCGTGCTGGTGATGTCGCAGGGTCGGATCACAGCCGACCTGCCCGATCACGAGGCGACGGACGAGGCCATCGTCCTCGCCTCCACCAAGGGACACGCCGCCCCCGCCCCAATGTCTGCCCAAGACCACCCGGCTCAGGATCAGTGACCATGACCAACACCGTTGCAACCCCGGCGGCCGATGCGCCCAAAGGACAGTCGACACTGCTCCTCCTGCTCCTGAAGCTCAGGACCTTCATCGCGCTGATCGCCGTCGTCGTCTTCTTCAGCCTGATGGCGCCGAACTTCGTCACCGTCGCCAACGCGGTGATCGTGTCCAAGCACGTGGCCATCAACGCCTTCCTCGCCATCGGCATGACCTTTGTCATCCTGACCGGCGGTATCGACCTCTCCGTCGGCGCCATCGTCGGTCTGGTCGGCATGGTCGCCGGCGCGCTGATCCTCTACGGCATCCCGCTCGAGATGTTCGGCGTGGTGATCTACCCCAACGTCTGGGAGGTGATCGGCATCGCGCTGCTGGTCGGCACCTTCGTCGGCCTGGTCAACGGCCTCCTGATCACACGCATGCAGGTGGCACCCTTCATCGCCACGCTCGGCATGCTCTACGTCGCCCGTGGCACGGCGCTTCTGATGTCGGGCGGCTCCACCTTCCCGAACCTGATCGGCAAGCCGGAGTTCGGCAACCAGGGTTTCCCCACCCTCGGTTCCGGCACCATCCTCGGCATTCCCCTGTCGATCTGGCTGCTGCTGGTCGTTGCCTGCATCGCCGCCTACGTCGCCACCAAGACGCCGTTCGGCCGCCAGATCTACGCTGTCGGCGGCAATGAGCGCGCCGCCACGCTGAGTGGCGTCAACGTCAACCGGGTCAAGCTCGCCGTCTACATGATCTCTGGCTTCTGCGCCGCCATCGCCGGTCTCGTGGTCGCCTCCCAACTGGTCGCCTCGCATCCGGCCTCCGGCGAGACCTTCGAAATGAACGCCATCGCGGCGGCCGTGCTCGGCGGTACCTCGCTGTCGGGTGGTCGCGGCACCATCGGCGGCACCATCGTCGGCGCCTTCGTCATCGGCGTGCTCTCGGACGGTCTGGTCATGATGGGCGTCTCGGAGTTCTGGCAGATGGTCATCAAGGGCGTCGTCATCGTCGGCGCGGTCATCCTCGACCAGATGCAGCGCCGTATCGCCCGCAACGCCCGACTTGGCTGAGACTCGGGTTGAGATTTCGACGCCGGCCGAAGCCCCGGCCGGCGTCAACGACTGCGGCCGTCGACACCCGACGTGAACCGCGCCCCGCTGAGAGGTGTGCAGCGGATTTTAGTGGAGGAGAATGACATGTCGCTTCGCAAGACCCTGAAGACGGTTTCCCTCGGCCTCTTGGCCGGTATCGCCCTGACCGCTTCGGCGCTGGCCGCCGATGGCAAGCTGATCGTCATCATCACCCCGAGCCACGACAACCCCTTCTTCAAGCAGGAAGCGGTGGGCGCCCAGGCCAAGGCCAAGGAGCTCGGCTACGAGGCGGCGATCTACAGCCATGACGACGACGCCAACAAGCAGAACGACCTGATCGACTCGGCCATCGCCCAGAAGGCCGCCGCGATCATCCTGGACAACGCCGGTGCCGACGCCACCGTCGCCGCCGTGCAGAAGGCCAAGGACGCCGGCGTGCCGTCGTTCCTGATCGACCGCGAGATCAATGCCACCGGCATCGCCGTCGCCCAGATCGTTTCCAACAACTATCAGGGTGCCACTCTGGTCGCCGAGAGCTTCGTCGAAGCCATGGGCGAGAAGGGCAACTTCGTCGAGCTGGTCGGCAAGGAGTCCGACACCAACGCCGGCGTGCGGTCCAAGGGCTTCCATGACGTGATCGATCAGTATCCCGACATGAAGATGGTTGCCCAGCAGAGCGCCAACTGGAGCCAGACCGAAGCCTTCTCCAAGATGGAATCGATCCTCCAGGCCAACCCGGACATCCAGGGCGTGATCTCCGGCAACGACACCATGGCCATGGGCGCCATGGCCGCTCTCGAGGCCGCTGGCCGCAAGGACGTTCTGGTCGCCGGCTTCGACGGCTCCAACGACGTCCGCGATGCCATCATCGCCGGCAAGATCCATGCAACCGGCCTGCAGCCGGCCTTCCGCCAGGCTCAGTATGCCGTCGAACTGGCCGACAAGTACCTCAAGGAAGGCTCCACCGGCCAGCCGGAGAAGATCTCCATGGACTGCGTGCTGATCACCAAGGAGAACGCCGCCAAGCTCGACAACTTCGCGCTCAAGGACTGATCTCCGAGCAAATGGAGCCTCGGCGGCACGTCCGCCGGGGCCTCCTGAAGGCACGAACGAAACAGGCAGGCGCCGAGCAGCGCCTGCCTGTTTTGCATTGGCCGTCCGGCAAGGATGGACGACGAGACCGGGCTCAAGCGAAATCGGGCGTCAGCACCGCGTTCTTGAGCGCGATCGAGTAGGGATGCTGGGGGTTGTCGAGAACCGCCCTGGCATTGCCTCGCTCCACCACCTCGCCCTTCTTCATGATGATGATGCGGTCGGAAATGTAGTAGGCGGTGGCGAGGTCGTGGGTGATGTAGATGATCGACAGGCCCAGCCGGTCGCGCAGCGCGCCGAACAGGTTGACGATCGACATCCTGAGCGAGGCGTCGACCATCGACACCGGCTCGTCGGCCACCAGCAGGCGTGGATCGGGAATCAGCGCCCTGGCGATGGCGGTGCGCTGCAACTGTCCGCCGGAGAGTTCGTGCGGAAAGCGCCCCCGAACTTCGGCCAGCGTCAGCCCCACCTCGACCAAGGCTCGGTCGACGCGCTCTTCGATCTCCTGGCGGCTCGGCTTGCCCTTCGCCATCATGAAGTTGGCGGCGGTGGCGAAGAGGTAGCGATCGACCCGCTTCAACGGATTGAAGGCTTCGAACGGGTTTTGCAGCACCGGCTGCACCTTGGCCATGAATGCCCGGCGAGCGGCGCTGCTGCGGATGCTGGCGACGTCGACGCCATCGAACAGCACCCGGCCGCTTGTCGGCAGTTGCTGGCCGAGCACCATGGCTGCCAGTGTCGATTTGCCGGAGCCCGACTCGCCGACCACCGACAGGATTTCCGGCTTCCCGGCTTCGATCTGCAACGAGATGTCCTTCACTGCCTCGACGGAGCGGCGCGACAGGAGTCCGCCTTGAAGGAACGTTTTGCCGACGTGGTCGATGTCGAGGATGAGGCTCATGGCGTCGCTCCCGAGACGGCGAAGCAGGCGACGCGGTGGCGCGGCGTCAGGTTGGTCATCGGCGGCACTTCCTTGGAGCAGATGTCCATGGCCAACGGGCAGCGGGGGTGAAAGCGGCAGCCGCTTGGCGGCTCGGCGAGGCTCGGCGGCCTGCCGGGCAGCGACGCGCGCCGGGTGGTGTCGCCGATTTTCGGCAGAGAAGCGACCAGATGCTGCGTGTAGGGGTGACGGGCGCCGCGAAACAGCGTCGGCGTGTCGGCCTCCTCGACGAGACGACCGGCGTAGACGATGCCGACGCGGTCCGACACCGTCGCGTGCACGCTCATGTCGTGCGTCACGAACAGGAAGGACGATCCGAGATCGCGCTGGATGTCGCGCAGCATGGCGAGGACGTCGCGCTGGACGATGACGTCGAGCGCTGTCGTCGGCTCGTCGGCGACGATGAACTCCGGCGTGCAGACTGTGGCGAGCGCGATGGTGGTTCGCTGGCGCATGCCACCGGACAGCTGGTGCGGATAGCTGTCGAGCACGCCGGGGTCGAGGTCCAGTCTCCGGAGATGATCCCGGACCTTGTCCCAGAAGGTGGCGCTATCGAGGCCCATGTGGGCGAAGGCAAAGTCGTAGAAGGAATGCCTGATCCGGCGCACCGGGTTCAGCACGTTCATCGACCCTTGCATGATGTAGGACAGATGCCGCCAGCGGATGGCCTGCAGCTTGTCCGGCTTCAGATCGTAGATGTTGTAGCTCTGTCCGCCGAAGTTGAAACGAACGGTGCCGTCGACCACGTGCAGCGGTGGCCTGATGGCACCGACGATGGTCTTGATCAACGATGTCTTGCCGGAGGAGGATTCGCCAGCAATGCCATAGATCTCGCCCTTGGCCACGGTCAGGCTGATGTCGTCCACGGCGCGGATGTCGCGATCGATGCCGAAAGCCTTGGTGGTGTAGTAGGCCTTCAGCCTCTCGACCACCAGCGTCGGCTGGGTCGCCGCTTCGGGGGCATGGAGAAGCGCTTCGGTTTGCATCGGCTCAGCTCCCCATCCGGTTCAGACGACTGCGTGGATCGATGTACTCGTTCATCGACATGGAGAGCAGGAACAGTCCGATGAACAGAACGATGATGGCCACCACCGGTGCCGCCACCCACCACCAGATGCCGGAAATCAGGGCCGAATGGGAGTTGGCCCAGTAGATGATCTGGCCCATGGTCGGCGTATCGACGTCGGTGAAGCCGAGCACGGACAGCGTGATCTCCATGCCGATCGACCAGATCATGTTGTTCATGGTGGTCGCGAAGACGATCGGCATCACGTAGGGCAGGTGCTCCTCGACCAGGATCTTGCGCATGCTCATGCCCGAGTAGACGCTCTGCGTGGTGAAGGGGCGCGTCCGGAGACTCATGGCGATCGATCGGATCAGGCGGGCATCGTAGGACCATCCGAGCGCCGACAGGATCAGCACCAGCATCAGCCAGTTCATCTCGTCCTTCAGCACGAAGTAGAACAGCACCAGGATGGGGAAATGCGGGATGACCATGATCGAGTCGTTGATCGCCATCAACACGCGATCGACGCGACCGCCGGCATAACCGGCGGTAAGTCCGACCACCAGCGACAGGATGCGCGACAGGAAGGCGACGGCCAGACCGAAGGCGAAGGTGTTCCTGAGGGCGATCACCAGTTGCCAGAAGTTGTCCTGGCCGCGCGAGGTGGTGCCGAACCAGAACTCGGCGTCCGGCGGCATGTCCGGCGGCACCACGTAGATGTCGGCGGCCGGGTAGGGCGAGAAGAAGGAGAGAATGACGGCGCCGATCAGCAGCAGCAGGATCGCGAGGCCGATGGCAAACTCGATGTTGTAGCGGATGAGGTCGCGGATGATTGTGAACATGGCCATCACTCCGCCTTGATGCGCGGGTCGAGCAGCGGGCTGAGGATGTCGATCAGAAACACCGCGATTGCGACGCCGATGATCGATAGCGAGGCGAGGCCGAGCACGAGGCTGTAGTCGCCCGCGTGCACCGCGTTGATCAGCAGCGTGCCGATGCCGGGGTAACCGAACACGATCTCGGTGATCACCGTGCCGTTGAAGATGGCGCCGAGCGACATGGCAAGACCGGTGAGTTGCGGGACGATGGCGTTGCGCACCACGTAGGAGCGCAGGATGCGCGTCGAACCGACGCCGCCGAGCTCGGCGAAGGTCACGTAGTCCTCGGTGACGATGTTGGAGGTCAGTGCCCGCATGCCCGTCAGCCAGGATCCTGCGCCCACCAGCACCAGCGCCATCGCCGGGAGGATCGAGTGGCGGATGATGTCGAGGATGAGCGTGAAGGACAGCGTCAGATCGGCGTTCATCTCGTAGCCGCCGGTGATCGGCAGCACGGGCCAGACGAACCCGAACAGGATCAGGAGGATGAAGGCCAGCACATAATAGGGGATCGGCTGCAGGCCGATCAGACCCAGGCTGAGGATCTTCAGGATCCGGCTCTTGCGATAGTAGCCGGCAAGCGCGCCAAGCGTGTTGCCGAGCAGGAACGAGATTAGCGTTGCCGAAATCATCAGCCCGACGGTCCAGGGCAGGGCACGAAAAATGATCTGCGACACCGGCGTCGGGAAGGCCGACAGCGACGGGCCGAAGTCGCCGCGGATGAGGCGGGACCAGAAGGTGACATACTGCTCGAAGAGGTTGCCTTGGAGCCCATAGAGCTCGGTCAGCGTCTTCCGCATGAGGGCGATCGCTTCCGGATCCGATTTGCCGAAATTGGTGATCGCCGTGATCGACTCGGCGACCGGATCGACCGGCGTCATGTGACTGATGAAGAAGGTCGCGGAAATGCCCAGGAAGACGACCAGCAAAAGTTGGCCGAACCGGCGCGCGACGAAGATCATGTAGGCTGCCACGGGATCCCTAGCTCCGCTTGCACTGCCGGTATCGCCGGCAATCCGTCCGAAATGGCCCGCGCGGGCCGAGGTCCGCGCGGGTCGTCAAGAAGGAGGGCACGCCGAGGAGGAGAGGGGCGTGCCCGCCGCCGTCAGGGCTGCGCCGGCCGGAGCTTGACCATCATGAGGCGCGAGTTGCCCCAGTTCGGAACCGGATCGGTGTAGGGATCATCCGGGAACGTCGGGTAACCGGTCCAGTAGGTGGTGTCCATCGAGGCGAACACGTTGTAGGACATCATCGGAATGGTGGGCATTTCCTTCACCACCAGCTTCAGATAGTCCATGCCGTAGTCCACGCCCTTGGGATCGTCGAAGCTGATCCCGCGGATGCCCTCGATGATCTTGTCGAGTTCCGGGCTCGACCAGCGTTGCCAGTTGCGGGCCGGCTGGACCTCGCCAGGCTTGGCCACGAAGCTGGAATGCCAGCTGTCCAGGAAGAACGACATGTCGGCGTCGCCACCCCAGGTCTCGACGCTCCAGGCGATGGCGGCATCGAAGTCGCCGGCCTGCATCGGCTGCCAGGGGTTGGTCGTCGGCTGCGCCTTCGCGTCGATGCCAAACTGCTTCCACTGCTGGGTGATCAGCGTGCCCGCGCGGGTGAACACCGAGCGCGAGTCGCCCTCGACGGTCAGGCGGATCCGGAAGGGCTGGCCGTCCGGTTGCAGCCACTGGCTCCCGGACTTCTTGAAGCCGGCCTTCTCGAGCAGTTCGCCGGCCGCCTTCGGATCGGGCTTCCACCAGCCGTAGCCGAACTGGCTGGAAATGGCCGCCGGGTCGGTCGGGATCTGGTCCTTGAACTTCGGCTGCTTGCGCAGCATGTCGGCGATCTGCGTCGGGATCGTCGGGTCATAGGGCTTGATCTTGCTCTTGCCCGTGTCGAGTTCGAAGGACTTCAACCACTCGTGCATCGGCGCCTGATAGGTCGGCATCGCCACGCCGGTCGGCGGTACGCCAATGGCCGACAGGGTCGCCGCTCCGCGATAGCTCGCAAGGTCGACGGCCTTGATGTCGATCAGGAGAGCGAGCGCCCAGCGCACGTCGGCATTGTCGAAGGGCGCCTTCTGCGTATTGAAGATCACGGCCGGCAGGGTCGGATCGGGATGCGCGTAGGGGAAGCCCTTGAACCAGGTGGCCAGCGACTTCGACTGCTCGACCAGCGTGAACATGCCTTCCGGCGTGTTGTCGTGGATGATGTCGAGCTCGTGCTTCAACTGGGCGATGGTCTTCTTGTCCGGCGGGCCGCCGTCCACATAGGCGGCGTATTTCGGACCGGGTTCGCCAATCAGGCCGAGCGGCGTCCGCTGCCAGTCCTCGCGCTTCTCCCAGATGTACCACTTGCCCTGCGGGTCGTAGTTCTTGAGCTTGTAAGCGCTGATCGAGATCGGGTTGGCGAAGTCGTACTTCAGCGGGTCCTCGACCTTCTCGAACACATGCTTGGGCATGATCCAGATGGCGTTCCAACGCACCGTGAAAAGGGCGTGGAAGCGCGAGTTCGGCTTCTTCAGCTTGAAGACGACGGTATAGGGATCGGTCGCCTTGATGCTGTCGACGCTGACAGTGAGCAGCGGACTCCACACCATGCCCGGATGGTCGATCTGCGTCTGCACGGTGTAGACGACATCGTCGGCGGTGAACTCGACGCCGTCGCTCCAGTACATCCCCTTGCGCAGCTTCACCGTCATCTCGGTGAAGTCGGCGTTGTAGATCGGCTTTTCGGCGGCCAACGAGTTGTACCACGGGCCGTTGATGCCCTGATCCGGGTCGATGTACCAGAGGGTATCCATCGTCAGCTGCTGCAGGCCGGTCGAAAGACCGCCGCCGCCGTTCACCCAGATGTTGAACCAACCCGGATTCTTGACGGTACCCTCCGGGTTTTCGATGATCACGGTTTCCTTGCGCGGCAGATTGGAAATGTCCTGCGCCTGGGCCGTATTGGCCAGAACCACCAGCGCGGCTCCGGCTAGAAACTTTCTCCATAGTCTCATGCGGTAATCCTCCCTCTAGAATGTCCACGTTGCACGCCGCGCCCCGAACGGGCGTCGAGCCATGTCCTCCAGACCGACGGGATGCTCACGTCCTCCTTCTGCTGGCCGGCGCACGTGGGCGCGCCGACGTGAAACTGGAACCAGCCGCCGTTCCTCCGAAGGCGGCCGGTTGGTTCAAACCGACAGGCGTATGACGTTGTAGGACAGCGGCGGCAGCTTGCAGCGGAGCGCGCCATCCTCGACCATCGTTCCACCGACCGTTTTCGGCACAACGTTGTCCGGGTTGGCGGCCGAGTTGACGGCCTTCAGATCGGGGTGGGTCATCTGGATGTGCTCGACGACGCGCGCGGCCGGGAAGCCGTTGAGCGCCGAGGAGAAGTCCAGCGACTCGGTCAGGTGGCGGTTCACCACGAAGAAGGTCAGGGCGTCGCCGCCGGTCGAGCGGACCACCGAAAGGTCGAGATAGGGCACGTCGCTGGCGATATCGGCCTTGTAGGTCGGCCCGTCGACGACGGCGCGCAACGAGGTGCCGCGACCGTAGAGGGATGCGAACAGGAACGGATAGTAGATGGTCTGCTTCCAGGCCGGGCCGCCCGCTTCGGTCATGATCGGGGCGATGACATTGACCAGCTGTGCGATGCAGGCGATCTTCACCCGGTCGGCGCGGCGGATGAAGGTGTTGAGTACGCTGCCGACCTGCAGAACATCCTCGAAATTGTAGATGTCCTCCAGAAGGTGCGGGGCGTCCGGCCAATCGTCGCCTTCGAGGATTTTCTTGTCCTGCTCGTTGCTGTGGTACCAGACGTTCCACTCGTCGAAGGAGATCGTGACGTTCTTCTTGGAGCGCTTTTTCGCCTTGATGTAGTCGATGACGCCGGAAACCGACTGGATATACCGATCGAGCGTCTCGGTCTGGGCGAGGTAGTTCAGCGTGTTGTGTTCCTTGTTGGCGAAATACATGTGCAGCGACAGGTGGTCGACCACGTCATAGGTGTGATCGAGAACGGTCGCCTCCCAGTCTGGGAACGTCGGCATGTTGGAACTTGACGAGCCGCAGACCACCAGCTCCACCGACTTGTCGAACAGGCGCATCGCCTTGGCCGTCTCGTTGGCAAGCTTGCCATACTCGTCGGCCGACTTGTGCCCGACCTGCCAGGGGCCGTCCATCTCGTTGCCGATGCACCAGAGCTTGACGTTGTGCGGCTCCTTCCAGCCGTGCTGCCGGCGCAGGTCGCTCCAGTAGGAGCCACCCGGATGGTTGCAGTACTCGATGAAGTTGCGCGCCGCGTCGAGGCCGCGCGAACCGAGGTTGACCGCCAGCATCGGCTTGGTGCCGGCCTTCTTGCACCAGTCGACGAACTCATTGACGCCGATGTGGTTGTTGTCGCGGGTGCGCCAGGCAAGATCGAGCCGGGTGGGGCGGCTCTCCCGCGGGCCGACGCCGTCTTCCCAGTTGTAGGCTGAAACGAAGTTGCCGCCGGGATAGCGGACATAGGGCGTGTTGAGGGCGCGGACCATGTCCAGCACGTCGCCACGGAAGCCGTCGGCGTCGGCCGTCGCATGTCCTGGCTCGTAGATGCCGGTGTAGATGGCGCGCCCCAAATGCTCCAGGAAGGAGCTGTAGACACGGTCGTCGATCTGGGAAATCGTGAAGTCCCGGTGGATGGTCACATTCGCTTTCACGTCGGCCCTCGCTCCCGCTGTAGTTTATATTATTTTTTTTGATACATAACGCAGAGTATGTTTCGCACCAGTAGGGTTGTCAATCGGCCTATGTCCGTCCACGACCAAAGGCTGACGCCGGCCCTCCGGAACAGCGAGAAGATGTATTTCTCCACGCAGGCAGAAAATAGCGAAATGCGTTCGTGAAGATAATGATGAATTATCGCGTCGGGGTGGGCAATAAATGAGAGGGAAAGCAGTCTAGAGGATTAGCTTTCGGATCTGTACAGGCGCATGACGATGTCCTGATCGTAATTTCCAAAGCCACGGCCGAAAATGTTTATGCCACCAGGATGTTTTGCTTCGTCGGAAATGCCGATCTTCATGCGGATGGAGTGGTGGTTGTCGAGATCGAGGTCGGCCAGTTTCACATCGGAAATTCTGATACCGTCGATGAACGTCCCGCGCTCCGAGATCGTCCAGGTCTTCAGCTTGCCGTATTGGGAGCCCTCGAGCTTCCACCAGCGCGGCGTATAGACGCCCCGCTTGTCGCCATAATCGCCGGGCGACGTCCAGGTGCCGACCAGAACGTTGTTGACCCAGAGCGTGATGTCGGACGGCCAGTCGGCATTGGTGCCCGGGACTTCCGACGAGAGCTCCATGGAGAACTCGACGGCGCTTATCTCCTCATTCAATACTTTGGCGTTGTTGGGAAATTTATACTCGACATAGCCGCGCCCGAACCACAGGAGCCCCGCCTGCATCCGGTTGGGATCGAGAAAGAAATTCGGCACGTCGAGAAGGCCGATGACCCCGTCGTTCGAACAGAGGCCGCAAGGCGCACGCACGTCGCAACTGGTGTAGAGACCGATCGGCATCGACACCTCGATCGTCTCGTCGCGTGGCAGTGCGCCCGGATCATCAAACCTGATAACGATCTCGTCGTAGCGGGCCGAGCAGATTTTCTGGTGTCCCTTCTTGGCCTTTACCGTCTTGGTGTCGATCAGTTCCGCTTCCTCGAGCGCCTGTACCGACATGGCGACCGTCGACTGGGGCAGCGACAACTCGGCACTGATTTCATTGACATTCATCGGTCCCTTGCCGTGCAGGAGGCGCAGGATGTCGAGCCGGGTCGGCGAGGAGATGCCTTTGAGCGTGGCATGGCTGTCGGCGGCATGCAGCGTCAGGAAGTTTCTGTTCAAGGGGATCACTCGAAAGCAGGGTCTGTTCTTTCATATCACCGATCTTGATAGAGTCTACGGCAAATCATCGCTGGCTCCGGTCCGTTGGTAGAGGTCCGGGGGTGGAGGCTGGTTGCCCCGGCTGACGCGACTACGGATCGACAGGATGAGCTGCGTCGGCTAGAGCTCCCGCCGATCAAGTTGAACCAGCCGGATCGAAGAGCGGCTGTTTCTGCACGCGAATCCGGAACACTCGCTTGGCGATCAGACGTTTCATTCTGGCCGGTGAATGCTCCGGGTGGCTTAGGAGTTCCATATGGACGGCGCCCTCGGGTGGCTGCCCGTCCTCTGGCACAGCGGGAGAAAGACATGCCCTACCGGATGATCGCCCTCGATCTCGATGGCACGCTCCTCGATCCGGAAGGGCGAATCCGCCCGAGCACGATCGTCGCGCTTGGAGCTGCAAAGGGGCAGGGGCTTGAGGTGGTGCTGGTCACCGGCCGGCATCATTCGGTGACCCGTCCCTATTTCGAGGAGCTCGGGCTTTCGGGGGCGGCCATCTGCTGCAACGGCACCTATGTCTACGATTTCCCGACCGAACGCGTCGTCAGCGGCGAGCCGTTCGACCTTGCCGATGCGCGTCGCGTCGTTGCGTCCTGTCGCCAGCATGGCGTCGACATGCTGGTCTATCTTGACGATGTCATGCTCTACGAAGTGCCGACCCCGCACCTTCAAAAGCTGGGCGCCTGGATCGATGGGCTTTCCACCAGACCGAAGCCGGAGCTGCGGCGGATCCCGTCGGTGGAGGCGGTGCTCGACGCAGCTCCCAATGTCTGGAAATTCGTTGTCACGCATGCCGATGCCGGCCGCCTGGCGGGCTGGTACGCGGAGGCCGAGACCATGCCGGCCTATGCTGTCGAATACTCCTGGCACGACCGGATCGACGTCATGCCGGCAGGGCGCAGCAAGGGCAGCCGCCTCGTTTCCTGGGCCGCCGAGCGCGGCGTCGACTCGCGCGACATCGTCGCCTTCGGCGACAATTTCAATGATGTGGACATGCTGACCGGTGCCGGTCTCGGCATCGCCATGGGTAACGCCCCCGACGCGGTCAAGGCGAAGGCGGCCGAGGTCATCGGCACCAACGACACCGACGCCATAGCTCGCCGGATCGAGAGCCTTCTGCACGCCTGAAAGCGGGCTGCTCCGGCTTTGGGCATGCCTGCCTATTGACCATCCTATGGCGGGTGATTACCACTTTCCGTTCAGAAACAGCGCCCCCCGTTGCCGGTCGAGGTTCGCCTGCCGACCGGCTCGCGGAATGGCGCGGGCGCTCGCGCTCCCGCCGGTGGTGCGCGTATGGTATGAAGGCGACGGCGCTGCGGCTCCTTGCGGGCGACGCCGAGCGATCAAAGGTGGAGAAACCACCGATATATACGAAAAGGGGAATACTGAGATGAGCATGCCAGTTCTGGTGAAGCACCTGAGATATCTGTCGGCGAGCGCCGCTGTGGCCGCCTTTTTTGCCTTGAGCGGGCCATCCTTTGCCGTCACGCCCGCGGATACGCTGGTCGAGGGCTTTGCCATCGACGACATCATCACGCTCGATCCGGGCGAGGCGTTCGAAATTTCCACCGCCGAGGTCACCGGCAACACCTACTCGCTGCTCGTCCGCCTCGATCTGGATGACACCACCAAGGTGAAGGGCGATCTCGCCGACAGCTGGACGGTTTCCGATGACGGCCTCACCTACACGTTCAAGCTTAAGCCGGACCTGAAGTTTGCCTCCGGCAATCCGGTGACCGCCGATGACGTCGTCTTCTCGGTCGAGCGGCTGATCAAGATGGACAAGAGCCCCGCCTTCCTGTTCGGGCAGTTCGGTCTTACCGGCGACAACGTGACGGAGAAGGTTAAGGCAATCGATCCGCTCACCGTCAGCCTCACCGTGGACAAGCCCTACGCGACGTCCTTCGTGCTCAACGTTCTGACGTCGACGGCCGGCGCGGTGCTCGACAAGAAGCTTGTCATGGAGCACGCCAAGGCGGTGACCCCGTCCGACGAGTACAAGTGGGACACCGATTTCGGCAACGACTGGCTGAAGACCAACTCTGCCGGCTCCGGGCCGTTCAAGGTCGTCACGTGGAAGGCCAACGAAGCCGTCGTTCTCGAGCGCAACGACGGGTATTTCGGCGAACCGGCCAAGCTCAAGCGGGTCATCTATCGCCACATGAAGGAGAGCGCCGGCCAGCGTCTGGCGCTTGAGAACGGCGACATCGACGTTGCCCGCAACCTCGAGCCGGGCGACTTCGAGGCGGCCGGCGCCAATGCCGATCTCAGCACGATCTCGGCTCCGAAGGGCACCGTCTACTACATCTCGCTGAACCAGAAGAACCCGAACCTTGCCAAGCCCGAGGTCATCCAGGCGTTCAAGTACCTGGTCGACTACGACGCCATCGGCGCCACCATGATCAAGGGCATCGGCGAGATTCACCAGTCCTTCCTGCCGAAGGGTCAGCTTGGTGCCATCGACGACAAGCCGTTCAAGTTCGACGTCGCCAAGGCCAAGGAGCTGCTCGCCAAGGCCGGCCTCGCCGACGGCTTCACCGTCTCCATGGACACCCGCAACACCCAGCCGGTGACCGGCATCGCAGAGAACTTCCAGCAGACGCTGGCGCAGGCCGGTGTCAAGCTGGAGATCATCCCCGGCGACGGCAAGCAGACCCTGACCAAGTATCGCGCCCGCCAGCACGACATGTACATCGGCCAGTGGGGCTCGGACTATTTCGACCCCAACTCCAACGCCGAGACCTTCACGGCCAATCCGGACAACTCCGACGAGGGCAAGGTGAAGACGCTGGCCTGGCGCAATGCCTGGGATCCCAAGGAACTCGACGCCGAAACCAAGGCTGCCCTGCTTGAGAAGGACACGGCCAAGCGTGCCGCCATGTACGAGGATCTCCAGCGCAAGGTGATGGAGAGCGGTCCGTTCGTGATGATCTACCAGCAAGTCGAAGTGGCTGCCTTTTCGGCCAAGCTGAAGGGCTTCAGGCTCGGTCCGTCCTTCGACACCAATCTGGTCTACTCCGTCTCCAAGGAATGACGGTGGGCTCCGCCTCTTGCCGGAGGCGGAGCTTCTCCCATCCCTGCAAGCGAGGAGCGGCCGGCCCGTGTCTCATCCGAAAGCCATGCGAACCGTGGGGCTACGGCGCGCCCGCGGCGTCCTGGCCAACATTGGCCGGTTCGCCGTCATGTTGGCGACCACCTATCTGGGCCTGCTCGCGGTCACCTTCTTCATCGGCCGCGTCGTCCCGATCGATCCGGTGCTGGCGATCGTCGGTGATCGCGCCCCCGCCTCGGTCGTCGAGCGCGTCCGAGAAGAGATGGGCTTCAATCTGCCGCTCTGGCGCCAGTTCATCCTCTATCTCCAGCAGGCCCTGACCGGCGATTTCGGCACATCGGTGCTGACGACCAACCCGGTGATGGAGGACATCCTCCGGGTGTTCCCGGCCACGCTGGAGCTTGCGACGGTCGGCACGCTGATCGGCGCCGGACTCGGCGTGCCGCTCGGCGTCGTCGCCGCCGTCCGGCGCGGTTCGATCGCCGACCAGATCGTCCGCATCGTCGGGCTGATCGGCTATTCCGTCCCTATCTTCTGGCTCGGGCTGCTGTCGCTTCTGCTGTTCTACGCCAAGCTGAAGTGGGTCGCCTATCCCGGCCGCCTCGACGTCGCCTACGAGTACACCTTCACCCCGATCACCGGCCTCTACCTCGTCGACGCCGCGTGGACGCGACAATGGGACGTCCTTTGGGACGCCTTCCGCCACATCATCCTTCCCGGTGCTTTGCTTGGCTATTTCTCGCTCGCCTACATCAGCCGCATGACGCGCTCCTTCATGTTGAACGAGCTCGGCCAGGAGTACATCGTCGCCGCGCGCGCCAAGGGGCTCAGCGAGCGGCGGATCGTCTGGTTTCATGCGCTCCGCAATGCCGCCGTGCCGCTCGTCACCGTCATCGCCTTGTCCTATGCCGGCCTGCTCGAAGGTTCGGTCCTGACCGAGACGGTGTTCTCCTGGCCTGGCATCGGTCTCTACATCACCAACTCCCTGCAGAATGCCGACATGAACGCCGTGCTCGGCGGCACCATCGTCATCGGTTCGGTGTTCATCACCATCAACATGCTGTCCGACCTCCTATATCGGCTGCTCGACCCGAGGACGCGCGCAAGATGACCGATCCCTCGTCTCCGGCCTCCGAAAGCTGGCGCGACTGGCTGCTCACCGCCGAGCCGCATTCCCGTCACCAGGCAAGGCTCGGCCGCGCCTACGTCACCTGGCGGCGCTTCTCCGAAAATCGTCTCGCCGTTGCCGGTCTGCTGATCATCGTCGCCCTGGTGCTGGTCGCCATCTTCGCCGATCTTCTGGCGCCGCACTCGGCGACCGTCGGCAACCTTGCCGGCGCCCGCCTGCTGCCTCCGGGATCGCCCGGCTTCCTGCTCGGAACCGACGACCAGGGGCGCGACATCTTGTCCCGCCTTCTCGTGGGCTCGCGGATCACGCTCGCCGTTGTGACGCTGGTCGCCATCATTGCCGCGCCGGTCGGCCTGCTGATCGGCACCGTCTCAGGCTTCGCCGGCGGCTACGTCGACGCGGTGCTGATGCGCATCACCGACATTTTCCTGGCTTTTCCGAAGCTGATCCTGGCGCTGGCCTTCGTGGCGGCGTTGGGCCCAGGCATCGAGAATGCCATCATCGCCATCGCGCTGACCTCATGGCCGCCTTACGCCCGCCTGGCTCGCGCCGAAACGCTGGGCGTCAGAAACTCCGACTACATCGCCGCCGTTCGCCTGATGGGCGCTTCGCCGGCTCGCATCGTCATCCGGCACATCATGCCTATGTGCCTTTCCTCGCTGATCGTCCGCGTCACGCTCGACATGGCCGGGATCATCCTGACGGCGGCCGGCCTGGGCTTCCTAGGCCTTGGCGCCCAGCCGCCGCTGCCGGAGTGGGGCACGATGATCGCTTCGGGTCGCCGCTTCATCCTCGACCAGTGGTGGGTGGCGACCATGCCCGGCATTGCCATCCTGGTCGTCAGTCTCGGCTTCAACCTGCTCGGCGATGGGCTGCGCGACGCGCTCGACCCGCGGGGGACCGGCCGATGACGCCCTTGCTCACAGTCCGCAACCTGTCGGTCACCTATCCCACCCGCACCGGCATCATCGAAGCGGTGCGCGGCATCTCCTTCGAGCTCGGTCGCGAGCGGCTCGGCATCGTCGGCGAGAGCGGCTCCGGCAAGTCGCAGACCGGTCGCGCCATCATGGGCCTCACGCCGCCGCCCGGCATCGTCCGGGCCGACGCGCTGTCGTTTTCCGGCGTCGATCTCCTGAAGGCCGGGCCGGCCACATGGCGCGAGATGCGCGGCGGCCGCATGGCGATGATCCTGCAGGACCCCAAGTTCTCGCTCAATCCGGTGATGACCATCGGCCGCCAGATCACCGAAACGCTGCGCCACCATGAGACCATCTCGAAGCGCGAGGCGCGGCGTCGCGCCCTGGAAATGCTCGAAGCGGTGCAAATCGCCGATCCGGAGCGGGTATTTTCGCTCTATCCGCACGAGGTGTCGGGTGGCATGGGCCAGCGGGCGATGATTGCCATGATGCTGGTCTGCGGGCCGGAACTGCTGATCGCCGACGAGCCGACCTCGGCGCTCGACGTCACCGTCCAGCTCGAAGTGCTCGGAATTCTCGACCGGCTGGTGCGAGACAAGGGCATGGGGCTCATCTTCATCAGCCACGACCTCCGCCTGGTCTCCTCCTTCTGCGATCGCGTGCTGGTGATGTACGCCGGTCGCATCGTCGAGGAACTGGCGACTGCCGATCTCGCCAGCGCCACGCATCCTTACACGCGCGGTCTGCTCGATTGCACGCCGAAGATCGGCGAGAGCCGGCACCCGCTGCCGGTCCTTGAGCGGCGGAAGGAGTGGGCGGCGTGACCATCCGCATCAAACACCTGTCGGTAACTTTTGACAGCTTTCAGGCACTGAAGTCCGTGAGCATTTCCGTCGAGAAGGGCGAATCCTTCGGTCTCGTCGGCGAGAGCGGCTCTGGCAAGTCGACGCTGCTGCGCGCCGTGGCCGGCCTTGCCCCGGTCGGTGCCGGCACCATCGAGGTGAACGGCGAGGCGTTGTCGGGCCACTGGCGCAGCCGAGCCTTTCGCCGCGCCGTGCAGATGGTCTTCCAGGATCCCTACGCGTCGCTGCATCCGCGCCAGACCGTCGATCGGCAACTGCTGGAACCGCTCGCCATTCACGGCATCGGCGACGGCGAGAAGCGCATCCTGAAGGCGCTCGACGAGGTCGGCCTCGGCTCGTCCTTCCGCTTCCGCTACCCCCATCAGCTATCGGGCGGTCAGCGGCAACGCGTCGCCATAGCTCGCGCCCTGATCGTCGAACCGGAAATCCTGCTGCTCGACGAGCCCACCTCCGCGCTCGACGCCTCGGTGCAGGCCGAGGTGCTGAATCTCTTGGAGGACGTGCGGAGCCGCCATGGCCTTACCTACATCATGGTCAGCCATGATCTGGGCGTGGTCACCCACATGTGCAGCCGCCTTGCCGTCATGAAGAGCGGCGAGGTGGTGGAAGCGCTCGCCGCGGCCGACCTTGCCGGCGGCAGGATGGTGTCCGACTACACGCGGCGGCTGATGGTGGCGAGCAAGGGTTTCTCGCGGGAGGCAAGTCGCTAGAGCATATCCCGCAAACCAGGGTTTGCCGGACATGTTCTGCCCACGCTTTCTTTACCGGCGGCGGGGGAGGATTTACCAATGGCGAGTCGCCGATTGGAGCCCTTCCTCGTGGAAACCGACCTGTACCTGCCCGTCAAGCGCCACCTCGAAAGCCTTGGCCTTACCGTCAAGGGCGAGGTGAAGGGCTGCGATCTCGTTGGCCTGTCGGATGGCGAGCCCGAGCTGGTCGTGATCGGCGAACTCAAGCGCGCCTTCAACCTGGAACTGGTGTTGCAGGCTGTGGACCGCACCGCGGCGGCCGACGAAGTGTGGCTTGCCATCGGTGCCTCGAAGCGCGGCCGTGGTCGCGAGGGTGATCCGCGCGTCAGGAAGCTGTGTCGCTTCCTCGGTTTCGGCCTGATCGCCGTCACACCCACCGGCCTCGTCGAGGTGATCGTCGAGCCGGCGCCCTGGAAGCCGCGCCGCGACGGCCGGCGCCGGTCCCGCATCGTCGAGGAGTTCCGCCGGCGCAGGGGCGATCCGATTCCCGGTGGCTCGACGCGGTTGCCGCAGATGACGGCCTATCGCCAGCAAGCTCTTGCCGTTGCCAGCGCCTTGCGCGATGGCCCTCTCAGACCGCGCGATCTCAAGCCGATGGCCCCCGACGCGGCGAAAATCCTCCAGGCCGACGTCTATGGCTGGTTCGAACGGGTCGAGCGCGGCATTTACCGGTTGACCGATGGCGGCAAGGCGGCGCTCGTCGCATGGGCGGCCTACCTGCCGGCCGAAGAGCCGGTGGCGGCGTAGTGCTCACGTCATTGTGTGAGGTGCAACCATCGGGCGCATATGGCAGTTTTCCGAGGTGACGCCATATGTCCCAGACCTGCCGGCACATTGGAGCGACCTGCCCCTATGAATCCCTACTACGATCCCGCCAAGACCCACCACACGCCGGACGGCTTTCGCGACCCGGACGTGGAAACTGGCCGAGCCACCCTTCGCGATATCTGGGAGTGGAAACGGGAGGCGCGTCGAGAGGGAAAGCCGCACCCGCCGGGAAGCCCGACGCCCAGGGTGGCTCCGGATCTCGTCCGTATCGCCGGCGCCGAAACCTCGGCCACCTTCATCGGCCACTCAACCGTGTTGCTTCGCATCGGCGGTCTCACGGTGATGACCGATCCCGTTTTCAGCGAGCGCGCCTCGCCCTTCAGCTTCCTCGGTCCCAAGCGCTTCGTTCCGCCCGGCATCGCGCTTGACGAGCTGCCGCCGATCGATGTCGTGCTCATTTCCCATGGCCATTACGATCATCTCGACCGAACCTCGGTGCGCCACATCAACCGACGCTTCGGTGGTCGGACGCTGTTCGTCGTTCCACTCGGCGTCGGTGCTTTGCTGCGGCGCTGGGGCATCAGCAACGTCGTCGAGCTCGATTGGTGGGAGAGCCACAGCTATCGTGGCCTCGACATGACGCTGACGCCGGCCCGCCATTGGTCGGCGCGCAGTTTCAACGACCGGAACCGCATGCTGTGGGGCGCCTTCGCCATCTTCGCCGAGGGTTTCTCCTGCTATTTCGCGGGCGACAGCGGCTATGGCGCGCATTTCGGAGAAACACGTCAGCGCCTGAAGCCGCGCGAGCGGAACGGCGTGCTGTTCGATCTCGCGCTGATGCCGATCGGCGCCTACGAGCCGCGCCGCATCATGAAGGATCACCACATGAACCCCGAGGAAGCGGTGCTCGCGCACCAGGACATCGGGGCGCGGCGGAGCATCGCCATCCACTGGGGCTGCTTCCAGCTCACCGATGAAGCGCTCGACGAGCCGCCGAAGAGACTTGCCGAGGCGCGTGTCGCCGCCGGCCTTGCCGTCGACGACTTCGTCGCTCTGCCGGTGGGCGGTTCCTGGTGGCGGCCGTCGGCGTGATCAGTCGCCGATGACCGTTCCGAGCTGACCCAGCCGGGCCGGCAGAAGGCCGATGGTCGGCGCCGTCGCGTTGGCGAAGGCAAAACGCAGATACTCGTCCTGTCCCGGCCCGAAGTAGCTGCCGGGCACCGTGACGATCCCGGCCCGCCGGGCCAGCTCTTCCGCGACGCGCGCCGATGGTACGCCGGCAAAGGGATGACGAACGAAGGCGAAGTATGCCCCGACGGCGCCGATCTCCCAACCGTCCGCCTCGGCGATGGCCGCTTTCAGCGCATTGGCGCGAAGGGTGATCTCGGCCCGGTTGGTTTCCCGCCACGCACCAAGCCGGGGCAAGGCTTCGGCGACGGCGATCTGGCCGACGCGCGGCGCGCAGATCTGCAGATTATCCATGATCTTGGCGATTTCGGCCACGACGGCGGGGCTGGCTGTTACTGCGCCCAGCCGATAGCCGGGCACGCAAAAGCTCTTTGAGAAGGAGTAGAGCGAAATGAGCCCGTCGCCCCAACCGGAGCGGAGGAAGAGCTCGTGCGGCCGCCTCGCCTCCGCCGGCAGGAAGTCGCGGTAGGTTTCGTCGAGGATCAGCCAGATGCCGCGCCGCCGGCAGAGTTCCAGGAGATCGGCGAGAAGGGCCGGCGGATAGACGGCGCCGGTCGGATTGTTGGGCGATACGACCGCGAAGGCCCTGACGTCGGGCGTGATCGCCTCGTCGAGCGCCTCAAGACTCGGCAGAAATCCACCCTCTGCCGGACAGTCGACGAGGCCGATGCCGATACCGAACATGCGCAGCGAGGTCTCGTGATTGAAGTAGAAGGGGTTGGATAGCAGAACGCGGCTGCCCGGCTCGGCGACGGCGAGCGCTGCGCAGATGAAGGCCTGGTTGCAGCCCGCGGTGATGTGGATGTTGTCGGCCGCGATTGCCGCCCCGTAGAGGGTGCTCTCGTCGGCGGCGAGCGCGTCGCGCAGGGCGCGCTCCCCCTCGATCGGGCCATAGGCGGCCGTCGACGGATTGGCCGCCGCCGCCCGCAAGAGCGCGATCAGCTCGGGGTGCGGCGGATAGCCCGGCACGGCCTGCGACAGATCGACCGTCGGCCCCAGGCCGCCGTCATAGGCGCCGGCCCAGGCCTGAACGGAGGGAATGGGCGGCGGAGCGAGGTCGGCGACGAGAGGATTGAGGCGCGGCATGTCCGGGATCCTGTGGCGGGGTCTGTTTCAGGCATCGGGCGATAGGTTGGCGGGCCGGCGCTGCGGCGAGCGCGGCGACAGCTTGGGTTCGGGCAGGGCGTCGGCGTCGAGCGTTGCGAACATCCAGTCGACGAAGGCCTTGACGATCGGCGCGGAACGCATCTCGTTGCGGCAGGCGATGAAGAAACTGTCGTTGGCCGCCACCGAGAGGTCGAAGGGCACCACGAGATCGCCGTCGGCGATCAGGCGGGCGGCAGTGATGGTATCGCCCACCGCGACGCCCTGTCCGTGCACGGCCGCTTCGGTGGAAAGGCGCGCGTCGCCAAGGAAATGCTGGCGGCCGCGTGGCAACTCGGCGGCGTCGGCCGCAGTGAGCCACGTCGCCCACTCGTCGCCACGGTCGCCGTGCAGCAAGGTGTGATGGCGAAGGTCGCGCACCGAGCGCAACGGCCGGCTGGCGATCAGGCTCGGCGAGACCACTGGAAACAGGCGAAGCGAGCTCCACAGCCGGCTCCAGCATCCGTCGACGCTGCCTCGACCGTAGAGAATGACGAGATCGACTTCCGGATCGCCGACGCGTGCCGGGTCGTTGCCGGCCGAAAGGTTCAGCGTGATGCCGGGGTAGGCGTCGGTGAAGCCATGGAGGCGTGGCAGCAGCCAGAAGGACAGGAGGCCAGCGACGCACATGATGGTCAGCGTGCCGCTTGCCTCGGGCCGTTGCAGGCGGGCCGTCGCGGCGGCGATGTCGCCGAAGGCCTGGGCCACCGCGGGCAGCAGCAAGGCGCCTTGCGCCGTCAGCCGCATGCGGCGGCTGCCGCGTTCGAACAGCGAAGACCCCAGCGTCTCCTCGAGAGCTCTGATCTGATGACTGACGGCGCCGTGGGTGACGCCGAGCTCGCGCGCCGCCGCCGACACCGAGCCACGGCGGGCCGTTGCCTCGAAGGCGCGCAGCGAGTTGAGCGGCGGCAGCCGGCTGGGAATTCCCTGGTCGCCCATCGGATCCGTCTGTGAGAAAAATTCACATATCTGGATAAATCAATGTGAGTTGCATTTCAAATGGATTTGCCTTTTGATTGGGCAAACAAGGGGCAAACCAAGCTCCGGGGAACAGTTCAACAGGTCCGCCAAAGCGGTCGCCGGCGTGCTGTCAGTCGTCTACGGGCGCGGCAGGTCGCCATGTGACGCGCCGGGGAGACATCAGCCATGGTCTGGGATGCCGAGCGGCTCAAGGCGCTGCGGGAGAAGTACACCGGCAAGCCGGGCGAGACCTACGATCCTCGCTACGCTCGGGTCGCGGCCCGTATCTTCAAGGGTAGTACGCGTGCTGCCCCCTTTGCAGGCATGCCCACTTTGCTGTCGGCTCCGGCCCGCTCCATCGACTGGAACGCACCCGATCTGTCGGATCTCGACGTTGCCCTTCTCGGCATGCCGATGGATCTCGGCGTCACCAACCGTCCCGGTTCGCGGTTCGGACCGCGAGCGCTCAGAGCCATCGAGCGCATCGGTCCCTACAACGAGGCGCTCGACACTGCCCCCGTTCACGACATCTCTGTCGCCGATGTCGGCGACGTACCGTTTCGCGGCCGCTTTCGCCTGGAGCAATCCCACGAGGATATCGAGCGGACGGTTGCCGCCATCATCGCAGCCGGCGTGCTGCCGTTGTCGGTGGGTGGCGACCATTCGATCACCCACCCCGTCCTGCGCGCGGTCGGCGCCGAAGCGCCGGTCGGTCTCATCCACATCGACGCGCATTGCGATACCGGCGCGCCGTTCGACGACACCAAGTTCCATCACGGCGGCCCGTTCCGCAATGCCGTGCTCGACGGTGTGCTCGACCCCACCCGCACCATCCAGATCGGCATTCGTGGCTCGTCTGAGTATCTTTGGGAGTTCTCGCGCGACAGCGGCATGGCGGTGATCGACGCCAAGGACATCGCTGGCCTGGGCATTCCCGCCATCATCGAGACGGCGCGGCAGGTGGTCGGCGATGGCCCGACTTACCTGTCCTTCGATATCGACAGCATCGATCCGGCCTTCGCGCCGGGCACCGGCACACCGGAGGTGGGCGGCCTCACCAGCCGCGAGGCGCTGGCCCTGGTCAGGGGGCTCAAAGGCCTGAATCTCGTTGGTGGCGACGTCGTCGAAGTCGCCCCGCAATATGACGCGACCACCAACACCGCCCAGCTCGGCGCCCAGATGCTGTTCGAGATCCTGAGCCTGATGGTGTTCAGCCCGGCGCTGAAAAAGAGTAAATAAGCATTAACGAGGGGAACCGGCCGCGCATGCCGAATACGGCGACGGCCAGACAAAAGGGAACCAAAGAGATGACCAAGATCACCGACTTATCCATCAGCCGCCGCGCCTTGCTTGCCGCTGGCGCCACCGGTGCCGCCGCGCTCGCCATGCCCAGCGTGTTGCGCGCCCAGGATCGGACGCTCAAGGTTGGCGCCTACGGCGGCTACTTCAAGGATTCCTTCGACAAGAACGTCTTCCCTGAGTTCACCAAGGCGACCGGTATCGCCGTGGAATCGGTGGCCGAGCCGACCGGCGAAGCCTGGCTCGTCCAGCTCCAGCAGGCCGCCACCGCTGGCGAGGCGCCGGCCGACGTGTCGATGATCTCGCAGACGTCGATGCTGAAGGGGCAGGCCACCGAACTGTGGGCACCGCTCGACCCAGCCAAGATCAAGAACATCGACGGCCTGATCCCGGCCTTCGTCAACAAGTATCCCGACGGCCGGATTGCCGGCATCGGCGCCGTTGCCTGGTATGTGACGCTCGTCTCCAACACCGACGTCTACAAGGAAGCGCCGACCTCCTGGGCTTTCCTGTGGGACGCCTCCAATGCCGACAAGCTCGGCCTGATGGCGCTGGTCTCCAACTCCTTCCTGCTGGAAGTGACGGCCAAGACCTTCTTCGGCGGCACCAATGCGCTCGATACCGAGGAAGGTATCCTCAAGGCGTTCGACAAGCTGGCGGAGCTTAAGGGCAACGTCCGCCTGTGGTATCGCGACGAGGCGCAGTTCGAGCAGGCGCTGAAGTCGGGCGAGATCCCGATGGGCCAGTATTACCATGACGTGACGGGCCTCGCGATCGCCGATGGCTTCCACGTCCGCTCCACCTTCCCCAAGGAGGGCGGTATCCTCGATTCCGGCTGCTGGGCGCTGTCCAAGGCATCGAAGAAGGTTGAGGAAGCCCATCTGTTCATCGACTTCATGAGCCAGCCGTCGATCCAGGCTCTGGTGACGCGCAAGGTCGGCACCGCGCCGACCGTCAAGCGCTCGCTGACCGACCTCACCGACGCCGAGTTCGCCGCGGCCTCGTCGGAAATCGATCCGATCATCCCGCGTTACGACATGCAGGTCGAAAAGGCCGACTGGCTGAACGAAAAGTGGACCGAGCTGATCGTCGGCTGACCGATCCCGCCACGTCCGGCGTCCCGCACGGCGGGGCGCCTCTTTTCTTGCCACGGGAATCCTCATGTCGGGTCTGGTCCTCAAAGGCGTCAGCCGGGAATTCGGCACGGTCAAAGCCGTGAACGATGTCGACCTCGAAGTGCCCAATGGGCGCTTCGTCTGCCTGCTCGGGCCGTCTGGTTGCGGCAAGACAACGCTGCTCCGAATGATCGCCGGCCTCGACGTGCCGACGGCCGGTACCATCTCGATCGACGACGAGGACATCACCCGTCAGCCGACCCACAAGCGCAATCTCGGCATGGTGTTCCAGTCGCTGGCGCTGTTTCCGCATCTAACCGTCGGCGGCAACATCGCCTACGCGCTCAGGATCCGTGGCCTCTCCAAGGAGGAGCAGGCTCGACGCGTCGAGGAGCTGCTGGCTCTCGTCCACCTGCCGGGTTATGCCGACCGCCCGGTGGCCAAGCTGTCGGGCGGCCAACGCCAACGCGTTGCCATCGCCCGGGCGCTGGCCGTCAGTCCGCGCCTGTTCCTGCTCGACGAACCGTTGTCGGCGCTCGACGCCAAGCTCAGGGAAGCGATGCAGGTCGAACTGCGTCAGCTGCAGCAGCAACTCGGCATCACCACCATCGTGGTCACCCATGACCAGCGCGAGGCGATGACCATGGCCGACACGGTGATCGTCATGCAGGGTGGCGAGATCCGTCAGGCGGCCTCACCGGTCGAGATCTACAGAAAGCCGGCCGATACCTTTGTCGCCGACTTCATCGGTTCCACCAACCTGATCGACATCGCGCGAGACGGCGACCGTGCCGTGCTGCTCGGCCGTCCGGCTGCCTTGACCCTGCCTTACGGCGTCTCGAAGGCCACGCTGTCGGTGCGGCCGGAGGATGTCGAGCTGACCGCGCCGTCCTCGGACCTGCCGGAGGCCAAGGTCACCTTCGTGCGCGATCTTGGCGGCGCCATCGAGTTCTTCCTCGATGCCGGCGGCACGCAGGTGGTTGCCGTCACCAGTCCGCGCGCCCGGCCCGAGGTCGCCATCGGCGACCGCGTCGGCATTCGCCTCGACCCCACCCGCTCCGTGGTGCTCACCCGATGAGACGCGAACCGGCCCGGGGCCTCGTCCAGCACCTGCCGGTGATCTTTCCCGGCCTGATGCTGACCGTCTTTTTCATCGTGCCGTTCGGCACCATGGTGGCGGTCAGCTTCTTTCGCCGTCAGCAGGGCGGCTTCTACGTGCCGGATTTCGTGCTGGCCAACTATGCCCGCTTCCTGACGCCGTTCTTCGGCAATGTCCTGATCTTTTCGCTCTATCTCGCCATCGCCGTGGCGGTGGTGTCGCTGATCATCGCCGTGCCCTTCACCTATTTGATCGCCCGCTCGCGCCGTATGACGCAGGTGATCTGGCTGGTGGCGCTTCTCTCCATCCTGTCGCTGTCGGAAGTGATCATCGGCTTTGCCTGGTCGACGCTGCTGTCGCGCACCGCCGGCATCACCAACCTGCTCGTCCGGCTCGGTCTGATGGAGGCTCCGCAGGCGTTGGTGCCGGGCTTCGGCGCCGTGCTCACCGGCATGGTCTATCAGGCGATGCCCTACGCCGTGCTGGTGCTCTATCCCTCAATGGTCCGGCTCGATCCGACGCTGACCGAAGCGGCGCGCACGCTCGGCGCCTCGCCGCTCAAGGCCTTCTTCACCGTGGTGCTGCCGGCGCTCAGGACGACGCTGATCGCCACGCTGATCATGGCCTTCATCTTCGCGCTCGGTTCCTATCTTCTGCCGCAGATCCTGGGCCGACCCAGCCACTGGACGCTGTCGGTGCTGATCACCGACCAGGCGCTTTACCAATCCAACATGCCGTTCGCGGCGGCCATGGCCGTGTTCCTGGTGCTGGTGTCGCTGGCGCTGGTCGCGCTGACCATGTTCGCCGGCAAGAAGCTGGAGGCCTGAGATGGGACGCCTGCTCTCCCGCCTCTATCTGGCGCTGGTCGGCATCTTTCTCGCCGCGCCGATCGTCGTCGTCACCGGCGTCTCGTTCAACGAGAAGCAGAATCTCGCATTTCCGCCGCAGGGCTTCTCCCTGCACTGGTTCGCCGAGATTTTTGTCAACCCCGAATGGCTACGCGCGCTTGTCGCCTCTGTCCTGCTGGCTGTTACCTCGGCGGCGCTGGCCGTCGCCATCGCCTTGCCGCTCGCCTGGTTTCTGTGGCGGCGCGTCGCGCCGTGGGCGCAGGTGTTCCAACTGCTCGGCGTCGCGCCCTTCACGCTGCCGCCGGTGATCACCGCGCTGGGCTTTCTCACCTTCTGGGCGACGTCCGGCTTCTACGGTCAGGCGTGGACGGCCGTGATCGCCCACGCCATCTTCTTCGTGACGCTGCCGCTGGTGACGCTGACGCTCGGCTTCTCGTCGATCGATCGTTCGCTGACGGAAGCGGCCGCCACCATGGGCGCCGACGACCGGACGGTGTTCCGAACCGTCGTGTTGCCGCTGATCCTGCCCTATGTCGTCTCCGGCTACGCCTTCGCCTTCGTGCTGTCGCTCAACGAATACATCGTCGCCTACATGACCATCGGCTTCGTACGCGAAACGCTGCCCATCAAGGTGTTCAACGCGCTCCGCTACGGCTACACGCCGACCATGGCGGCGGTGTCGGTGTTGTTCGTGGCCGTGACGGCAGCGGTGTTCGGCCTCATCGCCCGCTTCGGCGATCTGCCCAGGCTGATGGGCGCCATGTCCTCGAAGGACTGACGGCGCCGGCTATATTACCTTGCCGGGGTTGAGGAGTCCCTGCGGGTCGAGGGTGGCCTTGAGATGCCGCATCAGCGCTATTTCGGCCGGCGACCGGCTGTGGGCCAGCCAGCCGCGCTTCAGCGCACCGATGCCATGCTCGGCCGATACCGAGCCGGAGAAGCTGCGGGTGACGCCGTAAACGACGCTTTCCACCGCGTGGTGGCCGTGCGGGCCGGGCTCGGGCACGGAGGCCATGACATGGATGTTGCCGTCGGCGGCATGGCCGAAGAACACTGCCCGGCTCGCCGGCAGTTCGCGCGCCAGCGTTGCGCGGCAAGCGTCGACGAAGCGCCCGACCTCACCGGGGGGCAGGCCGACGTCGAAGCTCTCGTGGTCGCCAAGCACCGGCTCGATCTCCGCCGAGGCGTCGCGGATCGCCCAGAAGGCCTCCATGTCGGACAGCGACTGCGCCAGCATCGCATCTTCGACGAGGCCCGCCTCATAGATGCCTTCCAGGAAGGCCTCGAATGCGGCGCCGTCACGCGTCGCGTCGCGGCCGTGCCCCTCGACCAGCAGATAGAGACCGTGTCCGCCGTCGAAAGGATCGCGGCGGCCGGGTACGTTTGCCGTCACCATCGACCAGTAGTCGGGCCACATCACCTCGAAGGCGGACAGCGTCGGACCAAGGTCGGCGCGGGCACTGGCGAGAATATCGGTGGCGGCTTCGAAGTCGCGAACGGCGATCAGAGCCAGGCCGGTCCAGCGGGGCAGGGGCTGCAGGGCGAACACCACCCGCGTCACCACGCCGAACAAGCCCTCCGACCCGACGAACATCTGTTTCAGGTCGGGTCCGGCGTTGTTCTTCAGCATCTTGTTCAGCGAGCCGATCACCGTGCCGTCGGCGAGCACCGCCTCGAGGCCGATCACCGAGGCGCGCGTCATGCCGTAGCGCAGCACGCGATTGCCGCCGGCGTTGGTTGATACGATGCCGCCGGCCGTCGCCGTGCCGCGCGCGCCGAAATCGACAGGGAACAGGAACCCCTCGGCTTCGGCCGCCCGCTGCATCGTCTCGAGCGGCGTGCCGGCCCTGGCCGTCAGCGTCATGGCGCGGCCATCGATCTCCTCGATGCCGGTGAGCCGTTCGAGCGAGAGCGCCAACGATCCGGGAGCCGGCGTCGCTCCGCCGCAGAGGCCGGTCAGCCCGCCCTGTACGGTCACGGCGAGATGGTGGCGGGAGGCGATGGCGAGCGCGGCCGACACCTCGTCGGTCGATGCGGGCCGCAGGACGGCGAGCGGCCCCTGCGGTGGCAGCACGGAGGCATCGGCATGGTTGCGGGGCGGGATATCGTCGCCGTCAAGATATCCGGACGGCCCGAGAGCCGCCCGAAGTTCCAAAAAAGCCTGTGCCTCGCCGCGCCCGTTCATCTCGCCGCCCCGCTGCAAATCTGCGACCGGCATAGCATGCCGGCCGGTGAGCGGGACAGGTCGATTGGCCTCCTGTGCTGTCGCTCAGGAGTAGACCCGTACGAGATGGTTCTCTCGATGCTCGATGAGGTGGCCGCCGAACCGGGCGGTGTCGGCGACGAGCCCCAGGTCCTTCAACTCCTCCTCGCTCCAGAGCTCGTGGAGATGCGGCACGGCGTCGAGCAGGGATCGGGTGTAGGGATGCTGCGGATCGCCGAACACCTTGTCGGTCGCTCCCATTTCGACGATCACACCCTTCTGCAGGATGATGATCCGATCGGAGATATAGTTGCCCAGCGCGAGGTCGTGGGTGACGAAGATGATCGACAACCCCTGGCGCTTGAGATCGCCGAGCAGGTTGAGCACGTCGATGCGGGTCGAGGCGTCGAGCATCGAAATGATCTCGTCGGCCACGAGCAGCCGGATGTCGAGCACCAACGCCCGGGCGATCAGAAGCCGCTGCAACTGGCCGCCGCTCATCTGATGGGGAAACTTGTCGAGGGCGGCGACTTCGAGACCGACGGCATTGAGCGCGCCCGACAGGCGTTCCTCCCAGGCCGCCTTATCAAGGTCGCCCAGGAACTCGCGGCGAATGGTGCGGAAAACGCGCCCGACCTTGAAGATCGGGTTGAACGAACTGAAGGGATCCTGAAACACGCCTTGGACCCGGCGATAATAGGCCTTCAGGCTGGCGCCTTTCAGGGCCGAGATGTCCTCGCCATCGAACGTGATGCGCCCCTCGCTCACCGACGTCAGGCGTAGGATCATGCGGCCGACTGTGGTCTTGCCCGAGCCGCTTTCGCCGATCAGGGAGACCACCTCGCCGGGCTTCACCTCGAAGTCGACGTCCTGGATCACCCGCTTCTTCTTGCCGCCAAAGGCACCGGAGCGGAACACCTTGGATACGTTCTCAACCTTGAGCATGGGCGTCCGCCTTCCAGCAAGCGACCTGATGGCCGGGAGCGATCTCGATGAAGGGGGGCTCTTCGACGCACTTGCCGAAGGCCAGCGGGCAGCGGTCGCGGAAGCGACACCCCACCGGCGGCGACAGAAGGGACGGCGGCCGGCCCTTGATGCCCGGCAGTCGCTTCTCCTCGAAGCGGATGCCCACCTCGGGCAGCGAGCCGAGCAGCAGGCGCGTGTACGGGTGCGCCGGTGCCTCGACGATGGTGCGTGTCGGCGCCTTCTCGGCCAGTTTGCCGGCATACATGATCATGATGCTGTCGGCGACCTGGGCGAGAATGGCGAGGTCGTGGGTGACCACGATCATCGACTTGACGTAGCCGCGGTCGCGGAACTCCACCAGCGCGCCGGCCACCTTCTTCTGCGAGGCGACGTCGAGGGCCGACGTCACCTCGTCGGCGATGAGCAGCGACGGATCGAGCAGGGTCGAGAGGACCATGACGACACGCTGCTTCATGCCGCCGGACAGCTCGATGGGATACATCCCGAGCACGTCGGGTGCGAGACCGAGAATGGCAAGGCGCCGCTCGAGCTCGGGGCGCAGCGTCGCCCCCTTGAGCCCGCGCGCGTCCAACAGCTCGTCGATCATCCGGCCGATGCGGCGCGTCGGATTGAGCGCGCTCATGGCATATTGCGGAACGATGGAAACCTCGCGGAAGCGGTAGGGGTTCATCGCCTTGTCGTCGGCGATCGGCAGGACCTTGTCGTCGAGCCTTACCTCTCCGCCGACATACTGCATCCGCTCTTCGAGGCGGATCAGCGCCTTGCCCAGCGTCGACTTGCCGCAGCCGGACTCGCCGGCCAGGCCCATGATTTCGCCGTCGGCGACGGAGAAGCTGACGCCGTCGAGGGCTTTGACGCTGCCGGCGAGCGTCCGATAGTGGATCTTGAGGTCGGATACCGCCAGCATGTCAGAGGGCCCTCAGCTTGGGATTGAACACCTCGTCGAGGCCGACGTTCATGACGTAGAGCGAGCCGACGATGGCGGTGATGGCAAGGCCCGGCGGCACGAACCACCACCACATGCCGAGCTGCAGCGCGGCGTTCATCACGGAGTAGTTCATCATCAGGCCGAGCGAGATGGAGTCCGTCGGTCCCAGCCCGATGAAGTCCAGCGTCGCGGCGGTGAGGATGGCGCCGCCGAACAACAGGATGAAGGTCATCACCAGATAGGAGCTCATGTTCGGCGCGATCTCGCCGAAGATAATGCGGAAGGTGCTTTCGCCGTTGAGCCGAGCCATACCGACGAAGTCGCGCGAGGTGAGCGAGAAGGTCTGGGCGCGGATGGCGCGCGCCGCCCAGGGCCAGGACGTCAGGCCGATGAACATCGCCTCTGTACCGAGGCCACGCACGCTGAGATAGGCGGCGACCACCAGAAGGACGGCGAAGGTGGGAATGACCAGCACGACGTTGGTCAGCATGTTCAGCACTTCGTCGATGATGCCGCCACGGTAGCCGGCGAAGAAGCCGACCAGCATGCCGATCACCGCCGCCGTAACGCCGCCCAGTGCCCCGACGATGAAGCTGGAGCGCAGGCCGTGGACGAACTGGGAGAACACGTCCTGGCCGAACAGCGTGGTGCCGAACCAGTAGTCGGCCGAGGGCGGCAGGCCTGGAGGGGCATCGAAGGTCAGAGGCTCGTGGGTCGCGAACATCGGACCGAAGATCGCACCGAGAAGGAAGATCAGGAAGACGACGGCGCCGATGACCAGCTTGGTGTTGCGAAAGGCGAAATAGAGGATCTCGTTGCGGCCGCGCTTGGCGGCGGGCGCTGCCGGAGAAGAACTGGTGGTGCTCGTCATGCGGCATCTCCTTGCAGTCCGACGCGGGTGCGCGGGTCGACGATCACGTAGACGACGTCGACGATCAGGTTGGCGAGCAGCACGCCGACGATGATGAACAGGAACACGCCCTGGATCACGAAATAGTCCTGGTTCTGGATGCCCGACAGCACCAGCCAGCCGAGACCGGGATAGGAGAAGACGATCTCGGTCACCAGCGCACCGCCGACCACTGCGCCGAGTTGCAGGGCGAGGCCGGTGATCTGCGGTAGCATGGCGTTACGGAAGGCGTATTTGCGCACGAGCCGCTGCGGTGCACCGAGCGCCATCAGGTAGTTGGCGTAGTCGCTCTCGAGCTCGTAGATGATCATGTTGCGCATGCCGATCGCCCAGCCGCCGAGCGCCACCAGGAACAACGAAGCAAATGGCAGGATCCAGTGGTAGAGCAGGCTGCTGATGAACTTCCAGGTCCACTCGGCCTTGAGCGACTGGTCGTAGCCGAAGGCCAGGGGGAACCAGCCGAGCGACGAGCCGAGAACCCAGGCGAGCAGGATGCCGAGCCACATGTAGGGCGTTGCGGTGAGCAGGTAGCCGAGGGGCAGAACGGTGTTGTCGAGAAGCTTGCGCCGCGCGGCCAGCGCGCCGACGACGTTGCCGACATACCAGGAGAGCAGGATCGACGGCAGCAGCAGGCCCAGCGTGTAGGGCAGGGCGCGGCCGATCAGCGTCGTCACCGGGGTCGGGAACAGCATGATCGAACGGCCGAGATCGCCGTTGAACAACGCCCACCAGAAATTGAGATATTGCTGCCATAGCGGCTGGTCGAGATTGAAGGCCGCCATGAAATAGGATGTCAGCGCCGCGTTGGCGTCCGGCATGAGGGCGATGCGCGACACGAGCGCGTCGACGGGATTGCCCGGCATGAAGCGGGGAATGGCCCAGTCGATGGTCACCGCGACGATGAACGTCAGAATGTAGATGAATAGCTTCCGGGCGAGATAGCGCAGCAAGGTCGGGGCTCCGGAAAAGGAACAAAGATCCCCCGGCCGGACCCGGACGGCGACGGTTGTCGTCGTCCGGATTCTGCGCGAGCGAGTCGTTCGTTCGGTCGGGCGGAGGCGTCCCGGCGGCGGTGGCCACCGGGACGGGGAAACGGCGACTTATTCGCCGGCCGGCTCGAGATGCGTGATGGTGTCGAGGCCGGTCATCTGCAGCCAACCACGCCACGCGATCGGGATGAACTGACGGTCGGTGCCGTCGGCCGGCCAGTTCTTCCAGGTGGTGGTGCTCATCTGCGCCCAGGCGCCGTTGTACCAGAGCGGGATCATCGGCAGCTCTTCCATGAAGCTGACCTGAAGCTTGCCGGTGATTTCCTTCATCTTGTCGATGTCGGTACGCGGCGTCTTGGCGAGCTGCACGGTGAGATCCCAGGCCTTCTTGTCCTCGAAGCGCGCAAAGTTGTAGTTGGTCTGCGAGCTCAGGATGGGCAGCTGGTAGAGGTAGCGGTAGTAGGTATAAGGCGTGTCGCTGAGCGGCTGGGAATTTTCGATCATCAGATCGAAGTTGCCGGTGTTGCGCTGCGACTGGTAGGTGTTGAAGTCCGGATACTTCGGCGTGATCTTGATGCCGACCGCCTTGGCGTCGGCCGAGATCATCTGCACCGCCTGCATCCAGTCCGACCAGCCCGAGGGAACCTCGATCTTGAGGTCGATCGGCTCGCCCTTCGGCGTCTGGTAGAAGCCGTCGGCGCCCTTCTTGTAGCCGGCCTTGTCGAGGATCTCGGCCGCCTTCTTCGGGTTGTAGCTGAAGCCGTGCTTCTTCACCGCTTCCTTGTCGATGTACTTGTCCCACACCGGCAGCAGACCGGTCGGGCTGGCGGGCAGCACGACGTTGCCGTAGTCAACCTTGGCGATCTGGTCGGTGTTGATGGAGAAGGCCAGCGCACGGCGGAAGGCCGCGTCGTCGAGCGGTGCCTTCTTGGTGTTCGGCAGCAGCCAGGAGGTGACCGCCGGCAGCATGTAGGGCGGCTTGTCGTAGTAGGTGTGCAGGCCATAGCCGCCGCTGATCAGCGTCGCCACGCCCGGCAGGAAGTTGTTGTTGAGGTCCTGCTTGCCGGAGAGCAGCAGGCCGAGCGCCACGTTGTTCGACGAATTGACGAGGTCGATGATGTACTTGGGCTTCGGGTCGGGCGAAATGCCGGCCTTCGATGCCCACCAGCCGTCCGGCGTCTTCGTCCAGACGACGCGGGTCGTCGGGTCGTAGCCGGCCTTGTCGAACACGTAGGGACCGGTACCGATGGGCTCGTCCGGCGTCCAGGACGTGATCTCGGTGTCGTTGGCGTGATCCTTCCACTGGGAAGGCTTCATCATCGGAATGTTCCAGAGGGCGTTCTGCCAGGCCTGGTAGTTCGGCGTACCCTCGAAGGTCACCGTCACCGTGTTGCCGGCCGCCTCGACACTCTTGATGCTCTTGTAAAGATCGTTCCACCAGATGGTCGGCAGCTTGCCGAGATCGATGTTCCACTTCACGTCGTCGGCGGTGAAGTCGCCGCCATCGCTCCACTTGACGCCGGAGCGGATGGTCAGCTTGAAGACGGTCGGGCTTTCCCATTCGCCCTTCTCAGCCAGCCAGTCGATGTACTTGTCGGCGATCGGGTCGTAACGGAACAGCGTCTCGTTGACGAGGCCGATCAGGCCGTTGGCGAAGTTGCCGAAATAGGGGTTGAAGCCGACAATGTTGCCCCACTGGGCACCGCTCATGTAGAGCGTTTCGTTGCGCGGGTACTCACCCGACTGCGCCAAGGCCGAGCCGGCCACCGTCGCCATCAGGGCGGCAGCCGACACGACCGTGAAGGTGCGACGATTGATACCAAAGGACATCTCGATCCTCCCTTTCCTCCTGCGGCGACAAGCTCCCCGCCGCGACCAAACGCGTCCCTGGCGACCCACGCCGCAGGGTTGCGCATCTCTCGAGAGAGTCATTGGCAAATGACGGTCAGGAAAATGGAATTACCCAAACGATCCGACCGTACGGCCGATGACGGAACAGCGGCGACTGTTGGCTCCTCTCGCTCCACCCATCAGCAAGTCACTGGAATATAGCGAAAATCTCCTCTGGAATTCGCAATATCACAGTTGGCGACTTGCCGGCGCGCCTTCCGCGGTTGCCCGCGGCATTCTCTCCTGTAACGTTACAGTAGCCTTACCCAAAGGCGCAACAATACGCAAGCCTCTGTTCTGTTCCTCGCCCAAAGGATGTAGTGTGAACGATTGGGAGGAGCAGCGCCGCCGACAACGACCGGGGGATTGCGCTGATTGGCAATATGGTATCGCACGACGAGACGCGCTCGGAAGACGCGCCCGCTCAGCCGCCTGCTCGGCCGACGCTCAAGACCATTGCCCGGCTGGCCGGCCTTGGCGTGACGACGGTATCGCGGGCCCTGCACGATGCGCCTGACATCGGAGAGGAGACGAAGGCACGCGTCCGTCGGCTGGCCGACAGCCTCGGCTATCAGCCGAACCGGGCCGGCGTTCGTCTCCGCACGGGACGCAGCCACGTCATCGCCCTGGTCCTGGCCACCGAGGCGGAGGAGCTGGGTATCAACTCTCAGCTCATCTACGGTATCTCCGAGGTGCTGTCGTCCTCGACCTATCAGCTGGTCGTCATGATGCACGATCCGGCCTCGGATCCCCTCGAGCCGGTCCGCAACATCGTCGAAGCCGGCGCCGCTGACGGCATCCTGTTTGCCCGCATCGAACCCGACGATGCGCGCGTTCGCTTTCTGACCGAGCGAGGCGTGCCGTTTGCGACCCATGGCCGGACCAGCATGGGCATCGTCCATCCCTACTTCGACTTCGACAACGAGGCCTACGCCGAAAGCGCCGTCAAACGCCTTGCCAGTCTCGGGCGTCGTCGCGTGGCCCTGGTGGGGCCGCCGCCGCATCTTGCCTACGCGCGCCACATGGCTTCGGGATTTTGCCGCGGGGTGGCGGCCTTGGGCCTCGAGACGGTCGCCGTCGTGGGCATCGACACCGACAGCCCGCATGAGTGCATTCAGGCCGAAGTGTTTCGTTTGATGCAGCGCGCCGACCGACCGGATGGATTCGTCAGCGGCGGCGCCGTGGCCGCCCTGTCGGTAACCGCCGGGGCCGAGTCGGCCGGTCTTGTGCTCGGTAGCGACTTCGACGTGGTGATCAAGGAATCGTCCGACCTGTTCCGCAAGTTTCGGCCGGCCATCGAGACGGCGCACGAGGACTTTCGCGCCGCCGGGCGTTGGCTCGCCCGGGCAATCGTCGGCCGCATCGAGGGCACCGCCGACGCCGACACTCATTTTCTGGATGTGCCGCGGATCGCGGTCTCCGAAACCATGGAGGCGAGGATGGCTGCCAACGGTAACCGTTGACGGCCGTCGCCCGAATACGGCAAAGCGCCCGATCCGGTCAGGGAAATCGAGCGCTCGACGTCGGCCGGGGTGGTCGGCCGGAGTTCGGGGGCCTGTGGTGCGTCAGCAGCCGAGGGCCGGCTGGCGGCAGAGGCCACGCGCCGCATGGCGCGCGCGAGCCTCGAGATCATAACGGTCGGCCGCGGTGATGTAGATGAGTTCGCGCTCGGCGGCGGCGGGAGCGCGGAAGGTCTTGGCGAGGTGCTTCAGGGTGCCGAACATGATCTTTGTCCTTTTCCGTTCCGGGCGGTTCCCGGAACCCGTCTTCGTTCTCTTCTTTGCACCCTGAATATAGCGCCTCAGCCGTTTCTCTCCAATGGGCCGAGGCCGTCGTCGCGAGTCGTATTTTCTTTGGGGATGCTTCAGTTTTCCTGAGAAAACCCTTCGAGAACGATCTTGCCGCGCGCCCGGCCGCTTTCGATGACCGCATGAGCGCGCCGAAGGTTGTCGGCGTTGATCGGCCGCAGGACCTCGGTCAGCGTGGTGCGCAACCGGCCGGCATCGACGAGGCGGGCAACTTCGCCGAGAAGCCGCCCCTGCTCCGCCATGTCCGGCGTCTCGAACAGCGAACGGGTGAACATCAGCTCCCAATGCACGGACACCGCCTTGCGCTTGAACCCGGTGATATCGAGACCGTCGGGATCGTCGATCAACCCGAAGCGCCCCTGTGGCGCGATGAGCTTTGCGATCTCTCCGAGATGGCGATGCGTTTCGGTGGTCGAGAAAACGAAAGCCGGCGCGCCGATCCCCAGCGCTGCCACCTCATCGGCGAGCGGGCGCGAGTGGTCGACGACGTGCTGGGCGCCGAGTTCGCGCACCCAGGCCGCCGTTTCGGGGCGCGACGCCGTGGCGATGACGGTAAGGTCGGTGAGCGCCCGGGCAAGCTGGATGGCGATTGACCCGACGCCGCCCGCTCCACCAACGATCAGAATGGCGTTGGCCGCGCCTGGAACGTTGCGTCGCACGTCGAGCCGGTCGAACAGAATCTCCCAGGCGGTGATGGCGGTGAGCGGCAGCGCTGCCGCCTCCGCGTTCGTCAGCGATTTCGGCTTCTGGCCGACGAGGCGCTCGTCGACGAGGTGAAACTGGCTATTTGCGCCAGGGCGGGCGATCGAGCCGGCGTACCAGACCTCGTCGCCGGGCTGAAAGCCGGTCGCTTCTTTCCCAACGGCCACAACGCGGCCCACCGCGTCCCAGCCGAGCACCTTGAGCGTTCCGGGGGCTGGCGCGGCACTCTTGCGCACCTTGGTGTCGACTGGATTGACCGCGACGGCGGCGACCTCGACGAGGAGGTCGCGTCCTTCGGCAACGGGTGTCGGCAAGTCGACATCAAGGAGCGCGTCCGGACGGTCGATGGCGCCGGGTTGGCGATAGGCAATGGCTTTCATCGGAGAACTTCCTTTGCAGTTGATATGCGCCATAGTTGCTCCTACCATCTGCATTAGCCAATACGCACAAAAGACGCTCATACTGCATAAAAGGATAGTGTCATGGCCAAGGTCCGGCATTCGCGCTTCGACTGCGCTCCCGGTTGCGCGGTGGAAGCGGCCATCGGCCTCATCGATGGAAAATGGAAGTCGGTGATCCTCTTCCATCTGATGGATCGGACGCTGCGCTTCGGCGAGTTGAGCCGCATTCTCGCGTCAGTGACGCCGCGCATGCTCACCAACCAGTTGCGCGAACTGGAGCAAGACGGACTTGTCGTGCGCACCGTCTATCCACAGGTCCCTCCCAAGGTGGAATACTCGCTGTCGCCGCTCGGCCGTTCCATGGAGCCGGTACTGATGGCGCTGAAGGTTTGGGGCGATGCCAACATCGGCCGCTTCGGCAAGCCCAAGGCGGTCGGTGAAAAACAAAACCCACCGGCACCGACTGGCCAGACGGCCGGTGGGCACCAGTGGGCAAGGTACGATCCCGAACCGATCGAGTGATCGGTCAGGTGTCCGGTCAGGCCCGCTTCGGGCCGCGGTCGAGCAGCGCGTAGAGCAGGATGGCACCGAAGGTCGCGGTGCCGATGCCGCCCAGGGTGAAGCCGCCGATGTTGAGCGTGAGATCGCCGGCGCCGGCGATTACCGCCGCCGCCGTGGTGATCAGGTTCTTGGTCTCGGAGAAATCGACCTTGTTTTCCACCCAGATGCGGCCTGCGGTGGCGGTGATCAGGCCGAAGATGACGATGGAAAGACCACCGATCACCGGGCCGGGAATGGTGCCGATCAGCGCGCCGAACTTCGGCGAGAAGCCGAGCAGGATGGCGATTGCCGCCGCGATGACGAAGATCAGCGTCGAGTAGATCTTGGTCACCGCCATCACGCCCATGTTCTCGGCATAGGTGGTGACGCC
>Ga0206117_100444_pt1 | contig 43889 bp, 69 predicted proteins | sample 3A5Ametagenome_FD_177997 | JGI IMG/M metagenome (GOLD analysis project Ga0206117, IMG submission 177997) | Enriched microbial communities from leaf-cutter ant dump, University of Wisconsin, Madison, United States - 3A5A | ecosystem: Environmental > Terrestrial > Nest > Insects nest > Nest dump... | reverse complement strand
TGGCCCCGTCGAGGCTGGCCCCGTAGAGGCTGGCCCCGTCGAGGCTGGCCCTGACGAGGCTGGCCCTGACGAGGTTGGCCCCGTCGAGGCTGGCCCCGTCGAGGTTGGCCCCGTCGAGGCTGGCCCCGTCGAGGTTGGCATTCACCTCCACAGCCTTTTTCACGGCGAGACCGAGCTTGATGCCGAGCGGCGTTTCGTCGGTCGCTTCGATTTCCGCGGTGAAGATGACGCTACCCGTCCACCGGCTTTTGATCTCGAATTTCATGATAGGCCATCCCCTTGTTTGAGAGACCTCGTGCCGAGGTCATTGCGGCGGGGTTGTTCGAGGCACGGGCCCCGCCGCGTTATCCGTGCTGCGCTTCACATGACCGCCTCCATCTGGACTGGCTGTCATCCGGTTCACCGCGACCAGATCGGCCCGGAGGCTTCTTCGTGGTTGCTGTCTACGAGGATGAATATTACCCATAATGGGGAAGATGTAAACCCCAAAATGGGGAAGAAATTATTGACCCCAATATGGGGCAGGGCTATTGATGGCCAATGGACCTGAGAAATGACCGCGGCGAAGCATCCGCAGCCTTTTATGACAAGCGGCGAAAGTGGCTCGATTTCACGTGTGAGATGGAGGCGCTATCCGACCGCGCCTTTCGCGTCGGGCACTGGCTGGCGAAGCGAATGAACGGCCATGATCAATGCTGTTGGTACACTCAGGCGCAGATTGCCAAACTGATGGGCAAATCCCAGGCATACGTCATCCGCGCCACAGCCGAACTGGAGGATGAGGGGGTTTTGATCATCGTGAAGGAGCATCGGAAACCGAACCGCTACTTCATCCGCTTGCCGTTCGATTTTGGCTAGGGTTGCAAATATGCAAGTCAGTAGGGTCGCAGATTTGCAAGTCCAATATATAAAGCTGAATCTCTAAAGGGTTATTTGTTTCTCTAGATTCTTGCTCTGAGGGTATTTGTTAGAAGGGTGGAGCTGGATCAGCGATACGTCAAAATGTGGTGGTTCGTGATCTCTACCCATAGGCGCTTGGAGGCTTTGGTTTGGCTCTCCCGCCATTCATGCTCGATAAGGCTGAGGGCTTGTTCAACGCGTTTGGCCATCATAACCGCGTTGCAGGAACACATGATGAGATCCAGCTTTTGGAAGCGGTCCTCAGTTTTTCCAAATCGTTTCGTGAGCTGCTTCATATCTGCGTCGACGGCAACGAGAACGGCTTCGTTCTCCAAGGCCGTCTGACAGACTACGGGGTCTTTTGTCCCGTCAGTCAGCGCCTCCCGATGGTAAATCACCGGGAAGCCAGCGCCGGTCAAAACCTCTCCAACAGAATCCGGGACGCTCGCATCCAGAAAAAATTGCAAAGGTTTCTTTGGCTTCTTCAAGCGGCATCCACGAAGTTGATGGCTGCGATGATGTCGTTTCGATCCAAGGTCGGGTATTCCTTCATGATCTGCTCGACCGAATAGCCGGCAGCGGAAAACTCCTTGATCGTGGATACAGGAATCCTGGTGCCAGCAATCACAGGCTTGTTGCCGACAATGCCCTTATGCCGTTCGATTTTCCCAACGGCGCTCTCATCGCGTCGACGCAAGGCGTCCACGGCGCTTTGAAGTTCACCGGTTACGACCTTCAGCGGGATCTGCAGGACGCCTTGACCGGAAACAATCTCCTCTTTCGAATTCGTCTCCGGGTTGTCGAAGATGACCTTCTTGTTCAGTACGTATAGGGTGGTTTTCGACCATGCGTCATCGCCGAGGTGGGCGAGCTTTCGCTTGACCTCGCGTAGATGCTGAAGAGAGACGTTTGACTCATTCCGCAGGGCATTGAGAACCTTGAGGCAGGCAAGGTCTCGGAAGGAATACAGCCGTGCATAGGGGCGACTGCGGTCCTCATAGGCCAAGCTTGGCGCAAAGAATTTCGTCCGGTCCCAAGTGCGAAGCTGGCGCACTGTGACGCCGGTCAGGCGCTCCACCTGTTCTTCGGTGAACGCGGCAATAACATTCTTTGTCGTGTTCTCGCTCATGGGGCTGACAATATCATTCCAACTGAGTCCCATCTATTAACAAATGGTGGCGGATAATCACGTACCGTTGCGATTGTTCCTGCCATGTTGCCTCAATGCGTCGTCCCCTTACGTCTGGCCATCCGGCCGTAGGTGAACCTCAATCAACTCCCGCGCCGCATCGAACGCACCGCTGTCGTCGTCGCCCTGGCTTTCCTCCAGCATCAAAAGCGCGTGCTCATAGATTTCCCGCTCGCCTTGTTCGTCTAGGATGCCCAGCCGTCGAAGGCGGAAGACGAGCGCCGCCGTGACCGCTGATGTCGACAGCGCGACAGCCCCTGCGGATAGGGTTGCTGGATCATGGCTCACTGAATTTCCCCTCTGAATTACGATAGTGCGATTCCGGCGCGACACAAGAAAAAGCGACTCTCAATGCGTGCAATCGCAACATCTGGTAGCCGTTAACGAGTGTGACTGAATTCCTGTTTTTGTTCTTGTTGCGTTCGCTTTTTCAGGGCATGTTACGGCTGGTTCCAGCCCTGAGGTGAAAGGAAAATGGCGATCATCCATCAGTACGTTCGTCATAAGCCGGTGTGCAACGCCGACACAGTCGCTAACATGCGCGAGATGGCTGCCGACCGAGAAAACGACGGTACTCGTCTGTTCCGAAAGCTTGAACGTGATGCTGATTCCGTCGCGAAGACGATGCAAGCCATTCATGGCGGAGACTGGCGCGTCCGCATCAATCACGACACTTGCTACGTGACGGTGTCCCGCAAGTTCCCCTGATCCTCCCTTAACTCGTCCTCGATCAAATCGGCTATCCGCGCTTGAATGTCGGGATTTAGGCGCATGACCTTCGCGAAGAGGTCAGCCAATCTAACCGCTATCTCTGGCCGCACCGGCACGACGTTTGGTGTGTCATCGATCACTTCAGAGCTGCTTACCCCAAACGCTTTGGCCGCTTGGTTGATGTAATCGATCGTCAGCCGGCGCTCGCCTCGCTCCAATTTTATGAACTGCCCTTTGGACACGCCCATAGCCTCGGCCGCCTTTTCGTGCGTCATCCTGGCTGCTTTTCGAAGCGTTTTCAGGTTGTTTCCCATACCGGGGAAGATCGCAAAATCACCCACCTACTGTCGCGCCCCATTTTGGGGTTGCAAATGTTCCCCACTTTGGGTAACTTTGCCTCATGAAACTCGCACAGTACCTCACCGAAAATGACATCACGCCGGAGCAGTTTGCTTCCGACATGGGCGGCCTGTCTGTCTCCGGCATCCGCAAGTGGATGTACGGCGAGCGCGTGCCGCGTCCAGACCAGATGCGCAAGATCGCCGAACTGACAGGCGGCCTTGTTGAGCCGAACGATTTCATCCTGCCGCTGACGACAGAACGCTTTGACGCGATGTTCGATAAACCGGAGACCGCAGCATGAACTGGCAGGACCAATTCATGGCCTATGCCACCGGCATGGCCTTCAACATTTCTCTGAGCCACGACCATGCAGACGCGATGCAGGCCATCGCGGAAGATCGTGTCGTTGGATGGCGTAGCCGTACCGGGCGCAGCAGCTTCGTCCCGACCGTCAATGGTCTTATCCGCCGAGGCCTCGTCGAGCACAATCCGGCGGCTCGCATCGTCGGAATGACGACGCCCGGCATCAAGTTGAAATGGATTTACCGGCTGACCCCGGCCGGGGAGAGGATGTTGGAGCTTCTGAAGCTTGCCGGCGTCGTTGCGCTTGATCATTCCGACCTCGTTTTGGAGCCCGCCCAATGACCGCCGCCGCCGAAATTCCGGAAGATATCCGCGAGGCCGCAGCGAATGCCTTGAACGAAGCTGAAGCGATGATCGGAACTCTTTTCTCCGATCGTCTTGAGGTTGTCGCCAAGGCCATCCTCTCCGAGCGCCAGCGCGACCGCTGGCAGCCGATCGAGACCGCTCCAAAGGATGGGACGAAGGTACTCCTTTGTCTGACGGGCTACGAACCCGTTGTCGGATTCTTTGACGGCGAGACGTGGGAATACCATGAACGCGGCGACTTCATTGAGACCGAACACTGGTTGTCTTGGATTGAACACACCGGCGAATGGTGGCCGGACAACTGGATGCCTCTCCCCGCTGCACCGAAGGCCGAGGTCTGAGGCATGACTTGGAACCTCAATCTCTCCGAAGCGCCGAAAGACCGCGACCTCTGGCTCGCATCGAAGTGCGGCAAGGTCATCAAGGCTGGCTGGGACAAGAAGCGCGGCCAGTGGGCCGGATTTGCGACGAGTGGCGCGCCGCCGATCGCGTGGCAGCCGTATGTCGTTCCGCTCCACCCGCATCACATGCCGCCGGCCGATCTGCTGCCGGTCTCGGCAGACGCAATCCCGATCATCGAAGACGTAGGGGGAGGGTGCTGAAATGAACACGGCCATTTTCCTCGTCATCGGCATTCTGGCCTTCGTCGGTCTCATCGCCGTGGTCGCCAAGGGCGATGCTGACGACGTGAAGGACGACTATTGGAGGGACTGCGATGGCTAAGCCTATCTCGGCCCTCGATCTCTTCCGCGCGGGCAACGACACGATGCAGATCGCAGCCCGCCTATCGGTTTCCGAAGAAGAAGCGCTTGAGCAAGTTCCAGCCAGCGCAGCGCTGCTCTTCGTCTTCCGTCTCCTTACCCGATCCATCCCGACGCCAAGCCCACCGGCTGGCCGAAAGGGAAGGTCGCATACGCGGGGCGGCATTAGCTCCTTCCTGTGCGCCGCACCGCTCCGATGGGTTCAACCTATCGGAGGCGGCGAACATGGGAAGTCAAGAAACTCAACATCTGGTGTCAGCAAAAGCAGAGGCGAAGCGAATGTATCTGGTCGACGCTTATAGCCCGGAGAGGGCGGCGGAATACGCCGAGAAGATGGTTCAGCGACGGACCAAGGGATGGGGCGACGAAGCGAACGCCCTCGGCGAGGTTTCCCGTTGGTGCGGCATGTCGGCGATTAGCCTGAAGCGCCTCATCAAACGCGAGACGAAGACGATCAACTCCCTGGCGTTCGGTCGCATCCGCTCCGCCTACCTCGATTATTGCGCTCGCCAGATCGCGGAACTCCAGAACGAGATTGAAGCCGAAAAATCGAGGAGCGGCGCTCATGAAACTTTTGAGGATCTGGCTGCTGAAGCTGAGATTTTGGCGGCGAAAATCGAGCGAGCACGGAAAGGAACACAGGCATGACGGCAGCAATCGGCGATAACACAAAGGAAGAGAAAGCTCGGCGGGTGACGCTGAGCTACTATCACCGCAAGGACCGGGACATTGATGTCCAGCAAGGTCTTCTTGCGGCGCAGAAGAAGGAGAACCGGCTGAATGCGAAAGCGGCCGGTATACCGTCCTCGCAGCTCGAACACCTCCTGAAGTCGTTTAAGGCCGACGATCAGCAGAAGCCCGTCGATAAGCTGAAGCGCGACATGGAGAACCTCGCGTTCCTCGGGCTCATTCCTGATCCCTCGATCAAGGGTGATCTGTTCTCCCGTGTCGATCGCGTCGACGCCGAGGGCATGGTTCAGGCCAAGGGCTACTATGCCGGCCTGAACGGCCTTGATCGCGTCTCTGGCTACGATGCCGGCAGCGCTGACGATAAGCTGTGGCTTTCTTCTTATGACGCTGGTGAGGCCGAATACCGGGCCGAACTTCCCGACATTCTCGCCCGCATCGAAGCGGCCCGGACGAACGAAGAGCCGGCGCCTGATTCCGATGATCCTTTCGGCGATGCGCCGGCAGAAGCAGCGGAGTGATCGTCCATGGCTTTTGAACGCGCAAAGATCGTCATCCACGCCGCATCCGTCGGGACCGGGATCAAGGTCACGCTCCGCAAGGGAAAGAAGGGGCCTGCGGCAATGGTGTTCTCCGTCAAGGGGGATATCGCCCAGGCGCTCGGATGGGCGGAGGGCGACAAGCTCGAAGTCCTGATCGGTACCGGCGGTGACCATGGCCTCCTCCGATTCCGCAAGAACAACTCCAACGGCGATGCCGTCGTGAAGTTCAAGAGGGCCATGAAGGCGATCACCTACGCCACGATCAGCCTCGGGCACCAACCGGCATTCGTTGATCGCGCCGAGGCTGGCCGCTGGTGCCAACACGAAACGGTCGATGACGGATACCTGGAAATCGTGCTGCCGCGATGGGCTGAGGAGACTGGCCCCAAGCGCCAGCAGATCGCCGTTCCATCTTCGTCCTCTCCAGCCCGGCCCATCTCTCAACCTTCTGCGCCTGCCAAGCGAGCCGTCACCGCCTCTGTGCTTGGTGATCCGCCGCCCGGTCGTCGCGAGATGCTGGCGAAGATGGGCGAGATGAAGGCCTGAGGAGCAAACCGTGGGAACGTTCGTGGATGATCTCGTGAAGGCTATGCCGAGGGTCCGTGGCTACGCTCAGAAGCTGACACGCTGCCCCGACAAGGCGGATGACCTACTTCAAGACGTCATGCTTCGCGCGATCGACAAGCAGCACCAGTTCACGCCCGGCACGAACCTCACGGGTTGGCTCTTCACGATCTGCCACAACATCCACGCACAGTCCTATCGGCGCGGGAAACGGATGGTCTCCGATCTTCCCGAGGAGGTTTTCACCATGATCCCATCGAAAACAGACACGCTCGCTGCGCTGGAGGCCAAGGACGCGATTTCCCATATCGTCCTGCTACCGGAGGCCCAGCAGACTGTCCTGCTTCTCAGCGCGTCCGGGATGACCTTGGAAGAGATGGCGGAACGCGAAGGCGTCCCTGATGGAACGATCAAGAGCCGCATCAACCGCGCTCGCGCGAAGCTCGCAACATTGCTGAACGATCCCGATCTCTGGCCTGCTGTGGCTTGAGGTTCCCCAGCCCGCTTAACCCCTCCCGGCGGGCCACCTTAGCAGCGCGAATGCTGCTCATTCTTTTCAACGAGGACCGACGTGCACATCATCGCCTTCGACCCGAGTAAGCACACAGGCTGGGCGCTCCGAACCATCGGGCGCGATCATAGCGCGATGCGCTGCGGTGTCCTCGAAATGCCCGACAAGGCGGACCACTACTACACGGCCGACCAGATCGGACGAAAGGTTCGCAACCTCCTCACCGAGGAGAAGAAGGCCGGCCGGATGCCGACCTTCGCTATTCTTGAGCAGCAGGCGCTTGCCAAGATCGGAAACACCAGCGCGGATGCAATGATCTATCCGTGGGTCGCGACATCGGCCATCGTGGCTGTGCTTTCCAATTTCGGGATACCCTACGCAAGCATTCCGGCTGTGACCTGGCGCGTGTCGTTCTTCGGGCGCGGCTTCAAGCCTCCCATAGACAGCAAGGGAAAGAAGGACTGGAAAAAGGCCTGTGTCGCCGAATGCGAGCGGCTGGGCATCGTCCTGCCCACACAGAAGACCATCGCCCACAATGCGGCCGAGGCCTGCGCTCTGGCGATCTGCGCACAGGTCAAGGACACGAAGGTCCACGCCCGCCGGTATGAGCCGGCCCTGATGGCGCTGCGCATGGCCCGCAACGAACGCCCGACCGGCGGCGATCTGTTCGGAGGTGCCCCGGCATGAAAACCCTCATCACCCAACGCCCTTACTGCCCCAAGACGCTGACCGCCGCCGAGGCGATCGAGAAATGGTGCACGCGCTGCGCAAAGCCAGTCGAGCGGCGGGAGGAGGCGGCGTGATTGACGCATACCAAGCCTTCCTTGATCGCAAGCGGATTGCCGATCCTGAAACAGGGATCGCAGACGTGCGCTCCCTGCCAGCGGTTCTCAAGCCTCACCAGCACGACATTGTGCGTTGGGCGCTTCGGCGCGGACGCGCGGCCATCTTTGCTGGCACTGGTCTCGGCAAGACTCTGATGGAGCTCTCGTGGTCGGATCACGTTTATGATTTCACCGGAAAGCCAACCCTGATTTTCGCCCCGCTTGCCGTTGCCGAGCAGCATATTGCCGAGGCGGAGAAATTTGGGCTGGCGGCGAATCTAGCGTCGTTCCATCCAGACGAGGGATGGGGTATAAACGTCTCGAACTATCAGAAAATGGATCACTTCGACCTGTCAAGGTTCGGGGGTATCTGCCTGGATGAGAGCTCAATCCTCAAAAGCACAGATGGGAAGTATAGGACACGCCTGATCGAGGAGTGCGCGAAGGTTCCTTTCCGGTTGGCCGCGACCGCGACTCCGGCGCCGAACGACTTCATGGAGCTCGGCAATCATGCCGAATTTCTCGGGGTCATGTCTTACACCGACATGTTGGCAACGTTCTTCACCCACGATGGTGGAGATACGCAGAAGTGGCGATTGAAGGGGCACGCCGAAACCGAGTTCTGGAAGTGGATGGCATCGTGGGCCGTCATGCTCCGCAAGCCATCTGATTTTGGGTATGACAATACCGGCTACGATCTCCCGCCGCTGCACTACCATCAGCATACTGTTGGCGTCGATTACGCACCGAGCCTCGATACGGGGCTGCTTTTCCCCATGGAGGCGCGCACGCTGCAAGAGCGCATCGCAGCGCGCAGAGACAGTGTAGAAGAGCGAGTAGCGCTTGCCGCCTCGCTGACGCCTGATGACCGGCCTTTTGTCTGGTGGTGCAATCTCAACAGTGAGGCTGACGCTCTCGCTCGTATGATCCCCGGTGCTGTCAACCTTTCCGGCTCCGATAAGGACGATGACAAGCGCCGCAAGCTAGTCGATTTCTCACAAGGCCGCATCCGAGTTCTCATCACCAAGCCCTCAATCGCCGGCTTCGGTATGAATTGGCAGCATTGCGCTGACACCGGGTTCGTCGGGCTTAATGACAGCTTCGAGCAAATCTATCAGGCAATCCGCCGGTTCTGGCGATTCGGGCAGATGAAGCCGGTGAACGTTCACTTCATCGCCTCCGAAATGGAGGGGGCGACCGTTGCGAATATCCGTCGAAAGGAAGCCGACGCCGAACGCATGGCCGCAGCCATGGTTCTTCACATGGCCGACCTATCGTCTGCGATCGTTCGCGGATCGGTGCGCGACCGTCCTGATTACAATCCTCAGGTTCCAATGAAAATTCCAGCATGGGTAGGGGAGTGCGCAGCATGACCGTGAACGCCGTCGAGCAGGTCGTTACCGATCGTTACGCAATCTACCAGGGTGACGCGTGCGAGCTCATCCGTGCCGTCCCCGGCGAGAGCGTGCATTTCGGCATCCATAGCCCGCCTTTCGAGGGGCTTTACAAGTTTTCGAACTACGACCGCGATATCAGCAACAACGATGGAGCGCAGTTCTGGGAGCACTATGCGTTCCTCATCGCTGAGCTCTTCCGCGTCACCAAGCCTGGGCGCATCCATTCTGTTCACTGCATGCAGTTGCCAACAAGCAAGACTCGGCACGGCTTCATCGGCATGCGGGACTTTCGCGGAGAGATCGTGCGGGCCTACGAGGATGCGGGATGGATCTTCCATTCCGAGGTTTGCATCTGGAAAGACCCGGTAGTTGCGCAGCAGCGTACGAAATCAATCCGGCTCCTTCATAAGCAGATCGAGAAAGACAGCACGATCAGCGGCATGGGGCTGGCCGACTACATCGTCAGCTTTCGCAAGCCGGGTGACAATGAGGCAGCAGTCGCAGGCAAGTTCGAGCTTTGGTCGGGTGATGACAGTCTAGACGTCAGCAGGGAAGCCTACGAGCGCCATCGTCGCCAGACAGAGGCGGAAGGCCGCAAGGCATGGCCTTTCGAGCAGTGGCGATCGATCCTCATATGGCAGCGGTACGCCTCGCCGGTCTGGATGGATATCAACCAGACGAACACCCTTCAGTATCGCGCCGGACGCGATGAAAAGGACGAGCAACATATCTCGCCCTTGCAGCTCGACGTCATCGAGCGTTGCCTTTCGCTATGGTCTCTTCCGGGTGAAACCGTATTGACGCCGTTCCTTGGTATCGGAAGCGAGGTCTACAGCGCTGTGAAGTTGGGCCGCAAAGGCGTCGGCTTCGAGCTCAAGCCCTCTTATTTCCGCCAAGCGGTCAAGAACATCGCCGAGCTCGACGTCGTGCCCGCGGACACACTGTTTTCCATGGTCGGCGCAGCATGAACGCCCACGACATGTCCATGCATGGCACGGTACGGCGGGAACTGCCGGCGAACGTTGAGGCAAGGAGGACAACATGAAGATGGACCCCAACCGCCAGCAGTATGACCGGATTACAGAAGATGACGGGATCGAGGCCGCTGAGGTCTTCCTTGCCTGCATTTTGGACGACAACGACTGCATGAAAGACTGTGGGCTTGAGGAGGACGACTTCCTTGAAAACGTCCATCGTGTTGCGTTCAGGGCGTGTGACAAACACCATAAGGCCGGTCACGTGTTCAGCGCGGTTCTCATCAAGCCTGATCTCCCAAAGGTCTTCACGAACGATGCGAAGTCGCCGCTCTACGCGGTCTCGCCCTCGGAATACGTCAACAAGCTGATGCTCATGGGCATCCGGCCGGACGTGAAGGCCAAGCTGGAATGGTCCGTTCATGTCCTCAAGAGCCTGTCCTTGTCGCGGGTGCTGGCCAGAGAAGGCGAGGTGGCCCAGCAGATCGCGATTGAAGGCCATTCGCTCCTGACGATATCCGACGAGATCGAATCCCTCGAGAACCGTTTGAAGGAAGCACGGGAGCGCCTGTCAGCGCTCAAGTCGACGACGGCGCCGGGATCGTCCTACCTCGCGATGTTCCAAGCATCGGCGCGTCGTGATGGCGTTGTGGGCGTGCCGATAGCCATGCCCGAGATTGCGAAGGTGCTGTCCGAGCCGGTTTTCGAGGCTGGCAACCTCTACGGCCTTCTATCCTCCTCGGGCGAGGGAAAATCATCTCTCACCATGCAGCTCATCTATCACGCGCTCGAGCAGGGTCACCCGGTTCTCTTCCTCTCCTACGACCAGTCGGCATCGCAGTGCGTTCGCCAGATGATCGCCCAGGTTCACGGGATCGACATCCGTCAGCAACGCGACCCAACTCACATGATGAGCCCGACCGAGCAGGACACGTGCGTCACGTTCGCCATGAAGATCAATACGCAGCCGCTCGATATCATCCGCTGCCAGCGCGAAGGGGTGTCGCAGCTCGTTGCCTACGCCCGCCGCTTCATCAAGCGGCACGCCAATGGGAGGACGCCGTTCATCGTCATCGACCATATCGGCAAGGTGAAGCCTCGAGACCCGAAGTTGTCGGCCGATCGGATATCAGGGGAGGTGACTGTGGAGCTCAAGGCGCTGGCTGACGAGACCTCGAGCGCCGTCCTTATCCTCAACCAGCGCAACAGCTTCGGCACCAGGCGCGATAATCCAAGGCCGATCGCCGCGGACCTTTATGGAGGCGAGGGTGCCCGCGCCGACTATGACGCCGTCCTCTACCTCTATCGGGCTGAGAAATACAAAGCCGAGCGCGAGAAGATCGCGGCGACGGATTCCGACTGGAAGAAGATCAATAAGGTCTTCACAGGCGATGTCGAGGGCATTGCCGAAATCGGCAGCATCAAGGTCAGGTTTGGCGACCCGACCATCACCGAAACCCTGAAATTTGAAGCGCGGTACACGCGGTATGTGTCCGAGCGGCCGCCGGTGGCGCAGGAGAGGTTCCTTTGAATGTGGCTCTACGTTCCAAACCTCTCAACATTCTCTCCATCTGCACCGGAGGAGCCGGCCTCGATCTCGGCGTCGAGCTGGCAATTCCAAGCGCTAGAACAGTCTGTATGGTGGAGAGGGAAGCCTTCTCAGTCGCGACACTGGTTTCAGCGATGGAACAAGGTCTCCTTCATCCGGCTCCTGTGTGGTCTGATGCCAGAACCTTCGACGGCCGCGCATGGCGTGGCGCGGTGGACGGCCTCATTGGTGGCATCCCGTGTCAGCCTCACAGCCTCGCCGGTCGGAAGCAAGGAAGCAACGACGCCCGAGACCTCTGGTCCACGGCTCGCCGCATCATCGTTCAATCCGGCGTCTGGTTCGTCGTCATCGAGAACGTTGGAGGCATGCTCGCGGCGGGGTCTGACGAAATCGCTGGCGCCCAACGAGTATTCCGAGACCTTCACAAGCTTGGTTTCGAGGTTGAGGGAGGATTGTTCACGGCGGCAGAAGTCGGCGCGAGCCACCAGCGCGAGCGCATTATCATCCTCGCTGTGGCGGACCCCGACCGACGACAGCGCGAGGGGAGGTCCACGTTCGCCAGAGAAACGCTTGGCGGGAGGGCACACTCTCAATCTTCAAGATCAGGTGTTGGGCTTTCAGGCGTCGGCCTGGCCGACGCCTACAGCGAACGATTGGAAGGGATCGGGGCCGACGATCGAACGCAAGGACGGACAGATGCGCGGCGATCGACTGGACTACGCGACGGAGCAGTTCTGGTACACGCCGAACGTCCCGAACGGTGGCCGCACCTTGTCACAGGACACGAGCCCGACTGGGATCACGAAGGATGGGATCAAGCGGCAAGTCGGGCTGGAGAACCAAGCCAACTGGTGGAGCACGCCACGGGCCACGGACGGCGAGAAGGGCGGGCCGAACCAAACTTTCGGAGCAGGCGGGCAACCGCTGCCCAGCCAGTCGGTCTCTTTCCACCAGGGCCTGACCAACGAGACGCATGGGGAGAAGTCCTCTCAGTCGCGCCGGAGCTTGAACCCGCTTTTCGTCGAATGGCTGATGGGCTGGCCTCCCGGCTGGACATTGCTCGCGTGGACCGACTTCGCATGCTCGGCAACGGAGTTGTCCCACTTCAAGCAGCGTATGCGCTCCGCACTCTTGTCACTCGGCTTGCCGCGCGAGGCTCCGCCGGCGCAGCTCGCCTTGTTCGGATGATGGAAATGGAAGGATCACAGCTTTGAACGGCTATGCCGCATATCCAGTAAAGCGAGGCCTCGGCTGGTGGTGCATGCTCCGCCTTGCCCGCGATGCCCGTCCGCATCCGGTCATGGAGAAGGGCGCCAAGCCCAAGGTGTTCAACACTCCGGGCGAGGCATGGGAGGAGGCGGCAAAGCACCTTCTCGCGTTCATGAACGGCCACGAGATCCGCGGCGAGCGCTTCGACGGCCACGGCACGGCCAAGTCCCGTGCCGAACTCCTCTTCAAGACACGGCCCGTAGAGGGCGAGAGAAAGGCGGTGGGCCAGTGAGCGATCGCATCAATCTAGAATATCAGGTCGCCGAGCTTTTCCGTCTGAAGATCGAGGAGTTCGCCGACTGGTGCGCCGAGAATTGGACTGTCACCGAGATCGAGGCGAAAGCCGACAACATCATTGATGCCAAGCCGGCAGGCTACCGCGAGGGTTACAACGCTGCTGTTGAAGGTCTGCGAGGCGCGGTCGAATGCTTCCTGGAGGACCGTCCATGACAATCTACTTCGCGTACGAGCGCACCATGACCGGCCAATGGCAGCCTGTCTGCTACCACGGTGAAAGGCCGAGGGATGGAAAGACCCGCGTCGGGCTCGTCGAGGTGCCGGCCGACTGCATAGACGCCGACGGTTCACCGAACTTCGGGGCGCTGCAAAGGCGCTTCCCGCTGCCGGGGGAGGAGGACAGTTGAACGTGGTTTTCCCCAAGTCGATATGTCCGCTCAACCCTCGCCAGATCGAGGTTGTCGGCCTCATGGCCGATGACAAGTCCGCGCGCGAGATATCGAGCATTCTGGGGATCAGCCACAACACCATCAACAGCTACATCGCAACGGCGCTCGACGTCACCGGGACATGCAAGGCTACCGGGCTCGTTGCTCATTTCCTTCGGAAAGGATGGATTCAGTGACATTCCAATCGACCGCAACGCCGATCTGGCTGGAAGCTGCCGCCAAGCTCTGGGCCGCTGGCTATTCCGTCTCGCAGATCGCCGACAAGACAGGAATCCCGAGAGGGACGATGAGCGGGAGGGTGTTTCGGTACCGGGACGTGTTTCCCGCGCGCACGTTGGCGCCTGCACAGAAGCGCGCCGAGCCAGTTGGGCGGACCTTTTTCGACGGCAGGTACATCGAGCACGTCAAGCGCACCACCGTCTCCGGCGCCGTCGTGACCATGCCCCGCGTGTCGCTTATCGATGGGGTGAGGGAGGGCGCGAATTGAGCGACGAAGACAGCAACGTCACAAAACTGCCGGTCAATTTCAAAGTCCCGCCCACGGGTGAAGGGCCGATGCTGAAAATCGTCAGTGGCAGCAAGCCCGTATTACCTACATCACGGAGATGGCTCGTCTCAACGAACGCAAGGTCACCAAGTGCCAGCATTGTTCCAAGATGACAAGGATCAGTCGGCGATGATCGATCCTCGCGTCTTCACGATCTGCCAGGAGTACGGCATCGCCATCGTAGACGGCCGATCCTATCCGGCTATCCGGGAGACGCGGGCCGTCATCACTCTCGACCGCATCCTTGCCGTAAAGGGCGAGAACCATTTCCGCATGGTGATGTCCACGGTGGCGGAAACCAACAACAACCAAGGCTATATCGACAAAAACCTCTTGTGGGCGGTCAGCGACCTCGTGGAGGCGTTTGCAGGCATCGTGGAGAGACAGCCTTCCGAATGGCTAGAGTGTTTTGACGCGGCTCCTGTGGGTGAACTGCAGGTAGTGTCCAAGAGACTTCGCCATCAGCGTTTCGCGCTGGTAGGAATGCTGGCGGAGCGAGTGGTGCGTAGGTTCGGCCCGAACGCAGGACAGGGCGATCTCTTCGACGAAAGGCGAGCGGCATGAACAAGACAGAGATAGCGAACCTCTTCATCAAGGCGGCGTTCATCGATAGCCGTCTACCGATCAACGCCCGGCCGGCGAGGCTCAAAGGTCAGTCGCTTGCCTTCTATCATACGGAACAAGACATCAAGGATCGGCGCGCCACAGGCATCAGGAGGGGCAAGGAGAGGGAATTCCTCCATGCCGGTGATGATCCTTTGAACGAATGGCGCACCGAGTTCTGGGCCTCGCTGGAGGATCGCATCAGTCGGAACGATGTGCGTCTGTGGGAACTGGCCAACGAGCTGATCACCCTGGTTGCCGATGAAGGAAACCGCCGCGCTCTCTGGGCATGGGCCGCGTCCAAGGTCGGAACCCTCGATGCGGAGAAAACCAAAAGCCGAGAGACCAAGAAGTTCGGCAAGGTCACGCTCCATCGGCGGACACAGAGGGATGTGGCTTTCAAGACCTGGTGCCGCTCGGAAGGCATTCACGAGATGACCGGATCGCGACGGAAAGATCGGGCGATTGCTGTTATCGAACAGTATCTTGTTCGGGGAAGCTCACAGAATGCTCAAACGGGCGATTTCGGGGTGTTGCCTGTTGGCCCTGTTTTGGAGCACATTTCGGATAACGTCGCAGCAAACGCACCGGATCACAAGGGACCCACTTTCGAGCGGGATCGAGACACGGTGTTCGCGAAGGAAGACGCCATCTTCGATTGGCGATCGTACCGGAACGAACGCAAGCGGCGGCTTCGCGAGGCCCGAAAGGCTGTCGCGGCATAGTTACCCAGCGCCGGGTGTTGGCCCGGCTCACCTCCGCACCGTCTCCGGCAAATCGGGCGCGAGGGACATCGATAGCCGGCAGGCATTGACGCCTCTACGACGTTGCGAGGGTCACAAGCCTGATAGCGAGGCGCGGAACGGGTCAACTAACCGGTCTACGGCGCGGAGTGGGGAAGCCCCAGCCTCGAATATTCGCCCGCAAGGGCACACAGTTTGGAATGGTTCCGCAGCGTTCGGGCGGGTATAGGCCCTTCGGGGAATTAAGACGCAAACACCTAGCCATTCCAAAGCCCATCGGGAAGGCGAGATTGTCGGAAATCTCGAAATGGGAATGGGACGTGCGCCGATAGCGTCCCCGCTGGAAACGGAGAAACGGCGTAAAGCGCCCGGTCCTTCCCGACCCCCATACGGCATAGCCCCGTCAGCAATGGCGGGGTTTTCTCTTTTGATTAAAATACGGGATTTTCCCGCATTTGAGCGATTATCGCAGTTGGTTCAATGGCTTGCTATTTGACCGCCTTTTGATCGGAGACAGCGATGACTGAGCCCGCCACGCTGTTCAAGCTCGCAGAGGACATGCGGCGCGAGACCGAGAATGTCGTCAACCGCCTGCACCGTCATTGCCGTATTGGCCGCATCACCAAGAAGATGATGATCCACGGCGGGGAGATGGTGAAATTGCCCAAGGGCTGGACGCCCGACCCACTGAGGCAAGCCATTTCACCGATGTTCATGGACAAGTGCGGCTGCCGCGTCGGGAGTGCTTGCGGGAATTCCGCTTGCCCTCATGGCGTCATCGCAACCTGCGCCGCTTAACCCCTCCACCCCAGCAGAAAGGAACCAGCATGCGCATGATCCGAAGTTTGATCTTCGCCGGCCTCGCCCTTGCGGCCATGGCCTTCACCATCGCAGCGCCGGCCGTTGCGGCCACGCCCACCGATCCCGGCATCTACCAGTCGATCAAGGCCAGCATCGATGCGCCGGCCATTCTCCAGGTCAACGAGGACACCGTCGCGCTGACCTGCGAAGCCCCGGCCGCGTTCATGGCCCGCGCCGCCGGCCGAAGTTCGTATCCGTCTGATGCGCTGACCATCGTCGCCGCGACCGGCAGCCGCCTGCACTTCATCGAGGTGCGAAGTCGCTGCTAACGTCCCCGCATCCCCAAAACGAGAGCCGGGCTTAGGTCCGGCTTCTCAGATGCTTCTCTCTGTATCCTCCGTGGAGGGTAGAGGTAGGATCATCCCGCCATCTGAAAAGGAACGGGCATTCTGGGCTAGGCCGACCGAAGCCGGGCCTCCGTAGGAAAACAAGGCTTTCGTTCGCGCCCGTAGAGGGCACTGTCGCCGTTCCGGGGCTTGTCACCCCCTCATATTCGGCAGAAAGCGGGCAATTCGGTAGAAAACCATTCCAGAAGGTATCGCTCAGAGCGGGGTAAATACCGTGAGGGCGAGAATGATTTTGCGTAGAGGCTTCAAATGACCGGAAAAGACGAGGAAACCGGTCGCTTTCTCCCCGGCAATCGGTTCTGGGAGGCGCGATCCTCCCATGGCGCGAAGCCGAAGTTCGAGAAGGCGGAAGACCTCTGGTCGGCGTGCTGCGAATATTTCGAGTGGGTGGAAGAGAACCCGCTTTACGAGACGAAAGGGTTTGCTTTTCAGGGTGTCGTCACCAAGGAAACGTTCCCGAAGATGCGAGCCATGACGATTGTCGGTCTGTGCATGTTCCTCGACATAGACGAAGTGACATGGCGCGACTGGCGCACGAACCGTCCCGATTTATCTACGGTCATCACGCGAGCTGAGGCGGTCATCTTCCAGCAGAAGTTCTCCGGTGCAGCTGCCGACTTGCTGAACGCAAACATCATCGCCCGCGACCTTGGCCTCGCTGACAAGCAGGAGATCGCCGGTGGCGTCACCATTTCCGTATCGCCAGAGGATGCCGAACTGTGACCCATGCAGGTAGCTCAATTAACGGAGAAGCAGCGCGAGGCTAACCGCCTCCTAGCCAGCCCCGCCCGCAACATCATGCTCCGCGGCGGGTCTCGGTCGGGAAAGACCTTTGTTCTGGTGCGCGCGCTCATTCAGCGAGCCATCAACGCGCCGGGTTCGCGGCATGCCATCTTCCGCTTCCGGTTCAACCACGCCAAGACGTCGGTATGGTCGGACACTTTGCCGAAGGTGCTGGGGCTCTGCTTCCCCTCGCTGAAGGTAAGGTTCGACAAGACCGATTTCTTCGTTGAACTGCCGAACGGATCACAGATCTGGATTGCCGGCCTCGATGACAAGGAGCGGGTCGAAAAGATTCTCGGGCAAGAATACGCAACGCTCTATTTCAACGAGAGCAGTCAGATTCCTTGGGCGTCGGTTGAAACGGCGATGTCACGCCTAGCGCAGAAGTGCAAATTGGCCCCGGCAATCGCGCTGGCGACTGGCCGCACTTTCCTGGCGCTGAAGGCCTACTTCGACTGCAACCCGCCATCTAAGCTCCATTGGAGCTACCAGATGTTCCGGGCCAAGATGAAGCCGGGAACGAAAGAGGCGTTAGCGAAGCCCGAAGACTACGTTGAGATGCAGGTCAACCCTGCCGACAACGTGGACAATCTGCCAGCGGAATACTTCGATGTTCTCGCCTCGATGTCAGCGGCCAAGCGGCTGCGTTTTGAGGCAGGGGAGTGGGCCAGCGAAGTGAGCGGCGCGCTTTGGGCTCTGGAGGATCGAAAGGCACCTGACGGCAAGACGATGCCCGGCATCGATAGTCTGCGGGTTGCCTCGCTGCCTGAGATGCGTCGGATCGTCGTTTCCGTTGACCCTTCAGGCACGCGCGGCGATGGTGCTGGTGACGATATCGGCATCATCGTTGCCGGCCTTGGCGTCGATGGTCACGGTTATGTCATTGATGATGGCACATGCCAAATGTCCCCGGAAGGATGGGGCAGGCGGGCCGTAGACCTATATCATCGCCATGAGGCGCACCGGATCATCGGGGAGCGTAATTTCGGCGGCGACATGGTGCGGTTCACCGTCTCGACGGCAGACAAGCGGGCAGCCTTCAAGGAGGTCGTCGCAAGTCGCGGTAAGGCTGTTCGCGCCGAACCGATCAGCGCGCTCTACGAGCAGGGCAAGGTTCACCACGTCGGGGACTTCCCCGATCTCGAAGACCAGATGTGCAATTTCACCCCCTCTGGCTATCTCGGGGATGGGTCGCCCGACCGCGCCGACGCTCTTGTTTGGGCGCTGACAGAACTCATGCTGACCGGCTCGAACTATACCCTCTCAAACGTTGGATGACTGGCATGAAGCTCATGGGCAGAAATCTTGGCCGGCCGCTTACGGAAGCCGAGGGAAAGCGCCTTGGGTGCTTCACCTGTCAGGCACGCCGGGAAATGCTGGCGGCAGCGAGGAAAGAGGCCGGACTGAAGGGCGTGGTGAAGGCCATCCCCAGCGTGATCCGTGACACCGTGAAGAACCCGCCGAAACTCAGGGACAAGCGCAATGGGTGATGTGATCCAGCTCCGTGCGAATGACAGCCTTCGGTCTGTCGTTGCCGGCCTTGGCGACCCTCTGCGCGACAAGATGGCGACGGCTGTCTATGGCCTTCAGTTCATCGACGACTATCAAATCGCGGCGATCTACAAGAGCAACTGGCTAGGCCGGAAGATTGTGGACATCCCGGCGATGGACGCCGTGCGCAAGGGCCGCGACTGGCAGGCGGAACAGGATCAGATCGAACTTATCGAGGCCGAGGAGAAGCGTCTCGGGTTCTGGAACAAACTGCTAGAGGTGAAGGTCAAGGCGCGCCTTTGGGGCGGCGCTGCGCTGTATATCGGTACGGGCGAAACCGACCTGATGCAGCCGCTCAACGTCGAGGCCATGGCGAATGGCGGGATCAGATACCTGACCGTCCTCTCTCGCCGTGACGTGAGCGCCGGCCCTATCGAGCAGGACGTGCTTTCCGAGTTCCATGGGCGACCGGCATATTACGAGGTCACCGGCGCATCCGGCGCCGCCATGGTGCGCATTCATCCGTCTCGCCTGGCTGTGTTTGTCGGTGCCCCGCACGGGGACAGCCTTCTCAGCATGGGGATGAACCAGGGCTGGGGAGACAGCATCATTGAGGCTGTCTATTCGGCGATGAAGAACGCCGACGCCACGGCGGCCAACATCGCATCGCTGGTGTTTGAGGCAAATGTGGACGTGTTCCGCATTCCCGACTTCATGGCGAGCCTCGCAGACCCGGAATATCGCAATCGGCTCATGGAGCGCTTCACGCTGGCTGCCACGGCCAAGGGTATCAACAAGGCACTGATCCTCGACAAGGAAGAGGAATACGACCGGAAGGCCGTCACGTTCGCTCAACTGCCCGAGGTGATGCAGGCGTTCTTGCAGATGGCCGCCGGTGCCGCCGATATCCCCGTGACCCGGCTTCTCGGCCAGTCGCCAGCCGGCATGAGCGCGACCGGAGAAAGCGATCTCAAAAATTACCACGACCGCATCCAGTCTATCCAAAAGCTGGAGATGCAACCGGCCCTCTATCGTCTCGATGAATGCCTGATCCGCTCGGCGCTCGGCAGCCGGCCGCCGGAAATTTGGTATGATTGGGCACCGCTGAGCCAGCTTTCGCAGAAGGAACAAGCGGAAATCGGCAAGATGAACGCCGAAACCGCCGAAATCCTCGGCCGCACCGGCATATTCACGTCTGAGGAGCTGCGCACGGTCGTCGGTAATCAGTTGGTCGAAAATTCGTTCTATCCCGGCCTCGATCAGGCCATGTCCGATACTGGCAATGGCTGGGAGAAGGAATTCGAGGAGGCGCAGCAAGTCGAGGCAGAGGCCAAGGCCAATGCGGAGCAGGCCCGCCAGCAGGCGAACGATGCCGCTCCCCGCACGCTCTATGTCCGCCGCGACGTCCTGAACGCGGCCGAAATCGCCGCATGGGCGAAAGGGCAGGGCTTCGAGACGGTGCAGGACGGACTGCACGTCACCATCATCCACACCCGCACGCCGCTCGATTGGATCAAGGTCGGGCAGGCTGGCGAGTGGTCTTCGGACGAGGACGGCGAGATGACGATTGCGCCCGGTGGGCCTCGCATCATCGAGCGCTTCGGTGAGGCCGTGGTGCTCCAGTTCGCATCCTCGCGGCTGACCTGGCGGCACGAGGATATCAAGCGCCTTGGTGCGGAGACCGATTACCCGGAATTCCAACCTCATGTGACCATATCCTGGAGCGCGGCCAATCTCGATCTGTCGAAGATCGAACCTTACACGGGCAAGATCATGCTGGGCCCGGAGGTATTCGAGGAGGTCAAGGAAGACTGGCAAGCCAGCATCCGTGAGGAATGATGCTTCGCTATTCAATCGCGAAACTCGGCAGGCAGGTCGGGCGGAAAGCTGGCACCACGGCAATCCTCCCTGCCATCGAAGGGCGTCTGGGGACCGAGAAGGAGTATTACTCAACGCTTCGCTCCATGCTGACACAGATGGCGAAGGAGACGCGGGAGAGCATCTTGCCCGCCTACGAAGCGGAACAGCGCCAGAAGCGCGCTGAGCGGGCCTACAGCGGCGATGCGGGGCGTGACTGGTTCGTCATGCTCCGCCAGTTGGCAACGCAACTGTCTCGCGTGGCATCTGATACCGTTGACCGTATCCTTGGCCTGGAGAGCCAGCGGCATACCGAGACGTTCATGGCGACGGCAAAGCGGGCGCTCGGCATCGATCTGCGGGCCGTGGTGCAGCAAGAGGATCTTGTCGACTACCTCAGAGAGGCCGCGGCGCGGAATGCCTCTCTCATCACCGGCATGTCGGACGACCTCATCAAGGGGATCGAGCAGGCGGTCTACAACAACAGCATCGCCGGCAATTCGGTTGCGACCCTCCGCAAGGCTCTGCAAGAGCAATTCGGCGTAGCAGATCGTAGGGCAAAGCTGCTGGCCAGAGACCAGACGAGCAAGCTCAATTCGGACCTTAACCGCCGCCGGCAGGAGCAGGCGGGCGTCACATCATACACGTGGCTTACCAGTCGCGACGAGCGGGTGCGTGAGCGCCACCGTCGATTGGAAGGGAAGGTCTACAAGTGGGGTGAGGCGACGGGCGCCGAGCAAGGGCTTCCGCCCGGCCAGCCTATCAATTGCCGTTGCCTGGCTCGCGGGATTGTAGAGTTTTGAGCAGATCGTCGGTGGTCATTCTCGGGTCATCGAGAAAGACCACATCGGTAGTCTCAACAGCCCTCTTCAAGGCTCTGATATCGGCAGATAACGCTTCGATCTTGACCGACTGGTCGAGGATCAGCGTCTTCAACGCTCGGAACTGATCATCGGACATGGACACGTTTTCGGTCCCCAGAGAGTGGGAAGGGCAAGCGGCATTCGTGATTGGCGGCGGCCCTTCTGTCAAGGGTTTCGACTTCGACAGGTTGCGCGGCCGGAACGTCATCGCGGTCAACAATGCCGGCCTCGATCTCGCCCCATGGGCTCATGTCCTACTGTGGGCGGATCGCCGTTGGCTTGACTGGAACCATGATCGGCTAGGGCTGCATACCGGCAAATACAAGATCAGCCGGAAGCGCCCGCATATCGAGACGGGCCACGACATCAAGTTCATGCGGTTCATGCCGCGCCGCCTGTCTCATTGGCCGGACTCTCTCGGAGGGTGGTGTGGCGGCTCTTCAGCCATCAACCTCGCCTACCTGATGGGGGCAAAGGTCGTGGTGCTGATGGGCTTCGATATGAGGCCGGGGAACTACCATGACGATCATCAGCAGCCGCCCATCGCGGGGCAGCACAGGGATCGTTTCATTCCGACGCTTGAAGCCATGGAACCCGAACTGACGAAGGCGGGCGTCCTCGTGCTCAACACCAATCCGAGAAGCGCCCTGCGGTGCTTCCCCTTCGCTGACATCGAGGAATTGCTGTCCATGGATAATCTCGCCGCCGTCGAGCGCGAAAAGTACGTCGCCGTGTGGCAGCGTCAGGAATACCGGAAAGTCAGCCCGGGAATGCTGGAATGTGAAAGGGCCTTCACAGTCTGCCGGATGATGTCCAGCCAGACGCTCATCGATTTTGGCTCCGGGCCGGCGAGGGCCACGAAGTGGTTTGAAGAGAAGGGCCTTGACGCCGTTGCCGTCGATTTCGCGCCGAATGCGAGGGAGACGGACGTTCCGTTCATCGAAGCCTGCCTATGGGCGCTCCCGGAGGAGCTTCCCCCAGCTGATTACGGCTATTGCTGCGACGTGATGGAGCACATTCCGACGCACAAGATCGATGACGTGCTCGGCGGCATTTCGGCAAGGGTGAAGAGGACGGCATATTTCCGCATAGCCACGCGCCCCGACAAGATGGGGCCGAAGCTGCTTTCCCGCCCGCTCCACCTCACCGTGAAGGACGGGGAATGGTGGCGCCGGCAGGTTGAGGCTCATTTCGCGCTTGTCGACGTGATCGAGAACACCGGGCGGGATGTGATCCTCCTGGCGAGGCCGTAGGAGGCTGCCATGCAATTCGTTGATGCTGCACCGATCGCGGGGACGCGACGGACCGCAGACGGCTACCTGGTGGCCGAGGTCCGCACCGCGCGCACCGGCATTCAGGATTATGCGGGCTTTGAGGTCGGCAAGCCCGACATGCCTATCGTCAAGGTCTACCGGCCTGCCGATCAGGTGTTCTCGAAAGACAGCATGGGCAGCTACGCCCACAAACCCGTGACAAACGACCACCCGGCGGAAGCTGTCAGCGCCACGAACTGGAAAGACCTTGCCGTCGGCCAGATCGGCGATGAAGTGGCCCGTGACGGTGAATTCGTGCGCATCCCGCTCGTCGTCATGGATGCTGCGGCGATCAAGCTCGTTGAGGACGGTAAGCGCGAACTGTCTGCCGGCTACGTCTGTGACCTTGCTTTTGAGGCTGGTGTAGCGCCGGACGGGCAGGCCTACGACGCCATTCAGAAGGATATCCGGATCAACCACGTTGCGATTGTCCAGAACGGTCGCGCGGGTTCCAAGGCTCGCATCGGCGACGGTGCGATTTCGTGGGGCGTTGCCCCTGTGACCAATGATCAGCAACCCGAAAAGGAAAAGATCATGACCCTGAAGACGGTTACCGTCGATGGCATCCCGGTCGAAGTAACCGACCAGGGGGCCACGGTGATCGGCACGCTGCAGTCGCGACTTGCCGATGCCAACACGAAGTTCGCCGACGCCGAGAAGGCACATCAGACGGCCATCGCCGCCAAGGATGCCGAACTCGCCAAGAAGGACGCCGAAATCGACGCCCTGAAGGCCAAGGTTCTCGACGAAAAGGCGCTCGACGCCAAGGTTCAGGCCCGCGCCGACCTGATTTCCCTCGCCGGCAAGATCGCCAAGGACGTCAAGACGGAAGGCCTGACCGACGCTGAAATCCGCAAGGCCGTCGTCGTCGCCAAGGTCGGCGATGCGGCGATCAAGGGCAAGCCGGAAGCCTACATCGACGCCCGTTTCGACATCCTCGCGGACGAAGCGAAGGCAACGGCGGATCCGGTTCGCGGTGCCCTGCTCAATCGCGACACGACCATCAAGCCCACGGACAACGGCCAGGCTGCCTATGAGCAGCGCCTCGCCGATGCGTGGAAGCCGAAGAAGGAGGCCTAACCGATGGCTGTACAGACCACCTACAACGAGACGATGGACGCCGCTCGCGCCGGCCAGATCGCCAACATGGAACCCGTCGACCTGATCTCCCGCACCGTCGCTGATGCCGCTGGCATCGGCTTCGGCAAGGTCGTCCAGGAAGCGGCGGCAGATGGCTCCAAGGACGGGCAGTGCACCGCCGACCTCGATACGGCGGACATGGACGCCTACAAGTTCCTCGGCGTCACCGTGCGCGAGCGTTCGGTACGTCCGGAAACGCCCAATGCGTTCGCTCAGTACGAAAGTGCACGCATCATGCGTAAGGGCGTGATCTGGGTCGAAGTCGCTGGTGCGGTTTCGGCGGGACAGGACGTCACTGTCACCCTCGCCAGCGGCGTTCTCGGCACGGCTGCCGTTGGCGCTGGCGTCGTCGCCATCCCGAACGCCCGATGGGAGTCCTCCACTTCCGGCGCCGGGCTCGCAAAGCTCCGTCTCGGCTAATCGAAAGGAACCGATCAATGAACCCGAACTTCCAGTTCGACGCGCAGGCCGCGATGGGCTTTGTGGTCTCCCAGACCACGCATGTCGAGACCGCCGTCAACGAGACCATCTATCCGGATATTCAGTATCCGGCGCTCATCCCGGTCGACACGTCGGCGCATCCCTTCGCGCAGACCGTCACCTATTACTCCTCCGACAAGTTCGGCAAGGCCGACTGGATCAACGGCAACGCCGATGACATCCCGCTCGCCGGTACTGAACTGACCCAGCACAAGACGTCGGTCTACACGGCCGGCATCGGCTACGGCTGGGGATGGGAAGAGGTCAACGTCGCCATGATGCTCGGCCGGAATCTGCCGAACGATGACGCCATGGCCGCCCGCCGGGCCTATGAGGAAATGGTGGACCGTGTTGCCCTCGCCGGTGACGCCACCAAGAACTTCCAGGGCCTCATCGACAACTCGGCCATCACGCCGACCGGCGCGACCAACGGCGATTGGGGTGGGACCGGGACGACCGAGGACGAGGTACTGGCCGACGTCAACGACGCGATTCTCGCGACGGCGACGGACACCAAGTACACGTCCATCGCCGACACGCTGCTGCTCTCCAACGGGAAGCTGAACTATCTGGCAACGACCCGCCTCGGCGATACCGAGACGACGCTGCTGAAGTTCCTGCGCGAGAACAACACGTTCACGGCAACGACGGGGCGTCCGCTCACGATCCGCGGCGTGCGCGGCCTCGAAACGGCCGGCGTCGGCAATACCGAGCGCATGATCGCCTATCGCCGTGACCCGCAGGTGCTGAAGCTGCACATTCCGATGCCGCACCGCTTCCTCGGCGTCTACCAGGACGGCCCGCTGCATTGGGTTGTCCCCGGCGTCTTCCGCCTCGGCGGCCTCGACATCCGGCGCCCGCTGGAAGTCAAGTATCGCGACGGCATCTGATCATGGCTGTCGTCGTCTCGAAGCACAAAGGTCCGCTCGGTCTTCCGCGCGGGCCTGTTCTCCGGCCTGGCATCGAAACCAATGTCGACCAGTGGCCGTATATCAGGAACCATGCCGTCGTTAAGGCATGGCTCGCAGCCGGCGTCCTCTCTGTCGTCGGGGAGGAGCGTGAAGAGCCCGCGCCTGCCGATCCTCCGGAAGGTGAGGGCGAGGGGAAGCCCACGCCGGAGGCTGACGAAGAACTCGAAAAGCTCCGTAGCGAGGCAAAGGAGCTTGGCATTGCGCCGCATTGGCGTTGGACCAAGGAAACCCTTCGCGAGAAGATCGACGCCAAGCTGGCGGAGTAACCAATGACCTATGTGACGCCGACGCCGGAATTGTTCAAAGCCCGTTTCCCAGAGTTCACCGGAGTATCCAGCACGCTTGTCGGGCTGATGCTTTCGGAAGCGATCGAGCGTGTCGGCGTCACATGGTTGGAGAGGGACAGGGCGAGGGCGCAGATGTACCTAACCGCGCATCTCCTCGCCATGGAAGGCGAGCCCGCCCGTTCGGCCGCGATTGCAAATGGAGGCTCTGGCGGAGAGACGTTGCTTAACGGCGCGGTGAAGCGGCGCAGGGTTGGCGATGTGGAGACGGAATTTGCCGGCGTATCCTCGGGGGATGGGAGCGGCTCAGGCGCGATGGCCTCTTATGGCTCAACCGCCTATGGCCGCCGGTTCCTCGAACTGATGCGGCTGAACTTCCCGTCTGTCGCCGCCGTATGACCTTCACCATTTCGGTCAAGCGGACCAGACACATAGACCTCTCCAAGGTGCAGGCAAGCCTGCGAGGGCCAACGATTGTGAAAGTCGGGTTCCCTGCCGGCGAGGCAGACGCCGATAACATCCAAAAGGCGGTGTGGAACGAATTCGGCACGCGCGGCGGGGCGTCAGGTGGCGGATGGGGCGGCCCTATCCCGGAACGCCCATTCCTGCGCAACGCCATGCGTGACAACACCACGAAGTATCGTAACGGTATGAAGGCCTCGGCCGCGAAGCTGCTCACCGGCAAGACGACAATCACGGTTGTCTTGTCGAAGCTTGGTATTCTCGCGCAGGGCGACATCCAGGAAGAAATAACCGCTCTTTCGAGCCCGCCGAACAGTCCCGCTACCGTCGAACTCAAGGGCTCCAGCAACCCTCTCATCGACAGCGGCGAGATGCGCGGAGCCGTAACCTATAAGGTCGACAAGCGATGATCGATATTGCTGTGGCGATTGATGGCGAAGCGGTCAGCGTCTCGATTACCCGTCAAGGTTCGGGAGGCTACTGGAACGACGATGGTGAATGGGTTCCAGGTGGTCCGTCAACCTCGACGATTAAGGCCGCCATCCAGCCGGCCAACGGCAATCAGCTGATGGACTTGCCGGAAGGCCTGCGCGTGGAAGCCCGCTGGCTGCTGTGGAGCCGTTCCGAGGTGAAGCTGGACGATGCGATTACCTCGGGCGGCGTGTCCTACCGGGTGATGTATCTCTGGCCTCGCATGGAGGGCGGGTTCTATCGCGCGGCGATGGGGAGGCTGGGTTAAAAGCAGTCGGCCCGGTCAAGCGAGATGCCAAAGCTTGGCACGTATGGCTTGATTTCAGGCTTCCCGAGTTTGCGGCGGGCTTCATTGTCTTCCGCAAGTGAGCGGTCAAAGAAACGGCTCGCACCATCTACATAGAAAGCAGGAGCACCGAGGCCGGTCTCGTACATGAATGGGGGATCGTCGGTCGGCGCGATAGTCCAACCCTCGAAAGCATCGGTTCCGAAATCGTCATCGATCCACATGATGTCGCGGGCGGCAAAGCAGATAGTCTTTCCGTCCTTGTCGGTCATGCGCTCGCCCTTGGCGATGAAGATGTCCTTGAACATTCGGCGCTCCTTTGAAGAGCCGACACCATAGCACACGGGGAAACGGCCCACCATGACCAACGATGAAGTCTGGAGCGCCGTCGTCCGCTGGGTGAAGGCGAAGACCGGCAAGATCACCATCAAGTCGCACCAGAGCGGGCCATCCCCGGCAACGCCTTATGCCATGGTCAACTTCACCGGCGCCGCTGAGGTTCGGCGCTGGCACTCGAACGTCGAATACGAACACGCTGATACCGGAAATATCGATACCGGGGACGTCTATCCTGACGTCACGGCCCGCCCTGTCATTGAAATGGAATGGCGGTTCTCGGTTCACGCTTACGGCGAGGATCCGACGGATGTTCTTCGCCCCATCGTGTCGGCGCAGAAGCTGACCCAGACAATGGAGCCGCTGTTCCCGAACCTGACGGTTCATGAAATCTCACAGATCCGGAACGTGCCCGACTGGATCAACGAGCAATGGCAACCAAGGGCACAGATGGACCTCATCGTCCGCGGCATCATCCGCGATAGCGCGGGAACTGTCGAAACCGTCGAAGAAACGTCGCCGATAATCATTGAGCGGCAGGACTAGCAACCCACCAGAAAGGAAAGCCCGATGGCTGTTCTTCCGATTTCGCGCAATGTTCGTGTGAGCATTACGCGGCAGAATCGCTTTGCGACCCGTCGAGGCTTCGGCGTGCCGCTTCTTCTCACGTCCGAAAGTGTGGCTGACGTCCTCGACGCCGCCAAGCCCGTCTTCTATGCGTCGTCGATCGATGAGGTTGCCGCGCACTGGAATGCTGGCGATGCGCCATATGACGCCGCACTGGCCGCGTTCTCGCAGAACCCGCGCCCTCTCCAGATCGCGTTCGGCTACTACGAGGCGAGTACCGGCCTGACGGCGAATGATCTTTCCGACGCTCTCGATGCCATCCAGGACTATGACACCGGCTGGTACTGGATCGACGTCGAGCCCGCGCTTCGCGATACCGACGCGCTCGACGGCCTCGTTTCGTGGGTGGAAGCGCAGACGAAGTTCGCGATCATCACGTCCAACGACCCGCTGCTGAAGAATGCGGCCGATACCACCAACATCGCCGCCCGCCACAAGGGCACCGTGGAGCGCACGGCGGTCTTCTACCATCCCACGGCCACCCTTTACCCCGGCTTCGCGCTGGCGGCCAAGCTGGGCACGTTCTCGTTCGACAACGCCAACTCGGCATATACCGCCAAGTACAAGCAGCTTGCCGGCATCACGCCGATCAACATCATGTCGGACGAGGCGCGCGCCATCGACGGGTTTGTGCCGGCCATCGGCCAGAGTTCGGCGACCGGCCACCTTGCGAACATCTATATCGACCAAGGCGGCATCAATCAGGTGGAGCAGGGCTCGACCCTGACCCCCAACGTCTTCATCGATGAAATCCATTCCGGCGACTGGATCGTCGCCCGCTGCGAGGAGGAACTTCTCAACGTCCTGCGCAACAACAACGTCGTCGGCTTCGATGACGCCGGCATGCAGCTTCTCGCTGGCGGTCCGAGAATCGCGGTTCAGCAGGCGATCCGCGCCGGCCTGATCGCGAACGATCTCAACCCGGAAACCGGCGACTATCAGCCGGCCGTCGTCATCGACGTGCCGTCTGTCTTCTCGGTTCCCGCCAGCCAGCGCAAGAACCGCATCGCCCCTCCCATCACCATCTACTTCCGCGCCCGCGGTGCTGTGCATTACGCGCAGGCCGATTTCGTGGTCTCGTACTAAAGGAGCCTGACCAATGTCGCAAACCTCCGCATATGGCTTCCAGAACGTCTCCGCGTCGGTCGACGGTCAGAAGGTCGTCGGCCTCTGGGACGGTGACGATCCGATTTCTGTTGCTCCGTCCGCCGACAAGGGGACCGGCCTCATCGGCGCCGACGGTGCCGGCATCTTCTCGGTATCGGCGAACCGAGGCGCAACCATCACCATCCGCCTCCAGCACACCAGCCCGACCCATCGGCTTCTCAGCGAGAAGATGAAGCGGCAGCAGGCTTTGGCGAGCATGGCAGCATCCTTCCCGTTCAGCTTCATGGACGCAGGATCGGGCGAGGGCGGCTCCGCCGACAAGTGCTTCATCCAGACCGCGCCGACGGACCAGAAGGGCGTGAACGCCGTGGTTCGTGAATGGGTGCTGTGGACCGCAGACTGGAACCCGGAGATCCCCAATGGGTGAGCGCAAAATTCGAGGCATGGAGATCAAAGTTGATCGGCCGCTTGCTACCGAGGCGCTGCGGCTCCAGGCTCGCCTCATGCGCGCCGCTGGTGGTGTTGCCGATCAGCTGCCGGAACTCATTGGCTCGCTTCGTGCCGCTCAGTCCGATGAGGCGAAGCAGGCGGTGGGCGTGAGGTTTATCGGCGTGCTGACCGGCGTATTCGCCGAACTCGATGCAGATGAATATGCGCGTCTCGTCGGCGATATCGTCGGCCTCGCCCGCCTGAAGCGCCCTTCCGGTGCTTATGAGGTGATGGACCTTGATGGCGACTTCACCGAAGACTTCGGGGCTATCATCCCCGTCGTCGCTTTCGTCCTCAAAGAGGTGTTCGGCGATTTTTTCTCCGCCGCGCCGGGCAGTGGCAGCCGCGGGGCGGCGGGAAGGGCCTGACCAATGCGGAGGTGGGGCGCATCGCCCCAAACCTCAATATGTGGCTGTGGCGTCCGATCCTCGCGGACCCGCCGCTCTACACACAATCCGACTTGAGGGCGTGGGTCACGCTGCAGGACGTCATGGACGCCCATGAAGCGCTCGATCTGAAAGCTGCCATGCAGGAGAAGAGCCGGAAGGATTAATCGCACCGCGCGCCGCGGACCACGCAAGGCGGAATGAAGGTGCCGGACCATATGCCGAGCTTATCGGCCTGCGCCTGGCGCTGCTCTTCGGCATACCGGCCCTTGCTGTACTTCGGCCAGTCGATGGCGTGGCCGTTGGCAACCAGCCAGCGGTTTACGTCAGCGCCGTCCGCGCGGGTGCAGATCGCGACGATCCGGTTGCGGTCTCGTCCGGTCTTCCGGCAGGAAACGGGGCGAGATTCGGCGAGGAACGCATCAAGGGCCTCCGCCGAGACCTTACCGCATCGGTAAGGCTTGCCGGCGTCGTCAACGCAGCTCTGACGGCTCTCCGGGGCGTCGATGCCGTCAAAGCGAATGCGGGCGCCGCGAATGTCGATAGTGTCGCCGTCGATGACGGAGGCGCGGCCGGTGATATCGGCGGCGAAGAGCGGCGCAGGGGCCATCAAGGCAAGGGTGAGCGTCAGCTTTCCGAGCATTGCTATCCGCCAGAACCGGTCACTGCTATGCCGATGGTTGCTCCAAGGATAGCGCCAAGGACAACAGTAGGAAGCTGACGGCCAGAGAGGCCCAGCGCACCACCGACCAAGCCAGACATAATGATGCAGCCAGCGAATGCTACCAGTTGGTTGGACACGTTTATGAGGGAAAGAGCGATCGAGGTGGCGACGAAAACAAGCCCGACGATGCCGCCAATCCATGGCTTAGATTTGACGATTACGGCTCCCACAACGCCACCGACGATAGAAATGAGGCCGGCGGCGACTGCGGCAGAAGCAACGTCCATTTGAATCAGTCCTCCATTTCTTCGCGAATGTACCCATGGGGATGAGCGGTAATCAATAGGCCCCAGCACCTCTTGACGTTGGAATGTCATTCGGTGACTCTCCCCCATAGATTGGGGTGAGGGAACTATGAGCACAATTGAGGAGAGTATCCGCGCAATCGCGGAGCGCGTGAAATCGCATTCGAGCACGATGGCGACGGAGGAGGCTGTGAAGACGGCCGTGGTTCTGCCCTTCCTCCGATCGCTCGGGTATGATGTTTTCGACCCAACGGAGGTTGTGCCGGAATTTACCGCCGACGCCGTAGGCAAGAAGGGTGAGAAGGTTGACTACGCCATTAAAATTGATGGCGAAATCAGGATACTAATCGAGTGCAAGCCGATTTCTGTCCAGCTTGAGAAGAAGCATCTAGACCAGCTTTTCAGGTACTTCACCGTCACCAACGCGAAGTTCGCGATCCTGACCAATGGCCGGACCTTCAATTTCTACACGGACTTGGAAGCTGCGAATAAGCTGGATACTCGGCCATTCTTCGTCTTTGACGTAACGGATTTCAACGCGGGGATACTTAGCGAGCTTCGGAAGTTCGAGAAGGGTTCATTCGACGTATCCGCGATATTGGCGACGGCGGAGCGGCTGAAATACACCTCGGGCGTGAAGCAGGAAATATCGAAGCTCATTGAAGAGCCGTCAGAGGATTTCGTGAAACTTGTCTCGCGCAACGTATACGAGGGCCAGATGCGGGCTCAGGTGAAGGAGATGTTTACCGGCATCGTCCGCGCGGCTTTCCGCGAAGTAATCATGGATTCGGTGAAGAGCCGGCTGTCTAACGCGCTGGCTGACACGCAAGAGGTGATCCAGGCAATCGATGACCCAGCCGAGGACGAGCCTGACGTTGTGACAACGGATGAGGAACGCGAAGGCTATATGATCGTCAAGGCGATAGTCAGAGATACGATCAGCCCTAAGCGGGTTTTTATGCGGGACGCAAAATCTTACTGCGCGGTACTGGTCGACAACAATAATCGCCGCCCGCTCGCCCGGCTTTGGTTCAACCGATCAGTCAAATACATCGGACTTTTCGACGGCGAGACTGAAGAGCGGATTATCATCGATTCCCTCGACCAGATTTACGATCACAGTGAACGCCTGAGGGCGGCGGCTAAGAAATACGCAACTGAGTAGACTATCGGGAACAAAATCGCGGGAAATCAAGGCGCTCTTTGGGGCGCCTTTTTCTATTGAAGGATCAATAACATGGTGGTGGACGAACTTGTCGCTATTTTGGGGTACGAGGTCCGCGGCCAAGACAAATTGCGCGCGTTCACCCAGTCGATTGATGAGGCTGCGCGGCGCTTAGCAACGTTTGCCGCCGCTGCCGCCACGGTTGCCGCCGGCGCCATGGCCGTCTTCGGTCGTTCGGTGATCCAGACGTCTGCAAAGTTTGAGAGCTTCCAAGCGACACTGGAGACCATCGAGGGAAGCGCCGAGAAGGCTAGAAAGTCTCTTGATTGGGTAACGGACTTCGCAACGCGCACACCCTATGACGTTGGAGAAGTAACCGAGGCGTTCATTAGGATGCGTGCTTATGGTCTCGACCCCACGAACGGGTCCCTGACGGCGGTGGGTGACGCTGCGAGCGCGATGGGCCGATCCATCATGGACGGCGTTGAGGCTATCGCCGACGCGACGACTGGCGAAAACGAACGGCTGAAGGCGTTTGGTATCACTACCGAAGTCGCCGGGAAGAAGATCACCTATACGTGGCGCGAGAACGGCAAGGAGTTCAAAAAGACGCTCGACAAGAACGGCGTCGAGATCGCCAAATTCCTGTCAGAGAATTTCGAGCGCCGTTTCGGCGGAGCGATGGATAAGCAGTCCAAGACGTGGAACGGCATGGTCGCTAACCTCGGTGACGTCTGGGAAGGCTTCCAGCGTCGGATTGGCGATGCGGGGTTCTTCGATGCCGTGAAAGGTCAGCTCGCCAGGTTGATGCGGTTCCTCGATCAGTTGGCAATCGACGGTACGCTAGACAGGTGGGCGACGTCTTGGTCGCAAGCCTTCATCTGGATTACAGACCTGATCGCTCGCTTTGGTTGGCGTATGGCGGCGCATTGGGGAACAATTGCGGAGATCATCGAGCAGCACAAGGGAACGTGGGAATGGTTGAAAGGGATTCTCTTCGCTGTTGCCATTCGTCTGTGGCCGCTCGGGGCTGCGCTGTTCGCCGCCGCCATCGTCCTCGATGACTTTCTCGGTTATATGCGCGGCGGGAAGTCGGCCATCGGGGACTTCATCGACGCGCTGGCCGATTTCCTGAATGCTGACCCAGAGAAAGTGGCGGACGTTCTCGGGAAAATTGCTACGGCTGCCGGTGGCCTTCTGGCCGCGTCGATCGGTGTTGCTATGTTCGCTGGCGCGCTGCGTAGCCTCGCCTCCGCACTTGGGCTGATGGGTGGGGCTGGTGCCGCTGCCGGCGCCGCTACGGTCGGACGTCTCAGCGCGGTCGGCAAGCTCGGCCTGGGGGCGGCCGGTATCTGGGGTTTGATCGAGCTGCTTAAAGGCGGCAAAGAACATATCCTGTCAGACCCGGAAGAGGCCGCCAAGGCAACCCCGGAGGCGAATAAGGCCCGCGTGAAGGCCCGCGGTGACGCGATCCGTGGATGGTGGTCGTCATTGTTCGGTGGTTCCGACGGTTCAACCGGAGCGAACGACGACGGCGGGCGGCAGTCTTCGCTCGATGGGTTCCTTAACTTCCAGAACAACATGGCGAAGGTCGGCGGGGAGGCGGCGGCCCAGACCGTCATCAACGACAACGCCGACCGCTCCATCAACGTCAAGGCAACGGCCACAGTCTCCGTCAACGAGGTAAACCAAGCTGCTGCCGCTGCTGGCCGTGAGACCGAGAACGCTGTCCGAAACGCCCTGACGACGAAGCCCCGCCTTCTCAACAAGGGGATGTATTGAAATGTCCTCCATCGTCGCGTTCTCGACGGCAATCGGGCCGGTGCCACTGGATTGCGTCATCTCGGAAAAACCGAGTTCGGAACTCGATATCACGGAAATCGCGGTAGAGACGGGGGCGCGGATAACTGATCATGCGGTTGTCCTGCCGAAGAAGGTGGGGCTCGACGTCGCAACCGGAAACGCGGCGGCCACGTTCAACGCCCTCGTGGCGTTTCAGGAATCCCGCGTCCCTTTCAAGCTCGTCACCGGCTTGAGGGTGTTCCCGAACATGCTGGTGAAAGGCATCTTCCCCGAGCGTGACGCCGGTTTCTCCTCCGTCTTCCGGGGCAGGGTTGAACTGCAAGAGGTGACCACCGTTGGCACGGCCTATGCCGCTGACCCTGATGGCGACAACAGCGAGCGCGGGAAGCCAGGGGGCAAGAAGAGCACGCGGGCAGCGCCGGCCACCTCTGAACGGGCCAAGGGCGGTGCAACGCCGGATCGCGCTTCCCAGACCATCCAGCGTGGCGATGCCGGTGTGGTTTCGGCCATGCCGGCCGACCGATCCTATCTTTCGAGCCTGCTAGGTGACTGATGGAAGTCTTCCGCATCATCGACGCTGCCGATCAGCAGTTCGGCACGATCATCAACGGCCGGCGCGTCACGATCCGACTGCGCTACAATCCGACCTCCGAGCGCTGGAGTTTCGATCTTGCCATTGACGATCAGCCGGTCCTTCTGGGGCGGCGCATCGTGACGGGCGTTGACCTGCTCGCGCCGTTCAATTTCGGCTTGGGCGTGGTCTTTGCAGCCGCCGTGACGCCGGGCGCGGTTCCTGATCGCCAAGCCCTGCCGGCGGGAACGGTGAAGCTCTTCCACGCTTCGGATGCAGAGTTGGCGGAGGCCTGATGCGCCAGTATCTGAGAAAAGTCAGAGCCTCGTTCAACGGCGGCCTGGTCATCAATCCCGGCCCGGTCTCGACCCATGAGATCAAGATCGAGTTCTCCATCAGCAAGGGCATATCGTCCTCGCCAAACTCGGCGGAGATCAAGCTCTACAACCTCGCCGAGACCACGCGGAACGGGATGGGCAAGGAGTTCGACGCCATCACGCTTGAGGCCGGTTATATGCCGCCGGGCGAGACCGGAAATGTCGGCATCATCTTCAAGGGCGCCGTTCGGGACGTCGAGCACAGGCGCGAAGGCACGAACATCATCACCACCATCGCATGCGGGGATGGCGATGCCGCTTTCCGGCGTGCCACGATCAGCAAGAGTTATCCCGCCGGCACGCCCGTCAAGGACGTGATCGACGACATAGCCAAGCAGATGGAAGCCAAGGGCCTCAGCCGAGGCGAATTCAAGCTCCCGGAAGCCTTGGAAGGCAAGACCTTCAAGCGACCCTATGCAGCGTGCGGATCCTGTGTGCGGGAACTGGACACGATTGGCCGGGGCAATGGCTTCTACTGGTCCAGCCAGAACGAGACGCTGGAGATCGTGCCGAGCGACGGCTTTGTCGGCACGGTGGCGCTCATCACGCCGGAGACGGGCATGATCGGCACGCCTGCCATAACGGATAATGGCGTGCGGGTCTCCTGCCTTCTCAACCCGGAAATCCGTCCGAACCGCCGGGTGCAGATCAAGAGCCAGACGCTCGAAATGAACGCCAAGGACGGCATGTATCGAGTGTCGGAATGCACCTATTCCGGCGACAACTACACCGGGGATTTCAAGATCGACATCACCGGCGAGGCGATCAAGGGCGGGCGCGTGGACGAAGGAGTGAAGCCGAAATGACAGGGTATCTCGGGAAAGCAGGATACACCGAGGGCGATATCCTCGGCGAGGCCGCGCAGGATGAAGCGTCCAGCATCTGGGGGCCGGTTCCCGGCGTTACGGTCGGGGCATGGAACGGGCGCACGGTCAACGTGCAGCCGCTCTATAAGCCCGTCGTCAACGGCCAGAAGCTGGACATGCCCGTCATTTACGAAGTCCCGCTCGATCAGCCCATGACGGGCAATGGCGGGATGACGTTCCCCATCCCGGAAGGCACGCCGGTCATGCTGACACCCCAGATGCGGGCGCTGGATGACTTCGAGGCGGGCGGGGAGGCGTCGGCCTATGATGCCCGCCAGTTCCACCCATCGACCATGCGGGCCAGCCTGTCGGGCGGGGAAAGCCTGTCGCAGAACATTCCGAACATCGACCTGGAGAACTTCCACCTTCGGTTCAATGCTTCCGGCTCCTTCGGCATGAAAGGCTCTCCAGACGGCAAGTTCCAGCTCAACGGCGCGGAAGGCAACTTCCTCGATATCCTCGCGCAGGTCGTGGAATTGCTGGGCGATGAAACGACGACGGTTTCCGGTGGCTCTTCCTCGGGCATTTGGCCGCTCACCCATCAAGGTCAATTCGCGGCGCTCGCCGCCAAGCTTCGGGCGATGGTCCTATGACAGCGGTTCGCATCGGCCTCGCCTTGGACGAGGCCACCAACGACCTGTTCCTTCGCGACGACGGCAGCCTTGCGGTCGTGATGGATGCGGAAGCGGTCGGCCAGCACGGAAGGCAACGGCTCCAGACGTTCTTTGGAGAGTGGCACTTGGACACGACCTGCGGCGTCCCGTGGCTCGATCAGATCCTCGGCAAGGGATACGACCCGGCACTCGCCGAAAGCGTCGTGAAGGCTGAACTGCTAGATACCGACGGCATCGAGGAAATCACCTCGTTCTCTGTCGCCTTCGACAAGGCAACGCGCGGGCTTCTGATCCGCGAAATCAATGTTCTGACGATGTTCGACGAAGAGGTGACGCTTTGACCGACTATGGCGTAGTCCCTGAAGGCTTCTCTCGCAAGCCGCTGACCCTCGTGCTTGCCGAGATAGAGGCCGCGCTGATTACCGAGTTCGGCCCGGGCGTGATCCAGACGGCACAATCTCCGCTCGGGCAGATCAATGCCATCTTCGCCGAAGCCGTGACGAAGGCTTGGGAGCTTTCCGAGGACGTCTACCAGTCTCTTGACCCCGATCAGGCGGAAGGCATACGGCTCGATATTCTAGGCCGCATCCGCCGGATTTCACGCGGGGCAGGGCAGAGCGATGAGAGTTTCCGTCAGGCAATCACGAACGCCGGCCAAGCCAGAATTGACTTGCAGGACATAAGCCGGGCAATCGCGGCGCTGGATGGCGTGACCTACTCGCACGTCTGGGTGAATGACACGGGTGCGCTCGATGAAAACCTGATGCCGCCGGGCTCGATCTGCATTGCAGTCACCGGCGGCGATGATGACGAAATCGCCGGGACCATCCGGCAATATGTCGTTCCCGGCGTGACCATGTACGGCTCGACGGCCATCGAAAGCCTCGTGGACGGCTACTGCAGAACCTTCCGCATCCTTCGGCCAATCGACGTTCCGGTCTCGTTGGACGTCACGGTCAGGACGTTCCGCGACGGTATGGGCTGCCCGCCGCCATCGGCAACGGCGATCAAGACGGCACTTCTGCAAGGCCTCTATCTGCTCAACGGCGATGACGTGACGTTCTATCGGATTCGCCAGATCATCGAAAACGCCTTCTCGAATGTGGAGGTCGTTTCGATAGAGGGCGAGCGAGACGGGATTGCGCAGTCGGCAAATCAGGACGTCGTGATCGGCTTTATCGAGCGGGCATCGCTTGCCTCGGCTGACGTGTCGGTGACGGTGACGGCATGACCTGTGTTGATCAGGAAACGTTCGTCGAGGACGGCGTTAACAAAATTTTGACGCAGTACCGCGAGAGCCCGAAACTCCTACACGTAATTCGGACCTATCTTCGCCAAGTTTGGCAGGCGCAGCAAGCGATCTGCGATCTGCCGGAGCACTTCAATCTTGACACGGCGACCGGGGATCAGCTTTCCATAATTGGCAAGTGGATGGGCTTCCCGCGCTGCCACTGTGTTTGCGAAACACAGCCCGTTTTCGGTTTCGCCTGCGATACCCAGCAGCCCGGCACGCGCCCCATCGTCGGCTTCTGCGAGGGCGGCGTCTGGCTGGCCTGCGGCGAGGATGGCGTCTCGGAAATCTGCATCACGGATGATGAGGTGTATCGAGGCCTTCTCATCGCCCGGTCCTACCAGTTTCAATCGCGATATGGATGGGATGATCTGGCAACGGCGCTACAGGCCGTGTTCGGCCCTCAGGCTCGCATCATGGCCTCGGGGCATGGTCAGGTCGTCCTTGCCCCGTTCCGCGAACTGACGGCGCTGGAAACGGCCATTCTGCAAGTCATCCCGAGGGCGCTTCCTATTGCTCCCGGCGTATCGACGCGTTGGCATTTCGGCCTTCGCCCCATCTTCGGCTTCGGTGAAGGGTGGGGCGGTTTCTGCGAGCCATGGGAGCCTGATGGCCTCCCGCTCGTCACCGAAGATGGAATCTCGCTCGTCACGGAAGACGGCGAGGAAATCATGACCGGCCCGCTCACGAAAGACGCGGATTGGTTATGTAGAGTGGACATTCGACCTTACTCCTGTTGATCGAAAGGGCCTAGCATGGCTGATTTCTCCCCTCCCTTCGGTAGCGTGGGCGGTGTAAACCGTTCGCCTACCGTTGACGAACAGAACGATGGATTCAGCTGCGGCGATGCCGACCTGACGCTCTTCAATCGCCTCTTCGGCCGTATCGAAGCCGAGATGAAGGCTATTCAGGATGCCGGTGGCATCGCTGGGACAGAGGGCGACGACACGACGGTTCTCCAGGCGATCCTCGCGCTCATCAACTCGGCGACGGGTGGCGGGGAGTTGAGCGATTACATCCTCTTCTCGCAGGCGCAGGACAGGCTTCCGTTCTTCCCGGAAGTGAGGACGAACAACGGCGTCATTGCCGTCACCGCGCCTTCGACCGGCACGATCCGGGTTCCTGCCTCGGCAACCATCCTTCACCGCGGCATCCGGACCTATACGACCGCCGAGACCGATCTCTCCACCACGGCCAGCAAGACCTATCATCTGCGCTGGAACCCGACCGATGGCTTTGCGCTGAAGGATCTGGCCGACACGGGCTATAACCCGACCGTCGCCGCCGAGACCAATGCGGCGTTCGATAGCGCCTATGACGATATGCTGGTGGCGCGCGTCGTCACGAACTCCTCGAATGTCGCGACGATCACCAACCTGACGAACAAGCATAAGATGGCTGCCGCCGGCCGTGAGGCCGTCACGTCCACGCCGATCAACGCAACGACGACAAATATCGTGACTTTCAATTGGTCCCGGCGTCCGTTTGCTGCCCTCGTCTCAACGGAAATCATCAGAGACGATGGACCAGGTGGTGAGGTGACTGCGGGCGTTTCCGTGAACAGCCGCTACTCGATCAACTGCTTCTACCGCCGTTCCCCAACCATCACTGATGCGGCCGCCATCAATTACCAGGTATGGGTGTAAGTCATGGGCATCAGGATTGACGCGCTCGATGAAGGTATAGCTAGTCGAGATCATGTGATTCCGGCGATGGACAACAATGCGACCGTGCAATTGCCAATTGGCGATGTCGTTGACCTTGTTGGCGCCAACCACTTGGCAAAAATTCATCATGACGTATCACCAAAGACAGTATTGGTGGATGCGGACGAATTTGGCGTCGTCGACACGGAGGATTCTAACAGCCTTAAGAAGGTAACGCTGGCGAGCTTGATCTCCAGTGTCTTCAAGACAGCGCGAAAGATCGCGGATGCCTATTTCCTGTCGAGTTTCCGGCTTTGGGATGCGGCCGACAGCACAAAGGGGCTTGCATTCAATCTCTCGTCCATTGCGACGGCAACAACGCGCACTATCAAGATGCCTGATGCTGACGTCGATCTGTCGAACGTCGTGCCATCCGATGTAAAAGCTTGGGTGAATTTCAACGGCACTGGTACTGTCGCCATTCGGGCAAGCAAGAACGTCTCGTCAGTCACGGACAACGGGACGGGGAATTATACCGTAAACTTCGCAACACCTATGCCGGATGCAAATTACGCTACGCTTGTTACGTGCTCCGCCGCCACATTGCCGACCGGCGCGCGAGTAGCAACCATTGCAGACGGATACAGCACGGCGTCGACTACAATATTTTGCTACTACGCAGGCGCCCCTACCGCTGGCGCGGACATTTCCACTGTCAGCTTTATTGCTTTGAGGTGAACTATGATCGACCTGAACAAACGCATTGTATTTCAGAATGACGAGGGCGGCGTCAGCGTTCTGATCCCTTGCGAATGCGGCCTCACCATTGAGGAAATCGCGGCAAAGGATGTGCCGACAGGCAGGCCGTTCAAAATCGTTGACGTATCGGATGTGCCGACTGATCGCAGCCAGCGCATGGCATGGTCTGTCGATGAGGCCGACCTTATCGATGGGGTGGGAGCATGAGCATCATCAAGATCGATCCGGCGCTGATCGTCACGCCTGTTCCCGCCGAGGTCAGCGACCGTCAGTTCTTTCAGCAGATGGCGATAGAGGGGCGCATCACTCAGCAGGAGGCGCTTGACGCTGTCGGCTCCGGGATCATCCCGGCGGCGATGGACGCTCTTGTCGAGCAGCTTCCCGAGAGCCAGCGCTTCGCCGCTCGGATGCTGATCCGCGGCGCCACGATCTACCGCCGCGATCATCCTGTCACGGAATTGATCGGCCAGCTTTACGGCATGACCGGTGCGCAGATAGACGATACCTGGCGCGCCGCCTTCAATCTTTAAATGATCTGGACGATGTGCCCGGAGGCGGTTGCGGCTCGGATGGACGCAAGATTTTCGGGCTTGATCTTGGCAATCTTCGCACCGAAAAGTGCGTGTGCCAGAGATAGCATCGCTTTTGCTACGCCTCTGCCGCGATGGTTAGGGGAGACGGTATAGCTGATCTCTTCGCCATCAATGCGGATAGTTCCAACTGGCTCGCCATCCTCGGCAACATAAAGACCTGGCTCATCGCAGGACAAACGCGACGTGAGCCAATTGACATGACTGTCCCACGCTACCGGTTCAGAATTGATCGACATGCGGCGCGTTAGATCGTCATTTCTCCATTCGGAGAGGAGGCGGGCGTCGTCAATCGTGGCTGGTCTGAGCTTCATGCAGCACCTCTACCACGGCCCTCACCATCCGCCAACCAATCGCATCAAGGAAACCCGTTATGAACCGCGCGAATTTTTACGCGTCGGTGCGCCAGCGCGCGTCCGGCGTTTTCGGCACGTCTCTATCTCAGGCCCAGGTCGAAGGGGTTGAAGCCATTCTCGACGAGGCGGAGAGGCGAGGGACGCCGCTCTTCCACCTCGCGGCAATCTTGTCCGAGATCTACCATGAGACCGGCGGCCAAATGCAGCCGGTGAAGGAAACGGTCTATGCCAACAGCAAGGACCGCAACCCTTCCGACGCCACCGTCATCAAGCGTCTCGACGCGGCTTATGCCAAGGGGCAGCTTCCGTGGGTCTCGAAACCCTACTGGCGGGAAGGGTGGTTCGGCCGCGGCCTCATTCAGATCACGCATGAGGAGAACTACCAAAAACTAGGGCTGACTAAGGCGTCGGCGCTCGACCTAAAATCCTCGGTTCGCGCCACGTTTGACGGGATGGAGCAGGGGCTTTTCACCGGCAAGAAGCTCTCCGACTACGACTACCTCATCACGCGCAACCCCGATGTACCGGGCTACAAATACTACAACTCCCGCGCCATCGTGAACGGCGACACGGCCAAGAACGGCGCCATGATCGCTGGCTATGCCGTTGCCTTCGAGCGGGCGCTTGTTGCCAGCGGATACAAGGCAACCAGTGTTGCCGACACCACGGCCAGGGATTCTGTCGTCAACGATTTCCCGGAACCTCCCGCCACCATCGAGCAAGGCCCTGTCCCGTCCGGCAACTGGCTCGCCGGTATCCTCGCTGCAATCCTCGCAATCGTAAAAGGATGGAAGAAATGACCGCCGTACTTGCGCGCATCGCCCTGCGCTATCTCGCCGCCGCCCTCGTCACGGCCGGCTATCTCGATGCCGACCTCGGCAACCAGATCGGGGCTGATCCTGACCTCCTGATCCTCGTTGGCGGCGCAATCGGGTTTGCGGTCGAAATGGCTTACGCTGCAGCCAAGCGGCTCGGGTGGACGACGTGATCGGCCTCCTCGACGCCCTCAAGATCGGCGCAGGGGCGGTCCTCGGAGCCGCGCTTTTCGCCGCCCCTGCCTACCTCTACGGCGTTCGGGCCGGCAAAACGGCGGCTGCTACGGCTGCTCTGGAAAAGACCGTCGAACTCATCCAATCAAGGGAACGGACCAATGCGGAAATCTCTTCTGCTGATGCTGCCTCTCTGTGCGCTCATTTCGAGCTGCCAGACGCCGAACGCCTCGAATGCGTGCGCAGGGTGGCAGAGGCTTCAGCCCAGCCTTGAGACATCGGTGATCATCGCCACCAAGGATCGGCCATTCGCCAATCAGGTGGCATCGCATAACAAGCATGGCAAGCAGGCAGGGTGCTGGAAATGACCCCATCGGATACGGACCCCGATCTTCGCAGCCGCATGGTGAGCGCGGAGCATACCATTCAGGGCAACAGCCAGCGGATTGCGGCTCTGGAGGCGTGGCAGCGGCAGAAGGATATCGAATCCGCCCGCCATGACGAAAAGTGGACGGCGATGGACGCCCGTATCGATACCCGCTTTTCCGGCCTCGAAAGCTCGGTGGGCGATATCAAGAAAGTCCTGTCGCGGATCACATGGCTGCTGATCAGCGGCATCGGCGCGGGGATCGTCAGCTTCCTGCTGAAGGGCGGGTTTTCGCCATGAACATGTGTAGAACGTTTCTGTGTCACTGGTGTGTCACTTCCCGAATGGCGTTCTCGCATCGTTCTGCATGAACCTGCATAATCTCGCGACTATCTCATTTTCCCTATTGCCAGATTTCCAGCGCTTCCGTATATCCGGCGGCGGGACACCCTTCCCCAACGAAGGGCTTTCTATCTGGAAGGATAGCCATCATGACGAAGACCGTCACCCCGCCGGACGTGCGTCCGAACAATACCCATTTCTCTTCTGGCCCGTGCTCGAAGCGTCCCGACTGGTCGCTCGAAGCGCTTTCCGATGCTCCGCTCGGTCGTTCGCACCGCGCCAAGATCGGCAAGACCAAGCTCAAGCAGGCCATCGATCTCACCCGTGACGTCCTGGAAGTGCCGGCGGATTACCGCATCGGCATCGTGCCGGCCTCCGACACCGGCGCCGTGGAGATGGCGCTGTGGTCGCTGCTTGGGCCCCGCGGCGTCGACATGGTCGCCTGGGAGAGCTTCGGCTCGGGCTGGGTTTCCGACGTCGTCAAGGAGCTGAAGCTCCCCGACACCCGCAAGATCACGGCCGACTACGGCCTTCTTCCCGACCTTTCCACGATCGACTTCGATCGTGACGTGGTCTTCACCTGGAACGGTACGACCTCGGGCGTGCGCGTGCCGAACGCCGACTTCATTCCAGCCGATCGCAAGGGCCTGACGATCTGCGACGCGACCTCGGCCGCCTTCGCGCAGAACCTCGATTTCGCCAAGCTCGATGTCGTCACCTTCTCCTGGCAGAAGGTTCTCGGCGGCGAGGGCGCGCACGGCGTCATCATCCTCAGCCCCCGCGCCGTCGAGCGGCTGGAGAGCTACACGCCTTCCTGGCCGATGCCGAAGATCTTCCGCATGACCAAGGGCGGCAAGCTCATCGAGGGCATCTTCCAGGGCGAGACGATCAACACGCCCTCCATGCTCTGCGTCGAGGACTATATCGATGCGCTCCTCTGGGCAAAGCAGGTCGGCGGGCTCACGGGCCTGATGGCCCGCGCCGACGCCAATGCCAAGGTCATCTTCGATTTCGTCGAGAAGAACGACTGGATCGCCAACCTCGCCAGGGACCCGGCGACGCGCTCCAACACCTCGGTCTGCCTGACGATCGTCGACAAGGACGTGCTGGCGCTCGACGCCGAGGCGCAGGCAGCCTTCGCCAAGGGCCTCGTCTCTGCTCT
>Ga0206117_100443_pt1:12500-43957 | contig 43957 bp, 27 predicted proteins | sample 3A5Ametagenome_FD_177997 | JGI IMG/M metagenome (GOLD analysis project Ga0206117, IMG submission 177997) | Enriched microbial communities from leaf-cutter ant dump, University of Wisconsin, Madison, United States - 3A5A | ecosystem: Environmental > Terrestrial > Nest > Insects nest >... | reverse complement strand
AATACCGAAAAAATAACAACCAAAGAATTGCACCGTGCAGCATGTTGCAACCTTTCCGAAAGCTTCGAAACAAATCCTTCGGTAGATGTATCATTTAGCGATGCGGTAACAGGAGCTAAACAAATACAACTGCTCGGGCTAGCCGGAACTTACGTGCAAACATTAACAGAAAACTATCCTAACTTTAGAGGTTCAGCCTCAGTATACGGACTGGATTACATACCCGGACCATGGATGGAAAGCATACAGATATCTAAAGGCGCGGCTTCGGTAAAGAACGGTTATGAGTCGATTACAGGACAAATGAATGTGGAATACAAAAAGCCAAATAGCGCAGATCCTCTCAGCTTAAATCTATTTTCGAGTGATGCCGGAAGATACGAAGGCAATGCCGATGCTGCATTTATCTTGAATGATAAGTTAAGCACGGGGGTATTCCTGCACTATTCGAATGAATCTGCATCACATGACGACAACGATGACAGTTTCTTAGACATGCCGAAGAAACATCAGTTTAATATGATGAACAGGTGGAATTATATGTCGGGCAGATATGCTTCACAATTCGGCGTTCGTTTCTTACAGGATTACCGTACCAGTGGGCAAACAATGCATACTTTAAATTCCGCCTCCATCAATACTGATCCGTACGAAATATCTGTAAAAACAAATAGAGGGGAATTTTACACAAAGAACTCATACATTGTAGACGAAGAACGTAACGGAAATATTGCCCTTATATTCACAGGCTCATATCACGATCAGAAATCAAAGTACGCAGCAGACAAATACAATGTATATGAAAACAATCTATATGCATCGCTGATGTATGAAACAGGGTTTGGCAAGATGCATCAACTAAGTGCAGGTTTAAGTATGAACTGGGACAAATACAATCAATCCATTTATCTGACTCAGCCAATCACAAATCAGCCCAATGAAGAAACTGTAACAGGAGGATATCTGCAATATACCTTTAACAAGGATGATAAGTTCATTGCACTAGCCGGATTGCGGACAGACTACAGCACCCTGCACAAAAAAGCATTCGTTACGCCACGCCTACACTTAAAGTATATGCCTGTAGAATGGCTAAACCTTAGAGCATCTGCGGGGAAAGGCTATCGTACAGTATTTGTTATGCCTGAAAACAGTTACTTCTTGGCAAGCAGCCGCAAGATAGAAATAGCAGACAACCTACGACAAGAATCGGCATGGAACTATGGTACAAGCATCTCTTTTCATATACCAATAAGAGGAGAAGAGCTTACCATATCGGGAGAGTGGTACAGAACCGACTTTGACAATCAGGTGGTAACCGATGTAGATAGCGACCCTCATGCTGTAAAGTTCTATAACCTGTCAGGCAAATCGTATGCCGATAGTTATCAGATAGAAGCGTCATACCCCTTATTCAAAGGGTTTAATATATTGGGTGCATATCGTTGGACAAATGCAAAAACAACTTACGGAGATAAACTAATGAAGAAACCTCTGATAAGTGATTACAAAGCACTTCTAACAGGCTCTTACGAAACCCGCTTAAAGAAATGGGTATTCGACCTTACCGCCCAATTTAACGGAGGCGGACGCATGCCAACCCCTGATGCGGTGAATCCTTTGTGGAAAACTACATTCGATTCGTTTACAATACTGAATGCACAGATCACTAAGAACTTCCGCAATTGGAGTATCTATGTGGGTGCAGAAAATATTACGGATTTCAAACAAAAGAATCCGATCGTCTCGGCAGAAAATCCATTTGGTGATGATTTTGATGCCACAATGGTGTGGGGACCAACTCAGGGTCGGAAATTCTACGTGGGACTAAGATATGCTATTGGAAAATAATTAAAGCATTTATAATCTAAAATATTAAGCGGGGTGAAGTATCTTAATTAATGAGATATTTCACCTCACTTTTTATATTTATATCTTACAAACAGAATTAGCTTTATCAATAAGATGAGAGAGGAAAGGAAGATAGGTAAAAAGATCAAGACATTGACTAACAATGCCGTTGCTTGCATATCTATATCCAGAAAGTAAAGTACAACTCCTATCAGCAGCCAACAAAGAATAGAAAGGACAGACATTATCAATAATGCCAAAGGCTCTTTTCTACCCTTAAAGTGCTTTATCAAAACATAAGCCGGTATAAGAATAACGAAGAATAATATGAGGGAGAAGTCTAATCCAAACATTACTCTTACCCATCAAAGAAATAATCAAACTCGAAAGCCATACTATTAAACGCCTCTTGCTTTATCAGATCTTTATCTTCCTTATATACAGATAATTTTTGAAGAATGCGAGCTGCAATATCTTTAGATTGGCGACCAATATGTTTTAGAGTTAACAATGCAGCATTCCGCAGAAAAATATCCTCGGATATCACATCATCCCAAATAGTTGACACTAATTCTACAGCTACAGGTTCTGTCTTCTTAGCAATGAACAGACGCGCCAACAACCAGTGCCCTGTAGTTCTGATATCTGTAACAGTTGAATTTGCCCATTCCAATGCTATCTCTCTGGCAAATGTCACATTTTGAAGCAAGTTTGCACAAACCTGTTCTCTTATCTCCTGATTGGGGATAGATACGCCCCACTCGTATGCCTTTTCTTTTGTAAAAGAATCGGTTGGATAAAGTAGGGTTGCCAATATTTTCAGCTCGCGGGTATTGTCTGCCCAAAGCGTTTCCGCCAGTTCTGAATCAGGTTGATAACGCTTTGCTAAATCTTTTATCTGCTGAACAGACAAGCCAAAGTTTAGCTTGTAATCCAAACCACGCTGACGCATGTTTGTTGAAACGATGCCGTTCATAGCCATACGGCATCTCTTACGAATGTCTTTTATTATATCTTCTTGCATTTATACCTCAAAGTCTACAGCTTTTCTATCTATTACAGCCTCTCTGATAAAAGGAAGAACAGCCTGATGTAACGGATGATTCTGATATATTTCTAAATCTTCTTTCTTACTCAATTCTGAATAAAGAGCAACATCAAAGTTGCCACCTCCTAAAAAGTCGATACCTACTTCTATCTTGAGTAATCCATCAATTTTGCCCGATAAAGCTTCCAGTTTCTCTTTTATCAGCTTTGCATTTGTAGCTTTATCATTTCCGTGAGCTTCATCCTTCAGCTTCCACATTACGATGTGTTTAATCATATTCAGTTATATTTTGGGTTTATTAAAAGGTGACAAAAGTGACACTTTTTATTCGTATTTATATCGTCACCTTTTTCCTTTAAATCATTCTATTAATAGATAAAAACGTGCAGAAATTATTCTGCATACTCATTTGGTGATACTTTTATCTCTGCAAAAAGCGTACCATCCAGTTTATAATAGGCAAATATTACGGTCATCTTATCTTTACGAAACATATCTAGATCTTCGCCTTTATTCTCACGCATTCCCATAGTGATAGCAGGCTTTGCACTCCGAACAAATTCGTCTACAGATACGGTAGGCTCTTGAGTAAAAGTGTAGTAATACTTATACTCTGTAGCAGAAACAGCCTCGGCTCTATCCATACGTATATTGCCGGGTAATACCATTGGCATCGAAGCATTTGCTTTCTCGGCCAGCTTAATATATTTCTTCTTCGGAGCTTCTCCTTTTACTTCTGTTTTTACAGTTTTTTCATCTGCCGTATTATCAGTTTTTGATTTTGAGTTACACCCAATAAACGCAGCGAATGCAATCGAACAGATAAGAGCAAAAACAATATACTTTTTCATAACTATCCGGTTTTTATTAATAATCAAGTGATAAAGATACGTATTCAAAAAAGAATCTGATCCCTCTTATGTTATATTTTAGCTTGCAACGTGTTTATAAGATAGAAAAACAGACCTAAAAACGGTTCTTTATTCGAGCAATATCGTTTATATCTTAACATCTACAAAGAAACTAACCAACAACAATATATTAAGAAGCGTAACAACTATGGCTATGCCATACAAAAGTATTTTCGTAAAAAGAGTATTAGCATACTTGCCCATTACCTCTTTAGATGAAGTAAGCCTTACCTGCAAAAACACAGTTATTGGAAGTTGCACACTCAAAATAGCTTGAGAAATAATCAACCCTTTGAAAGGGTCGCCTATCATAAATATGATTAGCAATGCTATTCCAAGCGAGATAATAACACCTGTACGTGAATGAATATCTTTTATATTATAAGGTTCATCGTACATACCCGCAAATATAGAGCCTGCCGCAATACCCGAAGTCATAGAAGACGAAACTCCCGCCAACAGCAACGCCAATGCAAATATCACAACCGCATTACTCCCCAGCAATGGTTCGAGCAGGGAATGGGCTTGTTGAAGATCATTTACGACGATATTTTTTCTAAAGAAAGTTGAAGCAGCCAATAAGATCATCGCACTATTTATTGCCCACCCGATAAACATAGAGAAAAATGTATCGAAAAACTCGTATTTCAATTGCTTTTCAATCACAGCCTCATCTTGCAAATTCCATTGACGGCTTTGAATCACTTCCGAATGCAGAAAAAGATTGTGCGGCATCACCACTGCACCCAGCACACTCATTATAATCAGCATACTCCCTTCAGGAATAGAAGGTACTACCCATGCTTGTGCAGCCTCTCCCCACTCTATATCAACAAGAAAAAGCTCGTAGATAAAAGATAGTCCGATAAGGGAGACAAAAGCAATAATATAGCGCTCTATCTTTTTATACGAATTGGAAAACATCATCGCGAAAACAAAGACTGCAACCAATACGGCACCCACTTTGATAGGAATATCAAAAAGCATATTCAATGCAATAGCTCCACCCAATATTTCGGCCAAAGATGTAGAGACAGAAGCTCCCATTGCCGACCACAATATAGTTCGCGAACCCATTCGTGGTAAATATTTATTAGCGGCTTCGGAAAGACAGAGCCCTGTCACAATACCCAAGTGAGCTACATTGTGTTGAAGGATAATCAACATAACGGTAGACAGCGTTACCACCCATAACAGGGCATATCCAAACTCCGATCCGGCTGCAAAATTCGAAGCCCAGTTACCCGGGTCAATAAATCCCACAGTTACCAACAGTCCGGGACCTATATATTTTAATAGCTCCAAAGCACCATACTTTGGTTTGGGGTGAATGCGTGTATATGCTTTCTTTAAATTTTCAAAAAGATTCATTACGTTCTATATTTGGATACAAAATTATCTTTTTCGCAAAACAATCTTCATAAAATGTGAAAAGAATTAATCATTCCAAAGCTCAACACCTTTCTTTTTCTTATATTCGCAGAATTAATATTTTTAAACACGAAATTATGAAACAAACGGGTATTACTCTCATAGTTGCATTATTTGTAGCTTTTTTTTACTCATGTAAAGATTCGGCAGACTTGACCAACTCGATACCGGCGAGTGCCGCTACTGTTATACATATCGATACAAAATCTCTATTGACAAAAGCCGACTATAAGCCACTGGAGAATAAAGTTATAAAAGAAGCCCTTTACAAGGCTAAATCCGGCGGTAACGCTACAAAAGCTATTGAACAGCTTGAGAGTTTCCTTAAAAACCCAAATTCGACAGGCATCGACTTTCTTAGCGATTGTTACATGTATATGGACAGTACGACAATGGGTATTGTTCTGAAAATGGACGATCAGAAGAAATTGAAGGAATTACTTATCAAGACCTTCGAACTACCGGAACAAATGTTGGAAGAAAAAGATGGGGTGACTACAGTAAGTGCACAACAAAACTTTGTTATAGGCTGGACTAAGGACAAGCTTTTATTGCTTACATATATGGGAACTGTATATTATCGCGACCATAGTGCCTTGCCTGATCTGAAAACATTGGTTACAAAACAACTAACGCAAACAGCTAAAGAGAGCATCAACTCTAAAAAATCATTCGCAGAATTTATTTCGAACAAAAAGGATATTTCGATCTTCTCTTCATATAGTAATATAAAAGGAATGTGGTCTTCTTTGTTACCTCCGGCATTGGCAATGCAAGGACATGACGGGAATGCTGTAAATAAAATGCTAACAGGATTATATGACCAATTAAAAGATATAAATACAGCTGCTTTTATTTCGTTCGAAAAAGGGGAAATAGCATTTAGCAATAAAATGTACTATGATACCCCGGAAGCAGAGAAGAAATTTAACGAACTGGCGTCGCAAATGACAGGTAAACTAAAAGGTGATCAGCTTAAATACTTTACAGATAAACCTATCTTTTCCATCTCGGCTAACATGAAAGGAGAAGGTATTTATAATTATCTGAACGAATTAGGCTTCATTTCTCTGATAGAAGAAAATGCAGGTTCTAACTTATCGGAGTTAGGCATCGACCTAAAATCATTTATCTCCAACATGGACGGGGACATTACTTTTGCCGTAAATAATGTAAAAATTGTAACAAAAAAATCTGATTACTACGATTTTGAATATACAGACTCATCTCCTGAACTTTCATTTTTTGCAGACCTCAAAGACGCAAACTCTATATGGAATATTGCAAAAGGAAAAATAAAAGAACTTAATGGCGAAGCTGCCGTTTTCACTGAACTGAATCCAAATACATATTCGCTAAAAATCGATGAGAATACGAATGCTTACTTTGGAATCAACAACAATATGTTCTTCTTTACAAATAGCGAAAGTGTATTCAAAAACATTTCAGCAACAGGACTAAAGAGTGATCTGTCGGATCAGGCTAAAGATAAGACTACATTTATATGTGGAACCTTCAGCCCTCTAAAACCATTATTATTGTCAGAAATGGGAGGTAACGATAAAGCTAAGGAGCTTGCCACAAAAGGCTTTGACTTGCTTGGTGATTATAATTATATAACAACTCAGGACATGAGTGGTAATGGTAAAATCGTTATAACAGATACAAGTGGCAATAGCCTTGCTGTAATTTGTAAATTTGTAGACAGTGTAGTTACACATATCGCTCAGGAATATTAAATAAAAAGCTGATAGCTAGAAGCTAACAGCTAAGCATGGATGAATACGATACAATTAAAAAACGCCCTTCCTGATGTCTTTTCGGAGATAAAAGATATAAAATCAGATATCTGGAGAAAAGACGTCACTTTTGAGAAGGGAAAAACATACCTGATAAAAGCAGAATCAGGCTTAGGAAAAAGTTCGCTCTGTAGCTATATCTATGGCTACAGAGCAGATTTTTCGGGAAATATACTTTTTGACGAAGCAGAAGTCAAAAATATAAAGAGAAAAAAATGGGATAACATCAGATCAAAACATCTGAGCCTCCTGTTTCAAGAACTGCGTCTCTTTCCCGAATTGACAGCACTGGAAAACATCCGGCTAAAAAATAATCTCACTCACCACAAAACCGAATCGGAAATCGATTCGATGTTCGACAAGTTGGGCATCAGTAACAAGAAAGACCAACCAATAGGAAAAATGTCTTGGGGACAGCAGCAACGTGTCGCAATTATCCGCTCGCTTTGCCAGCCTTTCGACTTTCTTATCCTCGACGAACCCATCAGCCATCTTGATGACAACAATGCTAAAATCATTACTGAGCTTATCCTCGAAGAGGTAGAAGTACAGCATGCAGGATTGATAGTCACCTCGATAGGCAAAGATTTACCAATGGATTATTCTCAAATATTATCGCTATGAATCTGGTTTGGAAGCTCTTGAAACAAAATATAAGCAAAGGACAGTTTGCCGGATTCTTCATTGCCAATCTTATCGGATTAACGATTGTTCTGCTTGGCCTCCAGTTTTACCTGGATATCAATCCCTTGTTTTCGGAAAAGGATACTATCATGAAGAGGGATTTTCTGGTACTAACAAAACAAGTAGGGATTTACAATACACTGAACCCTCAAGCATCAGGTTTTTCGGCCGAAGAAATTAAGAATATAGAAAACACCAGTTTTGCAACGCAGGTAGGAGCATTTACTGCTTCGAGATATAAGGTTTTTGGAGGAATAAGCACCAATCAGGGAGGTTTCAACACCGAAATGTTTTTCGAATCGGTTCCTGATGATTTCATAGATGTGAAGACTGACAGATGGAAGTTTAGTCCCGATGATGAATTCGTTCCTATTATCCTTCCTAAAAACTACCTTGACCTTTACAATTTCGGTTTTGCCGAAGCTCGCTCTATGCCGAAACTTTCGCAGAGTGTAATAGGAATGGTGAATTTCAACATCACGATATCAGGCAAATGGCAACATAAAGAGTTTAAAGGGCAAATAGCCGGTTTTTCGAATCGGATAAACACAATCCTTGTTCCCGAATCTTTTATGAAATGGGCAAACGAAAATTACGGCGAACAAGCCGTCTCCAATCCCAGCCGACTAATGGTAGAAGTAAACAATCCTGCCGACCCCAATATTGCGAGCTTCCTCAAAAAGAACAACTATGAAGTAGAAGGCGAAAACTCGGCAGTGAGTAAAATGTCGTATTTCCTCAAGATAATGGTAGGCATTGTTATTGCAATAGGAATAATAATCTGTGCACTAGCCTTTTTTGTGCTTACACTTAGCATCTATCTACTTTTGGAAAAGAATATGGAGAAACTACGGAATCTCCGTCTGATAGGTTATACAAAAAGCGTGGTAGTGCGCCCTTACGAATTAATGGCAATCGGGATGAATTTTGCGATACTTACACTTGCAATTGCGTCGGTCTTGGTGATACGCATCAAGTACAGCGATATTGTACGCAATGTATGGAGTGAATTCGAAGGTTCGGATATTATGATCACTCTGATTGCCGGAGTATGTATATTCTTGCTTTTATCCTCGCTGAATATTGTAATAATAAGAAGAAAAGTAAAATAGAAGTTTATTCTTTCGGTTTCTTCTTTTCCCTCACCGAAGAAGCATATACTCCAAAGAGACAAAGCACAAAGAAGGTAATGAACGTTATACGCATGCTCCCTATAAACTGAGGGTGCGGTGCTAAAGACAAATCGATATTGCCTATCATTATCGACATTGCCATTATAGCAATCCCCATACTCAGAGACTGCCCTGTAAGCCTCATCGTACCCATCGTTGCTGATGCCAGTCCATAGTGTTTTCTTTCTACCGAACTCATGATAATATTTGTATTTGGAGAAGAAAATATACCAAATCCTAAACCCAAAAGAACCATCATGATACCAATAAAGTAATAGCTTGTAGTCTCAGTGATAAAGCACAATCCACCCAACCCGACTGCAATAATAGACATGCCTATGGTTGCCAAAAATGTAGGAGACATTTTGTCGGATAGACTACCTGACCTCAAAGCGGCGATAGCCTGTATTACAGATTGTATGATAAGTATTAGTCCCGCATCGCGAGGAGATAATCCCCGCACATACTGAAGATACAAGCTCAACATAAATGAAATGGCAAATGTCGCCGAATAATTTATCAGAGCAGACAACGAAGACATGCGAAACATTTTGTTACCGATAAAAACACGAATATTAAACACCGGAAACTCTTGCTTCTTTTCATACAAAGCAAATAGGAATAATACGATTACACCTATTACAATAAAAATGAAACCCTGAATGTGAGGCAATTCCGCAAAACCATAGATCAGAGCAAACAACCCAATAGCAAACAAGATAGAGCCTATCGTATCAAATTTACTTTTCGCCTCTTCTTTCCAATCTTCTTTTATGATATAATATCCACCTACGGCGACGATAAAGCAAATAGCCGCAGAAACAAAAAAGATACTATGCCAATTGAAATACTGAGTAAGCAAACCACCCACAAAAGGTCCGGCAGCCAATGATGAGTAAACAGTTGCAGCAACTACCCCCATAGCTTTCCCCCGTTTTTCGGCAGGGACAGAAGAGGTAAGAATAGCGGTACTGGTACCAAACATCATGGCACTACCGATTCCAGCAAGGAAACGATAAATGATAAGCATAACCCCTGTTGTTGCCAATCCACTCAATACCGAAAATATAGTCAGAATAACTACCCCCCATATAAACACCTTTTTGCGTCCTATCATGTCTGCCATACGGGCACAGGGTATTTGCAAAATGGCTGTAGACAGCATATAAGAAGTCGGCACCCATCCCGACATAACAGCGTTGAGCGACAAGTCTTTGTTGATATACGGCAGCGCAAGGTTTAGAGCCGAGCTTATAAAAGGCACAAGCGAAGAAGCCAGACACAGGATAAATAACAAAGCTCCTGTGTTTGCTTTTTTCTCAGGATGCGTCATAGTCTGATCAGTTTATTCAAGATTGTTTCTATCATCTTATTGCATGACGGAATATATTGAGTGTTTTTTCTTATATAATCTTCCGATTGAATATATTTTCCTCCAACAAGTTCTTCATCACTATTGTTGAGTATATCGGCACAGCTTTTTTCAGTTGCTTCAAAATGGAACTGTAAGCCGATAACCTTTTCTTTATACGAAAAAGCCTGATTAACACATGCCTCACTCGAAGCGAGCAGTTTGGTTCCTGCGGGCAAATCAAATGTATCGCCGTGCCATTGGAAAACAATAGGAGACATGGTTTCACTTCCGAATAAGTACTGAGATTCTTTGTCAACAAACGATATGGGCAACCAGCCTATTTCTTTTTCCTTATTTGGATATACTGCGGCTCCCAATGCATTGGCTATTATCTGCGAACCCAAGCAGATACCCAGCACTGCTTTGCCTGAATCAATTGCTTTTCGTACAAAGAGCTTTTCATCTTTCAACCAAGGATAACTGTCTTCTTCATAAGTCCCCATAGGACCTCCCATAATTACGAGCATATCAAAGTCATCCTGATCAGGAAACTTATAGTCCTCATAAATTTTGGTTACGGTTAGATTATAACCGTTATCCTCTACCCATTTTCCGATATATCCTAACCCTTCGTATGGGACATGTTGAATGTAATGAACCCTATATGTAGACATAATTATATTTTTGTGTGATTTAAACTTTAAATGTACCAAAAATGTTCATATCAAGAACAATCTATAAAAAATATAGTTTTCAAAATAAAAACTATATCATACCTTTACATTCATAACACGCTACTAAGGATGTCGGATTATAATATATTACTAGCTTTTATACTTACTGCTATAGCCGGGCTATCTACCGGAATAGGCAGCCTGATTGCGTTATTGGCAAGACATACAAATACGAATTTCCTTTGTGCTTCTCTCGGCTTTTCGGCAGGAATCATGCTATACGTTTCTTTTATGGAAATGATACCCGAAGGGAAAATAGAACTGATAGCTGCTTATGGAGAAAAACTGGGTACACTATATCTTATTCTGGCATTTTTTATAGGAATTGCATTTATCAATCTCATAGACTTTCTTATCCCCGAGTCTCTAAACCCTCATGAAATACAAGGAGTAGAAGATATGGGTATAAAAAAACGAGCATTGAAACGTACCGGTATCGTAGTGGCCATGTCTATAGCAATTCATAATTTCCCCGAAGGGATAGCCACGTTTACTTCTGCTCTTGGTTCTTTAGATGTTGCCATACCGATTACGATAGCGATAGCAATACATAATATCCCCGAAGGAATTGCTGTAGCTGTACCCATATATCATGCAACAGGCAGCCGACAAAAGGCTTTCTGGCTTTCGTTTGCATCCGGTCTGGCTGAGCCGTTCGGTGCTCTGATTGCCTATTTTTTCCTTTTACAGTTTTGGACTCCTGCTATAAATGGGCTTATACTGGCTGCGGTGTCGGGCATTATGGTGTTCATCTCGTTGGACGAACTTTTGCCTAGTGCCGAAAAATACGGAAAACATCATATTTCCATCATGGGACTCGTCGCCGGAATGCTGGTCATGGCATTCAGCTTATATCTGTTTATATAAAAAATCCTGCCTCTTTTCGGGAAGCAGGATCACAATACCGTGTTGATAAATATAAGTTCTATTTTATTGCTGTCAGATTATCTTTTGCATTCACCTGCACTACTGCCAACAATTCACCCTGTGCATCATATATGTGTTGCAAGTGTTGAGACTGTAACGACCATGTAGATATACCCTGATCCCATGTTGTGTAAGCAATATCTACCACTTGTCCTTTATTGTTATATTCATAACTGTACTTTTGAACTCCTACCCAACCTTCTTTATCTACCCATTTGTAAAGTATTCTTTCTTGTAAAGAACCATCAGTACTATATTTATATACTGTTTTGTCCAACGCCTTCGAGGTTTCTTTATCTACCGTTACGTACTCTTTCGTTTTGTCGTCATTATTGCTATAAACTCTGGTTTTAGGACTCCCTGCATATACATTTGCTACAGATAATAATACGACTAAAAGTGATGTTAATATTGTTGTTCTCATGACTGTATTTACTTTAAATATTTCTTAATCTTTTTACAAATTATTTGAAAAGCGCTTCTATACATAAGACGATAATCCGGAGAATATAGTTACAACTTTTTCCTGTTTTTTTTGAAACAAATACATAAAGCGCTAGAAAACAGAATCTTTACAGAGAGAACAATTTATATGTGTTTTATAAAAAGTAAATACAATCAAACTCTTTATCGAAAATATTCTCATATATTTGTACTTATACTAACTTGCATCAATAGCACAATTTATGAAAAAATACCTATTCACCCTTAGCCTGATCGTCATAGCATGTCTTTTTAGTCTAAATTCATGTAGAAAAAGTGGTAGTAAAGAGATCAACTCCGAGTTTGCGAAATATATTGCCGCCTTTACCTATGGTAAAATATCTTCCTCTTCGGAGATCCAAATCGAACTTACACAAGATATTCCGACAGCCCAGCTCAATAAAGAAATCGAGCAGGAGCTATTTGAATTTTCTCCATCGATAAAAGGTAAAGCCTACTGGACCAGCACACGTACTATCAAATTTGTACCTGAGCCCGGAGAGTTGAAACAAGGGACAAAATATGATGCTTGGTTCAAGCTCGACAAGGTTTTGAAAGTAGATAGTGACTTCAAAGAGTTCTACTTTTTTTTCCGTGTGCCTGAACAAAACTTCAATGTAAACCTACGCCCTTATACTCAAATGAAAGATAATGACCTTGTGTGGAACACTGTACAGGGCGAAGTTCTTTTAGCAGATGAGGCCAACACAGACGATGTAAAAAGTATGTTCTCTTTATCGGGCGGAGATAAATCTAAAGATGCTAAAATAAAGATTACTCCAAGCGAAATAAAAGGAAGATACAATCTAACGATAGATAGCCTCTACAGAGGTACAAAAGAAATAGAATATACATTGAGCATAAAGGGAAGTGCCATAAATGCAAAAAGAGATGATGAGCAAAAAATCATTATCCCTGCAATCTCCGATTTTAAGGTATTGGACGTATCAATGGAATATTCTCCGCAAGAATGCGTTCGCATTACATTCAGTGATCCTCTATCTCTCAATCAAAATATACAGGGGCTGATAAAACCGGGTATTATAGAAAGTTTCTCTTTCGATATCCAGAAAAATATAATGAAACTCTATCTTGATAAAACGACAAGAGGGACAAGTACCGATCTGAAAATATTCAAAGAGCTGAGAAACTCACAAAACAAGACTCTTGAAAAAGATTATACGTTCAGTGTAAATTTTGAAAAGAATAAACCCGAAATAGAAGTACCTAATGCGGGTAATATACTACCCAATTCGGACAATCTTATCATTCCATTCAAAGCTGTCAACCTATGGGCGGTAGATGTGAAAGTTATTAAGATATACGAAAACAATATATTGGGTTATCTACAGTCGAATGATTTTGGAGGAAGCAACGAGCTAAAACGTTTTGGTCGTCTGATTCTAAAAAAACGTATCCGGCTGGATGAAGACCCTACGATGAAACTGGATGAATGGAATGCATTCTCTCTGGATATGGCAAAATTGATAAAGCAAGATCCGGGAGCAGTATACAAGGTGGAATTCACCATGAAAAAAGAATACTCTCTTTATCCTTGCGACGGTATAATCCCTCAGATACCGAAAGACGCTGCATTACAGCGTTTCGACAATGAAATGGACGAAGAAGACGAAAAGCAATGGGATAATCCCGGATATTATTACTACTCCGACGAATGGGATTGGGATGAATATAACTGGCAAGAAAGAAATAATCCTTGCGACCCGACATATTACATGAACAAAACATCAGAGGTCGTTGTATTAGCATCCAACATTGGTATCACTGCAAAGATGGGCTCCGAAAAGAAAATGACAGTAGCCCTTACAGATATATTAACTACAAACCCTATTTCGGGTGCAACCGTTGATATTTACAACTATCAGATGCAGCGCATTGGCACAGGCAAAACAGATGGAGACGGGTTTACAGAAATAGAATACAAGGGAGGTGTTCCGTTTGCAGTTATTGCATCGCATGGTAAAGAAAAAGGATATCTGAAGGTTACTTCAAACCTTTCTTTATCGCTTAGCAACTTTGATGTTAGCGGACAAGAGATCCAAAAAGGATTGAAAGGGTATATCTATGGAGAGCGAGGCGTGTGGCGTCCGGGCGATTCTATATTTGTCACCTTTATTCTCGAAGATAGACATCAGACATTACCAAAAGACCATCCTGTTTCACTCGAACTATATACTCCACGCGGGCAAATGGCTCAACGTTATGTATCAACCACAGGTAAAGATGGATTCTATGCTTTCCGTATGGCTACCGACCCGAATGCTATCACAGGCAACTGGAGGGCACGTGTAAAGGTGGGAGGTGTAACATTCTCAAAGACACTTAAAATAGAAACCGTCAAGCCGAACCGTTTAAAAGTACGGCTTGATGCAGGTGAAATGATAAACGCAGGCAGCGGCACATTTTCCGCCCCGTTGTCTTCGCAATGGCTACATGGTGCTCCGGCAGCAAATCTGGCAGTAAAAGTAGAAATGACTTTAAGTAAAGCATCCAATCCTTTCAAAGGATACGAAACTTATACATTCAACAACCCAACGTCGAACTTTGCGTCCGATACCTATACAGTTTTTGATGGGAAACTTGATGCACAAGGGAATGCAACAGTGAGAACAAGCCTGCCTCAGGCATCTAGCGCACCGGGAATGTTGCGGGCGAATATTGTTTCCCGAGTATTTGAGTCGGGAGGAGATGCCAGTATATATACTCAAACTGCAGCTTACTCTCCATACTCGGCATATGTAGGAGTTAAAGTCCCAACAAGTAGCGATTACGGCTGGTTGGAGACAGACAAGGACAATATGTTTGATATTGTTACTCTCAGCCCCGAAGGAAAACCAATTAACCGCTCGAATGTAAATGTGAAAATTTATAAGTTAAAATGGTCTTGGTGGTGGAATACCAATGATAATTTGGCTTCTTATGTGAATAATACATCTACCGAAGTACTCTTAAATGAAAACATCTCAACTTCGGCAGGAAAAGCGAAAGCCAAGTTCCGTGTGAACTATCCGGATTGGGGACGTTATCTCATCATGGTAAAAGATGAACAGAGCGGACATATCACAGGTAGAGTATTCTATGTGGATTGGCCATCGTGGAGAGGACGCTCGGAGAAAGATGACCCAAGCGGATTAACAATGCTTTCGTTCTCTACAGACAAGCAATCCTATAAAGTTGGAGAAACTGTTACTGTAATTTTGCCAAAAAGTTCAAAGGGTCGTACCCTGATTACCATAGAGGATGGCTCACGTATCATTTCGCGCGAATGGGTAAAAACAAGTGCGACAGAAGATACCAAACATACATTCAAAGTGACGGAAGAAATGACGCCTAACTTCTACATTGCCGCCAGCCAGTTACAACCGCATGCGCAAACAGACAATGACCTGCCTATCCGCATGTATGGTATATTGAATATCAATGTAGAAAATAAACAAACGGAATTGAATCCTGTCATCACGATGCCGGATGAACTCCGTCCGGAAAAAGAATTCAGTGTTTCCATATCCGAAAAGAACAAGAAGGATATGACTTATACCCTCGCTATTGTAGATGAAGGGTTGTTAGACCTCACATCATTCAAAACACCAAATGCCTGGGCTGATTTTTATGCACGTCAGGCACTGGGAGTACGCACATGGGATATGTTCGACATGGTGGTAGGCGCACAAACAGGCAAGCTTGGTCCTCTGTTGAGCATCGGTGGTGACGAAGCTTTGAAACCAGCCAACAATGTTATGAGCCGATTTAAACCTGTAGTAAAATATATGGGTCCATTTACAATAAGCGGAGGTAAAACGGATACGCACAAAATTAAACTTCCATCTTATTTCGGATCAGTACGTGTAATGGTTGTTGCCGGAAATAAAAAAGGTGCTTACGGAAGTGGAGAGAAAACTGTTCCTGTAAGAAATCCCCTGATGATATTATCGACATTACCACGTGTGGCGGGTCCTGAAGAAGAGTTCTTGCTTCCTGTAAATGTATTTGCAATGGACAAGAAAGTAAAAACTGTAAATCTGACAGTAGAATCTAAAGGTATTTTCCAGTTTACAGAAGGAACTTCTAAATCTGTATCATTTACGAATGTAGGCGATAAGATGGTCTACTTTAAAGTGAAAGTCGGCAAGAAAACAGGCTATGAAAAAGTTGTGATTAAAGCGACAGGAGGAGGAGAGTCTGCAACAGAAACAATTGATATTGAGATTCGCAATCCGAACCCGAATGTCCTGCTAAGTTCTCACGCTCTTGTTTCGCCAAACGATACGGCACATCTAGCCATATCATTCGAAGACATCAAAGCTGAAGACTGGGCAAAACTCGAAGTATCACGTATGCCGGGAGTGAACCTAAATAACACATTAACTTATTTGCGCTACTATCCTCACGGATGTACCGAGCAAGTAACATCAAAAGGTTTCCCGCTACTATTCTTAGGGAAATTCAGACCTCTTACCGAGAAAGAGAAAGAAGTTATAGTAACAGATAACGTAAAAGGAGCTATTCAGACAATCGTTTCGCGCCAGCTTGGCGACGGTGGTATTGTTTACTGGCCGGGCAATCGCTATCCGGATGAATGGGTAAGCAGCTATGCCGGACACTTCTTGCTGGAAGCACAGAAAGCAGGATGGGAAGTTCCAACATCAGTAATCAACAAGTGGAAACAGTTCCAGAAAAAAGCTGCTCAAACATGGAATAAGGGTAACCTTTACAGTTCTTATTATACTTACTCGATGAGTGACTTACAGCAAGCATATCGCTTATATACTTTGGCGCTTGCCGGAGATCCTGAGTTGGGAGCGATGAACCGATTGAAAGAAATGCAAGGCTTATCAGTACAGGCTCGTTGGAGGTTGGCTGCTGCCTACGCCTTAGCAGGGAAGAAAGATGCAGCACTGCAACTGACAAACAATGCTAGCGATCAGGTAGAACATTATGCATTCAGTAACAACACATTTGGTAGTTCTCAGCGTGATATGGCTATGATAATGGAGACATACCTGTTGTTAGGTCAGACACAAAAAGCGCTAAAACTCTCATTCAAAGTATCTGAATACCTGAGCGGAAGTTATATAACTACTCAAACAGCAGCTTATGGATTGATCGCTATGTCTCGACTGGCTGAAAAAATGGGTAAAGGTGTTATCTCTTACGAATGGTCATTGAATGGAGTTCCTCAAAAAGTAAATAACTCGGGCGATGTATTCCAAGAAGTAAATATAAAACCTCACGATAAGGTAAACATATCGATTAAGAATAAGGGACAGGGTGATATATTTGTCCGTCTGTTAGGTAAAACACAACCTCTGACAGACAAGAATCCTGCCGAAGCGAATGGAGTAAAACTATATGTAAAATATATAGACGAAAACGGCAAAGAGCTGGATGTTTCTTCTCTACGACAAGGAACAGAATTCTATGCAAATGTGATTGTTCAAAACATTTCGGGACAATATCTTACAGATATGACACTCGATCAGATATTTGCCTCAGGATGGGAGATATTCAACAATCGCTTGTTCAACGAAGCCGATACAAGAACAGCCGGTGCGTATAACTATCAAGACATCAGAGATGACAGAGTATATACTTACTTCAATCTGGGTACGGGATATTCGATGTCATTCAAGGTCAGATTACAGGCTGCGTATTGTGGTAAATTCTATCTTCCGGCTGTAGCAAGTTCGGCTATGTATAGCCCTGATATAAATGGACGTACTACCGGACAATGGGTAGAAGTAAAGCAATAAAGTAATGTAATTAACTAACAATCAAAATAAGATAGGGTGTTTTATTCGAAAAATGCCCTATTTTTGTATCAATTATTAACGCAAAACTTAATGAAAAAAGCAATCTGTACATTTGGTAGCTATTACTTAACAGAAGGCTTTCCCCGCTTCAGAAGCATGGCTGAAAGTATGGATATCTTTGATGATATACATACTGTATGTGAAAAAGATTTAGATGCAAACTTTTACAAAAAATGGGGACGATACCTGATCCCATACTCCAGAGGTTTTGGATATTGGTGTTGGAAACCCTATTTTATCCTCAAGATATTGGACAAAATGGAGGAGGGGGATATACTTCTCTATTCAGACATTGGCTGTTATTTTAATCCCAAAGGCAAAGAACGACTCTTAGAGTATTATGATATTGTAGAAAAAACTCCGACAGGAATACTTGGTGTAAAGAGCCAAGAGGTCAGCTACAACGGCATGCCCGAAACTCTTTATTATGAATATGAATGGACAAAGGGCGATGTGTTTGAATATTATGGTGTATATAACGATAAGGCTTATACACATACTCCTCAATTCGAATCCACTATTATTTTTTTCAAAAAAAGCCCTGTTGTGATGCAGTTTGTCAGAGACTGGTATCAGGCATATCTTGATGATTATAGTCTTGCAACAGATTCACCGTCACGAATCCCTAACTTACCCGGATTTAAAGAAAACAGGCACGATCAAAGTATTTATTCTATCCTTGCCAAAAAGTATGGGATAGCAGAAATTTCCACAAACGAAATATTTCAACGAGACTGGAATCTTCTCGAAAAATATCCCATACAAGCTCGCAGAGATAAATATTACCCAAGCAGATATCACTACAAACATCGCTTTAGGTTAAGAAAGCTTTATCGCAGATGGTGGAGAGTAAAATATTGGTTCAAAGATAAACTATAATTAGACATCCTTGCATGAAAAAAGTATTATGTACATTTGGTAATACATTATTAGCTCCGGGATTTCCTCAGTTTGTACAAAATGCCGAAGCGATGGGAGTATTCGACGAAATATATACATATACCGAAAAAGATCTAAGTAAAGATTTCAGGAAAAAATGGGGTCGATACATGTATCCTTACTCAAAAGGATACGGCTATTGGTGCTGGAAACCACCTTTGATAAAGAAGACTCTCGACATGATGAATGATGGAGACATTTTACTCTATACAGATGTAGGATGCTACCTAAACCCGAATGGGAAAGAACGCCTGACGGAATATTATGACATAGTAGAAAAAAGCCCTTCAGGAATGTTAGGTTTCAGAAGTTTTGAGAAAAACTATAATGGAATGCCGGAAGGTCTACGATTTGAATATGAATGGACTAAAGGGGACATTTTTGATTACTTTGGCGTCAGGGACAATACAGAAGTAACGCAAACAACCCAATATGAGGCAGGGATCATATTTATTAAAAAGGGACCTGTGTCAACTGCCTTTATCAACGAATGGGTGAAAGTTATTGATGATGATTTCAGTCTTATTACAGATGCTCCTTCGAGAAGTCCTAACTTAAAAGGATTTCAAGAGAACCGTCACGACCAAAGCATATATTCAATGCTTGCAAAAAAATATAAAATAGAAGCAGTCTCAACAAACGAACTGATTCCTTTGGGAGGGGTAATGGATTGGTCTATCATAGATAAGTATCCGATACAAGCTCGCCGAGATGTTTACTACAAAAGTATGCGTCATTACAATCGCCGTTTTCAATTGCGAAAACTATACGAAATGTGGTGGAAGTTTAAATACTTTTTCAAGGATTTATTTAGGATCTAACCTTTATGAACAAAAGACTTTACCTACTTAAACAAAAACAATCTACATTTTACATTATTAAGTTTTTATAGGAATATCCTCATTAGTCACAAAAAGAGTTTTGTTGAGAAAATATAAAAGAACTATTTGGAGTGTATTACCCTTGTCTCTTTATCATGTTGAACGAAGTGAAATATCTCAATTATAAAAAGAGATTCTTCGTTACACTCAGAATGACATAGCTATACAGTCCAAACAGTTCTTCTATATATAATTAAATATTACTTACCAATATGCGCTGACAAGAAGCTTTCCATTGCACGGTAGAAATCGAAACGATTCTCTTCATTGTGGAAACCGTGACCTTCATTGTCTTTTACCATATATTGGGTTTCAACACCTCTTTTCTTCAATGCCTCAACCATCTGATCCGATTCGTCTTTATTTACACGTGGGTCATTTGCACCTTGCGCTACAAACAACGGTGCTTTAATCTTATCTACGTGGAATACAGGTGAAGCACTTTCCAATAATTCTTTATCGGCAATAGGATCTCCAACCATTTCATGCATCATATCCAACATTGGTTTCCAGTATGGAGGAATCGTTTTCAGGAAAGTAAATAAATTAGATACACCCACATAGTCAATTCCACAAGCGTAAAGATCAGGAGTAAATGTTAGTCCGGCAAGTGTTGCATATCCACCATAACTACCTCCGTAGATGGCAATTTTAGCAGGATCTGCTATGCCTTTCTTTTTCAGCCATTCCACACCATCGGTTATATCATCCTGCATTGTTTTTCCCCACTGTTTGAACGATATTTCCCAGAACTTTTTACCAAATCCGGTAGATCCACGGAAATTCACTTGGAATACAGCATATCCTTTATTGGCTAAGAATTGTACCTCCGGATTAAAGCCCCAACTATCACGTGCCCACGGGCCACCATGCGGATTAACAACTACAGGCAGATTTTTTGCTGTCTCCAAAGTATATCCTTTCGGTAGAGTCAGGTAACCTTCTATCGTTAAACCATCACGTGTAGTATATTTCACACAATTCATTTCGGCCATATTGTTTTCATCGATCCAAGGATAAATATCTGCTATATGAGTCAGTTCATCTTTCTTTACATCATAGAGATAATATCCTCCGGGGGTTTTATCGTTATATGTACGAACAATCAGCATATCTTCATCTTTATTTTGGCTGCTAACGCTAATAGGTTTTCCTGATACTTTTGCTGTTACTTTATCGAAAATAGCTTTCAAATCATTATCGAAGAAATGACGCTTTGCTCCTTCATGAGCCTGATAAGATGCAGCCTGTAATTTCTTATATTTTCGAGAATATGAAATACCTGACAGATCATAAGTATCATTTTCGTACAAAACTTCGACTTCTTTAGCCGTTTGCGGATCAAATATTACGACAGCTTCTTTATCTCTGCCAATGTTAGAAGTAGCATACAACTTCTGATTATCTGGAGTAAAGTAATAAGGGCTTATGCTTTCTTTAAAACTTGTAGTTATAAGTGTTCTGAATGGATCACTTTCTTTATCGCGATACAATAAACTTTGATTTACACCATCAAGTGCGATTGCTATACGCAATTTCCCATCGTGGTCTGTCATCCAGCCCTGAATATTTCCGGGATTCTCAGCTAACATTGTCAGCTCTCCGGTCTCTATATTTAGCCTGTATGGATCAAACACCTGTGGATTTCTTTTATTGAGACCAATAATAACTTCGCTCTCTATCTCAGGCAGATCGTCAATAATAGTAGTACGTACCTTCTCAAAAGCGGTAAGAGGAAGAAGGTTACTTCCATCAGCGTTTACACCATATAGCTGAAAGTTTTCATCGCCCCCTGTATCTTTGAGGAACAAGATGCGATTATTATTTCCCCAAAAGTAACCGGCAATATCTCTTTCTGTTTCAGAAGTTAATCTTACAGGAGTATTGTCACCTACTTTTTGTACAAAAATATTCATACGTCCCTCATAAGGCGCTGTAAAAGAAAAATATTTTCCATCCGGCGATATCTGATAAGATGCCTTTTCAGGGTTTCTGAAAAAATCTTCTAAAGGAATGTTGGGAGCTTGACTAAAAACGCTCATTGAAGCAAATAAAAACATCAACATAAGGATGTTTGAGATAAATGATTTCCTTTTCATAATCTATTAAATTTTAAACTCTTGTTATATATTAGTCGCAATAAGGTGAAAATAATCACATAAAGTATCAAAGCACACGAATGAGCTCAAAAATATTTAAATAAAAAAGGGTAGCTGAATAAATCCAACTACCCCTCAAAAAATATGTAACTGTTTAATCTTTAAACATCTCATCAAAATCTACAACCTGCTTGCCCGGTAATACTTGGTTGAGTACAACCCCGATTATAGAAGCCAGTGCCATTCCTTCTAAAGAAAATACTTTGCCGATATGTATTGCTGCTCCCCCTATACCAATAACAAGTATCACAGAAGATATAATAAGATTGCGCTTACGGCTAAAGTCTACTTTGTTTTCCACAAGCATGCGTAGCCCGCTGGAGGCTATTATACCAAACAAGAGGATAGAAACTCCACCCATTACCGGAGTAGGAATGGTAGATAACAAAGCTGATATCTTACCGCAAAAACCAAACATAATAGCAAAGATTGCAGCACCCACAAACAAATAAATACTGAAAGCGCGTGTTATAGCTAATACACCGATGTTTTCACCATAAGTAGTATTCGGAGGTCCTCCTAATGTAGCAGCTATCATAGTGGCTACCCCGTCGCCCAGCATAGAGCGATCTAGTCCCGGGTCTTTGATCAGGTCTTTGCTAACTACTTTACTCAAAACAAGCTGATGTCCGATATGCTCAGCGATAGGAACTATAGCAACAGGAACCATCATTAAGAATACTCTCCATGTGAAAGAAGGTGTATAATGAACAAATGGGATGGAGAAAGAAGGCATTTCGATCCAGTTTGCTTCAACTACGTGTTGCACATCTACAACCCCTAAGATAATTGAAAATACATACCCGCCAATTATACCGACCAATACAGGAATAACACTAAGAAATCCGCGAGTGAAAATGGCCGTAAGAATTGTTATGGTAAGAGTTACTAAACCGATGAGCACATACGTAAGGTCATAATCTCCTGCAGGATTGTTAGTAGCCATGTTAACGGCTGTAGCGGCAAGTCCAAGCCCGATAACCATAATCACAGGTCCTACTACTACCGGAGGAAGCAACTTCATCAACCACTTTGTTCCGGCTCTGTTTATAATAAGTGCAACTACTGAATAAGTAACCCCCACAAGGAAACTACCTACAAGGAAACTACCCATACCTACACCCGACGAAGGATCGAGTTCCAAAGCTTTTACAGCTATGATGGGATTGATAAAAGCAAATGATGATCCCAGATAAGAAGGGACTTTGCCTTTTGTGATGGCTATAAATACCAATGTACCTATACCACTCGAGATAAGAGCCACAGCAGGGCTCATTCCGGTGAGTGCAGGAACAAGTACGGTTGCTCCGAACATGGCAAATAGATGTTGAATACTCAATAATAGCCATTGGGCGGGTTTAGGCTTTTCTGAAATACCTAAAACAATTTTCTTTTCTTCTTTCATTTTTGAGCGTTTGATATTTGTCTGTTGCACATAAAAAAAGCCGAGAACGAAATGTCCGGCTTTATATTTTATATTTACTATTTATTCAAAATTCTTCGTTTTCATACCTATAGATTTTGTCGGCAATAAAGGTAGTATATTTCTGAAATATAATAAAGTACTTCATAAAAAGATTTTTCAAAAAAAGCAATACCAGCCAAGATATACTTTTGCCGATACTGCTTCTTCGCTATATATAATCAATGCTATTTTTCTATTCTGATTCTTGCATCCACGGCTATAACTCTTTCTTCGTTAGCCAGAAGCGGATTAATATCCATCTCTTTTATTTCCGGTGCAAACCTGAGCATAACCGATAAGCGTACAATGATTTCTACAAACAACTTTTCGTTTAAGCCTTTTTGTCCACGTGTCCCCTTTATTATTTTATATGCTTTTAGTGATTGTACCATCGATGAAGCTTCGTCAAAACTCAAAGGTGCAAGTCCCGATGCTACATCTTTCAGTATTTCTACAAAAATTCCACCCAGCCCGCATAAAACAATGTGACCGTATGTAGGTTCATATTTTGCCCCGATAAATAGTTCTTGCCCCGATAGCATCGGCTGTACCATGACGGCTGTGGCATCGGCTATTTTCATCAAGCGGTCAAACTCGATTGATAAATGGTTTGCCGAATGTATATTTAATACAACCCCTCCTACATCTGATTTGTGGATAGGGCCTACACACTTTGCAACGATCGGGTATCCGATTTTATCGGCAAAAGCGATAGCTTCGTCCCTATTAGCTGTTACCAATTCTTGCACCTGTGGAATACCTGCGGCATCAAACAATTGCCTAACCGTTTCACTATCTACATATCCGTCAATAGAGTTGCTGATAATAGTTCTTATACGCGGTATATCAACAGATATATCTTCTATTTTGCCTACCGATGGAGGAGTCCAGGAAACAACTTTAGAGAGGGCATTTGCCAAAGCATATTCATCTGTAAAATTGACATGTCCTTTCTTTACAAAGGTTTCCATTTCTTCCGACGCAGCTATCACCGATGGCAATATCGGGTATATCGGTAGTTTGCTGGTCTTTATTTTTTTATCCAGCATATTATAGGCTTCGGCTACATTGCTTACTCCGGGGTTTCCGTATATAACGGCTATACCATTTATTTCTTTAAAGTATGTTTCGCAAAAATCGATACATGTAGCCATGTGTTCACCAGTTCCTGTTCCTATAATATCTATAGGATTAGATACTGCGGCTCCCGGAAGAAGATGCTTCTTTAGTTCGGCTGCCAAGTCTTTATCCAATTCAGGAACATCGATATTCCCTTTTGATAGAGCGTCTGTTAATATTACGGCAGGCCCCCCTGCTTGGGTAATTATAGCCAAGTTCCGTCCGTTTATTTTCTTTAATGTCAATACTGCTGCAACGTTTGCAAGTTCTTCGCGTGAGTAGCAACGTATAATTCCCGCTTTTCTGAACAGGGCTTCAACGGCTGAGTCGGAACTCGCTATTGCTCCCGTATGAGAAGATGCTGCGCGACTGCCGGATGTGGAACTGCCCGATTTTATGGCAGCTATTTTGCACCCCTTATTGATGAGGGAAGATGAATGAAGAAGAAATCTGTCCGGATTACTAATTTTTTCTAAATAGAGAAGTTTTATTTTCGGACTGGTTTCCGGATCAAATTCTTTATCTAAATATTCCAATATATCTTCAATTCCTATTTGAGCGGCATTTCCAATTGACCACGCTGAGTTAAATCTCAGTCCAATACGCATAGCAGACTCTATGATATAAGTAATTGTTCCTCCCGAACTGGAAATTATATCTACTCCATTCGTATCAAGGCTCGGTATAGGACGAGTGAAAATACTTTGATGATTCGTGTTGAAAAATCCAGAACAATTAGGGCCGATCATAATTGCTCCCGCCTTATTTACAATTTCTACAAGTTGTTTTTCTCTGATAGCACCCTCTTCAGACTCTTCGCTAAATCCGGCAGAAAATACAATAAAAGCTTTTACTCCTTTTTTATTCGCCAGATAGTCTACAGTCTCTATGCATTGGTTGGCAGGTATAGATATAATGGCAAGATCTGCTTGAGGTATATCTTCAATCTTGGTATAGGCTTTAATCCCTTGTATGATACCTCCCTTCGAATTTACAATATATAGCTCTTTTTCGAATGTCCCATTTATAATATTATGCAAAACACTCCCTCCCGGTTTCAAAATGTTATCAGAAGCGCCGACTATGACAATGCTTTTGGGGTTTATTAATTGATTGTAAGACATAAAACAGGTTTTGAGTGTTATTTTGCACAAAAATAATCAAATAATATGATAGCAGAGGAATCTATTTTTATAATATAAAACATGTTTTATTATCCGAAAATATTATTCCTGGTAATAAGTCGATTATTAAAGTATCTGTAAAAAGTGCTTACTTTGTAAGTTTTATTTTTTGAAATACCAGAATACACCGAAATATAAGAATTTTAAGTTATGCTGAAAACGCAAATTTTTATGGCTGCATTTGCAGACACAAAACCACATTACAATATACTGGATGGGCTGCGGGGGGGCGCCGCTATTATGGTTGTCTGTTTTCATATATTTGAAGCTTTTGCCACCAGTCATTTAGATCAACGTCTCAATCACGGATATTTAGCTGTCGATTTTTTCTTTATACTGTCAGGATTTGTTATAGGCTACGCTTATGATGGTCGCTGGGGAACAATGAAAGCAAAAGATTTTATTAAACGCCGAATTATACGATTGCATCCAATGGTTGTGATGGGAGCTATTATTGGAGCGATCATGTTTTACTTTCAAGACTGTTCTGTATGGGATGTATCTAAAGTTACCATTGTGGCTTTGTTTGTCGCTACATTATTAAATGCACTGTTGATTCCTGCTACTACTGCAACCGAGGTTCGAGGTTTGGGAGAAATGTTTCCTCTCAATGGGCCCAGTTGGTCTTTATTCTTTGAATATATAGGTAATGTTCTTTATGTTTTATTTATTCGCAAGTTTTCGACTAAGGTTCTTGCTCTACTTGTTTTTATTACCGGGGGTTGCTTGGCGGCATTTGCGATATTAGGTCCTTTAGGGGATATATGTGTTGGATATTCATTAACCGGAGCTGAATTTATGGGGGGATCGTTCAGATTGCTGTTTTCTTTCTCTGCAGGCTTGCTGCTTTCTCGTATTTTTAAACCAGTCAAGAATGTAAAAGGTGCTTTTTGGATATGTAGTTTTGCTATCGTTATCCTTTTAGCTGTGCCACGTATCGGTGGAGCTGACCATTTATGGATGAATGGAATATATGACACTATGTGTTGCGTTGTATTTTTTCCGCTACTTGTTTATTTAGGAGCTTCGGGGCAAACGACCGATAAATACACAATTTGCGTATGCCGATTCTTAGGAGATATTTCTTATCCCTTATATATGGTTCATTACCCTTTTATATATTTATATTATGCTTGGGTGAAGGATGAGAATCTCACATTCCAGGAATCATTACCAGGTGCAGCTGGAGTTCTTGTCGGAAGTATTACTTTAGCTTATATCTGTTTGAAATTTTATGATACGCCGGTTCGGAAATATTTAGCAAATCGATTTCTAAAACAAAAAAGTAATGTCTAAATCTTTATTTGTTCTTGTTATCTTTATCGACAAAGTAGAATTTATGTAGTTTGTTTTTTCTTTAGCGGGTACTTTTCTGATCGTTTTACTTTTTTTCTATTTGCTTGATTGGTCGACTCAGATTGAGTTCTTGTGTCATTTCCCCCTCAAATTTCAAAAAAATGTTTGAAAAAAAATATGTTTAACAACAGTTTGCAAATAAGGGATATAGGTGTTATTTTTGTAGTTCTGCCGAAAAATATTTTAAAATTAATTGGTAAAAGATTTGGAGTGTAATGAAAAGGTTATTACTTTTGCACCCGCTTTACCGATAGAGCCGGCGGGTTTTCGAGAGCGAGTTTTGGCAACAGACAAGATTTAGAGCTGGGAACTCGGACGGTGAAAAAGGGACAAGCGCACAGATAACGATCTTTGAAATTTTGACAACATATGAGTGTAGTACAACAGCACTTCGGTGCTAGAAAATATTATACCGTCAATTTACTTAATAAGTGAATCGATAAGGACAGGATCACAAAAGACTTAAAAAAAAGAATATACAAAGAAGAGTTTGATCCTGGCTCAGGATGAACGCTAGCGATAGGCCTAACACATGCAAGTCGAGGGGCAGCATAGAGTAGCAATACTTTGATGGCGACCGGCGCACGGGTGAGTAACACGTATGCAACCTACCTACATCAGGGGAATAACCCGGAGAAATTCGGACTAATACCGCATAATACAGGGATGCCGCATGGCAATATTTGTTAAAGATTTATCGGATGTAGATGGGCATGCGTTCCATTAGCTGGTTGGTAAGGTAACGGCTTACCAAGGCAACGATGGATAGGGGAACTGAGAGGTTTGTCCCCCACACTGGAACTGAGACACGGACCAGACTCCTACGGGAGGCAGCAGTGAGGAATATTGGTCAATGGACGAGAGTCTGAACCAGCCAAATCGCGTGAAGGAAGACTGCCCTACGGGTTGTAAACTTCTTTTGTACAGGAATAAAAGACATTACGTGTAATGTATTGCATGTACTGTACGAATAAGCATCGGCTAACTCCGTGCCAGCAGCCGCGGTAATACGGAGGATGCGAGCGTTATCCGGATTTATTGGGTTTAAAGGGTGCGCAGGCGGGATTTTAAGTCAGCGGTGAAATTTTCAGGCTCAACCTGAACACTGCCGTTGAAACTGGGATTCTTGAGTATGGATGAAGTAGGCGGAATTCGTTGTGTAGCGGTGACATGCTTAGATATAACGAGGAACTCCGATTGCGTAGGCAGCTTACTAAGCCATAACTGACGCTCAAGCACGAAAGCGTGGGGATCAAACAGGATTAGATACCCTGGTAGTCCACGCCGTAAACGATGATTACTAGTTGTTTGCGATATACCGTAAGTGACTAAGCGAAAGCGATAAGTAATCCACCTGGGGAGTACGCCGGCAACGGTGAAACTCAAAGGAATTGACGGGGGCCCGCACAAGCGGAGGAACATGTGGTTTAATTCGATGATACGCGAGGAACCTTACCCGGGCTTGAAATGTACCTGACCGTCCTTGAAAAGGGACTTCTAGCAATAGCAGGTATGTAGGTGCTGCATGGTTGTCGTCAGCTCGTGCCGTGAGGTGTCGGCTTAAGTGCCATAACGAGCGCAACCCACATTATTAGTTACTAACAGGTTAAGCTGAGGACTCTAATAAGACTGCCGTCGTAAGATGCGAGGAAGGTGTGGATGACGTCAAATCAGCACGGCCCTTACGTCCGGGGCGACACACGTGTTACAATGGGAGGTACAAAGGGCTGCTACCTGGTGACAGGATGCTAATCCCCAAAGCCTCTCCCAGTTCGGATCGGAGTCTGCAACTCGACTCCGTGAAGCTGGATTCGCTAGTAATCGCGCATCAGCCATGGCGCGGTGAATACGTTCCCGGGCCTTGTACACACCGCCCGTCAAGCCATGGGAGCCGGGGGTATCTGAAGTGCGTAACCGCAAGGAGCGTCCTAGGGTAAAACTGGTGACTGGGGCTAAGTCGTAACAAGGTAGCCGTACCGGAAGGTGCGGCTGGAACACCTCCTTTCTGGAGTGACTGTCCGCTTAGGTATAATAGGGAAGTTACTGCACTCACATATGTTGTTATTAAGATATACCTGGTTTAACAAACCGGATACAAGAGAAACCAAGAAGCTGGCAAATCAGTTTCAGGTTGAACGAGAAAGCCAGTCCTATAGCTCAGTTGGTTAGAGCGCTACACTGATAATGTAGAGGTCGGCAGTTCAAATCTGCCTGGGACTACGATTGAACAGTACTCAGTATTCAGTCCACAGTTAAAGGACAAGCGATCGTGCTTGTTAACTGTCAACTGTTCACTGTAGACTGCACAAAATCGGGGGATTAGCTCAGCTGGCTAGAGCACCTGCCTTGCACGCAGGGGGTCAACGGTTCGAATCCGTTATTCTCCACAGTGTCTTCGACAGTCGTTATAGAAGTATAACAAGCAGCTGTTTACAGACAAGAAGATCTTTGACATGATGTAATAAAAGAGCAAGTAAAGAAAGATTATAGGAATATAATCTATCAAACCCTGCTATCAATGACTTCGGTTGTTGATAGATAGAAAAAGAAAGTAAATAAGGGCACATGGGGGATGCCTTGGCTCTCAGAGGCGATGAAGGACGTGATAAGCTGCGATAAGCTACGGGGAGGTGCAAATAACCATTGATCCGTGGATTTCCGAATGGGGCAACCCATTAGAGGAAGACTCTAATACACTGCAAGCAGTGAGCTAACGCGGGGAACTGAAACATCTAAGTACCCGTAGGAAAAGAAAACAAAAGTGATTCCCAAAGTAGTGGCGAGCGAAATGGGACTAGCCCAAACCAATATTGTTTAGGCAATGTTGGGGTTGTAGGACTGCGTCGTGGCAAGACCGTAAGGAAGTAGAACGTATTGGAAAATGCGATCACAGAGGGTGATAATCCCGTATACGAATCTTTGCGTAAGCCTAGCAGTATCCTGAGTAGCGCGGGACACGAGAAATCCTGTGTGAATCTGCCGGGACCATCCGGTAAGGCTAAATACTCCTGAGAGACCGATAGTGAACCAGTACCGTGAGGGAAAGGTGAAAAGCACCTCGAACAGAGGAGTGAAATAGACCCTGAAACCATGTGCCTACAAGCGGTCGGAGCAAGTAATTGTGACGGCGTGCCTTTTGCATAATGAACCTACGAGTTACTCTTACTGGCAAGGTTAAGTACAACGATGTACCGAGCCGAAGCGAAAGCAAGTCTTAACAGGGCGGCTAGTCAGTAGGAGTAGACGCGAAACCAAGTGATCTACCCTTGGGCAGGTTGAAGTTTGGGTAACACCAAATGGAGGACCGAACCGGTAAACGTTGAAAAGTTTTCGGATGACCTGAGGGTAGGGGTGAAAGGCTAATCAAACTTGGAGATAGCTCGTACTCCCCGAAATGCATTTAGGTGCAGCCTCGGCTTATAACTTATGTCAGGTAGAGCGACTGATTGGATGCGAGGGCTTCGCCGCCTATCAAGTCCAGATAAACTCCGAATGGGCATAAGTTTTTACCGGGAGTGAGGGCATGGGTGCTAAGGTCCATGTCCGAGAGGGAAAGAACCCAGACCATCAGCTAAGGTCCCCAAATACATGTTAAGTTGAATTAACGAAGTATGACTACTAAGACAGCTAGGATGTTGGCTTGGAAGCAGCCATTCATTTAAAGAGTGCGTAACAGCTCACTAGTCGAGTGGTCGTGCGTGGATAATAATCGGGCATTAAACATGTTACCGAAGCTATGGGATAAATATTATCGGTAGGGGAGCATTCTGCTCAGCGTTGAAGGCGAACCGTCAGGTTCTCTGGAGCGTGCAGAAAAGCAAATGTAGGTATAAGTAACGATAAAGGAGGTGAGAAACCTCCTCGCCGAAAGACTAAGGTTTCCTGATCAACGCTAATCGGATCAGGGTAAGTCGGGCCCTAAGGCTAAGCCGAATGGCAATGCCGATGGAAGAACCGGTTAATATTCCGGTACTGTATTAATGAGTGAAGTGGGGACGCAGGAGTGACACTACTGCCATCTGACGGATTAGATGGTTAAAGGGAGTAGGCGTTGACGGGGGTAGGCAAATCCGCCCCTGGAGCTGAATCTGATAGTACTACAAACCTTCGGGTGCGTAGATAATGTAGG
>Ga0206117_100443_pt1:0-10000 | contig 43957 bp, 27 predicted proteins | sample 3A5Ametagenome_FD_177997 | JGI IMG/M metagenome (GOLD analysis project Ga0206117, IMG submission 177997) | Enriched microbial communities from leaf-cutter ant dump, University of Wisconsin, Madison, United States - 3A5A | ecosystem: Environmental > Terrestrial > Nest > Insects nest > Nest... | reverse complement strand
TTTTTCCAAGGTTTTTCTCCTTGTTTCATTTTTCGACGAAGGGCTGCAGCGAGCGGACAGCCTTTTACATTCCAAAACTCGGCAACTTTAATTCGGGTTGGATCCATTTTTAAGGCAGCACCCATCGAAGAAAATAATTTAGCTTTAGACCGTGTTGCTGTGCGAATTAAATGTACCTTATGTTTCAGACTATCTATCGCATCAATTATATAGTCGTAAGATTGAAGGTTGAAAGAATCAGAAGTTTCTTCGCTATATACTTGAGCAATAATTTCTATTTCTGCATCGGGGTTGATGTCGAGTAATCGAGACTTTAATACTTCTACTTTACGCTGTCCAATAGTTTTTGTTGTAGCCATAAGTTGTCTGTTTATATTTGTCTCACAAACTTTATCGGAATCAACTATAGTAAGATGTCTTATTCCTGATCGAATCAGGCTTTCGGCACACCAACTACCAACTCCTCCTACACCGAATAAAATAACTCTTACCGAAGAGATCTTGTTCATCAATTTGTCACCCAGTAATAGTTCTGCTCTCTTAAAGATTCCTTTTTCCTCTTGCATTCTTTCTATTTTCATTTTTTTAGGGGTACAAACTTACAATAAATATTTCTGATTTCATGTTAAGAAAATAATCATGTATCTTTGCTGCTCAAATAATTAACGTGTCATGGTACTCTTCTTGTGTTGAGACACCTATTATTAAGTGAATCTAGCTAAGAATACAACAAAATATTATCTTTTTAATTATGAATATATTATTATTAGGAAACGGAGGTCGTGAAAATGCATTAGCATGGAAGATTAAGCAAAGCGATAAGGTTCAGAAACTTTATGTGGCTCCCGGCAATGCAGGAACTCATGAAATAGCTGTAAATGTAAACTTATTGCCCACTGATTTTCCTGAGATAAAACAATTCGTATTAGAGAATAAGATAGATATGGTTGTTGTAGGTCCCGAAGAGCCACTTGTAAGAGGAATATACGATTTCTTCGTCAATGATGATGATATTAAAGATATTCCGGTTATAGGCCCGTCTAAGATAGGAGCACAGCTTGAAGGTAGCAAAGATTTTGCTAAGCAATTTATGATGCGTCATAATATTCCCACAGCCAGATATAAAAGCTTTACATTAGATGAGTTGGACGAAGCTTATTTATTTTTAGAAGAGCTAGAGGCTCCATATGTGTTGAAGGCTGATGGATTAGCCGCCGGAAAAGGTGTACTTATAATAAGTGATATAGAGGAAGCGAAACAAGAGCTAAAAGAAATGCTTTCGGGGATGTTTGGCGATGCTAGTAAAACTGTTGTTATAGAAGAGTTTTTGTCGGGAATAGAATGTTCTGTATTTGTGTTAACGGATGGAGATTCATATAAAATACTCCCTGTAGCCAAAGATTATAAACGAATTGGCGAAGGAGATACGGGGCTGAATACCGGAGGAATGGGTGCTGTGTCGCCGGTATCGTTTGCTGACGATGTATTCATGAAAAAAGTAGAAGACCGTATTGTTATTCCAACAATAGAGGGGTTGAAGAAGGATAAAATTGTATATAAAGGATTTATTTTCTTAGGCTTAATAGAGGTCAAAGGAGAACCTATGGTAATTGAATATAATGTACGTATGGGTGATCCTGAAACTGAAGTTGTCATGTTGCGGATAAAGTCTGATTTTGTTTCTTTGTTAGAAGGGGTTGCAACAGGTACATTGGAAAGTAAATTGCTGGAAATAGATAGTCGCTATGCTGTTACCGTGATGCTTGTATCGGGTGGTTATCCGGGAGACTATGATAAGAATAAAGAAATGTCGGGTTTGGATAAGGTAAAAGATAGTATCTTATTTCATGCCGGAACAAAGCTTGAAAATAATAAGGTGTTGACAAACGGAGGACGTGTTATTGCCATAAGCTCATATGGAGAAACCAAGGATGAAGCCTTGTCTCTATCCTTCAAGAATGCAGATGTAATATCTTATGATAAAAAATACTATAGGAAAGATATAGGTTTCGATCTCAAATAAAATGGCAGCTATTCCTAGATTTTATAAAAGTCATATTGCGGAAGGGAAGGGGTTTCTTATAATCTCTATTATTTTCGCAGTATGTATGAGGATAGCATTTGTAGTATCATCAAATGCTATGCCTTCAAATATGGAAGGAGGGTATCTTTGGCAACTGCTCGATTTCTTTTCGGGTAATCCATTATATTCATTGGCAGGTAGTAGTATTATTGTATCTGCAATGGCTGTATTGACTGCTCATATTAATACTGATTTTGTACTGATAAGGCGGCGGACTCTGTTGCCTCCCGCCATTATAATTTTATTGTTTAGCTGTCACCCTTCGTTGGTGTGGATATCTCCGGCGTATATTGGGGTATTATTCATGCTTTTTACAGTATCTATATTATTCGCCTCTTATAATCACTCCGAAAGATCTGTCGCTGCATTTAAAATAGCGTTTATGCTTTCTTTAGGAAGCCTGTTTACGCCTCTTTTATTACTCTTTGTTCCATTAACATGGATTGCCCTTGTAATAATGAGGTGTTTTAGTTTTAGATCCTTGTTAGCATCCTTTTTGGGAGTCTTTATAGTATATTTCCCTACATTCTCTTTTTATCTTCTTACGGACAATCTAAACGAATTTCTTTCTCCTTTTCTACATTATAGCAGTTCTCAACAGTTAGTCATGTTTCCTTTTCTCCGTTTTGATATTGCTATATGGATTTCTCTTATTTTTATAATTCTTTTTTTGAGTATTATCATTGGAGATAATTTCCTTAACAGGCATAAGGATAAAATAAAAATAAGGGCATATTTATCGTTATTGATATTTTTCACAGTCTTATCTTTGTTGTTCTCTATCTTTATAAATATAACACCGCAAGTGAGTCTGTATATTTTTATGGGAGTGGGATCATTCCTATTATCTCATTTCTTTGCATTAGGAGAAACAAAGGGGACAGTAGTACTATTTTATATATTTATAGTGGCTTGTTTGTTGTTTAGCGGCTTATCTTTTCTCCGATAGTAAAAAAATTACCAACAAATATTTTTGTAGTTCAATTTTATCATGTTGATACAAAGTTTCTTAGTTTCTATCGTGGTTTGAGTGATAAATCTTCTGGTAGTTTTTTTACTCAAAAACTTGCTAATCTCGCTAAAAAGCAGTAATATTGCATCCGATTTCGGGATAACCTCCGAAAATCAGGTCCTATAGCTCAGTTGGTTAGAGCATCTGACTCATAATCAGGGGGTCCCTGGTTCAAGCCCAGGTGGGACCACTTAATAATAAAGCACTTACGGAAATGTAGGTGCTTTTTTTGTTTTGAAATATGACTGTTTTAACATGGTTTTAAACCTATGAGTTAAACCAAGAGTTAAACCAGTTTAACCAATGAACGCAACAGTTAATGTGGTGTTATTCAAGTCAAAAACTTTAGCAAATGGAGAACACCCTCTAATGATTCGTGTCTGCAAAGACAACAAAAAGAAATATAAAAGCCTAGGTATTTCAATTCATCCTCAATTCTGGGACTTTGATAAGAATAAACCACGCAAAAATTGTCCCAATAAAGAGCAAATTCAAACATTGATATCTGATAATATTAAAGATTTATCAGGAAGTATATTAGATTTTAAAACCGAGAATAAAGAATTTACGGCAACCAAAGTAATAGAGCGAGTTAAAGAGCCTTCTTTAAAAAAAACAGTAGAACAATTATTCGATTCAGAAATAAATCGTTTACAGGGAGAAGGTAGATTAAAGTATGCATCTACTTATAAAGAATTGAAAGCATCCTTATTAAATTTTAATATGCATCTGGATATTTACTTTTCAGAGATTGATATTAATTGGCTAAAGCGATACGAGGCATATTTAAGAACTAAAGGATTAGCAGATAATTCCATTGGTGTCCGTTTCAGAACACTAAGGACTTTATTTAATAAGGCTATTAGCGAGAATATCGTTAAATCAGATTATTACCCTTTTAAAGCATATAAAGTATCTAAACTTCGGAAAGGAACAGTTAAACGAGCGATAACAAAAGCGGATATAGAACTTATAATTAATCACAAAGTAGAGAGCGATTATTCCCAATTAGCAATTGATTTATTCTACTTTTCTTATTTATCTGGTGGCATTAATTTCGTTGATATGGCTTATCTTACTTATGATAATATAGTTGATAAAAGATTGATATACATTCGAAAAAAGACTAAAAAACTTATCAAGCTTCCAATTCAAGACAAAGCAATGGATATTGTGAAGAAATATAAATCGAATAATTCTTATATATTCCCAATATTATCAGAATTTCATAAAACGGATATACAAAAGGCGAATCGTGTTCATAAGGTTTTAGGAAAGATTAATAAATATCTAAAAGCAGTTGGACAAGAATTAAAACTTCCTATCGACCTTACTACCTACGTAGCACGCCACACATACGCAACTGTTTTAAAACGTAGCGGAGTGAATACTTCTATAATATCTGAATCATTAGGGCATAGTTCAGAAAAAGTTACTCAAATTTATTTAGATAGTTTTGAAAATAGTCAGATTGATGAAGCAATGAAGAATTTGTTATAACTATGAACTACAATTATAAGGAGGATATTTTTTGAGGAAAGTTTGTTTTATATACCATCTTTAAATTTTATCCTCTTTGTATTAATAGCTTATAGAATTAACAGTTATCTTTGAGAAAATGATTTGAATAAAACAGTATTAGTTAGCATTTAAAGCATATAATATATGACAAAAATAATAGATATTGGAGTAGAAACAGACCATATTGATTCATTAACAAAATCGAATGGCATGAATGCACTAGCAGAGCTAATATGGAATTCTTTAGATGCTGATGCGAGTGAGATTAAAGTCAAATATAAACGTAATCTTATTTCTGGATATGAATTTATCAAAATATCAGATAATGGGCATGGATTAACTTATCAAAAAGCTCAAGAGGTGTTTTCGAGACTAGGAGGTTCTGAAAAGAAATTAAAATCTCAAAGTCCATCAGGAAGGCAATATCATGGAAAACAAGGAAAAGGGCGGTATAAAAGTTTGTCCTTAGGAGATCTGGTCAAGTTTACAAGTGTTTATGAAGATGATGGCATTTTATATAGATTTACTTTAAGTATAGACCGAAACAAGTTATCAAGAACAGAATTGAGTGACTTGAAGCAACTAAAAAAAGAAGAAAAAGAAACAGGATTTGATGTTGAAATTTTTAACATAAATATCAAGAATGCAGAAGAAGCTTTAAATGATGAAAAAAGAAAAGAGTTAGAGGAGAAATTTGCTGCTTATTGGATTAGCTACCCAACATTCAAGATATTCTTCAATAATAGAGAATTATCATTTGAGTCTCTTATAAAAAACTCAGATTCAAAAGAAACTCTTATTCAAGATATTAGTGTTTATCATAGATTTATTTTTAAAATTATAGAATGGACTTTTGATAATAAAAAAAAGACATATCTATGCAACACAAAGGGAATACCTTTTCTTGAAATTAATTTAGGAGTACGATCCAGTATTCCTATTTCAATGTTTATACAATCAACCTATATAGAAAAACTTCATAGAGATAACTCCTTAGAATTCTATGAAGGAGATTCAATCATCACAAATGCTTACAAGGAAGCAAAAGAATTTGCTCGTGAATATGTTAGACAACGACTTCATGAATACTCTAAAGAATTTATTGAAAATTTAAAACAAAAAGGAATTTATCCTTATAAAGAACCTGCTGAAAATATAATTGAATCGTCCAAAAGACAAGTTTTTGACATTGTGGCATTACAAGTCAACGAATTTTTACCATCTTTTAATGACCAAGATGAAAAAAGCAAAAAGTTAACATTATCATTAATTAGCGAAGCATTAGAAAATGATCCTCGTAATTTAAGGAAAATACTTGGCGAAATCATAGAATTGCCAGAAGAGCAATTAGAAGATCTAGTAGAATTATTAGAAACCACGTCTTTATCAAACATTATTGATACAATGACAGAGATAAAAAACAGACTAAATTTTCTCAATGGGTTAGAGCAAATGATTTATGATAAAGATTTGAACAAACATATTTTAGAAAGAAAACATTTGCATAAAATAATAGCAAATGAAACGTGGATATTTGGAGATGAATATACTTATGGTGTAGATGATTTAACATTGAAAAATGTATTAAAAGCATATCTGAAAGATCATTTGAAAAGAAATGATTTTGAAGATATTTTAAACTCTGAATCAAATGAGGATTTAGAGACTATTCCAGACGTATGCTTATGGCAACAGTTTAGTTTGGGAACTGCGGGAAAAGAGAATTTAGTTATTGAACTTAAAAGACCTAGCTTAGATGCTGGAATAATAGAATATAGTCAAATAATATCATATGCATCTAATGTTTCTTCTGATAAGCGTTTCCCTAAGGAAAAAACACGTTGGAAATTTATATTGGTAACAAAAGATATAAAAAAAGAATTAGAACCTCAATTAAGACAAAAAAATAGAAAATTTGGACATGTTTCAGAAGGAGATAACTTTGATGTATTCATCCTATCTTGGGGAGATATTATAAGTGAAGCAAAACAGAGACATGAGTTTATCAAGTCTAAACTAAATTTAAACTTTGAGGATAATGAAGAAGGATTAACCTATCTAAAGTCTAAATACAAAAAATACTTACCAGAAGAAATGTCATCTTAGTTTATGAGTTTATATAAAATTTTAAACAAACAGTTATTAAAAGTTCCATCTGTTCAATTTCAAGACTTTAATTATCTTGAAAAAGATATTCAGAGCATGATTGTGAATAATCCGAATGTTTTAGGAGAAGAGCTCCTTGTTATATCAGAAGAATATACAGATTGGCAAGAATCAAAAAAAAGAGTTGACATATTAGCTATAGACCAATCTGGAAATTTAGTGGTTATTGAGGTTAAAAGAGATAATGATGGTTTTCACATGGATTTACAAGCTATTAGATATGCATCTATGTTATCATTAATGACTTATGATAATGCTGTTAATACCTACACTAGATATTTAGAGAAACAAGGGAAAAATAGTGTTAATGCACAAAAAACAATTAATGATTTTCTAAATTATAATGAAGAAGAAGGTTTTGAATTTGCTAAAGATATACGTATTATTTTAGTGAATAATCATTATTCAAAAGAATTGACATCATCTGTATTATGGTTAAGAAAAAAAGGAATTGACATAACATGCATACAATTTACTCCATATAATAATGAAGAAAATCAGCATATATTGCTTGATGTAGATATAATAATACCTCTACGAGAAGCAAATGATTATATGATTGCAATTCAGAGAAAAGAACAAGAAAAGGAAAAAGTGTCTCAACAAATACGAAGTACGAGAGATTACTCAAAATTCAGATTTAATCATCAAATACTTGCTAAAAATAGACTTGTTTTAAATGTTGTCAAAAAATATATAGATGATCATCCGACAGTTGATTATAATGAATTGAAAAATATATTCCCAGATGAGTTACAAGGTTCTCACGGCGTGATAAAGACTTTAGAAGAATATAGGAATGATAATTTAAAAGGAAAGAGATTCTTTGATGATGATAATGAGATTGTTTATTTATCAGACAAAACGCCAATAGTTGTTTGTTCTCAATGGGGAATTGGCAGCATTACCCGTTTTAATAATCAAGCTAAAGAACTGGGATACAAAATTGAAAAAGAAGACTCTTAAAAAAATTAGTGATAATACAGATATTAGCTGATTCTTAGTTTATGAAGGATATTATATTTTAATTATAAACAATGGCTTTTAAATCTTAGATTAGAGGAGTTTATCATACCTATCAGTAATAAGGGTATAAATATTTTTAACCCAGAAAATCTGAATAAAAAAGAGTGAAAGATTTGTTTGTATGTACTTTATATATAGTTGTTTATTTGTTCTTTTCGTGATAAAATAAACTTTCGATAATATTATTTCTATATACGCTCTTGGGAAAATATAATTGATTTGATATTATATGGAGAAAATGGTTTGTTTTTATAATTTAAATGTTGCATTTATTTTACTTCGTATGAGAGGTTAAAATATTATATTTGTGTATGATATAAATCTAAATATAACATAAGTTAATTATGGAAAATGCAACTCTATCAAGCTCAAATTTCGATTTAACACAGGATCAAAAGGAGTCTTTAGACCTAATCTATAATTTTTTAAGAAATGAGAAACATATTTTTATATTAAAGGGATATGCAGGGACAGGAAAAACCACTATCATAAAATATCTTGTTAAAGACCTTCTCTCAAAAGGATTCCAACCAAAATTGATGGCACCAACAGGTAGAGCTGCTAAAATAATGCAGAATAAAACTGGGTATCGAACAACAACTATACATAGAGGGATATATGCGTTAGACGAAATAGAGACAAAAAATGATGATAGTGAGGATTTTGCCGAAAGAGAGTTTAAATATATTTACCCAATAAGACCTGATGATAGCAAGAAGATACTTATATTTGATGAAGCTTCAATGATTAGTTCAAAGAGATCGGAACGAGAATTATTTTCTTTTGGTACTGATATACTTATTGATGATATTTTTTCTTTTGCAAAATTAGATTTGGGTAGCAAGATTATTTTTGTTGGAGATAGTGCTCAATTACCACCTATTGGAGATAATAAGTCGAATGCTCTAAATATTATATTTCTTCAAGAAAGGGGTTGGAATGTTGATAGTTTTGAAATGACTCAAGTCGTTCGTCAGAAAGAAAACAATTGCATTTTGCGGAATGCAACTCATATACGAGATGTTTTAGCGGATAAGAATAGGAGTCAATTAATTTTTGAGCAACAAGATGGTGTTTTTGAATCTATTCGAATAGAAAAAGTTGTCAGTTCTTATTGTGAAAACTATCCAATTCCAACAATAGAGAAAGATGTTATAATTTGTTATACAAATAAGCAAGCGTCAAGTTATAATAAAGAGGTTAGAACTGTATTGTTTCCTTCTAATCCGCATATCACTTCTGGAGACATTGTCGTTATAGTTCATAATAACTATCAAAAAGATATAGATTTATTGAATGGGGATATGGCTAAAGTATTAGATGTTTCATCAGACGTAGAAGAAAGAAAAGTACCAATATATAATGAAAAGAAAGAAAAAATATTCATTGAGCTAAAATTCAGAGATGTCGTTCTATTACATGAGTCAGGAGAAAGAATTTCCACTAAAATTATTGATTCACTACTAAATAATGAATATCCAAATTTGACTACATATGAGATAAAAGCATTATACATAGATTTTTGCATAAGGAATCCCAAATTAAGAGCTAAAGATTTATTGTTTAAAAACTTACTTAGAAATGATCCATATATGACTGCTCTAAGGGTTAAATATGGTTATGCAATAACTTGCCATAAGGCACAAGGAGGGGAATGGGAAACTGCTTTTGTAGATTATTCTGGACGTAAGGGTTTGAATGATGATTGTTTGAGGTGGATATATACTGCAACAACTCGTTGCTCAAGAGCATTATATGGAGCAAATATTCCCCAAATAACATCTTTTGATAAACTCTCATTCTCTGATATAGGGCAAATTTCGAATATATCACAAGATGCAGTCAATTGGGGAGAGGTGCCAGAAACTCCTTTCCATGATAGTAACAGTCACTTATGCAAGCGTGCAAAATATTGGGAGATACAAGATAAGTTAAAAGATACTAAATATTCAATTATTCGTATAAAGTCAAACCCTTATATGGAAGAATACTATATTGATTCAGGTTCTGATACTCTGAGATTTGATAGTCAACACAATGGAGCTGGTATTTTTAAACCATACACATGTCGAAGTGAATCTGCTGATGTAGAGCCAATATTGCAACTTCTCAACAAGGAATATTTTTTTAAGTCTAATACTTTACAATATTTACCATCTAATGAATCATTAGATAGATTATATCAACTTATA
>Ga0206117_100441_pt1 | contig 44165 bp, 43 predicted proteins | sample 3A5Ametagenome_FD_177997 | JGI IMG/M metagenome (GOLD analysis project Ga0206117, IMG submission 177997) | Enriched microbial communities from leaf-cutter ant dump, University of Wisconsin, Madison, United States - 3A5A | ecosystem: Environmental > Terrestrial > Nest > Insects nest > Nest dump... | reverse complement strand
AAAGAGTTGGCTTGTCGCTAATATTGTCAGCAGATCAGCTGGGTGCTCAAAAAAACCTTTCGGCCTTTGCAAATTACGCTTACCGTTTTCCAGTTAATGAAGACGAAACAAATAAACTATCCTTTGGATTAGGTGCTGGTTTTCAACAGTTCGGTATTTATGGCGATATGTTGGAACCGGGCGACCTGGGTGATAATTATATTCCTACGGGTACCGTAAAAGAGATTGTTCCAGACGTACGTGCTGGTGTTTTCTTTTCAACGCCTCGAATGTATATTGGTGCTTCGGCAAATAATATCATTGGTAGGTTCTTGATGGACAAGAAGAAGCTTGATTTTAACTTTCCTACTCCTAAACCACATTTTTACCTTACGGCCGGCACGCTTATTCCGCTGGTAGAATATGAGATTGACTTCAAACCATTTTTCTTGATCAAGGATGATATAGCTGGACCAACAGTATTAGATTTGAATGCATTTTTCCTATTTAAACAAAAGATATGGATAGGAGCAGGCTATAGGACAGGGGTTAAAATCTATAACAAACCTGCTGTAGTAGGTAATACCAGAAATACCAATGCATTAATTGGCATGGCCGAATTTTTCATTAGCGAAAAACTTAGATTAGGTTATTCTTATGACCACAGTGTTGGGAGTTTGGCTGGCTACAGTGGCTCCACCCATGAAATTTCCGTAAGTTGGAATTTTATGAATGAACGAGAACGACGTATTAATTTCTGCTACTTTTAAAGTACATAGCTAACTCCACGTTCTGGTACTTCTACCGCATAACCTTCTTCTTGTAGGGCTGTTTTAAATGCAGTTAAGCTAGTTGCTTCTCCATGAACCAAAAATACTTTTTTCAATTTCGCTACGTCCTGTTGCTTAACGGTATTCATTAAATCATTATGGTCTCCATGTCCGCTTAATAAATCGGTCTTCGCTATTTTGGCATAAACCATTAAATCCCTATTTCGCAAACGGATAATAGGGTCTCCACGTAGCAGTCGGTCTCCTAAGGTACCCTTGGCACAATAGCCAATGAAAAGAATTGTGCAATAATAATTTTGAATATTGTAGTAGATGTGGTCCTGAATCCTGCCTCCCTCTAACATTCCTGCCGAAGAAATAATGATACAAGGATCTAGATAATTGCTTACGGCCAAACTTTCTTTCTGTGTGCGCAGATAGGTAAGGTGTTCAAATTCAAATTCGTCGCCTTTGTTTAAATAAAAGGTTTTTGCTTCATCGCTTACATATTGATGGTGCTTACGATAGATTTCCGTAGCATAGTTAGCCAATGGACTATCTACAAAAATCTCTACTGGCGGAAGTAGCCCCTTGTTAAAAATCTGGTTCAGTTTAAAAATCAAAGATTGGGTTCTGCCAATACTAAATGCTGGAATAATCAATCTGCCTGGGTTTTTAATGCAGGTTTCGTTAATCACTTCTACCAATTTGTCTTCTAAGGAAGCATCATTACTATGTAAACGACCTCCATAAGTAGATTCGCAAACCAGATAATCTACCTCAGGCAAAGGTGCTGGATCTACCAATACGGGATAGTTCTTCCTTCCTATATCGCCAGTAAAAGCAATTTTTTTGGTAGCCCCATCCTCATTGATGTTTAAGATTACAGAGGCTGCACCCAGCAAATGGCCAGCAGGTACGAAGGTCAGTTCAATGTTGCCATTAATTTTAAATGGTTTATGAAAGCCAATGGTAACAAACCGATCCATGGTTTCCATTACATGTTTTTGAAGGTATAAAGGCTGAGGGCCGCTGTGTCCTCTTTTTTTGCCTCTATGCTTTTTATTTTGCTTGCCTAAAAAGATATTTACAGAGTCAAATAAAAGGATCTCAGTTAAATCTGCGGTAGGACCAGTACATAAAATTTGACCATCATAGCCCATTCTAATCAACGTAGGTAAGTTCCCAGAATGGTCAATATGTGCGTGAGTTAAAATAACTAAATCAATTTCTGTAGGGTTAAAGGGAAAGAATAAATTTTGTTCCTGGTACGAACCTTTTTCATAGTCAAGCCCACAGTCAATTAAAATATTATAGTTGTTTAGTTGTAAAAGGTGCATACTTCCCGTAACCTGCTGCGCTGCACCCCATATTGTTAACTTCATTCTTTGTAATCAAAATAAAGCCTACAAGATATGTTTTTTGTACGGAATAGCCGACAATCATAAAACATTTTTAGAATACAAGGCTAACACAAATTGCTCGATTAGACTTAATAATTATCCACATCTTAATCAGGTTTATTTAATTCGCAATACTGCTCAAAATACTGGTTTTAAGTGGTTTTAGCTGGTGTTTGTTCTAGGTTACGTCAACCAATCTAGATTGACGGTTGATACTTTGGCATAGTTTTTTCGAAAGTGAGTAGGATTGGTTACAAACTGGTAAAAAAAGTCGCAAACCATTTTTACGGTGCTTTGTTACCTACATTAATTAAAACTAAAAGATGATAGCCCAGGCAATCATCAACTAAAACAAAAGGAACGATGAAAAATATATTAGCAGTAATCGCAATTGGGGCAACAGTTTTGGTCTCTTGCGGTAAAAGTGAAAAACAAATCGAATTAGAAAAGCAACAAGCAATTGTTAAATATAGAGACAGTATTAAGTTAGACAGCTTTAAACGTGCTGAAGTAGAAGCTGAAAAACGTAGGGTAGAAGAGCAGCATCAAGCAGAGCTGGCTGCTGCCAGACGCAGTTCCTCTTCAACTTATAGTTCAGGAGGTACGGTTACCACTTCTTCCGCTGGCGTAACCACTACACAAGCAAAGAAAAAGGGCTGGAGTGATGCCGCCAAAGGTACAGTTATTGGAGCGGGTGTTGGTGCACTTGGTGGGGTGTTAATTGATAAAAATAATGCCCGCGGTGCTATTATTGGCGGTTTGGCTGGAGCAGGTGCTGGTTATGCCATTGGTAGGGCTGAAGATAGAAAAAGCGGTCGAGTGCAGAAAAAACAATAAACTCTATCATATATATAAGCGCCCATGTTCAAAAAGCATGGGCGTTTTTTATTGAAACATATTTTTTTAAACCGATGAAAGTGGTGTTTATTTATTTGCAGAAACATTTATAGACCATTAGTGTTATCATAATTAAAAAATAACTTGTTAAGTTTGCCGTCATCCATTAATAGGCATTGATATGAAAACAGATTTGATAGAAATCTTTCAAACCATCAGGGCGGGAATGCAGCCTTACGAAACGTTAGGGTTTACCACTAGGATAAATTCAGAAACTGAATATGATCTTTGGAGCGAAAAAAATGTAATCTTATTAGGCCGTGAAAGAAAAGAAATCTATTTCGCTGGTCTGAAAATGCTAAAGAGCGACATTACGCTTCATTTTATGCTGCTTTATACCAACCCGGAAGTTAAAGATCTTATTCATCCAGATTTGTTGAAGCTGCTTAAAGGAAAGTCATGCTTTCATATTAAAAAAATAGATGACGTATTAATGGAACATATTACTGACGCCTTAGATAAGGGGTATAAATTTTATAGACAGAGCGAGTGGGTTTAAATCCGTTATTTCAAGAAGATTTCTTTTTAGCCGTACAAAACCAATATCATGCTGTAGAAGAAATCCAAACACATCCATTTTATATCGTGGGGATCAAAGGAAAAGTGTATGTTAATCTTTTACCATTGAATGCTAATTTCTTACCCCAACAACTTCTTTCGTTACAGGCCGTTTATGCACAGCAAGGCATATTTTTAGTACATCTATGGGAAGATGTATGGGCAAAAAAAAGAGAACAGGTATTATGTAGAATACATTCTTTTTGTGGTTTAAATAAAAGTCTGCACGGCAGAAAGGGAAAAATAGAAGAGATCGATTCGGAAAGCACCAAGGCGTTTTTAGAGCAACATCATTTACAGGGATATATCAAAACTAAATATAATTTAGGATTAATGTTCAATGGTGAGTTAATGGCGGTAGCTTGTTTTTCAGCATCTAGACCTATGAAAAGCAAAGGTGCACATTACAAATCGGCAGAGTTAGTGCGCTTTGCTACTAAAACCGGGAACACTATTGCTGGCGGCTTAGGTAAACTAATCGCTTCTTTCCTGGAGAAAGTACAGGTTAACGATTTGATGACTTATGCCGATCGAGATTGGTCATTAGGTAAAGGCTATGATAAATTGGGCTTCCAATTATCAGGTAATACTGAGTCCGTATTTTTTTATGTAGATACGAAAACGATGACCAGGTACTATGCACATCGCTTGCCAAAAAAAATAATGACCGCATTTGAAGCACAAAATGTATTAAATTTGGATAGTTTTTTGACCAGCATCGACTGGATCAAGATATTTAATACCGGAAATCTCAAATATCATTTCTATACAAATGCCTGATAAAAATTTGTTAATTGTACTAGGGGCAACAGCGGTTGGAAAAACCAAGTTGGCAGTACAATTGGCTCATGCTTTTAATGGCGAGATCATTAGCGCAGATAGCAGGCAGGTTTATAAAGGAATGGACATAGGGACAGGAAAAGACCTTTCTGAATATGAAGTAAACGGGCTTAAAATTCCACATCACTTGATTGATATTAAATCTGCTGGTCAGCGTTATCAAGTAAATGCCTTTAAAGATGATTTTTATGAAGCTTTTGAAAAGCTGCAAACCTTAGGAAAACTTCCAATTTTATGCGGAGGTACTGGAATGTATATTCATAGCCTATTGCAAAATCATGAACTGACCGCTATTCCGGTAAATGAGCAATTAAGGCAACAATTATTATTGCTTAATAAGGAAGAACTGCAAAGGGAGTTGAATAAATATCCCCTTAAACTAAGAGAACAGGCCGACCTAAGTTCACATAAACGACTAATTAGGGCCATTGAAATTGCTGAATATTTAAGCCATCACAACCTTCCTACAGAAAAAAAGAAGGAACTAAACCCATTAGTCATTGGTTTATACAATGAAGTGGATACTCGAAGAAATAAAATTCTTTCCAGATTAGATGATCGTTTATCTCACGGACTTATAGAAGAAGTACAAGACTTGCTTAAAGGAGGCGTAAGTGAAGAGATGTTGGTTTTTTACGGATTAGAATACAAATTTGTAATTGCGTATCTGAAAAATGAAATCAATTTGGATACCTTAAGAGAGAGGTTAGGTATTGCCATTTGTCAATTTGCTAAAAGACAAATGACTTTTTTCAGAAAAATGGAGAAAGACGGTGTCCAAATTAATTGGATAGAAGCAGTTGATGATCGGACTTTGGTTCAAAAACAAGCTTTTGATTTGGCTACGCCGTATTTTAAACTAAATTAATTACATCTTCGTAACATGAAGCGGAAAATAAGGCCAATTATTAAATGGACAGGGGGGAAGTATAGAGAATTTGCTTTATTTCAGGATTACATTCCTGAGTTTGACCGATACATAGAGCCTTTTTTTGGCGGAGGTGGTGTGTTCTTTGCTTTACAGCCTCAAACCCCTGCAATTATCAACGACAAGAGTCATGACCTGATTTGTTTTTATCAACAAATTAAAAGCAGAACATTTAAAACTCGACTTAGCCAATATGCCGATGCTTGGGATGAAGTTACTACTTTGGCTGAACTACTCTGGGAAAGCACAGGCCAAAAATTCTGTGAATTTATACTGAACCAGGCTGAACTTTCTGCGTTATCCGCTTCTATTGAAACTGAACTTACAATAACATTAGCAAGTTTACCTACGTTAAGTAATAAAGACTTTTTAAAAAATCCGACAGAATTCTATCAGCACCTAAAGAAAGGAATAGAGAGTAAAGCCTCCCGTTTGCAGCGTATCAGTGCAAAAGCAGGCAATGTTTTTGATCTTAAGGAATTGAAAAAACATTTTGAAACTGCTTTGAAGAGTGGCATCTACCTCTTTTTTAGAAACCTGTTGAATAAAAATACAAAGAAATCTTTCCTGGGCGAAGCTGATGCAGCTGCAAACTGGTATTTCGTAAGAGAGTTCTGTTATGCCTCCATGTTTAGGTACAACAAAAAGGGAGTATTCAATATTCCTTACGGAGGCATTTTGTATAATCGAAAGAAATTTAGGAAAAAAGCCAATTCCATATTTACCAAGCCCCTTCAAAACTTATTTCAAAACGCGGAAATTCATAACCAGGATTTTGAAGTCCTACTCACAAGCTTAAATTTAACCTCCACTGATTTCATCTTTTTAGATCCTCCTTATGATAGTGAGTTTTCTGAATACGACCAGAACAGTTTTACCTTGGACGATCAAAAAAGGTTGGCCGATTTTCTAATCGGATGTGTTGCAAAATGGATGGTAGTAATTAAGGAAACTCCATTTATCTTAGAGTTATATAACCATCCCTCAGTGAAAATTACCACTTTCGACAAGAAGTATGTCTATAATGTACGTGGTCGAAATAATAGAAAAGCAACGCATTTAATCATTACTAACTACTAATTAAATTTGAACAATGCAACAGAATTGTTTAGTATTTAGTACACTGTTTGGGCGTAAAAATCTATCAACTTTTTTAATAATTCAAATTCTCAATATTCACGCTAATCAACTGTAATTCATTTGTTTAATGTTGTTTTTAAAACCTTTTTAAATGCATAATGGCATATTGTTTGAACATTTTGCTGCGATTGCGTGTTGTTACAAAAGCAATCACAAATGTTAAACAAAATGATGAAAGAAAATTCCATAAAAGTGTACCGAAAACAAGGAATGGAGCTTCATCAATTAAATTAAAGACAAATGAAAAAGTATACAAAATCAATAGCTGTTGCAGTAGCTGCATTAGCTATTTTCGCAACTACAAATGTTCAAGCACAATCAGAACCTACCAATCCTTCTAGACAAAAATTAGGGGTAGGTATTAATGCGGGTATTCCAACTAATTCAGGATCTAGTTTTGCATTGGGAGCTGACTTACGTTACCAAATAGATATTGATAGACAACTATCGGTTCCAATTACTACAGGTTTTACTTCAATTTTCAATAAAGACGTTACCATAGGCAATACCACTGTTGAAGTGGGTAACTTTAATTACATTCCTGCAAAAGCTGGTTTAAAATTCTTCTTTAGTGATAGTGGTTCTGGTGCGTACGGTTTAGCTGAAGCTGGTGCGGCATTTAGCACTAATACTGGTGGAGGTACATGGTTTACTTATTCACCTGCAATTGGTTATGCTTGGAGTAGCGGATTAGACCTAGGTGTTAAATATGAAGGTCTTTCAAAAAGTGGCACTAATAACGGTTATGTAGGTTTACGTTTAGCATATGGTTTTAAACTATAATACATACGTTAACAAATTATAATTAAAATATAATATTATTGAGCTCCGGTAATTTTATCGGGGCTTTTTTTGTGTTTTTAGAATTATAAATGCTATTTTGAGCACAAAACAAAATAAGCTCTTAAAGGATTGTTTTACCAGATAGCAATCCATAAAAAACATAACAAGTATGCAAGGGAAAAAATATTTGGGTTTGGTAGCTATTGCCATATTAATGGCTTGTAATAGTTCCAATAAATCTACAGAAACAAAAGATAGTACAGCCGTATCTAAGAGCGATACGACAAAAGCAGTAGCATTAACTTTTAATGATCAAAAGCTACAGGCCATTTACACGAACTATATCAAGCTAAAGGATCAATTGGTAGCTACTAATTACAACGATGCTAAACCAGCGGCCAACGAATTGGCAATTTCCCTTAAAGGTTTTGAAGGTTGCGAAAATGCAGCGGCAATAGCTCATAAAATTGCAGACGCTAAAGATATTAAAGCACAAAGAGCTGCTTTTAATGATTTGAATGTGGAAGTGATCCCAGTTTTTAAACATGCTGCACTAACATCAGGTACTATTTATTTGCAACATTGTCCAATGGCTAACAATGGCGATGGAGGCGATTGGTTAGCGAGCGAAAAAAATATCCGTAATCCATATTATGGAAATGAAATGATGGAATGTGGAAGGGTAGCCGAAGAAATTAAGGCTAAGTAATCCAGGGAAACATTAAAATGAGGTTAGAACCGTCAAAAAAGTGTAACAACCTTATGTTTGTTTTAACGTAAATTTTAATAAAAGGAAATAACTACTTATAATTATATAAAATTTTAGATATATGTCAACTACTGCAGAAATTAAGATAGACGGACAGACTTATGAGTTTCCGATCATTACCGGAACAGAAGGGGAGAAGGCTATCGATATTTCAAAATTAAGAGATCTAACAGGTCACATTACATTAGATTTTGGATACAAAAATACAGGTTCTACCAAAAGTGCCATTACCTTTTTAGATGGTGAAGAAGGTATATTAAAATACCGCGGATATCCTATTGAAGAACTAGCTGAAAAAGCATCGTTTTTAGAAGTTGCCTATTTATTGATTTATGGAGAACTTCCTTCTCAAGAAAGAATAGAGAAATTCCAAAAAGATATCAGCATGCACACGCTGATTCACGAGGACATGAAGAAATTTTTTGATGGCTATCCGTCAAAATCTCATCCTATGGCCCAATTATCTTCATTGGTTTGTTCACTTTCAACATTCTATCCTGAGAGTTTAGAAGCTAACCAATCAGAAGAGGAGAAAGACCTTACCATTATTAAAATGATTGCTAAGATGACTACTATTGTAGCTTTCATCTATAAAAAATCTTTAGGTCACCCACTGATCTATCCTAAAAATAAATACGATTACATTACCAACTATCTGTGGATGACCTTTGGTCAACGTACTGAAGATTTTGAACCAAATCCAGTAGTGGTAAGCGCAATGAATAAGTTATTGATCTTACATGCTGACCACGAGCAAAACTGCTCAACTTCTACGGTTAGAATTGTAGGTTCGTCTGATTGTAACCTTTACGCTTCTATTTCAGCAGGTATTTCTGCACTTTGGGGACCATTACATGGTGGTGCTAACCAAGCAGTAATTGAAATGCTGGAGAAAATTAAAGCCGACGGTGGTGATACTGATAAATGGATTGCAAAAGCTAAGGATAAAAACGATCCATTCCGTATGATGGGCTTTGGTCACCGTGTATACAAAAACTTTGACCCGAGAGCTAAAATCATTAAAAAAGCTTGTGATGATATCTTAGAAAGTTTAGGCATAAATGATCCAGTATTGGAGATTGCTAAAAAACTAGAGCAAGCTGCTTTGACAGACCCTTATTTTATTGAGCGTAAATTGTATCCAAACGTAGATTTCTATTCAGGTATTATTTACAGAGCTTTAGGCTTCCCTTCAGAAATGTTCACTGTACTTTTCGCTTTAGGCCGCCTTCCAGGATGGATTGCTCAGTGGAAAGAAATGAGAACAAACAAAGAGCCAATTGGCAGACCACGTCAAATATACGTTGGTGATGTTGATAAGCACTTATAGTTAATAAGAACTCTCTTTACAACCAAATATATAGTTGTTAAGCCGGTGGATTGCCGGCTTTTTTATTGCCTTATATTTTAGCTGCTCTTCCTCTATGTGCCTATGTGTTTGTATTTATTAAACCACATAGACACATAGAATCCAATCGGTTTAATGATGTATTGAAGTGGCGTTCTAAATAGGATTATAATAATCAGTGGTCACTCTCTATCCTAAACCCATATTAAAGATAAAAGGCTATATAGATTTCTACACCTATATAGCCTCTATGCTTAAACAATAAAATGTGATGTTAAATCGACACAACGCTAACAGCAATAATTAGAATAAAACATAGCGTGATCAACATGCTGTAGCAGAAAAACAGGAAGAACACTTTTAGCAAAGTAACCCATCTGGTACTACCATAAAACGTTCTGAGCGAGCGATAGATATACCAAAGGATATAGAAAAATCCAATCGTACCAATCAACCATTCTATTTCCAATACAAACTTACTTAGCCAAATCAAAAGTGCCGCGACAATAAAGCTCAAGAAAATGGCTGAATGCGTATGGAATGAATAAATAAGATGTTCGTAATAAAAACGTTTCTTTCTGATGTAAACGAGCTTTAAAATCACTGCAAAAAGAGGAAGCAATACAAACATCATTTTTGGAATGAGCTTGATACAATCCTCTTTTATTTTTTGTCCTGGATCTGGGTATTTATTAAACTGTATACCTTTTTTGATAAAGTAGTTTAAAATAAAGTTATCTCGCTTCTCTTTAGGCAAAGCACGTTGTTTCTTCTCGTACTGTTCTATTGTTTCATCTCCATTATTAGAAAAGACGTTAAATTTACTTTTCTTTAATGGTAAAGAATCGATATTAATGGCTGCCTTACCATTTTCTTTAATATCTTTTTCAACTTCCCTTAAAATACTATCCCTTTTTGATTTAGTTATAGGCAGATATTTTAACATCTGTTTTACTTCATCTACATTATCAGAAACCAGCGTGTCTTTTTCGAGTTTTTCTATAGCTGCTGCTGCTTTATTTTCTGCTTCATGTTTTTTCTTTTCACTACCACTAAAAACGACGATAAAAAAAACAATACTGATGAAAATATAAAGTTTTATCGGATGAAGGAAAGAAGCCCTTTTTCCAGCAACATAATCTACAGTGAGTTTACCTGGCTTAAAAAGCAAGGGTTTGATAGTACCAAAAAACTTGTGCTCAAAATGGAAATAATCTGCAATGGCATGGGTAATCATGTGCCAAGCATCTTCCTTTAGTTCTATATTTTCTTGTCCACAATGAGGGCAATAAGTCTCTTCTACATGGTGGCCGCAGTTTAAGCAATCTTTTTCTTTTCGGAGCTTTACGGATGACATCTGGAGTTTAAATATAATTAGTGACTGATTTTATTGATTGCTTCTTCTTCGGCACGGGTATGCTTGTGCTTAAACATTAAGGCAAATAAAATGGTGATAACTAAAGCATAAAGAGCAAAACTCAACCAGATGTGGTTCCAGTCCTTTACATCTAATGCACGACTTAAGCTTCCATCCGCCAAAACACTAATGCCCTTATTACTTAAAAATGTATGAAGGTGTTCATTATTCACATCGGTATTGACCAAATCAGCTGTTGATTTAATATCTGTATAGTATTTAGTGAAATACTTATCAATCATCCATCCAGACAACAAACTACCTAAAATAGCCCCAAAACCATTCGTCATCATCATAAATAAACCTTGAGCGGATGAACGTATTTTAGCGGTAGTTGAGGTTTCTACGAACAATGACCCAGAAATATTGAAGAAATCGAACGCCATACCATATACAATACATGATAGAATGATCATCCATAATCCACCGGCAGGATCACCATAGGCAAATAATCCGAAACGGAAAACCCAAGCCAGCATAGAAATCACAATCACCTTTTTAATACCAAAACGTTTCAAAAAGAATGGTATCGCTAAAATAAATAGCGTTTCAGAAACTTGGGATATAGAAATAATCAATGTAGAATATCTTACCACTAATGAGTTTGCATAAACAGGGAATAGTTTAAATTCATCTAAAAAAACATCACCATATGCGTTGGTCAACTGTAATGCACCTCCCAAAAACATTGAGAAAATGAAAAACAATGCCATTTTATAATTTGCAAATAATTTAAATGCCTCCAAGCCCAAGCTTTGTACAAAACCTGCCTTTTCAGATACAGATTTCGTTGGTAAACATTTTGGTAATGTAAACGAATAAAGTCCTAAAAAGATAGCGCCTACACCAGCAATGTAAAACTGGTTAGCACTTGCTTTGCTACCAGTTAAGTTGGTTACCCACATGGCTACTATAAAACCTACAGTACCCCAAACACGTATAGGAGGAAAGCTTTTAACCACATCAAATTCACTATTCTTTAAAGTTGTGTAGCTTATGGAATTGCTTAATGCTATGGTAGGCATGTAAAAACACATAGCTAAAAGGATAATCCAGAAGAAAGTTTGAGGATTATCTACCTGAGGTAAATAAAACATCACGCCTGCATACATCAGGTGTAAGATGGCATAGAGCTTCTCTGCATTAATCCATTTATCTGCTAAAATACCTGTAATTGTTGGCATAAATAAAGAGGCTATTCCCATGGTAGAGAATATGATTCCGAAGTGGGCACCATCCCACTGTTTAGTGCCAAACCAATAATTGGCAATAGTAATTAACCAAGCGGCCCATACAAAGAACTGCATGAAGCTCATGATTGTTAAGCGTAGCTTAATATTCATCCGCAATAATTTCGTTTAGTTTTGAACGGCTTGAAGATAGGACTTTTTTTTAGTACATGACAAATTTAAGCTCATAAGCTTGGTAGATTTTTTATCACGATAAGTTTTGAGGAACATTCAACTAAAAATAAAAGTACTATGAACCGTACTTAAACAAAAAATGCAGGTTATTTACCTGCATTTCTTCTATTGATTTCGTCTCTGATCCGAGCGGCTTTTTCATAAGCCTCATCGGAGAGTGCTTTTTCTAATTTTTGCTGAAGTTCTTCTAAAGATAAACTTTGATATCCAGACACTGGCATAGGAGGTTGGGTTTCTTCTGGTGTTTGTCCGCTGGTGATACTTTCTATATTTTCCAGAAATAGAAAATCATTTCCTTCAATTACAATCCCAGCAGAGGCAAGAATAAACTCGTAAGTGTAAATAATGGCATTAAATCTCACCGCAATCGCAATCGCATCAGAAGTACGGGCATCTATTTCAACCTGTTCTCCATCTTTATTGCAAATTAGTTTGGCAAAAAACACACCATCAACTAAATTGTAGATTAGTACTTCCGTAATTTCTACCTGATAAGCTTGAGCAAATGACTTAAACAAATCATGAGTAAGCGGTCGGGTAGGAGACATTTTCTCAATCTCGATGGCAATGGCTTGTGCTTCAAATGCCCCGATAATGATCGGCAGTCTTCTTCGCCCATTTACTTCTCCCAACACCAATGCGTATGCACCAGATTGTGTCTGGCTGTATGATAATCCTACAATGTCTAGTTTAACCTTCTTCATCCTTAAAAAATCAGCGCTTCAATATGGTTGATTAGCCCTTATGTGCTTTTAACGCTGCAATTATTTTAGGAACTACTTCAAAAGCGTCGCCAACAATACCATAGTCAGCTACTTTAAAGAAAGGCGCTTCAGGGTCTTTGTTAATTACCACAATTACTTTTGAAGAACTTACACCTGCTAAATGTTGGATGGCACCAGAAATACCAATGGCAATGTACAAGTTTGGACTAATAGCGATACCTGTTTGTCCAACGTGTTCAGAGTGAGGTCTCCAATCCGCATCAGAAACTGGTTTTGAACAAGCCGTTGCAGCGCCCAAAAGATCTGCTAATTCTTCTACCATTCCCCAGTTTTCAGGACCTTTCAATCCTCTACCACCAGAAACAACAATCTCTGCATCAGGTAGCGATACTTTATTGGTAGCACGTACAATTTCTTTAACGATAGCAGCTAAATCACTTGATTTTACTTCTGGATTGAAAGCTTCAATGGCAATACTTGTAGGATTTTCTTTTACCCCAAAAGCATTAGGATTTAAGGCAATTACCTTGTTTGCGGAAGTTAAAGTAGTAATGGCAAAAGCCTTTCCTGAGAAAGCGGTTTTCTTTACCGAGAAATCACTAGAAGGTAACTCTACAGCACCATCAATTAAACCTGCATCAAGTTTTACTGCAACTCTTGGAGCTAAACCTTTTCCTGAGAATGAGTTAGAAAGGACTACAATATTAGCACCTTCTTTTTTTGCAGCTTCAGCAATCACAGAAGCATAAGCTTGATTTACAAAATTCTTAAGTTGATCCGCCTCTACTTTTAAAACTTTGCTTGCACCATATTTTCCAAGTTCATTTAATTCACTATCTGCAACATTACCAATGGATATTGCACTTAAGCTAGTACCTTGTTGATCGGCAATGGCTTTGGCATAAGATACTGCTTCGAATACTGATTTTTTGAACTTTCCTTCAACTTGTTCTACATATACTAATACTGACATATTAATCTATTTGAAATCCCATCGGGATGTTTTTCTAATTTAATTTTTTAAATAACTAAGGTTTGTGCAAGGATCATTAGATCACTTTAGCTTCTGTATGTAGTAAGCCAATAAGGTCTTCTGCACTTTCAGCAGGAATTAACTTCACCGAACCACGAGGCGCAGGAGTTTCAAACTTACTGATTTTGCTTAGTTCCGGAACATCTACCGCTTCTACGGTTTGCAATGGTTTGGTACGTGCCGACATGATTCCTCTCATATTAGGAATTTTAGCTTCTGCAGTTCCCTCTGCGCAACTTGCAACAAATTTGCCGCTTACCGTAACAACTTCCTTACCACCTTCAATTTCACGCTCAATAGTAGCATTTGAACCGTCGTAGTCAAGTTTTTTAATGATAGAGATAGAAGGAATATCTAAAAATTCACCAATCATTGCAGCTACTTGAGAACCATTGTAATCAATAGACTCTCTACCGCATAAAATCATGTCAAAATCGTTCGATTTAGCATATTCCGCAATTTGTTTAGCTACAAAATAAGCGTCTCTAGGCACTGCATTTATTCTTACCGCATCATCTGCGCCAATCGCTAAGGCCTTTCTTATAGTTGGTTCGGTAGCACTTTCACCAACATTTACTACGGTTACAGTTCCTTTTCCACCTTCGCAAAGCTCAATAGCTCTAGAAAGCGCAATCTCATCATAAGGATTAACGATGTATTGTACACCTGCAGTATTGAATTGGGTATTGTCGCCCGTAAAGGTTATTTTTGTGGTCGTGTCTGGAACGTTACTGATACAAACTAGAATTTTCATATTTATATATTTGATTAAGGTAAAATTCAGCTATGTCAATTAATTTATTGCACTGGTTGATATGTTATTATATTTGCCAACAAAGTTAATAGAACCCAAAGATTCAACTTTTGTTTGTGCAATTTAAGGAATGTAATCCTTAAATGTATTTTTGCAAATCTAATTAAAAAAGCAAGGAATTAAAATGCAAAACCAACGATTAACGAAGTTATTCGAATTTTTATCAGCCGATCCAAATGATAGTTTTATACTCTATGCCATTGCAACAGAGTATAATGTGCAAAATGACACTGAAAATGCACTTAAATATTACCTAGAGTTAACACAAAAGCATCCTGATTATGTAGGTACTTATTACCACTTGGGCAAACTTTATGAAAAGCTTGGCAACAAGGAAGAAGCCATCAACGTTTATCAAACTGGTATGCAAGCGGCGAGACAGAAAAGAGATATGCATGCATTATCGGAGTTACAAGGGGCATATAATAGTGCTGCAGGTTTAGATTACGAAGACGACTAAGCAATTCAATAAACGATAAGTTTACCAAGTTAATGGCCAAAAGACAGCTTCTCTTCATTAGAAATGTGTTCTTTTTCACTTTCACCGCTTTTGGTGGGGCGCAAGCACATCTTTCGTTGTTGCTGCGATACTTTGTAACCAATATTAATTTTGTTAGCGAAGAAGAGCTTTTAGAACTGAATGCTTTAGCACAGGTTTTACCTGGGCCTGCTTCAACTCAAACACTTGTAGGAATAGCTTATAAAGTGGGCGGGCTCAAATTGGCCATTATTACTTTTCTGATTTGGATATTGCCTTCAGCAGCAATCATGACCATTGCTGCCGTTTGGTATGGCTTATTAGACCAGAAACACAAATTAGCAGAAGCATTAGAATATATCCATCCAATTGCTTTAGGTGTAGTGGCTTACGGAGCTTTTCAGTTAGGCAGGAAAGTACTAACCACTCAAGTATCGGTGTTTTTAGCAGTAGGAGCATTGGTAGGTACTTTAGTACTGCGTGAGGCTTATGTATTTCCTTTGGCCATTTTAATTGGAGGAATGGTATCTTCGGCCATAGGTACACCTACTGAAGAAACTGAATTGAGGGTAAGGTTGTTTGCAAACATCAACCCCAAAAAGTTGGGTTATTTTATTGGTGTACTTCTTTTTATGGCGATGTTAGGTGCCATTATCAATAGAACATCACCTTTCAGTTTACCCATCAGGCTGTTCGAGAACTTTTATCGTAACGGTATTTTCATTTTTGGTGGCGGACAGGTTTTGGTGCCCATGATGTTTACCGAGTTTGTGCAAATGAAGCATTACCTTAGTCAAACGGATTTCCTTTCTGGCTTTGCATTTCAGCAGATTTTACCAGGTCCAACCTTCTCTTTCACTAGCTATATTGGTGCTTTGGGTATGAAACACGGCGGATATAGCGTACTTGGACAGGCAACAGGTGGTTTATTAGCAGTATTGGGGATTAATTTACCTGGCTTGATTTTGGTGCTTTTTATTGTGCCGTTCTGGAACGATTTGAAAAAGATATCCAGAATTAAGCACTCGCTTTCAGGAATTAATGCGGTAAGTGTTGGTTTTATTATTGCCGCTTTTGTGATGTTGATAGCTCCTGTAGGATTAAATTGGCTATTTTTGAGTATTGTACTGGCGACATTTTTATTGTTGAATTTCACCAAAATTAGTCCAGCATTAATTATTATTGCGGGTTTGGTTTTGGGATATATCATTTAGTTTACTATGAATAAGTTTGTAAAAGAAGAAGTTAGTTTTTTAAGAGGTGCCAGAACGCGTTGGCAAGAATTGAAATATGTGTTAGGGGTTATTTTCCAGTTCTATAAAGGATTTAGAAAACTTCATTTTGTAGGCCCTTGTGTAACGGTTTTCGGTTCAGCTCGTTTTAAGGAAGACCATCCTTATTATGAAATGGCTCGTAAAGTATCTGCCGAAATCTCAAAATTAGGTTTCACAATAATGACAGGCGGAGGCCCTGGGATTATGGAGGCTGCCAATAGGGGAGCGAAAGACGCAGGAGGTTTATCTGTTGGCTGTAACATCGTATTGCCACATGAGCAGCATGAAAATCCTTATTTGGACACCTCGGTAAACATCGAATATTTCTTTGTGAGAAAAGAGCTTTTAAGAAAGTATTCTTATGCCTTTGTCGTATTGCCTGGTGGTTTTGGTACGTTGGATGAGTTTTTTGAAACTTTAACGCTTATCCAAACTGGTAAAGTAGAGAAATTCCCTATCGTAATTATGGGGAAAGATTTTCATCACGAGATTTACCTGCATATTGAACGAATGATGGCCGAGAGAACGATTAGTCCAGAGGATATGGATTTACTATTGTTTACGGATGATATAGAAGAGGTGGTGAGCCATATCAAAAAGTATAAAGAAACAGCACCGATATTCAAATTACAATCACCTAAAAAAGCTTGGTGGATTTTTGGGGAAGAAAAACCGGACGCTAAAGCAAGTTAGTTACTTTTAAGACTTACGAAGTTTAACTTTAATTCTTTATTGTTTTCAAAGGTAAAGTTGAGGGCTTCGCCGTTTTAAAACTTCGTAAGTCTGGCATTATACGTTTCGTCATTTCGACCCTTCGAGAAAGATATTTAATAACATGCTGAGGGACTAAATAAAAAAAGGCTTATGAAACATCTCATAAGCCTTTTTCTTTTTAAATATCTTAAAATGGTGGGTCATCATCCGGCATATCATTCATACTTGATGGTCTGATAATGATATTCCCAGGAGGTCTATCAAAATTTTCCGAAGGCATCATGTTATTGTCACTTCCTGCAGAGAAACTAGAAGGAGGGAGGAAGCTGTCTTCCAAATCGGCAAACTTCACATATTTACCAATAAATCTCAACGGTACAATACCTGTTTCACCGTGACGGTTTTTACCAATAATTACCTCACCTACACCCGCATTTGAACGTCCACTTTCATCTTCCATAATACCATAATATTCTGGACGATAAAGGAAGAGTACCATATCCGCATCCTGCTCAATGGAACCAGATTCACGTAAATCGGATAGCATTGGACGTTTACCATTTTGACCTGGTCTACTTTCTACCGCACGACTTAACTGCGAAAGTGCAATTACGGAAACATCTAGCTCTTTTGCTACCGATTTCAAGGCACGTGAGATACTACCAATTTCCTGCTCACGGTTACCACCACCTTCGCCTTTACCATGCATTAACTGCAAGTAATCGACAATTACCATTTGGATATCGTACTGTGATTTTAACCTACGGCATTTAGCCCTAAACTCAAAGATGTTCAAGGCAGGCGTATCATCAATTAAAAGTGGCGCTTCAGAAAGACGGCCAATTTTACTGTGTAATTGTTGCCATTCCCATTCAGCCAAGTTACCTTTTCTAATTTTCTCTTGCTCAATTTCCGCTTCACCAGAAATCAAACGATTTACCAACTGAACCGAGGACATCTCCAAAGAGAATACTACTACTGGCTTTTGAAAATCTACCGCGGCATTACGGGCGCAACTTAATACGAATGCCGTTTTACCCATCGCTGGACGAGCCGCAATAATTACCAAATCCGATTTTTGCCATCCACCAGTTACCCTATCCAAATCTGTAAATCCAGAAGGTACCCCTGTTAAACCATCGGTTTTGGTTCTCAATTCTTCCAAAGAAGCCAAAGACTGCTTGATAATCGCATCCATTTTTTGCGTATCTCTACGTAAGTTGTTTTGGGCAATATCAAACAGATTTTTTTCGGCCATATCCAATAGGTCGAAAATATCGGTCGTATCCTCGTAAGCATTTTTGATAATTTCTGTCGAAATTCTAATCAGCTCACGTTGAATATATTTTTGAGAGATGATACGAGCGTGAAACTCAATATTTGCCGCCGAAGATACGCGGTTGGTCAAATAAGTTACATAATAAGCACCTCCAATCATTTCTAAACTACCGTTGGTACGTAGTTCAGTAGTTACCGTTAAAATATCAACTGGTTTAGATTTTTGGAAAAGTGTTTGTATCGCTTCAAAAACTCTTTTATGTCTTTCGTCGTAAAAGAGCTCAGGTTTAAGCACATCAATAACGGCAGATAAGGCATCTTTTTCCAGCATTAGCGCACCCAATACCGCTTCTTCCAAATCGGTAGCTTGTGGTTGTATTTTTTCTACGGTACTGATGGTAGTGGCTAGTCTGCTTTTTCTGGCTGAAAATGAATATTTGCCTTGTCCCTTTTGTTCGTTATCCATGCTCATGGAGCAAAAGTAACTAAAATAAGACCGTTTTGTTGGAAGAAGTTTTAAGTCGATTGTCAACAACTTGAATGCTAATCTGATGATTTTTTTCAGTATATTCTAAACACTACGTAGTTGTAAACAATTTTATGTGGATAAGCTGGTATTGAGCTTTTATAATTACTTTTGCAGAATATTAATAGGTATGGATAATTTTAGAAGACCACAAAGGATTAAAGAGAATAACGAGTTTGTTTTTGGTATTAGAGCTGTAATTGAAGCTATTAAGGCAGGTCGTGATATAGAAACCATTTATGTTCAAAGAGGATTGTCGGGCGAGTTGTTTCTAGAATTGAAATCCTTATTATCAGGTTCTTTAATTCCGATGAGTGTGGTTCCAATAGAGAAGTTAAACAGGATGACTCAAAAGAACCACCAAGGAGTTATTGCGGTAATTTCTCCTATTACCTATCAAAATATAGAGGACATTATCCCTGCCATTTACGAAAAAGGGGAGACCCCATTAATTTTGGTGTTAGATAGCGTGACGGACGTTAGAAATATGGGGGCAATTGCTCGTACTGCCGCTTGTGTTGGGGTACATGCGATTGTAGTTCCTTTAAAAAATGCGGCACAAATTAATGCCGACGCCATAAAAACATCTGCAGGAGCACTATTCTCTATCCCAGTTTGCAGGCATGCGAATTTGCATAAAGTTTGCTTGTTCCTACAAGACAGCGGTTTGCAAGTAGTGGCTTGTACTGAAAAAACTGACGACTTAATTTACGTCCCTGACTATACCATGCCTACAGCCATTGTGATGGGCTCTGAAGACGAAGGTATTTCCAATGATTTATTGAGAGTAGCCAACCACTTAGCTAAAATTCCAATGGCTGGAAAAATCGAATCTTTAAATGTTTCGGTTGCTGCTGGAGTAATTTTATATGAAGCTGTAAGGCAACGTGTGACGGGTTAGATAAACTTCCCGCCAAACTTTGCTTTTACATCAGCTACAATATTTTTAACGTTTTGCTCTTCTGCTCGCTTACAGATTAATAAGGTATTGTTTTCCTCTACTACAATGTAATCGTGCATTCCTTGCAAGATGACCAATTTTTCTTTCGGTACGTTTACCATGCAGTTAGAAGAATCGTACATCATTACGTGTTCTGATGGAATTACCGCATTACCAACATAATCTTTTTCGGCCATTTCGTAAATAGAGGCCCAAGTTCCCAAATCAGACCATCCAAAGTCTGACGGTAATACAAAAACGTTATCGGCTTTTTCCATGATGCCAAAATCAATGGAAATATTGGTGCAAAGTTGATAAGCATTGGCAATGAAAGCCTTTTCGCTATCCGTATTATATACCGTTCTACCTCCAGTAAAAATTTCGTGCATATCTGGTAAATGTCTCTGTAAGGCCCTGTTAATAGCGTGTGCAGACCAGATGAAAATACCAGCATTCCAGAGGAAATCGCCACTTTGTAGAAAAGACTTAGCGAGTTCTAGGTTTGGCTTTTCCGTAAATGTTTTTACTTTATGAACTTCAGTATTACCAACTAAAACTTCGTCTGTATATTGAATGTAACCATAACCAGTATCTGGTCGGTTGGGTTTAATTCCTAAAGTGATTAGGCAATCAGTTTGTGCAGCCACTTCCATCGACGTTTCAATGGCATTAACAAAAGCTGCCAAGTTACCAATAGTATGGTCTGATGGCGCTACTACAATGACCGCATCAGGGTTGATTTCCGAAATTTTAGCTGAACCATAAGCGATACAAGGTGCAGTATTACGCATTAACGGCTCCGCTAAAATCTGATTTTCACCCAATTGTGGCAATTGCTCTTTAATCAAATCTACATAACTTTCATTGGTAACAATGAAGATATTCTCAGGTAAACAGAGTTGTAAAAAACGTTCGTAAGTACTTTGTATAAGTGTTTTACCAATACCAAAAAAATCGATAAACTGCTTCGGAAATTCTGTGCGGCTAACTGGCCAAAAACGGCTTCCTACGCCGCCAGCCATAATTAATGCATACCTGTTTTTGTTCATGCTAAAGGCAAATATATGTTTTTATACGATACCTTCCTGCAAAAGGTCGTGTAAATGAACTAAACCAAAATAACGACCTTCTTTGGTCACCAAAATTTGAGTAATATTGTTCTTCTTGATAAGCTCTAATGCTAGTAAGGCCAACTCTTCACTATCTATTTTCTTAGGATTGGTGTTCATTAAGTCACTAGCTTTTATATTTTCAAGATTAGTATGTTTTTCAAGCATCCGTCTGATATCTCCATCCGTAATTACTCCTCGAATCTCATCATTTTCAGTAACAACAACAGCTCCTAAACGGTTTTTACTAATTTGAATAATAATATCTTTTACTGGAGCATCTGGTGATATTGACGGTTTTTCATTTTTAGCAGCAATATCGCCAGCTTTTAAATACAATCTTTTACCTAATGAACCTCCTGGGTGATATTTGGCAAAGTCAGTAGACTGGAAATTTCTAGCCTGTAATAAACAAATCGCTAAAGCATCGCCCATAGCCAATTGCGCAGTGGTACTGGTAGTAGGTGCTAAATTGTGTGGACAGGCCTCCTTTTCTACGGTTGTATTTAAAATCAGGTCTGCCTGTTTAGCCAAATCAGATTGGATATTGCCCAGCATAGCCACTAACTTATTCCCTGATAGCTTTAATAGAGGAGCTAGCAATTTAATTTCTGGGGTATTACCACTTTTAGACAAACAAAGTACCACATCATCTTTTTGAATCATACCTAAGTCTCCATGCACCGCATCTGCAGCATGCATAAAAACAGCTGGCGTACCAGTAGAGTTAAAGGTAGCTACTATTTTTTGTGCAATGATGGCACTTTTGCCAATTCCAGTGACAATCACACGTCCTTGACTAGTCAAAATAGTGTTAACGGTCGCTACAAAATCATCGTCGATATAGTCAATTAGCCCCAATATGGCTTCAGATTCCAGCTTCAGCGTAGATGTAGCCGAATCAATTATAGATTTTTTACTTTCCAAAGAGAATTTATTAGTAAATTAATACTTTAATTACTGCAAAATTATGTTATTTTGAACAATAATAGCACACAATATTCAGCACAGGAAATGGACGTCAAGAAGTCTTTATTTGATAACCTTCAAACATTCTTCGGTTTCGATAATTTTAAAGGCGATCAAGAATCGATTATCACCAATATATTAGAGGGAAAAAATACATTTGTAATTATGCCAACGGGTGGAGGAAAGTCCATCTGTTATCAGTTGCCTGCGTTAATGAGCGAAGGTACTGCCATTGTAATTTCACCACTCATCGCCTTGATGAAAAATCAAGTTGACCAGATTAGGGCATTTGGTGGAAATGATAGCATAGCACATTTTTTAAATTCATCATTAACCAAATCGGAAATCACACAAGTGAAAACCGATTTATTAAATGGACATACCAAATTGTTGTATGTCGCCCCTGAATCTTTAGCTAAACAAGAGAATATCGATTTTTTAAGATTATTGAAAATTTCTTTTGTTGCGGTAGATGAGGCACACTGTATTTCTGAATGGGGACATGATTTTAGACCAGAGTATCGAAAAATCAGACAGGTAATTGCTGGATTAGGTGAAAACATTCCAATTATAGCTTTAACCGCTACTGCAACACCTAAAGTACAACAAGATATCATCAAAAACTTAGGTATGTCTGATGCTACTTTGTTCAAGTCGTCATTTAATAGGCCAAACCTGTTTTATGAAATCCGCCCTAAGAAAAACATCAATAAAGAAATCATTAAATATGTAAAATATAATCCAGGTAAATCTGGAATTATTTACTGTTTAAGCCGTAAAAAGGTAGAAGAAGTTGCTGAAAATTTGAACATCAACGGTATTAAAGCTTTACCTTATCACGCTGGACTAGAGCCAAAAGTAAGAGCCGAGACACAGGATAAGTTCTTAATGGAAGATGTAGAGGTAATTGTTGCTACGATTGCCTTCGGGATGGGCATTGATAAACCAGACGTTAGATTTGTAATTCACCACGATGTACCAAAAAGTATGGAGGGCTATTATCAGGAAACTGGAAGAGCTGGTCGTGATGGAGGAGAAGGAGTTTGTATTGCCTTTTACTCGCAGAAAGATGTGGAGAAGCTGGCAAAATTCATGAAAGACAAACCTGTTTCCGAGCGTGAAATTGGTACTCAGATTTTGAAAGAAGTAATAGATTATGCGGAATCTTCTGTTTGTAGAAGAAAGCAAATCTTACACTATTTCGGAGAGAATTTCAACGAAACTGGCTGTAACTGCATGTGCGATAACTGTAAAAAACCAAAACAACAGTTTGACGCAGAAGAAAAGCTATTAACCTTATTGAAACTGGTTGAAAGCAGTGGAGAGAAGTTTGACGATGCCCATTTGATTAATGTATTTATGGGGTATGAAACCGCTCAAACCATTGCTTATGAGCATAGCAAGCTCCCTGAGTTTGGTTCAGGCAAAGAAGATGGTGAGAATTTATGGAAATCATTGTTGAGACAAGCCGTTTTAAATAACTTTTTAGCGAAGGATATTGACAATTATGGATTATTAAAACTTACCAAAATTGGTCGCGAGTTTATCGAAAGTCCTTATAGCCTTAAGTTTATATTAAACGAAATAGTGGATATGGCGGGTGAAGAGGATGAGGATGAAGCAAAACAAGCTACAGCCGCTTTAGATACCCAGTTACTGCAACTGTTAAAGGACCTGCGCAAAAAAATTGCCAAACAGAAAAATGTACCTCCATTTGTAGTTTTCCAAGACCCTTCTTTGGAAGAAATGTGTACCCATTATCCTATTACCAGCGACGAGTTGAAACAGATTTCTGGTGTTGGTAATGGTAAGGCTCTTAAATTTGGAGCACCTTTTATTGAACTGATTAAAAAGTACGTAGAAGACAATGATATTGACAGGCCAGTGGATTTGGTAATTAAAACCCAAGCCAATAAGTCTGCGTTAAAAGTCTCTATTATTCAAAATATTGATAGACAAATTAGCTTAGAAGATATTGCCCGTTCAAAAGGCATTACCTATGCTGATATCATCAAAGAAGTGGAAGCGATTGTAAATTCAGGCACGAAACTTAATTTAACCTATTACATCGACGAAATGATAGATGAAGATAGGCAGGATGAGGTTTTTGACTATTTCCAATCTGCAGATACCGATTCAATAGACTTAGCATTAAGAGACTTGGGCGAAACTGATTATACCAGAGAAGAAATCCAATTAATGCGCATTAAATTCATGAGTGAGTTAGGAAATTAGGTGGTGTATATTAAGACCTTTTTTGTCTCAGCTATAAAAAAGTCTAAATACTGATATCTAAATACTTAATACTAAAAACGAAGATGATAAACTACTTAGATAAATTAAAACATACAGATAGCAATAACTTCTTTTTGATGGCTGGCCCATGTGCCATTGAGGGCGAAGAAATTGCTTTGCGAATTGCCGAGAAAATAGTAACCATTACTGATAAGTTAAACATCCCTTATATTTTCAAAGGTTCTTACCGAAAAGCGAACAGAAGTAAAGGAAGCTCTTTTACAGGAATAGGAGATGAGAAGGCACTAAAAATATTGGAGAAAGTGGGTAGAGAATTTGGTGTGCCTACCGTTACTGATATTCACGAAAGTGATGAAGCGGCAATGGCTGCAGCATATGTAGATGTGCTTCAAATTCCAGCTTTTCTTTGTCGTCAAACAGATTTATTATTGGCTGCAGCAGCCACTGGAAAAGTGGTGAACGTTAAAAAAGGACAGTTTCTTTCTGCAGGTTCAATGAAATTTGCTGTAGAGAAAATTCAAGATGCAGGAAATCAAAAAGTAATTTTAACCGATAGGGGAAACACTTTTGGTTACCAAGACTTAATTGTTGACTATAGAGGTTTACCAGAAATGCAAGGTTTTGGTGTACCTGTAGTGATGGATTGTACGCATTCTTTACAACAACCTAATCAAAGTAGTGGTGTTACTGGCGGTAAACCAGAACTGATTACCACCATTGCTAAAGCTGCCATTGCAGTTGGAGCAGATGGGCTATTTATTGAAACCCATCCCGACCCAGCAAATGCAAAATCTGATGGTGCAAACATGCTTAACTTGGCATTATTGGAAGATTTACTGGTAAAGCTGATTAAGATTAGACAAGCAGTCATCTAAAAAATGCTTAAATCAGGTGTCTTTTTATCTGCTGAATGGCGAAAACTAGCTTTAGCCAACTATGAAGTTGATAAAGAGATATTGCAAAAATATTTACCACCATTTACCGAGCTGGATGATTGGCAAGGTAAATATTATGTAAGTTTAGTAGGCTTTATGTTTATGGATACCAAGCTTAAAGGTTTTGGTATCCCATTCCATATTAATTTTGAGGAAGTTAATTTACGGTTCTACGTGAAGTATAACGAGAATGGCACTTGGAAAAGAGGTGTAGTTTTCATCAAGGAAATAGTTCCTAAGCCTGCCATTACCTTTGTAGCCAATACCATTTACAAAGAAAACTACCAAACCCTACCCATGAAACACAGATGGGAAAGTACTGAACAAGGGCTGTTGGTAGAATACCTTTGGAAGACCAAAAACTGGAATAAATTTTCTGTAATCACGCATCCAATAAGCGAAGTTCTGGAGATTGGCAGTAAAGAGGAATTTATTACAGAACACTTTTGGGGCTACACTAAAATAGGCTTAAACCTCACTTCCGAATATCAAGTGGAGCATCCAAGATGGGAAGTTTATCCAGTTAAGGAATATGATATTGAAGTAGATTTTGGTGCTAATTATGGAAATGATTTCGATTTCTTGAACCAAGCTCAACCAGCATCAGTAATGCTTGCCGAGGGTTCTCCTATCAATGTGTTGAAGGGAAATAAGATAAGAGGGTGAGAATTGTTATTTAGTAACAACTAAAATTATTCCATATCGCATGTGCGACAAATGACTCCAAAGCTCTGCCTTTTTTAAGAGGTTAATTTCTTTAATTGCAGTTGTTTCAATTTTTAAGGACTTTCTTATTGGGCCGTCTATTACAATGCCATCAACAATTGTTGTTAAACTATCATTATCGTTTATTTCTTTTTGATAAAAAGACACGATATCTAAGAGTGTAGAAAATTTGGACTCTTTATCCTTCTGAAAAATATTAAGACGATTGGTTTGATTGTTAGTTATCGCTATATCAATGTTATCTTTATCTAAGTAAAAAGTGTCTAGATTGATTAACTTCTCATTGTTGAGATAGATTCTGTATTCCTTAAATTTTTTAATTAATTTATCTCTATTGTAAGAAATAGCTTTAGTTCTACACCCAGTTAGAATAACTAAAACGAATAGAGCATAATAAAGATATTTAGCGTTCATTTTTTCGCTTATATTTTAATCACTAAAAACTCTGTTCTTCTGTTTTTCTGTTTACCTTCTTCTGTAGCGTTATCAAAAGCTGGCTTTTCTTCACCATAACCTTTATAGGTAAGCTGCTTTTTGTCGATTCCTTTAGCAATCAAATAATCATATACTGCTTTCGCCCTGTTTTCTGAAAGCTTCTGATTGGCCTTTATCTCTCCAACATTATCAGTATGGCCTTGTATTTCTATCACCATACTATTATTGCTCTTGAGCGTTTCAGCAAGCAAATTTAGTTCCACCATCGAAGTAGGTAGAAGTTCGTATTTATTGGTGTCGAAAAAGATATTATTAAGCAATACTTTACTGCCAACTCTAATTTTATCCAATAAAATCTCCACTTCATAAGGTTTATTGGCATCGGTTGGCTTAATGTCATAATGGTTTGAATACAGCAGATAACCATCAGCTAGGATATTAAAGGAATATTGCTCGTTAGCAGGCATTACCGCCATAAAATCTCCAGTACTTTTATCCGTATATTCATTATAGGCCGCTTCCTTAGTTCTTAAGTTGATAATCAAAACAGAAGCCTCCAAGGTTTCCTTAGTTTCTCTATCCCTAATAATTCCTTTCACATAAGTAACAGGGTTAGGCTTTACATTTTCTGGCAATTTAAAACGGTAAATATCTACATCACCAAAACCACCATTTAAATTTGAAGAAAATAAACCTTCTTTGCCATCGGCACTCACCACAAAACCAAATTCGTCATTAAAGGTATTGATAGGATAGCCTAAATTGACAGGTTTGGAGAACTTACCATCAGCTTGTAGCTTGCTATAGAAAATATCCTTTTGCCCAAAGCCTGGCCAGCCATCAGAAGAAAAGTATAGCGTTTTACCATCTGGGTGGATAAAGGGAGTAGCCTCATCATAAGGCGTATTGATGTTCGGTCCCAAATTAGTAGGCGTAGTCCATTGGCCTTCATCATTCATCACAGATTTCCAGATGTCGTAACCTCCAAAACCACCAGCTCTGTTACTCAAAAAGTATAAAGTACTTCCATCTGCACTGATAGAAGGTTGCGATTCCCATTCAGGCGTATTAATGGTTGCCCCTAAATTAACTGGTGCACTCCAATCTTTCCCTTCGCGGCGACAAACATATAAATCACAACGGCCTGCACCATCAGGTCGGTTACAGCTGGTAAAAAACAAATACCTACCATCAGGCGAAATAGATTGTGCACCTTCATTAAAATTCGGTGTATTGATATTCTCACTTAGAGATACTGCTTTTTGCCACTCGCCATTTTTCTTTACTGAAGTATAAAAATCTTCATTTCCATTGATATTTCTGGTAAAGATGATTTGCTGTCCATCAGCAGTAAGCGCAGGAAAATAATCACGATGTTCGCTGTTTACATAAAATCCCTTATTGAACGGCTCATAAGGTACGGGCTTTTTAATGGCTTCAATAGAGAAATTACAATCGATGATATACTTTTGGGCTTTGTCCTTGAATTTTTGGTCTGCAGTTGCAGCATGTGCCAAAAAGAGTTCGAAGTTCTGCTTGGCCTCTTTGTAGTCGCCTGTTTGTAGTTCTGTTTCTCCTAGGTTAAAATAAACATTAGCATTTTCTACAGCGGCAGATTTTACCGCCAATCGATAGTTTTCCTTTGCTTTTTGTGTATTCCTAAGTCGTTTATAAATATCACCAAGTTGCAAATAAGCTCGCTGAAATTTAGGGTCTGCTTTTACAGCGTCATTCAAATATTTGATTGCTTCATCAAAAACATTTTGTCTTACATACTGTTGAGCATCTTCAAAGCTGTTCTGTGCTTTTTTTATGGTAGATTGACCGTATACAAATTGGCTTAAACAAAGAAATATCAGAAGGAACTTGCGCATATCACATGATTTTAACTCGAAAGGCTAAAAAACCAAACGGAATTCAGCTAAGCAAGTTAGCAACAATAAAACAAATTAGCAATGCAACAAGCTAGGGGATATTCAGGAATTTGTGCGTTTGTAGCGAAATTTCCCACTTAGGATTGGCCATCACATAATCTACAATCAGCGGAGTAACCGTTTTGGCTTTTGACCACTCTGGCTGTAAATATAATTTGCAGTTAGGCCCAACCATTTCAGCATATTTCTCGGCCCACTCAAAATCGCTTTTGTTGAACACAATTACCTTTAATTCATTTGCAAAAGGAGCGATATCAGGTCTAGGTGCTTTAAATTTCTTAGGGGATAAACAAATCCAGTCCCATGAACCTGAAAGGGGATATGCACCTGAAGTTTCAATAAAGGTTAGAATGCCTTGGTCTTGAAGCTTTTTGGTTAAATAATCTAAATTATAAATCAACGGTTCACCACCAGTTACCACTACTGCTTTACCTGGAAAAGTAGCTGCTTTGGCTGCAATATCATCAGCGGTAGTTAATGGATGTAGTTCTGCATCCCAGCTTTCCTTCACATCACACCAATGGCAACCTACGTCGCAACCTCCCAAGCGGATAAAATAAGCCGCCTTACCTGTGTTGAAACCTTCGCCCTGTATGGTGTAAAATTCTTCCATCAATGGAAGTAATGTGCCGTCTTCTGGTATTTGATGTGCCATAAATTAAGGGCACAAAGGTAAATAATTATGCCATAAATATCATAAGTTCTGTATCTTGCTAAAGTAATTTTAATTGAACATGAAAAAGTTATTCTTCCCTTTTGTTTTAATCTGCAGTCTTTTTTTAGCTTCTTGCTTTGATGTACAAGAAATTTACACCCTAAAAACTGACGGTTCTTACGAGGTAAAATACGATATGGACATGAGTGGCTTGCTAAAAATGGCCTCTTCATTCACACCAGATTCTGTAAAGCAATCAGATAAAGCCAAAGGTGAAGTTAAGGACACTACTTTTAACTTGGGAAGCGCCATGCCCGATAGCATTAGGAAAAAATTCAATACACAAGAGTTAGGCTTGCTTCAACAGACAGACATGGACATGAAAATGGATATGCCAAATAGCATCATGAAGATTTCTGTAGCTAACAAAGGAAGGTCGTTGGATGAAATGAACTACTTTTTCAAAAACTTTGGAAGATTAATGAAGCGAGCAGATATCGATAGAAAAATTGGGAATAAGAATTTTCAATCAGATGATGAGGATAGAGGAGATAGCAAATCACCGTTTGAGAATAATGAATTCGATTATAAAGTTACTGCAACTTCTTTTGAGAGAAAAACCAAAGCAGACTACTTAGCGGCAAATGGCGAAGGGGAACAACTTAAAGCCTCGTTAAAGATGTTCAAAGCAATGGGACTTAAACTAACCAATACCATTGTGATTAATTTACCTAGGCCAGCCAAAAGTGTAAACGACCCAAAGGCAGTACTCTCTGCAGACAAAAAGCAAATAAAGCTGAGTATGGACATGTTTGAAAACTTAGAAAATCCGAAAGAGCTTCATTTACTAGTTAACTATTAAGAGCAATGAAGTGGTTAAAACTTGATATGGAAATTCCAGAAGAGGATTTTGTGACGCTCATCAAGTTGGAAGGAAAGAAAATATGCTTGGTAAAGCATCAGAATAATCTTTATGCAGTACAAAACACTTGTCCGCATGCTGGTGGAATTTTAAGTGGTGGCTGGTGCAAAAATGGTCATATCATTTGCCCCATACATCGTTATGAATATAGCTTGCAAACTGGTAGGGGAGCTTTAGGCCAAGGAGACTACATTGATATATATCCCGTTGAAGAAAGAACAGATGGTATTTATATTGGCTTGAAAGAGAGTTTTTGGAAACGTCTTTTTAGTTAAAATGAACCACCTCAGATACCTAAGAACATCTAAGTAGCACGTACTATAAGATTAAAATGTCTATTGTCAAAAACCATTAAGAAATTAAGGATGTATAATGTGCATAGAAACTTAATGTTCCTTAACTCCTTAATGTTTAAAAAAACTAAAATGTTCTTAGGTGTCTAAGGTGGTTAAAAATGAACAAGAAGATTAATATATCTCTTTCCTCGCTGAAGCCAACGTATTCTTTAACAAGCCCACAATAGTCATTAAACCTACACCACCTGGAACAGGAGTAATATAAGAAGACTTAGGTGCTACATTTTCAAAATCTACATCGCCATATAATTTATAACCCGATTTGGTTTCCGTAGAAGTTTCTCTGTTGATACCCACATCAATCACAATAGCACCAGGTTTTACCATGTCAGCCGTGATGAAGTTCTTTTTGCCAATAGCAGCAATAATGATATCCGCTTGTAAAACTTGCTCCTTTAAATCTTTAGTCTTGCTATGTGTTAATGTAACGGTACAGTTTCCTGGATTAGCATTACGAGCCATTAAAACACTCATTGGGCTACCTACAATATTACTACGACCAACCACCACGCAGTGCATACCAGTAGTGTCAATATCATAAGCCTGCAACATCAACAAAATACCATAAGGCGTAGCTGGAATGTAGCAAGGTAAGTTGCGCATCATTCTACCCAAGTTAATAGGATGGAAGCCATCTACATCTTTTTTAGGGTCAATCGCTTCGGTAACTTTTTCTGGGTCAATATGTTTAGGCAATGGCAACTGGACAATTAAACCGTCAACATCTGCATCAGCATTTATTTCTCTAACCTTTTCCAGCAATTCAGCTTCAGTTACGGTACTATCATAACGGTATAAAGAAGACTTAAAGCCAACCTTTTCACAATTCTTCATTTTGCTAGCTACATAAGTTTCGCTACCACCATCGTTACCCACTAAAATGGCAACCAAATGAGGTTTTCTACCTGTTTCGCTTAAAAATTGAGCTGCTTCTTCCGCTATTTGTACTTTAACTTTTTCTGATACGTATTTTCCGTCTAATAATTGCATTGGTTAGGTATTATAGTATTTAGTAGTTAGTATTTAGATAGGGCGTAGTTGTCTAAATACTAACTACTAATATCTAAATGTCAAGTTAGTCTAATTTTAACACTGCCATGAAAGCACTTTGAGGTATCTCTACGTTACCCACTTGGCGCATACGTTTTTTACCTTTTTTCTGTTTTTCTAATAGCTTACGTTTACGTGAAATATCACCACCATAACATTTTGCGGTAACGTCCTTACGCAAAGCGCTAATGGTCTCGCGAGCAATAACTTTGGCTCCAATAGAAGCCTGTATTTTAATTTCAAATTGCTGACGAGGTAAAAGCTCTTTCAACTTCTCACAAATCTTTTTACCAAAATCATAAGCATTTGAACGGTGAATCAATGATGATAAAGCATCTACTGGTTCTTCATTCAAAAGCATATCCAATCTTACCAAATCAGATTTACGATAACCAATAGGGTGATAGTCAAAAGAAGCATAACCTTTAGAAATGGTTTTCAACTTATCGTAGAAATCAAATACAATTTCTCCCATTGGCATTTCAAAAATCAACTCAACCCTGTCCGAAGTCAAGTAGGATTGGTTAACGATGATACCACGTTTTTGGATACATAAACTTAAAACTGGTCCAACAAACTCGGCTTTGGTAATGATATTTGCTTTAATGAAAGGCTCTTCCACATAATCCAATTTACTTGGGTCAGGTAAATCAGATGGGTTGTTTACCACAAATACATCACCTTTGGTACCATAAGCATTGTAGGATACGTTGGGTACGGTAGTAATTACCGTCATGTCAAATTCACGCTCCAAACGCTCTTGAATAATCTCCATGTGAAGCATTCCCAAGAAACCACAACGGAAACCGAAACCCAAAGCCGCCGAACTTTCTGGCTCAAACACAATAGAAGCATCATTCAACTGCAACTTGTGCATCGCTTCTCTCAATTCCTCATAATCCTCCGTATCTACAGGATAAATACCCGCAAATACCATCGGTTTTACCTCTTCAAAACCTTGGATACCTTCTGTAGAACCATTTTCAACGGTAGTAATGGTATCACCAACCTTTACTTCACGTGCCTCTTTAATTCCAGAAATGATATAACCTACGTCACCAGTTTTTACCGAGTTACGAGGAGCCATATCCAATTTCAAAATACCTACTTCATCAGCAATGTATTGTCTTTCCGTATTGATAAATCTTACTTTATCGCCTTTTTTGATTTCTCCATTTACCACTTTATAGTAGGCAATAATTCCTCTAAAAGAGTTAAAAACGCTATCAAAAATCAAAGCTTGCAATGGTGCAGCAGGGTCACCTACAGGAGCAGGCACACGGTCAACAATTGCTTTTAAAATATCGGGAATACCCATACCTGTTTTACCAGATGCGGGAATAATATCATCTCTATCACAGCCAATCAAGTCAATAATTTGGTCTTTTACCTCCTCAGGCATTGCGCCAGGTAAGTCCATCTTATTCAAGATTGGAATAATTTCCAAATCGTGCTCTAAAGCTAAATAAAGGTTCGAAATGGTTTGTGCTTGAATACCTTGAGAAGCATCTACAATAAGCAATGCGCCCTCACAAGCAGCGATAGAACGCGAAACCTCGTACGAAAAATCTACGTGTCCTGGCGTATCAATCAAGTTGAACACATATTCCTGACCATCAAGTTTATAGTTCATCTGTATCGCGTGGCTTTTAATGGTAATGCCTCGCTCACGCTCCAAATCCATGTTGTCCAACAACTGCGCCTGTGCTTCACGCTGCGAAATCGTGTTGGTATATTCTAATAAACGGTCGGCCAAGGTACTCTTACCGTGGTCAATATGTGCAATTATGCAAAAATTACGTATATGCTTCATCTTTGTGCAAAGATAGCTTTTTTAAGCAAATTTTAATGGGCAATAATTGGGAGAAAAATGAACCTTAGAAAAGGTTATTTCGAGGTTCTTTTGTTCCGAAAGTCCCGCTTTCCGTTGCAATCTTTTTATCACTTCTGTCATCCTGAGCTTGTCGAAGGATTTCTTCGTGGCAAATACGCTTCGGTAACCTGTCCCGATTATTCGGGAAGCTCAGCGTGACATGCTATTGGTGGAAGCAATGATAAAAAGGATTTCCACTTCAATCGGGTTTATTTAATAAGTGAAATGCTAATATTATCCTTGTCTTTCGTTAGTTTGTTCGTCATTGCGAGGCACGAAGCAATCGTATAACTATTTTCTTTGTTCTTTAGGTAAAATATATCTTTGTTATGTACCTACTTCATATCATCTGATGGGCTTCATTTTTATTTTCTTCATTATAGCTATCGTCCGCAAGGCCAATAACATTATCGATAGCAACGAACAAGTCATTGATTCCGCTGCTGCAAGAGAAGATAGATTAACTAATTATTTTCCTATTGTATTCCATGTGGTAATGGCTTTGGTTATTTTGTTGACGCTATTTTCGGTTAAAATACTCACTGAAGAGCGAATAAGCATTTTAGTCGCTGACATTTCCTTTCAATTTTCTGCAACACTATTAATGGTGGTCATTGGTCTTATCAGCCCGTTTACGGCGCTTAGCGATGATGCCCGATTAAAGTTACTGTCGCTCGAGGACAAGGATAATGCCTTCTCTCAATGGTTGGTTAAGGGAAAAAACTTTCAATTGGTCAAAATATTGGTCTGTGTAATTGTAGTGAGCTATTTTATTTTAGCTAAACATTTACAATTTCCATCCTTAGATAGTTCGTTATTATCGAGTGCAACGGTATTTCTGATTTTCTTTTACTTGTTAAATAATTTTATCCGTTTATTTCGGAATCCAAATCAATTTAAAAGGGATAACATGGTAAGGCTATCAATGCTGTTTAGCTCAATTAAAACATCTTTTTTCCTTTTAATTGGCACTGTAGTTTTGGTTTTTATCCCTTCGGCTATAATGGGATTAGATTTTATGGATTATGTTAATCCGTGGGTTATTGGATTATTGAGCTATAACATCATTATGGCCTACAACGAATACAAAGTGTTGAAATTTTTGCATCGTCCAATCAGTGACTAACAGCAGTTATTGGCTTGCCTTCATCCTTGAAAAAGGGTAGCCATTGCAGCCTTTTCTTGGGTTTTTCCTGTCTGCTGCTGCCGTTTGTTCCGCTTCTGCGTCCGTTTTTGCTTTATAAGCGGTAAGGCAAAATCCCCATTTCCATGGTTCCATACCTTCAAAGGTCATGAAATCAATACGGGTGTATTTATTTTCGTCTGCTTTGTGACCGCTACCATTTTTGGCAATTATATACTGCTCGGCCACATTCCATTTAATGATGTGATATTTGATATTTGGATGCTGCACCCACAAAGTATCATTAATCGAATACTTAATGCCATAATCATCAACAAAGGTGCCTTTTACAAAACTAGGCACATTGGTTTGAGCGATGGCGGTAATGCTTAAAAAAACAAAGGAAATTATGGTTACAAAGGTCTTTAGCATTTTTATTTACGGAATTGATTTTGATTAGACCTCGTAGGTTTTCAAAACCTACGAGGTCTTTTTTTTGATATTTTTATATCTGATTTATAAAAAATTAAGTATTTCCTTTAAAACTTTTACTTTATCTGAATCGGTTTGCTCATAACTGAATTCATCAGTATCTTTATCACCCATTTTACCTATGGGATTTTGGAAATTCATTTTGCTGGCAAACTTAGCTTTAGCAGTGGTATGAAAACATTTTGCACCAGTAACTTTTGCAATTTCCAATAGATTATTATTGTTTATCCCAGCGCCAGGCATCATTTCAATTCTGTTGTCTGCTTGCACAACTAACTTAGCGATTTCACTCGCACCAATTTCAGCATTGGCTTTCCCTCCAGAGGTTAAAATCCTTATAAATCCTAACGCAATAATAGTTTCCAAACTTTCTTCCAAGTTTCGGCTCATATCAAAAGCTCTGTGAAAGGCAACAGGCATAGGAGAGGCCCTGGCTATTATTTGGCGACAGCGGATTTCATCTACGTTTCCATTATTATCTAGTATTCCTGTAACTATACCATGACAACCAATTTGCTTGCAGAAAGATATATCCTCTAAAATACATTCGAATTCAGCATCTGTATATAAAAAATCGCCACCTCTAGGACGTATCAATGGCCAAACTTCTAAATCAAGATGCTCAACACACCATTTGATTTGACCATAACTTGGGGTAGTACCGCCTTCACCTAAGTTCGCACATAGTTCAATCCTATCAGCCCCACCTTTTTCTGCTGCAATAGCAGATTCAATAGAGTTGGCACAGATTTCTAAAACCGACCCTAAATCCCCTAAAGGGTACTTTGCTGTTCTCTCGTTTATATTTTGCGTCATGTGATGAGCCCACTTTAGGGGTTAGTAATGACTTTTTCCTTTAATGATTAAATCTTGTTTTTGGCTATCGCATACTGCAAAGGTAAAACCTTGTTGAATAGCGTAGGCACCATATTCACCGTTTTTATTCAATGCTAAAAACCCCACTTGAAGGTCCTTGGTACTTTTTGCCTTCTTTTTGATGATACGCATCACCGCTTCTTTACAAGCATCTTCGGGAGAATAACCTTGGCGCATCAGTTCAACCACTAAAAACGAACCTACATTACGCACCACTTCTTCGCCAACACCAGTAGAAGTTGCACCGCCCACTTCATTGTCAATGTACAAACCTGCACCAATGATAGGACTATCGCCCACACGACCATGTAGTTTATAAGCCATTCCACTGGTGGTACAAGCACCTGCTAAATTACCTTCTGCATCGAGCGCTAACATCCCGATGGTATCGTGGTTGAATTGATTTCCAGGTAATCTCTCAGGTGCGGCTTTATCATAAAGTTTATTTTCGATATTACTTACAGGATTGTATTTAGCGGTTTTAAGCCACTCTAACCAATCTTTCTTGCTTTTTTCTGTAAGTAGGTTCTCTTTTTTAAAACCCTGTTCTAAAGCAAATTGTAGGGCGCCATCTCCAGCAAGCATTACATGGGGTGTTTTTTCCATCACTAAACGAGCTACAGAAATAGGGTGCTTAATTTGCTCTAAGGCAAGCACCGCACCGCAATTGCCTAAATGGTCCATAATACTAGCATCTAGTGTGACAATACCATCTCTATCTGGCAAGCCGCCATAACCTACCGATTGGTTTTTCACATCGGCTTCTGCTACTTTAACACCGCTTTCGACAGCATCAAGCGCTTTACCTTTGTTACTTAATGTTTTCCAAGCTTCGGCATTTGCCGCCACCCCAAAATCCCAAGTAGAAATAACTATAGGTTTGTTTGTATTGCTACTTTTAGAAATGCAAGCTTTGCTCAATGTCACAACAGCCGCAGAAAGTGCAGTGGTCTGAATAAATTTCCTCCGATTATACATAAATAAGTTAGTTAATCTGAAATTCGTCAGAATCTTTCAAAAAAGGAAATTGTCTTCTAATTTTTTCTAATTCGGTATAATTAATACTGAAAGTATAAAGGTCCTCGTCTTCTGGTTTATAGTAAACAGTATTGCCCAAAGGGTCAATGCACATAGAATGGCCACTGTGGTAAATTTGGTTACCATCATGTCCAACGCGATTTACGCCAATGACGTAGCTTTGGTTTTCAATGGCTCTGGCATGGATTAAGGTTCTCCAATGCGATGAACGTTTATCTGGCCAGCTAGCCACTAATAACAAAATATCGTAGGCAGCATTTTTATTTCTTAACCAAACGGGAAAACGTAGGTCGTAGCAAATGGCCAAACGTATTTTCCATCCTTTTAGCTCTACAATTACCTGTTCGTTACCTGCCGAGAAATGTTTGTCTTCCTCGCCCAAGCCGAAAAGATGGTGTTTATCGTAGTATTGATATTCGCCGTCGGGTTTTACCCAAACCATACGGTTATAATAATTGCCGTTTTCCTTAATAATTAAGCTCCCAGTGACTACACAATCATAACTTGCAGCGGTTTTCTTTATCCATTGCATGGTCTGGCCATCCATCTCTTCGGCTAATTCTTCAGCTTTCATGGTAAAACCAGTGTTAAACATCTCAGGAAGAACGATTAAATCAGTTTTCTCACGTACGCCACCCGACAATCGCAAACCTATATTCTGCAAGTTTTTTTCTATGTTTTCCCAGAACAGGTAGGCCTGAAAAATGGTAATTTTTAAGTTTTGAATGTTGAGGTAATGTGGTTCCATGAGCGGTTAATATTTATAATTTAGTTAGTTTTTCTACTGCTTTTTCGAGCGTGCTATCTTCTTTGGCAAAACAAAAACGGATAACCTTGTTGTCAATTTTTTGGGTGTAAAATGCCGAAACTGGAATGGTGGCTACACCTACTGTGCTTACCAATCGTTTAGCAAAATCAGTATCTTTTTCCTCACTGATATTTGCGAAGCTTACGCACTGGAAGTATGAGCCCTTACAAGGCAAAAGTTCAAATTTTGTTTGCTTAAGAAGCTCTTGGAAATAGTCCCTCTTCTTCTGAAAAAAGACGGGGATTTCCTGATAGACATTTGATGTTTTTAAATAATTAGCGATACCTGCTTGCATAGGTGTATTAACGCTAAAAACATTGAATTGGTGTATTTTCCTAAATTCCGACATCAGTTTTTCTGGTGCCAAACAATAGCCAACCTTCCATCCAGTGGCATGTAAAAGCTTGCCAAAAGAGGCCACAATCAGGCTTCGTTCTGCTAATTCGGGATATAAAGCGACACTTTGATGTTGTTCACCATCAAAAATGATATGCTCGTAAACTTCATCACTTAAAATAAGAATATCCGTGTCTTTAGTTAGTTTAATCAACGCCTCTATATCCTGCTTACGCAAAATACTTCCCGTAGGATTATGAGGCGTATTGATGATAATCATTTTGGTATTTGCCGAGAACAGTTTTTTCACCATCTCCCAATCAATTTTATAATCGGGAGCCTGTAGCTCGAAAGGTTTTACTAATCCGCCTAATAATTTGATAGTAGGAGCATAGCAGTCGTATGCTGGCTCGAAAATAATCACTTCGTCACCTGCGGTAATGAAGGTGTTAATCGCCGTAAATATGGCTTGTGTGCCACCAGCGGTAATGGTGACCTCGGTTTCTGGATGATACTTTGTACCGTAAAGATTCTCGATTTTTTCCGAAATCAGTTCTCTTAACGAAAGCAAACCTGCCATAGGTGCATACTGGTTAAAGCCGCCTTTCATGGCTTGGCTAATTTCAGCTATAAGTTGTTTATCGGTTTCATAATCAGGGAAACCTTGCGATAGGTTAATGGCTTGATGGTCTGCGGCAAGTTTAGACATTACTGTAAAAATAGTAGTGCCTACGGTAGGTAATTTCGAGTTTATATTCATCATCTGCTACGAAAATAATTAAAAATTGCAGAATTGTTAACTTGTTTAATTGTTGCTATACCAATTGATTAGTTATTGAAAAAACAATATGAGTAATTAGCAGTTCAACAACTAATCGTTAAAATTCGTACTTTAGTTGCTATGACTTTTAAAACCAAAGAAAGCAGATTATTGCTCGTTCTCGGGGCATTTTTTGTAGCAAATACCCTGATGTCTGAATTTATTGGCGTAAAAATATTCTCCGTAGAAGGAGTATTGGGAATTAAGAAATTTGACATCAACATGTTTGGTGTTCCAAATTTGTCTTACAATATGTCGGCGGGCGTGCTCACTTGGCCCATTGTTTTTATCATGACGGATATCATTAATGAGTATTTTGGCGTAAAACAAGTTCGCTTTCTTTCCATATTAACGGCCATTTTAATTGGCTTCTCATTTTTCGTGGTATGGATGGCGATTAAATTGGAACCTGCTGATTTTTGGTTAACCCAGCAAGTAAATGGACAACCTTTAAACATGCCAAATGCCTTTGATGCCATTTTTGGACAGGGGATGTGGATTATAGTAGGTTCTATTACGGCATTTTTAATAGGTCAAATGGTAGATGTACTGATTTTTCATAAGATAAAGAAGGTTACGGGTGAAAGAGCCTTATGGTTAAGAGCTACAGGCTCTACCTTAGTTTCTCAACTGATTGATAGCTTTGTCGTAATTTTTATCGCATTTTATCTTAATCCAGCTTATCACTGGAGCTGGCAAATGGTGGCGGCTATTGGTTTGGTAGGCTATACTTATAAATTTGTGGTTGCCTTATTGGTAACACCTATTTTATATGTTGTACATGCTATTATTGATAAATACTTAGGGAAAGATTTAGCTCACCGAATGATAAAAATGGCTGCTAGAGGTTAGTGACCATGAAACAGAAAACCATATTAGCGCTTACTTTTATTAGAAGTGTAGTTGCGGCACTCCCAGCAACTTCCGAGAAATTGTGTTTCGATACACCAGCTTTTTACGTTAACAAATGTTTGTTTTCTCGGTTAAAGGAGGATGAAGAGCATTTGGTGATTTATACGGAAGAGCGGGAGCAATGGATGCAAAAAGACCCTCAAACATTTATAGTTACCCCACATTATATCAACTATAAATACATGTTGGTGAACTTAGATAGGGTAGCTCCTGAAATATTAAAAGAGCTCCTTATTACTGCTTGGAAGCAAAGAGCCAATAAAACATTGCTTAAACAATATTTAGCAAATCTATAAGCTAAACAAATTTCATGTGGTTGCGTTGTATAGCATAAAGCTATCGTATGGCAACACAGGCAGACAATTTAGAGAAAATACTTTTTGGAAATGAAGATTGGTTATTCATTCCAGAAATCATGCTCCGCACCCTTATTATGTACTTGGTGGTACTGGTTAGTTTAAGGATTTTAGGCAAACGAGGGGTTAAGCAACTTTCCATTTTCGAGCTAGTGGTCATTGTTGGTCTTGGCTCTGCCGCTGGCGACCCGATGTTTTATAGAGAAGTAGGAATTTTGTCGGCAGTGGCGGTTTTCTTAGTCGTGGTGATTGCCTATAAAATCACGTCATATTTCGTTAACAAAAGCAAGAAAATAGAAGTTCTTTTAGAAGGAAGCTGTACTTGCGTGATAGAACATGGTAGGTTTGCCATTGATAATTTCAAAAAGGAAAGTCTTGCGCAGGATGAATTCTTTGCCGAGTTGCGTCAGCAAAGTGTGTCGCACTTAGGTCAAGTACATTTAGCCATTTTAGAAACTTCTGGGAGCATCAGTATATTCTATTATAAAGATGAAGACGTAAAATATGGCCTTCCTATATTGCCTGCATTATTTTGCCAGAAAGCCGTAGAAATTAAGCATAAGGATTACTATTCATGTAGTTTTTGTGGTTATACGCATTTAATAGCTCCCGCGAAGCAAGTCACTTGTAAATGTTGCAGCAGGGATAAATGGGTAAAGTCGATTAATATTTTGAGGATTACTTAAGGTTAGGTATTCTGCCACTTCCTACAAGCGAAGTTAAATCTAGCATTACGCTATATCTAACTCGAACCTAACTATCTATGATTTGCAAAGTCGCTAGATTTCTCTCTGCGTTCGAAATGACGAGATACGTAGAGACATTGCCAAAAGCGTCATTTCAATGAAGAGATACGACGAAGAGAATTGAAAATCAACGAAGTTAAATCTAACATTATGCTACCAGTAAGTTAAACCCAGTTAATATTATTTGTAAAGTCGATGGATTTCTCCTTTCGTCGAAATGACGTGAGCATATCACATAATTCAGATAAATCATTAAATTAGATTAACGAACCACTACCGTTCGATTGATGATAAATGCCAAATAAAGCCAGATGAAAACTAATTACATAGCCCTATCGGTGCCTATTTTCTTTATCCTTATAGGGATTGAATTAGCCTACACTTTTTACAAAAAGCTAAAATACTACCGATTGAATGACTCCATTGCTAATCTTAGTCAGGGGATAGGCTCTCAGCTGGTAGGGCTTTTCATGAAATCAGTGCTGTTTGTAGGTTACATGTACATTTTCGAGCACTGGCGTTTATTTGAAATTCCCAATACTATTTGGACTTGGATTATCCTTTTTATCGGGGTTGATTTCTTTTATTATTGGTTTCATCGGATGAGCCATCAAATTAATGCACTATGGGCAGCGCATATTGTTCATCATCAATCAGAAGAATATAATTTAACTGTAGCACTAAGGCAATCGTGGTTTCAGGGATGGTTCTCATGGGTATTTTATCTGCCTTTGGCATTAATAGGCTTTGACCCAATTATGTTTTTAACCTTAAGCTCTTTTAATACCCTCTATCAATTTTGGATTCACACCCGTACCATTAAAAGCATGGGTTTTTTAGAATACATCCTCAATACACCATCTCATCACCGTGTGCACCACGGCTCTAATCCTAAATATATTGACAAGAACCATGCAGGTACGCTGATTATTTGGGATATGATGTTTGGTACTTTTCAAAAAGAGGAAGAAGAGGTTTATTACGGTATTACTAAGCCTTTGGCCAGTTGGAATCCAGTTTGGGCGAATGTGCACTATTGGAAAGACCTCATAGAAACCGCTAAGAAATCTGATAGGATTTCAGATAAAATCAGGGTATTTGTAAAACCTCCAGGCTGGTTTCCCGAAAAAATGGGAGGGTTTCAGTTTGCTCCAGAAATAGATGTCATCAATTATAGAAAGTTTGATACACAAGCTTCTATGGCAACAATGATGTATGCCGTTTTGCTTTTTCTTTTGGCATTAGCCCTAGGCTCTTATCAACTATTTTATTTTGATAAACTAAACTTAACCGTTAATATGTTATTGGCTACTTTTACCATCATTAGTATGCTTACTTGTGGAGCTTTATTGGAAAAGAAACGCTGGTTTATCCCCATTGAAAGCATCAGGTACTTATTAGGCTTTTTCATGCTTTACTTCTTTTACAACATTGGCTTCGATGCTACTTGGATAGGAGGTTTAACACTGTTACATTTATTGATGGTTGTTTACTTTTTCTTTATTAAACCCAAATACCGAAATGCTTAATAAATATCCTCAATTTAGTTTTGCATTTGCCATCATCTTTTTTGCAGAACTATTAGCCGTTACCAATAACTTAAGTGAATTAAGGTTTGTTACCAAGCCTTTAATTACGATTTCGCTAATGCTATTTATTTACTTGACCATCAAGAAAAAAAGTCGTTTTACTAGCAAAGTAAAAATAGGTCTGTTTTTTTCATTATTGGGCGATGTGTTGTTGATGTTCTCTGGTCATCATCAACTTTATTTTATTCTTGGATTAAGTGCTTTTTTAATTGCACACTTGTTTTACATCGCTGCATTTTATGTTGACTTAAGAAGCAAAGTTGAGAACGAAAAACGCTATGTGCTACCCATTTTTATTGTGTTTGGTTTCTTCTGCATCTCTTATTATTACTTTTTAAGACCCTATTTGGGAAGTATGAACATTCCAGTATTAGCTTATTGTTTTGTGATTACGCTGATGGGAATTACAGCAGCCCTGAGGTACGGAAAAACTAATTACAAAAGCTTCCTTTGGATTTTACTAGGTGCAATTTTGTTTATCATTTCAGATGCTACTTTGGCCTACAATAAGTTTGTGGAACGAATGGATATGGGCGATTTTTGGGTGATGACGACTTATATGTTGGCCCAATTTCTCATTTGCATGGGAACCATTGAGCGCAAATATATTAAGCCTAACTAATTTCAGTTAGGTAAATTAAGGGTTCCTGTAGATGATAAATTACTATGTGCCTATGTGGTTCGTTTAGGAAGCTTTTGCGTTTTTGATAAAGATAAAATACAACCACATAGACACATAAGAGTGCATGCTAAACAGGTTCCGATTTTGGTAGAACGAAAAGGCTTTGCTCGGGCTGGAGATAATGTGAAATTACCAAAATGCTTATCCGCAACTTACACTAACTAATTTTCCTTATCCTTATCCAATACAGTAAACACTTGCACTAACCTTTCTCCATTGTCATCGGTTAAGGTCAGTACGTGTTTTCCAGGTTCAGGACTAACGGCCATTTGGTGGTAGTTTTTAGTAGTACCAATATACTGCTCGTCAATATGCCAATGAATGGTAGCATTAGGATTTCGATGTGCGGCATTAAAAATAGCTTTTCCTCTATTACCATCTATTTCCAAAGGAATGTACACCATGGCATTAGGTTTAGGATAAATCATCTCCATGGTAGACATATTTTCATTTTGACACCCTTCCATAAATGGAGGCAATGTTCTGTAATCGGCATTTTTAGCTTTGTAATAGTATTCCATGGTAGGAGGTAACACAAACCAGCCTTTGTGCTTCATTTGGCTAATGCTATAACATTGATTGTTTACCTGATAGCTTTCTGTAGCATCTAAATGCACCAGTTTATGATATGGACATAAGGTTGTTTTTTCCCCAACAGGCGGAACCCATTGCACTACTTTTGTTTCACAAGTTTTAGATGCCTTGTAGCCGCTTTGCTTACACACCACTATTTTTTTGAGTTTGGTTTTTGGCATTTCGAACCATTTTGAAGAAGGGAGCAACCTAAAGATATCAAACATTAGTGGCGCAGCTGCCTCAATTCCCGTAAGCCCTGGTCTACCTTCTCCATCGGCATTACCTACCCAAACGCAAACTACGTATTTCGGGGTAAGCCCAACCGACCAAGCATCTCTAAACCCAAAACTAGTTCCCGTTTTCCATGCTACGCGTTGCGATGAACTGAATTGTTGCCATAAGCCTTCGTCACCTGGCCTCATTACCTCTTCCATAGCATTAAAGGTTGCCCAAATGCTTCCATGGTCTAGCTGTGAAGTTTGTTCTATATTTTCTTCTGTAGATTTACCATTAATGGCATAGTACGGAGAAGCATAGTCGGCGCTATTGTACT
>Ga0206117_100440_pt1 | contig 44197 bp, 40 predicted proteins | sample 3A5Ametagenome_FD_177997 | JGI IMG/M metagenome (GOLD analysis project Ga0206117, IMG submission 177997) | Enriched microbial communities from leaf-cutter ant dump, University of Wisconsin, Madison, United States - 3A5A | ecosystem: Environmental > Terrestrial > Nest > Insects nest > Nest dump... | reverse complement strand
GGGCATCGGTTCTCACCGGATTGGGACGGCGGTCACCCTTTCAGGAGACCGGCGAGGGCTTCGAGCGCGAGCGTGTAGCCGAGGGGGCCGAGGCCGACGATCACTCCGGCCGCCACGGGCGACACGAAGGACCGATGCCGGAAACTCTCGCGGGCATGGACGTTGGAAATGTGAACTTCGATCAGGGGAACACTGGCTCCCTTGATCGCGTCGTGGAGGGCGATCGACGTGTGTGTGTAGGCGCCGGGGTTCATCACCACGCCGGCACCGCGCCGTCCAGCCTCCTGGATCCAGTCGACGAGTACGCCCTCATGGTTGGACTGACGAAACTCGACGGCCGAAAATCCCAGCGCGGCAGCCTTCTCGCGGCAGTTCGCCTCGATGTCGGCAAGGGTCAGCGATCCGTAGATGCCCGGTTCCCGAGTTCCGAGAAGATTGAGGTTCGGTCCGTTGAGGATGAACGCTTCAATGGGCAATCGGTCGGTTCCCTTTCAGGCCGGAGCGGGGATGGCCGCAACCCAAGGGCTGTGGCCGGCTTCCTTATAGGCATATGCCGCGCCGAAAAAAAGAGGCCGCGCCGATTCATCCCCGTCTGCCGGCTGGCTCCGGTATCGGCGCTGGGCCAAAGATCAGCAGGCCGTCTTGCCGCAGGCGCGCATGGCCTCGATCCTGCGGTTCAGATCGGCGAAGCCGACGGCGCCATAGACCATCTCGTCGCCGATGATGTAGGCGGGGGTGCCGTTGATGTTGAGCTTGCGGGCGAGATCGTAGGAGTGATTGATCGCCTCGGCCACCGCCTGGGTGCCGGCCGTCTCTTTCACCTTCGCCTCGTCGAGGCCCGCTTTGACCGCCGCCGCCACCGCACGGTCGCCGTCGGCCTGTCCCCGGATGCCCATCAGCTCGAAATGGAAGGCCTCGTAGGCCTTGGGATCGAGGATGTTGACGGCCGCCGCGACCTTGGCCGCCTCGACCGATCCCTCGCTCAGGATGGGAAACTCCTTGAGGATGATCTTGACGTCCTTCTCCTTGTCGAGAATGGCGCGCGTGTCGGCGAGGGCTTTCTTGCAGTAGCCGCAGTTGTAGTCGAAGAACTCGACGAGGGCGATCTTGGCATTGGGATCGCCAAGGGTCGCCTGGTATGGCGAAGTGAAGATGGCCTCCTTGTTCGCCTGGATGGCGTCGACGCGTCCCTGCTCCTCGGCCGCCTTGTTGCGCGCGTCGAGGGCCTGCAGGGCCTCGGTGATCACTTCGGGATGCTCGAGAAGATACGATTTCACGACGTCGCCGATCGCCGCCTTCTGGCCGTCGGTGAACTCTTCCGCAATGGCGGCGCAGGGGAGGAGAGCCGCGGCGACCAGCGTGGCCGACAGTACTTTTCGAAAATGGGCAAACATGCGACTGCTCCTCGTTCCAGGCGGAAAACGCCCGGTTATCTAGGTATCTTGTAGGTGATGATGTCGTCGGCGCGCAGCCAGGCCGGCGAGCCGGTCTTCAGCTTCTCCTGGGCGCGCATGGCGTATTTCTTGGCCGTTTCGATGTCGCCCGCGGCAAAACTGCCTTGCGCCGACGCGAGATCGGCCAGGGCGATGTTGTCCTTGCGCGCATAGGCGATTGCCAGTTGCCGATAGCCGACCGGCTGGTCGGGATCGTCGCCGATGCCCTTGGTGAGCGCCGCGATCGCCTCGTCGGTCAGCTTGCCGTCGCCGGTACCCACCAGCGCTTGCCCCAGCAGGACGCGGATCTGCCCGGCGTTCGGCGCCAGCGACACGGCCTTGCGCAAGGGCGCCACGGCATCCCTCGGCTTGCCGGTCTCCAGCAGAATCTGCCCCTTCAACTCCCAGAAATAAGGGTTGTTGGGCGAGCGCTTGATCAGGTCGTCCATGCGGGCGACAGCCGACTTGGGGTCGGCGAACCGGTAGGCGACGATGGCCCGGGCATAGTCAGCGGCGAGGCTGGTGTCGGACGGCGGATAAAGCCGCATCACGCTTTGGGCGTTGCGGGTGAAGGCGGCGAACTTGGCCCGCACGAGGTCATGACGCGCCTGGAGGGCCGGACTGTCGGATTTGTCGAAGAACTTCGACTTGTGGGCCAACTCGTCGATCATGGCGATGCGGTCGGCGGCAAGGGGATGGCTCTGGATATAGGGGTCGATATGCGCCGACATGAACATCTGCTGGTCGGCGAAGCGCTGGAAGGTCTCCAGCATGCCTTTTGCCGATTGTCCCGTCTGGGCAAGATACTTCAGCGCCAGCTGGTCGGCCGCGGTCTCGTTCTCGCGCGCATACATCAGCAGGCCGCGCTGGCCGAACTGCATCCCGCCGGTCGCGAGGGCGCTTGCCGCCGCTCCGCCACCACCAGCGGCGCCTGCGGCGACGCCGCCGATGACGGCGAGCGCCGACAGAATCTGCATCCGACGGATTTCGGATCTCAACTGGGACAGGTGATTGGCGGCAAGGTGGCCGATTTCGTGGGCCAACACGCCGATCAGCTGGTTGGGCGTCGTCGAGTCGATGATCGCGCCGGCGTTGACAAAAATATGCCGGCTGTCGGCGACGAAAGCGTTGAAGGTATCATCGTTGACCAGCTTGACCTGAACGTCTGCCGCCCCGAGCCCGGCTGCCTTCAGCAAGGGGCGCGTGTAGTCGGTGATCAGGGCTTCCGCTTCGGCATCGCGCAACAGCGATATGCTGCGGCCCCGCTCGGCGGAGAGCGCCGGCAGGGTGGACGAGACGGCAACCGCCGCTGCCGTGAGGATGGCGACGGAGGTACGACGGAAGCTGATTATCATCGCGCGATTCATTGTCGGAAGTCTCGTCAGGGTGTCCGTAGCCTGATAAAGGGCAGAACGCATGCCGGGCGCAATGGAAAAATCAGATGCGTCCGGCTGGTGGCACACTGCGGTCCATCTCTGGCAAAATCTTGGAGGCGAGGGAAGAATGCGGGTTTCGCAACGGAGTGATGTGGCTCCATTCCTCGCCATGGATGTGCTGTCCGATGCCAATCGGCTTGCCCGCGAAGGACGAAGCATCGTCCATATGGAACTCGGCGAGCCCGGTGCGCCGGTGCCGGCCGCCGTACGTGCGGCTGCCGAGGCGGCCTTGGCGCGCGGTCGCGTCGGCTATACCGAAGCGCTCGGCATTCCCGAACTGCGCGCCCGCATCGCCCGTCTTTATGCCGACCGCTATCGCGTGGATGTACCGGCCGGACGGGTTGCCGTCACTGGAGGATCGTCAGGCGCGTTCAATCTCGCCTTCCTGGCCATGTTCGACGTCGGGGACCGGGTGGGCCTGCCGACGCCGGGCTATCCGGCCTATCGCAACATCCTGACGGCCCTTGGCCTCGAAGTGGTCGAAATCCCGACGACCGCCGAAGCGCGCTGGCAGGCGAGCGCCGCCGCCATCGAGAAGGTGCATGCCGAACGGCCGCTGGCCGGCATCGTGGTGGCAAGCCCCAACAATCCCTCGGGCACCATGATGACGCGCGACGGCCTCAAGTCGCTGGTCGCCGCATGCCGCGACATGAACATCGCTCTCGTGATGGATGAGATCTATCACGGCCTCGTTTATGCCGGCGACGAAGTCACGGCCCTGGAGTTCTCGGACGACGTCGTGGTCGTCAACTCCTTCTCCAAGTACTTCTGCATGACCGGTTGGCGCATTGGCTGGACGGTGCTGCCGGAGCGGCTGGTGCGGCCGGTCGAACGCATCGCCCAGAACCTCTTCATCTCGCCGTCGGAGCTGTCGCAACGCGCTGCCCTCGGTGCCTTCGAGGCAACGGAGGAACTGGAGGCGGTCAAGGCGGGCTACGAGGCGAGCCGCCGGCTGCTTCTGGAGCGAATGCCGGAGATCGGGCTCGACCGATTTCTGCCGGTCGACGGCGCCTTCTATTTCTATGCCGACGTCAGCCGCTACACCAACGACAGTCTCGATTTCTGTCGTCGCATGCTGAACGAGGCGGGCGTCGCGGCAACGCCGGGTCTCGATTTCGACACCGGGCGCGGTTCGTCCTACGTGCGCTTTTCCTTCGCTGGGCGGACCGATGAGATCGCGGACGCCTGCGGTCGGCTCGGCTCCTGGCTGAGATAGCCGTTCGCCCCCAAAAGGTCTCCCGGGCTCGAAGCCGATTTCCAACGCCGGCCTCGGTCGCCTCACGGCGGTCGTCGGCGTGTAAGTTGCCCGCCCAGAACAACAAGGCCGCCCCAGGTGTACCGGGACGGCCTTGATCCAACTTGCTTAGCGGTGTTCCTCAGAAGAACGAGCGGCGCTGCCACCAGCCAGTCTTCTTCGGGTGATTGGGGTCGGGTTCCGGCTCCGGCTCGGCTTCCGGTTCGGGCTGCTGCACCGGCTCGTTGGCCTCGACCGACTTCTCGACCAGTTCCGCGACGCTTTCGACCGGAGCATGGATGGGCGCAGCGGTCTCCGCCGTCTCTTCCGGTGCCTCTTCGGTCTCGCTTGCCAGCGTCTCGACCGGCTCGTCGTTCACTACGCTCGGGGCAGCTGCCACCTCGACATCGCCGGCATCGGCAACAGGTTCGGCTTCGACGCCGTTGATCGCCACCTCGGCGGGAACCGGCTCGCCGTCCTGGGCGGCGGCGGTTGCCTCCGCTCCAGCATCTTCCTCGAGCTGATGCCGCCGACGACCACCGCGACGACCGCGACGACGCGATCTGCGGCGCTGTTCGCCCTCGCTCTCGCCCTCGGCGCGGGCCTCGCCCTCGTCTTCCTCGGAGCTGTCGTCGTCGCCTTCGGCCGACGGCTGCTCGGCGCTCTCGCCGGCGGCGTCCAGGCCCTCGCCGTTGGCGCCATCACCGCCTTCGGTCCGCCGACGCCGGCGCCGACGCCGCTTGCGGCGGGCATCTCCGTCGCCACGCTCTCCGCGCGACGATTGGGCCTTCTCGGCCTCCGCCTCTTCGTCGTCCTCTTCCTCGATCTCCTCGTCGATGTCCTCGTCGTAGGGCTGGACGCTTTCCGGCGTCAGCGTCGGCGCGGGCGGCGGCGGGGCAGGGTTGAGGATGATCTCGCCGCGCTCGACGGCGAAATGCTGCGATCCGAGGTGTTCGTCGGCAGAGATGGTGATCGTCAGGCCGAAGCGAGCTTCAAGGTCGGACAGATGCTTGCGCTTCTGATTGAGGATGTAGAGCGCAACCGACGACCGGGTACGGACGGTCAGGTGATGCGTTACGCCCTTGATCAGCAGGTCTTCCAGCGCACGCAGCACATGCAACGCCACACTCTCGGTGGAGCGGACGATGCCGGCGCCGAGGCAGTGCGGGCAGAGCTCGGTGGAGCCTTCCAGCACGCCGGTGCGGATGCGCTGGCGGCTCATTTCCATCAGGCCGAAGTGCGAAATGCGGCCCACCTGGATGCGGGCGCGATCGTTCTTCAGGCAATCCTTGAGCTTGCGCTCCACCGCCTTGTTGTTCTTGGCCTCTTCCATGTCGATGAAGTCGATCACGATGAGGCCGGCAAGGTCGCGCAGACGGAGCTGGCGAGCCACTTCCTCGGCGGCTTCGAGGTTGGTGGCGAGCGCCGTATCCTCGATATTGTGCTCGCGCGTCGACCGGCCGGAGTTGACGTCGATGGCGACGAGCGCTTCCGTCTGGTTGATGACGAGATAGCCGCCCGACTTCAGCGTCACCTGCGGCGAGAACATCGCATCGAGCTGCGGCTCGACACCGAAGCGGCCGAACACCGGGATCGGGTCGCGGTAGGGCTGGACGTTCTTGGCATGGCTCGGCATGAGCATGCGCATGAAATCCTTGGCCTCGCGATAGGAGTCTTCGCCGGCAACAAGGACTTCATCGATGTCTTTGTTGTAAAGGTCGCGGATCGAGCGCTTGACCAGCGAGCCCTCCTCGTAAACGAGGCTGGGCGCGGTCGAGCGAAGCGTCAGCTCACGGACGTTCTCCCACAGGCGCAGGAGATACTCGAAGTCGCGCTTGATTTCGGTCTTGGTGCGGGCGGCGCCGGCCGTGCGCAGAATGACGCCCATGCCTTCCGGCACGTCCAGCTCGTGGGCGATTTCCTTGAGGCGCTTGCGGTCCTGCACGTTGGTGATCTTGCGCGAGATGCCGCCGCCACGTCCCGAGTTGGGCATCAGCACCGAATAGCGGCCGGCCAGTGACAGATAGGTGGTCAGCGCCGCGCCCTTGGTGCCACGCTCTTCCTTGACGACCTGAACCAGCAGCACCTGCCGGCGCTTGATCACTTCCTGAATGCGGTACTGGCGAGCGCGGCGGGTGCGACGCTCGGGCACCTCTTCCAACGCATCTTCGGCGCCGACGCTCTCGACGTGCTCTTCCTCGTCGTCGCTGCCGCCATGGTCCTCGCCATCGTCATTGATGGTCTCGACCGACTGGTCGTCGTGAATGTCGATGATGCCGCCGGTGTCGGGCGTCGGCACTTCGTCGTCGGCCACTTCGATGACGGGCGTCGCCTCGTGGGCGCTCATGTCGTCGGCCGGCTGCGGCTCGCCATCCTCGGCGGGCGCTTCGCTGATCGTCTCGGCGGGGCGCGCGGCGGCTTTCGCAGCCTGTGCGCGAGCCTGCCGGTCGCGGTGCATCTTGGCGCGCCGCTCGGCTTCCTCGCGCTCCTCAGCCTCTTCCGCCTCGATCAGAGCCTGACGGTCAGCTTGCGGGATCTGGTAGTAGTCGGGGTGGATTTCGGAGAAGGCCAGAAAGCCGTGGCGATTGCCGCCGTACTCGACGAAGGCCGCCTGCAAAGACGGTTCAACGCGCGTCACCTTGGCAAGATAGATATTGCCTCTCAGCTGCTTTCTAGTCGCCGACTCGAAATCGAATTCCTCAACGCGGTGTCCACGCACCACAACCACCCGGGTCTCCTCCGGGTGGGTGGCATCGATCAGCATCTTGTTGGCCATAAAGACTGACTCCCGGCCGTGTGCGCCCTCTGCACCGCCGCGACACCGCTGGGAGGTTCCGAGGAACCCTCCCTGGAATTGTCGCGCGCTGGAAGGGGCCGCACCGGCCGTCGATAAGGGGGATGGGAATGGGAAGGGGCGCCGGACCGACCGAGACCGCAAATCGAGAAGAGGCCGAGGCTTTGCGCCATCCTGCCTTTTCGACGATCTGCTTTGGCCTCACGACTTTCACGTCCGGCACGTTCTTTCTTTTCAACACCGTCGTTCCTGAAAAGCCCGCTCGGCGAAAGCCAATACGGGGGAACGGCGACGAATGCCTTGTTGGGCGGCCTCAATGGCCGCGCACCGAAGCGCCGATCTTTCCGGTGGATCTACGGGCGTCCTCATATGCTTCCCGCTGCACGGCACGTGGCCGGACGAGAGACAACAAGCGAAGGTCCGGGTTCCGCGCATCGGCCGGAAAACCACACCGGCGGCTGCACTGACCTCTCGGTCCTCCGACTGCCGGTCATAATCCTCCCGCTTTTCAAGCAGGAGGCGAACCGGCTGGACGCTCTCAAGTACCGAGAGCAAGGATTCGGGCTCCGATCTCTTATTACTTGCGTGAAGTCCCATATGCAAGGCGATCAAATAGGCCGCCAATCAATTCCTCGCAATGTGAAGTGTTTGCCGGTCCGCGCGCCCGGACTTACAAAATGGTTAACCAAATTGGCCTAGGTACTGAAGGATCACTGCCGCCGATCCACGGAAGAAGCGTCCGTGCGGAGAGGGGAGTTGCCATCTCGTCCGTCTGTGGCAGTTTGGGCCGCCCATGGGATCGTGGGAGCGATCATTTGACGACCGTTGCAAACCGCTTCGCTGTCTTTCTCCGCGCCGTCATGCTGGCGGCGATGGCGCTTGCCTGTCTGACGGCAGGCGCGTTTGCCGCCGATCCGCCGGTGGCGACGGACGGACGCGTCGTCGGCGACGAGAGTCGCACCCGCTTCGTGCTCGATCTTTCGGGGGAGGTCGATCTCAGCGCCTTCACCCTCGACGAACCCTATCGTGTCGTCATCGACCTGCCCGAGATCGACTTCCGCCTGCCGTCCGGCACCGGCAGTAGCGGCCGCGGGCTCGTCAGCGACTGGCGCTACGGACAGTTCGCGGCCGGTCGGTCGCGCATCGTGCTGGATGTCACCGGCCCGGTGAAGATCGACAAGGCCTTCGTGCTTCCGGCCGTCGAGAACCAGCCGGCCCGCATGGTTCTCGACCTGCTCAAGACGACCTCCGCCGCCTTCGAGGAGGAGCAGAGAAAGAGCCAGCTTGCGCGCGACGAGGCCAACCAGCCGGTGCAAAAGGCCGATCAGTTGCCGCCGCCCGATCGCAGCAAGCGCGAGAAGCCGCTGATCGTCATCGATGCGGGCCACGGCGGTGTCGATGCCGGCACCGTCTCCGCCTCTGGCGTGCTTGAGAAGGACATTGTCCTGGCCTTCGCCAAGAAGCTGCAGGAGCGCCTTGAGCAGACCGGCAAGGTCGCGGTTCTTCTGAGCCGCACCGATGACACATTCCTGCCGCTCGGCTCCCGCGTCCAATTCGCTCGCGATCACGCCGCTGATCTCTTTCTGTCCATCCATGCCGATTCCGAGCACGAGGGGTCGGTGCGCGGCGCCACAGTCTATACGCTGTCCGACAGAGCCTCGGACCGCGAGGCCGCCGCGCTTGCCGCCAAGGAAAACGCGTCAGACCTGATTGCCGGTCTCGACCTTCAGCAGGAGGCTGACGACGTGACCGACATTCTGGTTGACCTCACCCGGCGGGAAACCAGAAACTTCTCGGCCGCCTTCGCCAACGGACTTGTCGGAGATCTCGCCTCAGCGACCCGCATGATCAAGAATCCGCGCCGCTCCGCGGGATTCCAGGTGCTGAAGGCCCATGACGTTCCCTCGGTCCTGGTGGAAATCGGCTATCTCTCCAACGATCAGGACGAGAAGCTGCTGACCTCAGACGAGTGGCGGTCCCGCGTTGCCGACGCCGTCACGCAGGCGGTGTTGCGCTTCTTCGGCCAGAAGTACGCCTACATCGGCAAATAGCCGAAGCTGACGGACTGTTGCCTGAGGGCAACGCCACGGCCCCGCCTTCGCCACAAAGAACGGCGAACGTCCGCACTCACGGAAACATTCGCATTTTGCGGCGTTTTGAGGTATCGGCTGGCCCAAAAGCCGACGCATGAGCATCCGGGCGAACCGGACTTCGCCACGCTGCCGCGACGGACACATACGCCGGCGCGGCCGGTGTCGACGGGATTGATGGACGGAATATGGTCTTCGTAAGATTCTTTGGCTGGGTCTTCTCGATCGCGGCGTTGCTGTTCCTGGTGGTGGCCGGCGGTGTCGCCGTCTACATCCATTCCCTCAGCTCCGATCTGCCCGACACCAACCAGCTGCGCAATTACCAGCCGCCCGTGGTGACGCGCGTTCACGCCGCCGATGGCGAGCTTGCGTCCGAATACGCCCACGAACGTCGTCTTTTCCTGCCCATCCAGATGATTCCCGACCGGGTCAAGCAGGCCTTCATCTCGGCCGAGGACAAGGGCTTCTACACCCATCCGGGCATCGATCTGATCAGCCTCGCCGGCGCGGCGGTCAAGAACATCGACACCATCGTTTCCGGCTCAAACAAGCGCATGGTCGGCGCCTCGACGATCACGCAGCAGGTCGCCAAGGTCTTCCTGCTGACCAACGAGCGCACCATCGATCGCAAGATCCGCGAAGCGATGCTGACCTTGAAGATCGAGCAGACCTACACCAAGGACCAGATCCTCGAACTCTACCTCAACGAGATCTATCTCGGCTTCCGTTCCTATGGCGTCGCCGCCGCCTCGCTGGCCTATTTCGACAAGCCGCTCGCCGATCTGAAGCTCGAAGAGGTCGCCTTCCTGGCCGCGCTGCCCAAGGCGCCGGAAAATTACAACCCCTATCGCAACCGTCAGGCCGCCGTCGAACGCCGTAACTACGTCATCCAGCAGATGATGGAAAACGGCTATGCGACACGCGAGGAGGGCGAGGCTGCTCTCAAGGCGCCGCTGGTCATCGCCGAGCGCAACCAGTCGGCCAAGGTGTTCGCCTCCGACTACTTCGTCGAGGAGGTGCGCCGCTCTCTGCTCGCCATGTATGGCGAGAAGGGCCTTTACGAAGGTGGCCTTTCGGTTCGCACGACGCTCGACCCGAACATGCAGGTGATCGCTCGCGGCGTGCTTCAGAGGGCTCTGTTGCGCTATGACGAGGCGCACGGCTGGCGCGGCGCCAAGAAGCAGATCGACGTCTCCGGAGACTGGGGCATTCCATTGGCTGCCGAGGCGGCGCTCTCCGACGTGCCCGAATGGAACCTCGCGGTCGTGCTCGGCTTCGACGGCGACACCGCCCGAATCGGCCTTCAGCCTTCCAAGGGGCCGACCGGAAAGGTGAATGACGAGCGCGTCGAGGGCATCATCCCGCTCGATCAGTTGAAATGGGCGAAATGGGAGAGCGGCCCCAAGCGCGGCGCGGCGATCAAGGCCGCATCGGATGTGCTGTCGGTTGGTGACGTCATCTACGTCGAGAAGACCGGCAATGCCATCGGTACGCTGGAAGCCTATCGCCTTCGCCAGTTCCCGGGCATTTCCGGCGCCCTGGTAGCCATGGACTCGACCACCGGCCGCGTCCGCGCCCTGGTCGGTGGCTTCTCCTTCGCCGAAAGCGAGTTCAATCGGGCGACGCAGGCCATGCGCCAGCCTGGCTCGTCCTTCAAGCCTTTCGTCTACTCGGCCGCTCTCGACAACGGCTACACGCCGGCGTCGGTCATCATGGACGGGCCGATCGAGATCGATCAGGGGCCGGGCCTCGGCATGTGGCGGCCGCAGAACTACGGCGGCGGCTACGCCGGTCCTTCGACGCTCAGGACCGGCATCGAGAAGTCGCGCAACCTGATGACGGTCCGCCTCGCCCAGGACATGGGCATGCCGCTCGTCGCCGAGTATGCCAAGCGTTTCGGCATCTACGACAACATGCAACCGGTCCTCGCCATGTCGCTCGGCGCTGGCGAGACGACGGTGATGCGGCTGGTCAATGCCTACGCCATCATCGCCAACGGTGGGCGCCGCGTGCAGCCGACCCTGATCGACCGCGTTCAGGATCGTTTCGGCCGGACCATCTATCGGCACGACCAGCGCGTCTGCGAGGGATGCAATGCCGAGGACTGGAAGGGGCAGGACGAGCCGCAGCTGGTCGACGAGCGCGAACAGGTGCTCGACCCGATGACGGCCTACCAGATCACGTCGATGATGGAAGGCGTCGTCCAGCGCGGCACCGCCACCGTGGTCAAGAGCCTCAATCGTCCGATCGCCGGCAAGACCGGCACCACCAACGATGAAAAGGACGCCTGGTTCGTGGGATTCACCCCCGAGCTGACCGTCGGCATCTTCCTCGGCTTCGATACACCCAAGCCGATGGGCCACGGCGCGACCGGCGGCACGATGGCCGCGCCCGTCTTCCGCGACTTCATGGCCCAGGCTCTGGCCGGTCAGCCGCCGCAGGAGTTCAAGGTGCCCGAGGGCATGGTGCTGATCCCGATCGATCGCAAGACCGGCATGCGTGCCTACGAAGGCGAAAGCGCGATCATCGAGGCGTTCAAGCCCGGCACCGGCCCGTCCGACGTATACTCGGTCATCGGTGGCGACGGCATGGCCTGGGGCGTGCCGACCGAGGTCAATCCCGAGGCCGACAAGGCGGCGGTGACCGGTACCGGCGGCCTCTATTGACCACTGCCTCGCGGCACCTCATCTACGTGTGTATTCGCTCGAAGCCGCCTCTCACGGCTTCCGGCGCCTAGCGGTTCTCGCGCGGAACGCGAAAGCCAAGGCCGGAGGCCGCTGGCATCTGAGGCGGAAAAGGCAGTTTACATCGGCGGTATCCGTTCCTATGGTCCGCCGCGCCCGTGATCGACGACGGGCGCCCACCGATGCGGTTCGCTTCGGTGCCCACTCAACCTCCTGACCGGAGCTCACATACATGCGAGCCGAAATCGAGGCCATCGTCGACGAGATCAAGCAGGGTATGGCCCTGCTGAGGAGGCATCTTTGACTGGGATGCCTCCCAGCAGCGTTTGGCCGAACTGAACGGTTTCGTCGAAGATCCGACCCTCTGGAACGATCCTGAGCGCGCGCAGAAGATCATGCGCGAGCGGACCGATCTCGAGAACCGAATCAACAGCTATCTCAAGCTGGACCGCGACCTCAAGGACAGCGTCGAGCTGATCGAGCTCGGCGAGATGGAGGACGACGCCACCGTCGTCGCCGATGCCGAGACCACGTTGCGCGGCCTCAAGGACGAGATCGCCCGCCAGCAGGTGGAGTCCATGCTGTCCGGCGAAGCCGACGCCAACGACACCTACATCGAGGTGAACTCGGGCGCCGGCGGTACGGAAAGCCAGGACTGGACCAACATGCTCCTGCGCATGTACACGCGCTGGGCGGAAAAGCGCGGCTACAAGGTCGAGGTTCTGGAAGTCCACGACGGCGAAGAAGCCGGCATCAAGAGCGCCACGGTGCTCGTGAAAGGCTACAACGCCTATGGCTGGATGAAGACCGAGTCGGGCGTGCATCGCCTCGTCCGCATCTCGCCGTTCGACAGCCAGGCGCGGCGGCACACGTCGTTCTCCTCGGTCTGGGTCTATCCGGTGATCGACGACAAGATCGAGATCGAGATCAACGAAAGCGACTGCCGCATCGATACCTATCGTGCCCAGGGCGCCGGCGGTCAGCATATCAACACGACCGACTCGGCGGTGCGCATCACGCACTATCCCTCGGGCATCGTGGTCTCCTGTCAGGCCGAGCGCTCCCAGCACAAGAACCGAGCCACGGCCTGGAACATGCTGCGCGCCCGTCTCTACGAAGCAGAGCTGAAGAAGCGCGAGGAAAAGGCCAACGCCGAGCAGGCCGGCAAGACCGACATCGGCTGGGGCCATCAGATCCGCTCTTACGTTCTGCAGCCCTATCAGCTGGTCAAGGATCTTCGCACCGGCGTCGAGAGCACCTCGCCCTCCGACGTGCTCAACGGCGATCTCGACGGCTTCATGGAGGCTGCGCTGGCCCAGCGCGCCTTCGGCAAGCAGCCGGCCGAGATATCGGACATCGACTGATAGTGTCGCATTGGAAATAGGAAAGGCGGGGTGCCGAAAAGCGCCCCGCCTTTTTTACGTCCAGGCAGCCGATAACGCCGTTAGGGCAGAAGGCTGGCCAGCTTGTTGCCGGCATTGATGTAGTTGACGGGATTGAGAGGCGCGCCGTTGACGCGCGTTTCGTAATGGAGATGCGGGCCGGTGGAGCGTCCGGTGGAACCGACCTCTCCGATGACGGTATCCCGCGTCACGCGGTCGCCGACACGAGCGACGATGCGCGACATGTGTCCGTAGCGCGTGGTGACGCCGTTGCCGTGGTCGATCTCGACGAGGTTGCCGTAGCCGCCGGACCAGCCTGCCACCGTGACGACGCCCGGCGCCGTCGGCTTGATGTCGGTGCCGGTGGGCGACCGGAAGTCGATGCCCGCATGAAACGCCAGCGAGCCGAGGAAGGGATCGCGGCGCGATCCGAAGTTCGAGGTCATGTCGCCGCCGGGCAGGGGGCGGATGAGCGGCAGGCGGGCTGCGGCGGCTTTCACCAGCGCGATTCGGCCGAAGGCCTGATCGGCCTCCTGCATGGCCGCTGCGAGCGCCTGGGCACCAGCAAGGGGGATATAGGGGCCGCCGACGGCGTCCTCGGAATCCGCCGGCGCTTCCGGCACGTTCACGCGCAGCCCGGCATCGGAGATGACCTCGACCGCTGCGTCGACGCGCGAGTTGGCGGCCTCGGCAATCGCCTCCACGGCCTTCGCCTGATCGGCATCGACGGCGGCGAGATGCTTGGAAATCGCCTTGAAGTCCGGCTTACCATCGGCCGTGCGCAAGTCGGCCTTGGGTGCGGCAGGATTTCCGCCGGCCGCCGTCAACGCGTCGAACTGACGGTCGATTAGGCTTGCCCGACCGGAATCGGCATAGGCGTTCACGGATCCCGTCATGTCGGCCGGGTCGAGCGCCGCCCGCCTGTCCGCGGGGACCGCTGCGTTGCTGTTGTCTATGAGGCCGATGCTCCGTGCCTTGTCGATCAGCTCGCCGACGGCCCGCTGCCGATCGGCTATCCCCTGCTGGGCCGACATGATCTTCTCGACCTTCTCGTCCATCGCCACGCTGTCGAGAATCTGTCGGCTGGAGATCCGGTCGATCTCGGAGCGCAGGCGGGCGATGCGATCCTCATAAGCCTGCTGCATGTCGGCGTTACGCTCGCGCACGAGATCGAACAGATCGTCGCGGAACACCAGATAGGTGGTTGCAGCCAGGAACCCGAGCGAAACCACCAGGAACAAGGTAAGACCGCCGAACAGGGCCAGCGGGCTGAAGGTATAGGTGCGTGTGTTGTCCCGGCTGATGATGACGATGCGTCTCGCCGAGGTCTGGCTACGGTATCGATCTGCGGCTTGTGGTCTCATCAACGCAACGCTCCAAGCGGGAACCGGCCGCACCGCCGCGTGCGGCGGAGCGGAACCCCGTTGGAGCGATTAGAAACCGTTAGGGTTAATGAAGGCTTGAAGCGCGATGCCCGGTTGGGCGCAAAGGACTGGCTACAGCGCCTTGACCGCCGCCAAAACCTCTTCCGCGTGCCCCTCGACCTTCACCTTGGGCCAGACCTTCGCCACGGTCCCGTTGGCATCGACCAGGAACGTCGAGCGGACGATTCCGAAGTACTTCTTGCCGTAGAGCGACTTTTCGCCCCAAGCCCCATAAAGCTCGGCAACCTTGTGCTCGGGGTCTGAGCCGAGCGCCACCGTAAGCTTGTGCTTGGCGCGGAACTTGCCGTGCTTTTCCACCGTGTCGGGCGAGATTCCAATCACCGTCGCACCCGCCTTGGCGAACTCATCGGCGAGGCAGGAGAAGCCGATCGCCTCCCGTGTACAGCCCGAGGTATCGTCCTTAGGATAGAAGTAGACGACTGCCGGGCGTCCCTTGAGCGCAGCAAGAGATACCTCGCCCTGATCGGTCGCCAGGGTGAAATCTGGAGCAGGGGATCCCACGGCAACGGTCATTGTCGGCCTCCGAGTATGGAACGGCCCCTTTTATCTCCCGCCACTGCGGACGACGCAAGCGTCCGCGCTCGAATCGGGGGCGAGATATCCCTGTCGCGGCGGCCTGTTTTCCCGAGGGTAGGGAGTAAACCTGGGGAGGAGCATGGACTTGCCCGATACCCGCGAGCCTCTCAGCCTGCGGACACTGCCGTGGGCAGGTAATTCCCATCAAAAATTGTACTTCTCAAATGATGGGATATAAGCAAATATACCGGTGTTTCCATAACAAGTCTCAGTTTTGAGCCATTTTTGCACGAGCGTTATGCCTCGTGCCCTCCATTCTCACGAGGGAGGAACGAGTTGTGGTTGTATCATCGGATCAAGGGTTTACCACCCTTCTGGAATTTGAGGGGAGGCCGCCCATTCCAGTCGTCTGCCGCGTCAAGGCGGGCTTTCGGAGCGATGGAAGCCTGGCGGTGGAAGGCGAGGCCGACGTCGAGGAGGACTTCACCTGCCTGATTGGCGTCTGCGGGCGCATCAGCGTCGGCACGGGGCGTCGAAAGGTCGGCGTGCGGATCGCGGCAGCCGATGCCGAGCACGGTATCGTTCGCTTCCTGATCCGGGACCCGGAACTCGACCCGGTGACATAGAGCGGCAGTGGACCCCGAAATGCAAACGGGGCGCCGAAGCGCCCCGTTCCTCAATGTCGAATGCTGTCCGCTCAGGCGATCTTGGGATCCAGTTCGCCCGAGGCGTAGCGCTTGGCCATGTCGGCGAGCGGGATCGGCTTGATCTTCGAACCGTGACCAGCGGCGCCGAATTCCTCGTAGCGCTGCTTGCAAACCTTCTGCATGGCGGCCATGGCCGGCTTCATGAAGGAGCGCGGATCGAACTCGGCCGGCTTCTCGGCGAAGAACTTGCGGATGGCGCCGGTGATGGCCATGCGGCAGTCGGTGTCGATGTTCACCTTGCGCACGCCGTGCTTGATGCCGTTGACGATTTCTTCGACCGGAACGCCGAAGGTCTGGGGCATCTGGCCGCCATAGGCATTGATGATGTCGAGAAGGTCCTGCGGAACCGACGACGAGCCGTGCATGACAAGGTGCACGTTCGGCATGCGCTCGTGGATCTCCTTGATGCGGTAGATGGCGAGCACGTCGCCCGTCGGCTTGCGGGAGAACTTGTAGGCGCCGTGGCTGGTGCCCATAGCGATGGCCAGAGCGTCGACCTTGGTGCGCTTGACGAACTTCACCGCTTCGTCCGGGTCGGTCAGGAGCTGATCCTTGCTGAGCACGCCCTCGGCGCCGTGGCCGTCTTCCTTGTCGCCCATGCCGGTCTCGAGCGAGCCGAGAACACCCAGCTCACCTTCCGTCGAGGCGCCAACCATGTGGCTGAGCTCGGCGACGCGGCCAGTGACATTGGCGTTGTAGTCGAAGTCGGCGGGGGTCTTGCCGTCGGCCTTGAGCGAGCCGTCCATCATGACCGACGAGAAGCCGTTGGTGATGGCCGAAAGGCAGGTGGCTTCCGAGTTGCCGTGGTCCTGATGCATGCATACCGGCACGTCGGGATAGAGCTCGATGGCAGCCTTGATCAGGTGGCTGAGAACGATGTCGTTGGCGAACGCGCGGGCGCCGCGGCTGGCCTGCATGATCACCGGGCTGTCGGTCTCCTTGGCCGCAGCCATGACAGACAGCATCTGCTCCATGTTGTTGATGTTGAAGGCCGGCATGCCATAGCCATGTTCGGCGGCATGATCGAGCAACTGCCGCAGTGAAACCAGCGCCATAAGGGAACTCCTTCGCGAATTCTGTGGTCCCGAGCCCTTCCCGCCTATCGCGTGCGACTGGCGAAACAGACTGGCTCATATCTACGACTTTAGCACGATTTACCAGAGGCGAGTTCGGTCAAGGCCGCTGGTTGCGCCAAAAAATCGTGAACGCAATTGATAGTTCGTCTGAATATTCGTGCTTTCCTCCATGGGCAAAATACTGCCCCGGAGATCAGCTGGCAAGCACGGCCACGTCGACCCGGCGAGCCAGCTGACGGACGTCGTCCGGCGAGGGGAGGTGGGGGCCGATTCGGCCGAGTTTGGCGGTGGCGAAGGCCACGGCGCGGCGGGCCAGCGCTTCGAGACCGAGGTTGTCGGCCAGCGAGGAAGCGATGCCGGCCACCATGGCGTCGCCGGCACCCACCGTCGACAGGGCGTTGACCACCGGCAAGCGGGCCGACAGCGCCGTGTTTCCCCGCAGGAAGATGGCGCCCTGTTCACCGCGCGAGACGACCACGAGTTCGATGCCGAGGGCCTGCACGTCACGGGCGGCGGCAACGATGTCGGCCACTTCCGTGAGCGGTCGTCCGGCCCAGGCTTCCAGTTCCAGCCGGTTGGGCTTGACGGCAAATGGCAGGCTCTCGCGCGGTGCCGCCAGGGACGCGGCGAGCGGCGCGCCAGAGGTGTCGAGCACGACACGACAACGGAGAAGGCAGAGATCGGCGGTAAGCCTGGCCCAGACACTGGCGGGCTGGCCGAGCGGCAGCGAACCGGCAAGCGCCACCAAGGCGCCTTCGACCACCTCTCGTCGCAGCACGTCGAGCACCATGTCGTAGGTCTCGTCGTCGAAGGTCAGGCCGGGAAGGTTGATGTCCGTCGTGGTACCGGTCACGACGTCGGCGATCTTGATGTTGGTGCGGGTGTCTCCGGCCGTGCGGACGAAGCGGTCCTGGATGCCCTTGTCCTTGAAGAAGTCGGTGAACGTCGCGTCGTTGCCGCGGCCGAGAACGCCGGTTGCCACGACGGGAATCCCCCAGTCGGCAATGCAGCCGGCGACGTTGATGCCCTTGCCGCCGACGTTCGACTGCGCCGCGCGGGCGCGATGAACCTTGCCGGGCGTCAGATCATCGAGCGTGACCGTGAGGTCGATCGCCGGATTGAGCGTAACGGTGATGATGGGCGAGGTCATTGTCGGCTCCCAGCGGAAACGTCTCTAGCGCTTATTATATAGCGGTTTCGCAGGATGGTGACGTTTCGGCAAGCCCTTACGCCAGAAATGGCCCGCGAGCCGCTCAGTGCTCGGCGTGCAGGCACTTGTGGTGGTCGGCCAATACCTCGATCACACGGCACTCACTGACGCAGCGATGCCCGCAACCGCCGACCATAGCCTCCAGCTCTTCCTTCAGCGCCATCAGGCTTTCGATGCGGGCGTTGACCTCGGCGAGCTTTTGACGGGCAATGCTGTCGGCTTCCGCGCAAGGTTGGGTCGGGTTGTCCTGCAAGGTCAGCAGGGTTCTGATGGCGTCGATCTCGAAGCCGAGGTCGCGGGCGTGGCGAATGAAAGAAAGGCGCCTCAGGTCGCGTGCACCGTACAGGCGGCGGTTTCCCTCGCTGCGCGGCGGCGTCGGCAGCAGACCGATCTGTTCGTAATAGCGAATGGTTGGCACCTTCACCTGGCTGCGCCGGGAGATTTCACCGATCGGCATGTCCGTCATTGTCTGCGCCTCATCCTCTAGTCACTAGAGGATGAGGTCTCGGGACGGCAAAAGCAAGAAGACCGGAAATCAAGGATTCGCGATGACGGGCAGGGCTTTCTGTGCGGTGAGCCATTGTCTGCCGAGCGGACCCGGTTCTTCTGTCGCGGGCGCATCGCGGCGACTGGAACGGAGCTTGCTCGGCGGAGGGTATGTCTATCCGCCGGAGGCTGTCATGAACCGCCGCGCGTTCCTGTTCGGGACGATTACGTGCCTCGCCCTGCCGGCGGTGGCCCGTTCCGGCACGCTCGGCATCGATCTGCCCCAGTTGCGCGGCAGCCTTGCCGTGCCCGAACCGCGTCCGGTGGCTCGGCGGACGGGCGATCGCAGCGTTGAACTGCAGGCTGCCATCAATCGCGCCGCCTCTGCCGGCCGCCCGCTCCGCATTCCTGCCGGTCGATACGAAGTCTCCAACATCCGCCTGCCGGACCGCGCCCGCCTCGTCGGCGTTCCCGGAGAAACGCGACTGGTCTACTCGGGCGGCGGTCGTTTCCTTTATGCGGACGAGGCGCGAACGCTTTCGCTCGAAGGGCTAGTCCTCGACGGGGCCAATCGCATGTTGTCCGACGAGGACGATGGCCTCCTGTCGTTGGCCTTCGTCGATAATGCCGACCTCGCTCGCCTTGCCGTACAGGGCAGTGTCGGCCATGGCGTGGCGTTGACGCGGACGGGCGGCAGCCTTCGCGATTGCTGCGTTTCCGGCGCGATCGGTGTCGGCATCATGTCGACGGAAGGCAATGCCCTGACCATCGCCGGCAACACGGTGAGCGACTGCGTTGGCGGCGGCATACATCTGCGTCGTTGGACGGTTGGAAACGACCGCTCGACGGTGAGGGACAACCGCATCCACAGCGTTGGCGAAGCTGGCATCCGCCTCTCTTCGGCCGGCACCGTCCGGATCGCCGGCAACGATCTGCAGGCCATCGAGGGGGCGGCTATCGTGGCCGATGCCGCGTCCGCCGGGACCTCCGTCAGCAACAACGCGATCGACGGCGCGGCGCTCGGCATCGCGCTGCTCGCGGACGGCGGCGACCGTCTGTCGCTTGTGGAGGGAAACGTCGTCCGCAACGTCGTCGAGGCTTCCGTTGTCGGCGCGGCCGGCAAACGGGCAGGGGGCGTCGGAATCCACGTGGAGACGCATGGCTCGGTGACGGGCAACGTCATCGAAGCGGCGCCGCATCTCGGCCTCTCGCTCGGCTGGGGGGCGATGCTCGGCAATGTCGTCGCCTCGGGCAACGTCATTCGGCGGGCCGGCACGGGAATTGGCGTATCGGTGCTCGCATCCGAGCAGGCCACGATCGTTACCGGCAACCTCTTGGTCGACGTTCCCGGCGGCGCGGTCCGCGGCATGCGCTTCGCCGAGTTCGCCACCGACGACCTGACGCGGGTCGGCGCAGCCGCATGGCCCGGCCTCACGGTTGGGGAAAACCGCGTCGCCTGATTGTGGACAGGCTGTGGGCAAAGCTGGGGAACATCTGTGGCTTCTCGCCTGAGAAGCTGTGCGATCCCCGCTCGATAACCGGTGTATCCGTTGTCCACTTCCTGTGGGCAATCTGTGGAAAAATCCAGCGCCTCACTTCGATGCGATGTCTTGATAACGGCGCCGGACGCGCGGCCGATGGCCGAGCGACCTTGGACATCGGGCCAAAGCCGCCGATATCCGCGACTTTCCGCTTGCCCGGAGAGCGGATTCGGCTTAGCGGAACCGCTTGATCCTTCTGGCCCCTTACCGGAAAGAGTTCCTCCCATGGAAAAGTCCGCCCACGACAGCCTGCTGATCATCGATTTCGGCAGCCAGGTGACGCAGCTCATCGCCCGCCGGGTGCGAGAAGCCGGCGTTTACTGCGAAATCCATCCCTATCAGTCGGCAGCGGCGGCCTTCGAGAAGCTGCGGCCCAAGGGCGTGATCTTCTCCGGTGGCCCTGACTCGGTCACCCGCGATGGCAGCCCGCGCGCGCCGCAGGCGGTCTTCGACAGCGGCGTTCCCATTCTCGCCATCTGCTATGGCCAGCAGACGATGGCCGTCCAGCTCGGTGGTATCGTCGAGGGTGGACATGCGGCCGAGTTCGGCCGTGCCGACGTGGAGATCCTGAAGTCGTCGCCGCTGTTCGAGGGGCTGTGGGAAGTCGGCAAGCGCTATCCGGTGTGGATGAGCCACGGCGACCGGGTGACGCGGGCGCCGGAAGGCTTCGAGGTGATCGGCATCTCGGAGAATGCACCTTTTGCCATCGCCGTCGACGAGCAGCGGCGTTACTACACCACCATGTTCCACCCCGAGGTGGTGCACACGCCCGATGGCGCCAAGCTCCTCGCCAACTTCGTCCACCGCATCGTCGGCCTGAAGTCGGACTGGACCATGTCGGCCTATCGCGCCGAGATGATCGCCAAGATCCGCGCGCAGGTCGGCAAGGAGCGTGTGCTGTGCGCTCTATCCGGCGGCGTCGACAGTTCGGTGGCGGCGGTGCTGATCCACGAGGCGATCGGCGATCAGCTCACCTGCGTCTATGTGGACCACGGCCTGATGCGTCAGGGCGAGTCCGAACAGGTGGTCGGCATGTTCAGGGACCACTACAACATCCCGCTCGTGCACGTTGACGCGGCTGATCTTTTCATCGGTCAGCTCGAAGGCGAGACGGATCCGGAAAAGAAGCGCAAGACCATCGGCCGTCTGTTCATCGAGGTGTTCGAGGCCGAAGCGAAGAAGATCGCCGCCGATGGACGCGGTGCGCCGACCTTCCTGGCCCAGGGCACGCTCTATCCCGACGTGATCGAGAGCGTCAGCTTCTCCGGCGGACCTTCGGTCACCATCAAGAGCCACCACAACGTCGGTGGTTTGCCGGCCCGCATGAACATGAAGCTGGTGGAGCCGCTGCGCGAGCTGTTCAAGGACGAGGTCCGTGCCCTCGGCCGCGAGCTCGGCCTGCCCGACAGCTTCATCGGTCGCCATCCGTTCCCCGGTCCCGGCCTTGCCATCCGCCTGCCGGACGGCGTGACGCGCGAAAAGCTGGACATCCTCAGGAAAGCCGACGCCATCTATCTGGAGGAGATCCGCAAGGCCGGCCTCTATGACAAGATCTGGCAGGCCTTCTCGGTGCTGTTGCCGGTGCAGACCGTGGGTGTCATGGGCGATGGCCGCACCTACGACCGCGTGCTGGCGCTCCGCGCCGTCACATCGGTCGACGGCATGACCGCCGACTTCTTCCCCTTCGACATGGGCTTCCTCGGCCGCACGGCTACTCGCATCATCAACGAGGTGAAGGGCGTCAATCGCGTCGTCTACGACGTGACCAGCAAGCCGCCGGGAACCATCGAGTGGGAATGAGGGGAAACGGCCACGGGGGCTTGGTGGCGACTCCGGTTGTCTAACTCCTGCTCTCGTCCGCCCGTCGCCTTCCGCTGACCGGCGTAAGCGCTAATTGTCGAGCAAATCCGCCGCTAGGTCCGTCTGAATCCGGCCTAGCGACGTCCGTCGACTTCGGCATTTTCCTGTCATGTGAACCCAAACCTTTGGTCTGGCGTTTAGCACGTGAGCATTTGGGGGTATGGCGAAGTAATGATGGAGCTTCTTGCGGGCTATCGGGCCGAAGTCGCGCTTGGACTGATCATCGCGCTCTTCGCGATGTTTGTCTGGGAGAAGTATCCAGCTGATGTTACGGCGGCTGGCGGAGCTGCCATCTTCATCGTGCTTGGTTTCGTCCCGCCCGAAAAAGCCATGGCGGTTTTTTCCAATTCGGCGCCTTTGACGATCGGGGCCATGTTTGTCCTTACAGGAGCACTGGTGCGCACCGGTGTTCTGGAAAGAGTCGCTGGCGTCGTGCTTGACCGTTCTCGGAGACGCCCAAAGCTGGCGCTCGCGCTTTTCCTGCTGACCACGCTTGCGGCCTCTGCATTCATGAACAACACGCCAGTTGTTCTGGTGCTGATCCCGATCGCTATCCGGCTGGCCGCCGCGCTGGATTTGGCTGCGACGCGGCTTCTGATTCCGATCTCCTATGCTGCCATTCTCGGCGGTACCCTGACGTTGATCGGCACGTCCACCAACCTTCTTGTCGATGGCGTTGCTCGCACGCACGGCCTTGAGCCGTTTTCGCTCTTTGAGATCACGCCGGTTGGTCTGGCTACCGCTCTCACCGGAATTCTGACCATGCTCGGACTCGGCAAGCTCCTTTTGCCCGACCGACGTGAAGACGCCGGCGATCTCGACAGCCGAGACGAGGCTGAGTTTCTGTCCGAACTGACGGTGCTTGCCGATGGTCCCTTTACCGACAAACCGATCGGCGAAATCGCCGACTTCAAGCAAACGGGCCTGCGTATCGTCGGCGTCCGGACCGAAGGCAGGGTAGTCCGCAAGGATTTTCAGGACATCACTCTGAAGAAGGGGGATGGGTTAATTGTCCTCGCCAAGTCAGCCGTACTTCTGACGCTGAATGATCGCGAGGGGGTGCGCGTGGGCCAACGACGAGCCGCCACGGGCAATGGTGAGAGAGTTGTTGTCGAAGCCGTCGTCGCGCCTGGGCGATTGAGCCACGGGACGCTTCTGTCCAGCCTTTCCCTTGGCCGACGCTTTGGCGTGCGCGTCATGGGCGCCCACCGGAACCGGCACGTACCCGGTCCTGACCTCAGCAATGTGAGATTGCGCCCGGCAGACAAGCTTCTGATCGAAGGCACAACCGAGGCGCTCGACGAACTCTCGCACCAGAGTGAACTGGTGTCCGTCACGCGCTCCACGGCACGTGCCTTCCGTCCCACCAAGGCTCCGCTGGCACTTCTGGCGCTGGGTCTCGTTGTGGTACTTGCGGCATTCGACGTCATGGATATCGGCATTCTGGCGATGATCGCCGTGCCGACCATCCTCATCCTGCGTTGCATCGATGCGGATGAGGCGTGGGGATCGATAGACGGCGGCATCTTGATCCTCATCTTTTCGATGCTTGTCATCGGCAAGGGGCTGGAAGAGACAGGCGCGGTGACGCTCATCGTGAATGCGGTCCTGCCCGTCATGTCTCAAGTCTCGCCGTTCTTTGTCCTGCTCCTCGTCTATGGGCTGTCCTCTACCCTCACTGAGTTCATAACCAACAACGCCGTTGCCGTTATTCTCACGCCCATCGCCATCGGTCTCGCCCAGCAACTGGGTATCGAACCGCGGGCGCTGGTCGTTGCGATCATGTTCGGCGCAAGTGCCAGCTTTGCAACACCTATCGGCTATCAAACCAACACGCTCGTATATGGCGCTGGCAACTACCGTTTCAGCGATTTCGTCACGATTGGGCTACCGATGAACATCATTGTCGGTCTGGCGTCATGCTACGCGATATATTTGTACTACGGTGTCTGACACTACGGGTGAGCGTGTTCGTCTTGGATGTCCGTCCGGGAAGCGTGCGATGATCTGGCTTCGAGCTTTCCTATTTTCGCGAACACTGATGGGTAGCCATCGACATGTCCGACGGTTTGCCTTATTGCGCAGCTACCACGGCACTCACTCGCGCCTCCGTTTCCTTTTCCAGCCACCACGGGCTTCATGATTCGTCTCGATAACATCAGCAAGCAGAATGGCCATCAGATCTTGTTCATCGATGCGTCGATGAGCATCCAAAAAGGCGAGAAGGTGGGACTTGTCGGACCGAACGGTGCCGGCAAGACGACGCTCTTCCGGATGATCGTCGGCGAGGATCGGCCCGACGACGGTCAAGTGGCGATCGATACCGGCATGACGATCGGTTATTTCAGCCAAGACGTCGGGGAGATGTCGGGCCAGAGTGTCGTCGCGACCGTGATGGATGGCGTCGGGCCGGTGAGCGTGCTCGCCGCCGAAATGGCCAAGCTCGAGGCCGCCATGGTCGACCCGGATCAGGCCGACGACATGGACGCCATTATCGAGCGTTATGGCGAGGTGCAGGGGCGTTTCGAGGAACTGGACGGCTATGCGCAGGAAGCGCGGGCGCGCGAGGTGCTTGCCGGCCTGAGCTTCAGCCAGGAGCGCATGGATGGCGACGTCGGTCTCCTGTCGGGCGGCTGGAAGATGCGCGTGGCGCTCGCCCGCATCCTGCTGATGCGGCCCGACGGCATGCTGCTGGACGAGCCCAGTAACCATCTCGATCTTGAAAGCCTGATCTGGCTGGAGAGTTTCCTCAAGGGCTATGACGGCGCCTTGCTGATGACCTCGCATGACCGCGCCTTCATGAACCGCATCGTCGGCAAGGTCGTGGAGATCGATGGTGGCTCGCTCACCACCTACTCGGGAAACTTCGATTTCTACGAACAGCAGCGGGCGCTTGGCGAGAAGCAGCGTGAGGCGAAGTTCGAGCGCCAGCAGGCGATGCTCGCCAAGGAGATCAAGTTCATCGAGCGCTTCAAGGCGCGTGCCTCGCACGCGGCACAGGTCCAGAGCCGCGTGAAGAAGCTGGACAAGATCGAACGGGTGGAGCCGCCCCGGCGGCGACAGTCCATTCAGTTCGACTTCCGCACTCCGCCACGCTCGGGCGAGGATGTGGCGAGCTTCAAGAACGTGCATAAGGGCTACGGCGGCAAGCCGATTTACGAGGGGTTTGATTTTCAGCTGCGGCGCAAGGAACGCTGGTGCGTGCTCGGCGCCAATGGCGCCGGGAAATCGACGCTGCTGAAACTGGTGGCCGGCGCCACCGAGCCGGACCAGGGCACGGTGACCATCGGCAGCAGCGTCAAGATGGGTTACTTCGCCCAGCATTCCATGGACCTGCTGGACGGTGACGAGACGGTTTTCGAGTCTCTGGACGGCTCCTTCCCGCAGGCGGGACAAGGTGCCCTACGAACGCTTGCCGGCTGCTTCGGCTTCTCAGGCGACGATGTCGAGAAGCCCTGCCGCGTGCTCTCGGGAGGCGAAAAGGCGCGTCTGGTCATGGCCAAGATGCTGTACGACCCGCCGAACTTCCTGGTGCTCGATGAGCCGACCAACCATCTGGACATGGCGACGAAGGAAATGCTGGTCGCGGCCCTCTCGGCTTTCGAGGGCACCATGCTGTTCGTGTCGCATGACCGCCACTTCCTGGCCGCTCTCTCCAACCGCGTGCTCGAACTGACGTCCGAGGGCATTCATCAGTTCGGCGGCGGCTACACCGAATATGTCGCGAGCACGGGCCAGGAAGCGCCGGGCCTGCACCCAGGCTGAGAAGGGGCGCTGATATGATCACCATCCGAGCGGCGTCAGAGCGGGAGGCGGACGATCTTCCGGAGATCGAGCGGAGTTCCGGCGCGGTCTTTCGTGGTTGGCCTGGACTGGAGTGGATTGCGGACGACGATGTGCAGTCTCCCGATCAACATCGCGCCTTGATGTCTCAGGGCATCGCTGTGGTCGCCGAGGATCGGGAGCGTGGGGCCGTCGGCTTTCTGAACGGGGAGATGACGCCTGACGGCCTTCACATCTGGCAGATCGCGGTGCATCTCGACTGGCAGGGGCAGGGCATCGGGCGAAGGTTGATCGCGGAGGCAGGCCGTATTGCGCGGGAGAGGGGCGCAAAAGCCCTGACGCTGACGACGTTTCGCGACGTGCCGTGGAACGAGCCCTACTATCGACGTCTTGGCTTCCATACCCTAGCGGAAGAGGCAATCCCCCCGCGACTTCTCAAGGTTCTCGAGAACGAGGGCAAAGCCGGTATCCCGGTGGAGCTGCGGTGCGCAATGGTGATGCCGCTGTAGCGGCGACGTCTCAACGTTGGGCGGGGCTCGCTGTGGATGAGGAAGCGCTTTTCGTCGTTTGTCGTTTCAGCTATAGGTCGGCCATGATGAACGGCCCGATCCTTGGTACCCAGTTTTGGTGGCGCGCTCTATAGAGCGCGGCCCGTCATCAATCGTGACCTTTGCCGCTGCTGAAGAGCGGTGCGGTCATTACTCCGGTTTTCCGATCTGATGCAGCGGCTCCCTAAGTTGGAGAGTTCGCATGTCATCGGAAATCAATGCCCTGCCGGTCATTCTCACGGGCGACCGCACCACGGGTCCACTGCATCTTGGTCACTTTGTTGGATCACTGAGAAATCGCGTCGCTCTGCAGAAAAGCCACCGGCAATACGTGCTGCTCGCGGATGCGCAGGCGCTGACCGACAATGCGGACGATCCGGGCAAGGTCCGCCAGAATGTCCTGGAAGTGGCTCTCGACTACCTCGCCGTCGGCATCGATCCGGAGCTGACCACGATCTGCGTGCAATCTGCGCTCCCGGCACTTGCTGAACTCACGATGCTGTATCTGAACTTCGTGTCGGTCGCCCGTCTGGAACGCAACCCCACGATCAAGGACGAGATCCAGATGCGCGGCTTTGGGCGGAACATCCCGGCAGGTTTTCTCTGCTACCCGGCGGCGCAGGCGGCGGACATCACGGGCTTTCAAGCGACGCTCGTCCCGGTGGGGGAGGATCAGTTGCCTATCATCGAGCAGACGAACGAGCTGGTCCGCAGGCTGAACCGGCAGGTCGGCCGCGAGCTTCTTCCGGAGGCGCAAGCCCTTGTTCCCAAAACCGGCCGTCTCCCCGGCGTGGACGGAAAGTCAAAGATGAGCAAGTCGCAGGGGAATGCGATTCCGCTCTCGGCCAGTCCGTCAGACGTCCAGGCGGCCGTGCAGCGGATGTACACGGACCCGGACCACCTCCGAGCATCCGATCCGGGGCAGGTCGAGGGGAACATCGTGTTCGTTTATCTCGATGCCTTTGATCCGGACGAGGAGGCCGTGGCCGAGCTCAAGTCCCAGTATCGCCGTGGCGGCTTGGGCGACATGGTTCTGAAGCGCCGCTTGGCAGGCATTCTGGAGGAGACGATCGCGCCGATCCGCGAGCGTCGCGCCGAGTTGGCCCGTGACCCTGACACCGTGATGGATGTGCTGAGAGCGGGCACGGCCAAGGCGACCGAGATCACGAACAAGACCAAGGAACTGGTCGTCGAAGGCTTGGGGTTGTTCAGGCTGTGAAACACGCTGGCGGATCGCCAGACCTTCGATCGCACACTCTCGCTTAGCAGACCTCGCTGGCGCAGAACCAGGAGCGCCATCTCCATGGCGCACCCGGAGCTGATGCCGGGAATGCTGGGCGAGAGTGCGTCTGCCCTCGGGCACGCGGCATCACCAGACGGCTGGTCTCTACTTCAGCAGGACCAAGACGAACTCACGCACACGATGCTCGAACTCATCGCGGTTGGCGTTCCAGACGGCGCCGTGGTCTCCGTCTTGCGGAAACCAGGTGGACGCTGCGCCGCCCGCTTCTCCGGCCAAGGTTTCGCTATGGGCGAATGGCACCACGCGGTCGGATCGGCTGTGAATGAACAGCAGAGGCGGTCCGCCGTATCCTGCCAGGGCGTCCTGCGTCTCAGGGACTGTTGGGAAGTTGCCGCGCCATCTGACCAGCCCGGCCAGCATTTCGACGAGAACATCGGGCATTCCCTTGGACTGCTCGGCATCGCGAAGCAGGGGTTCAAGGCCGAGCATCGGGTTCTCCAGAACCGCGCCTCTGACCCAGCTCAACTGCGGCAAGGCACGGATAGTCGAGAGAGCCCCCATCGAGCTCCCCATCAACACGACATTGTCGTACCGATTTCTGAGGGTGGATGCGGCGGCTGCGACATCAATGGACTCGCGCGCTCCATAGGACAATCCCGGGACGGGGCAGGGGGACAGCCCCTGGCAGACCGGGTCGAAGACCGCTACGTCAAGACCGATCCCCCGCATTAGGGGCAGATATCGGCTTGCCTCGCGTCGGTCGCTCCCGCCTCCGGGCACGTAAAGAAGAACGCCAGATGCCGGGCCGCCGCCGTTTCGGATCAGCCATCCGGACAAGGTGTAGCCATTCGGCGAGTCGACGTTGAAATTTTCGATTCTATCGCGGTCGACATCGGTCAGCCTGCCGCAGTCATCCCCCCAGACACGGCGGGTGATCTCCCTGCAGGCGTCGAGCGTTCCGACGTCGCCGGGCCCCAGCGGCTTCAGAATGGTGGAACTGGCGCTCCACAATGTGAAGCCGAACACTGCGCCACCCGCCACGAGGACGAGGGCGATCAGCGCAACCGCCGAAAGGGCGATGGTTCTAGCTCGCGGCACATGCATCGGTATCTCCTCCCGGTCGATGCGCGTTCGGATCCTCCGAGCGCCGGTCGTCGCATGCGCAATGCGCAGTTGGTCAGCGGTGCGGGCTGGACGCCGCCAGCGAAGGAGTTGCACCAGCGAGGATGGCTGCCATCATCGATCTGTCGATGTTGCCGCCCGACAGGATCACGCCCACCTTTTTGCCCTGGTACTGGCCGCGATGTTTGACCGCGGCGGCATAAGCCGCGGCGCCGGCACCTTCGGCAAGGTTGTGGGTCGTTTCGTAGATCTCACGGATCGCGTCGGCTATTTCTTGATCGGTTACGCGGACGACATCGGCCGCCCCCTTGAGGATGATCTCAAGTGCCTCCGGCTGCGGTTCCCGGCACGCCAGACCATCGGCGAAAGTGGCCGCTGACGCCGTTCTGACCGTTCCTTGCTGGTAAGACAGAGCGAAGGCGGGCGCCTGGTCCGCGACCACGCCGACGATCTTGGTCTTGAGACCCAGAAGATCCCGTATGGCAATGAGGCCGCATATTCCACTCCCCATCCCGATGGGGACGAACACCGTGTCAATGCCAGAGACCTCGGTGAAGAGTTCCAAAGCATAGGTCGATACGCCGCGCACGATATCGCGATGAAAAGACGGCACAAAAACCCAATTTCTTGAGGCACTTTCTTTGGCGGCAACTCGACGAGCCTCGTCAAAATCCGCCCCCGCCTCCAGTAGCGCGCCACCGAAGGCCTTCATGGCGGCATTCTTCTCGATCGAGTTTCCCTGCGGGACGACGATCAGCGACTTGATGCCGACGGAGGACGCGCCCATGGCAATTGACTGGCCGTGGTTGCCGCGCGTGGCGGTGACCAACCCTTCGGTAGCCCCGCGCTTGTGCAAGGCATCCACAAAGACCAGCCCGCCCCGAGCCTTGAACGAACCTGTCGGGGTGTGGTTCTCATGCTTGACGACTATGTCGACGCCGGTTCGAACTTTCATCTGTGGCCAAGAATAGGCGGGCGTCGGCCGGACGCGTCGCCGCACGACATTCAAGGCGCTCTCGATCTCCGTCCAATTGAGTTGCATTTTCACCTCTCAACACATTCCAGGAAATATGCGCATCGAGAAGCGCGTTGACTTTCATGCATCGCACACGAAACTGTCAGGCGATCTGGCGATGAGCAGTGGCGAAGTCATGGTTCACGAGCGAAGCACGGAAGCTGTCTCCGCTGGCGCCATTGTTGCGTCGGCTGGCGGCTGGGACATCGAGCTACTGCCCGCGGGCGCCTACGAGGTGCGCTATGTATCGCCTCGCTGCACCATAGGCGTGGCGTTGGATCCGCAAATGGGCGTCCACGCCATCGGCACGGATCGTCGGCAGAGCTTTCGCGCCAAGGTCGGAATGGTCGGCCTCATCCCTGCCGGATGCGACGTCTATTCCTCCTCCTGGTACGGCGGTGAATACCTGCGCCTGTCGGTTCCGGCCTCGCTCGAAGCACGGATCGACCAAGGGCACAGACATGACGAAAACCTCATCCAACTCGCCCGGGAACTCCGTCGGTGGATGATGCTCGGCATCGATGCTCTCACCTGCGAGGCGATCGCGGAGGCGATCTTGGATCGGCTCTCCCGCAGCGTCGACGGCGAAAAGGAGCACGCCAAGGGCTGGATCACGTCGCGCCGTCTGAGAGATGTCGAGGAGTATATTCAGGAAACTCTGAGCGGCCCTATTCTGGTCTCGGACCTCGCGATGCGCCTTGGGCTTTCGACAACGTTTTTCTCCCGCGCCTTCAAGGAGGCTACGGGTAGGTCCCCGCAAGAGCATATCATCCAGCGGCGACTGCAAAGGGCCCACGTCCTGATGCTGTCGACGAAGGATTCGCTCGCCGCAATAGCCGCCGAGTGCGGGTTTGCGTCGCACTCGCACATGTCGACGCTGTTCCGGGACCGATTGGGCCTCTCGCCCAGTGAGTTGCGGGGGAGCCGGCGGCATCTTCCGCCGGAGGCGCAGGTCATGGAGCGTCGCGGCAGACCTTTCGTCAAGGTCTAGTTTCGCGCTTTGACCCCACAGCATGTGCGACGGTTTTCTCAAGCGTCTTCTCGCCGGAATGCGGTGGCTCCGAGGACGGCGAGCAGAATGATCGCACCGCCGAAGTACTGCAGCGCAGAGAACGATCTGTGCAGGATCAGCGCTTCGGAAAGGATAGTGACCACAGGATTGATGAAGGCCAGCGCGGCCGCCGTCCCCGGGTTGAGTTTCTGAAATGCACCGTAAAGCAGGATGTACATGAAGCCGGTGTGGACGACGCCCAGCGTGGCGATGCTCGTGATGGATGCCATATCGGTGGATGGAAGACTGCTCCCGATCAGTGGAAGCAGAACGACCGAGCCGGCGGCGAACTGTATCAGTGCGACGAGATGGGGCGGCATTCCCCGCAGCAGTTTCGCAGACAGCGCGGCCAGGGCGTAGAAGAACGCGGCGCAAACCGCGCAGCCCAGTCCGATCAGGAACTCATTGTCGACGCCCTCATCAAGCCCCGCGAGCGCCACGATCGCGAGCCCTGCCAGACCGACGCACGCCCACACGATGTGATCGCGTCGAATGCGCTCGTGCAGGATCCAGGCGCTGAGGCCGGCCAGGATGAAAGGCTGTAGATTGTAAACGAGCCCGGAGATCGAGATGCTCGCTCGTCGGTAGGCGGCAAACAGAAACAGCCAGTTGGCGAGCAAGGCCGCGCCACCCAAAAGGGCAAGTACGACCGATCGGCGGCTGAGGTGGCGGGATGACAAGTATCCACGGCGCCAACAGACCAAGAGAAGAACCGCGCTACCCATCATGCATCGCCAGAGAACGATGGCGAACTCGGACAGGCCGGAGAAATGGGCGAAGATGCCGATCGTGCCCGAAAGGGCCATCGCGACGATCATCTCCATTTTGCCCTGAGTTTGCAGATCCATTTGGTGCTCCATCTGTGGAGCACGCAGCCTAGAAGGCGCTCATCGTTCGGGACATATGCAAAGAAAGGAAATGCGTTTTACTTTCCTATATAACCAAGCTCAGTGAGCCAAAGGACAGTTGAATCGAAATGGATGCCGTTGACCGCACCTTACTCGCCGCGTTGCAGGAGAATGCGCGCATTTCGACAAAGGACCTTGCGAGCAAGGTTCGCCTGTCTGCGCCGGCGACGGCTGAGCGCCTGCGAAAGCTGCAAGAGGCAGGCGTAATCGAAGCCTTCACCGCGGTCTTGGATACGAAAGCGCTCGGCTACCACATCGAAGCGATAGTCCGCATCCGCCCGCTGCCGGGAAAGCTGCATGTCGTCGAGGCGCTGTTGCGAGACATGCCTCAAGTCGTGGAGTGCGACAAGGTGACCGGCGACGATGGCTTCGTCGCGCGCATTCTGTGCCGTTCCATCGAGCATCTGGACGAGTTGCTTGAGACCATCGGCGAGAAGGCCGAGACGAGTTCGGCGATCGTTAAGCGAAAGATCGTGTCGCGCCGGCAGCCGGCACTGGTGGATGAAAAGTAAGCTCAGTCGATCTGTGATTGCGGATGGCAAAGCTTCAATTTGTCCATGTCGCCGGTGGCGCGGCTCTGCTCTATTCCCCACTGATGAAGCATCTCGATCACCGGGGCGAGTGTTTTGCCGAGCGGCGTGAGCTCGTACTCTACGCGCACGGGGGTCTCGGCATAGATCGTCTTGCTGACGAGGCCATGCTCCTCGAGTTCCTTCAGTTGCTGCAAGAGCATCTTTTGCGAGATGCCAGGGATAAGTCGTTCGAGCCGGCCAGGTCGTTGGGCGCCAGCCAGCAGATGAAAGATGATGAACAGCTTCCAGCGGCCGCCTATGATCTGCAGGGCTCTTTCGATCGGCAGGGAAGAAAGCCGGTTCATTCACTGACCCCACGGTGTGTAGCCCACCGCAAAGTCGGTGGAACCGCCGAATGGATTGGTTCAATCAAGTTGAGCTCTTCAACCCAGGAGATCTCGCTTGAAAGCCGTCATCATCGATCAATTTGGTGGCCCTGAACACCTGATTTTGCGCGAGCTGCCGACACCCGCCCCAGGCGAAGGCGAGGTGCTTTTGAAGGTTGCGTCCGTGGGCGTCAACTTTGCCGACACCATGATCCGCTCGGGGGGCGCGGGCGTCCCGATGACGGACAACCTGATAATCGGCTCCGAAGCGGCCGGGACGGTCGTTGCGCTGGGCAGCGGCGTCGATGCGGCCGTCTTGGGTAAAAGAGCCTTTGCCGCTCCGTTCGCAGTTGGGCGCATCACGGGGGCTTACGCGACGCATATCGCTCTTCCGGCGAACGGCATCTTCCTCCTTCCCGACGATATAACTTTCGATCAGGCGGTGGTGCTCGGTCTGTCCGGGATCGTTGCCCTTGAGCTTTCAAGGCTTGTGCCCATCGAAGGGCGAACCGTTCTCGTTCACTCGGCGGCTGGCGGCGTCGGGCACCTCCTGGCCCAGCTCGTGGCGATGCGGTCTCCTGGCCGACTGATCGGATCCGTGGGGGATGCCAGGAAAGCGGAGCTGCCCAACGCGATTGGGGTTCATTCGGTGGTGTCGACGCAAGGAGACTGGGTCGGCGATCTCCTGGCGCTCACCGATGGCGCTCCGCCCGATGTGATCTTCGACGCAATTGGCGGCGCCATCAGCCGGCTGGGCTTGTCGAGCTTGTCCATCGGCGGCCACTTCGTCGCTTATGGCGGAGCCAGCGGCGAGTACGCCGCGCTTTCGAAGGAAGACATGCCGTCCTTCGTCATGTCCGGCAAATCGCTGCTTGGTTACTCCTTGGTGCCGCTCTTGGGCCACAAGGATGCAGCCCGGTATCTGCGGGATGATCTCGATACGCTGTTCAGCTATGTGACCCAGGGCGTGCTGCGGCCGCATGTCGGCCACCATTTCCCCTTGCACGACGCGGCAGACGCGCATCGCCTTATCGAGAACCGGCGGTCGAGCGGAAAGATCATTCTGTTGCCGGAGGTCGGCCAAAACGGGATGTCGGTGTAGCATCGGACACCTGTCCCGAATCCGGGGCGCCCATGCCGATCGCTCGCTGCCAAGCGGAACTCCGAGGTCACGCGAAATGATTGATTTTCACGCCTATTCTATTGAGTGGTGCGCTGCCTGGAATGCGCATGATCTCGACCGATTGCTCGGTGGCTTTGACGACTCGGTCGTCTTCAAGTCTCCAGCGGCGCGAAAGATCGTTCCTGGTTCCGATGGCGTTATTGTCGGCAAGGCAGCGCTCCGCTCCTATTGGAGCGAGGGCCTGCGCCTTATCCCCAACCTCCACTTCACGCTGGTGGGCACTTACGAGGGCATCGACTGCGTGACGATCGCCTATCGAAATCAGGACGGGCGCCAGGCGAGCGAGGTTCTGGTTTTCTCCGACGGGTTGGTCGTTCAGGGCTTCGGAACATATCTGGTTTCTCCAAGCTCCTAGGGCGGTTCCCGCAAACGCGGGGACCGGCTTTGCATCCGGAGGAAGCCTGTCGGCGCGTCATGGGGCGCTGCAATCGCCCACGCTGGGCCTTGTCAGCCTGAGCCTTTATCTCCCCGTCACGCAGTTGGTCGCGACCATCGAAGCCTAGAACTCCGGTCCGCGTGGCAACCTGGTGCTGCCATGGCGTAGGCCTGTACGCCTTCGCCACGTCCCGCTGCCTCCCCCACCTCCTTGCATAGAGTGGAGGTTTCCCGCCGGTTCCGGCGCGCAATGAACCGTCTTGACATTCAATACGGACGTACGTATTAATCTCGTCATGGCTAGACAATCTCTCCGTGACGACATCATTTCCGCCGGGCTTCGCGTGATGCTCGTGAAGGGCTACTCCGCCGCCAGCGTTCGCGACATCGTCGCTGAGGCCGGGGCTCCGCAAGGCTCATTCACCAACCATTTCCCGACCAAGGAGGCGTTCAGTATTGCCGTGCTCGATGCCTACTTCGATCACGTCAAGACGTTGGTCGCCCAAGCTTTCGAGAGTGGCACTCTGTCTCCAAGGGCAAGATTGATCCGCTATCTCGACATCATCACCGATATCCTGGAGCAGGACGGACTGCGGCGCGGCTGCCTGATTGGCGACTTTAGTGCCGAAGCAACCCAGCTCAACGAGGCCGTCCGGCTTCGGTTGGAGCGGATATTCGTCGAGTGGCGCGATCAGTTCGCCGCTTGCATAGCCGAGGGACAGTCCCTCGGAGAAATCGAGACGACCTTCGATCCGGCCGATCTCGGCGACTTTCTCTTGTCGTCATGGGAGGGCGCCATCCTCCGGATGAAGGTGGAGCGGCGCCGTGACGCCTTGGAGCGCTTCAAGAAAATCGCTTTCGCAACAGTCTTTAAGGAGGTGAACTGATGGACGACAATCTCCACCTGAAGCGGCTGCCTATGCTGGACTCTTTCATGGCCTACCGCGAAGTCGGATATGGTGCGGGCACCGTGGCGCTGTTCCTGCACGGCAATCCCACCTCGTCCTACATCTGGCGAAACATCATGCCGCATGTGGCGCCGGTCGCTCGGTGCATTGCGCCGGATCTGATCGGGTTTGGCCAGTCCGGAAAGCCCGACATCGAATATCGCTTTGCCGATCATGTCCGGTATCTCGAAGCCTTCATCGATGCTGCCGGGATCACGTCTGCCTATCTCGTCGCTCAGGACTGGGGGACGGCGCTGGCTTTCGTTCTGGCGGCGCGCCGTCCGGAACTGGTCCGAGGGCTCGCTTTCATGGAGTTCATCAGGCCGTTTGACGGCTGGGACGATTTCCACCAGTCCGAAGCCGTGCGCGATGCCTTCAGAATGTTCCGGACAGCGGGCGCTGGCGAGCGTGCTATCATCGAAGAGAACGTGTTCATAGAGCGCGTCCTGCCCGGTTCGGTTAAACGCAAAATGAGCGACGCGGAGATGGACGCCTATCGCGCGCCCTTTGCTCTTGCGCGTGACCGGGTACCGATCTGGCGTCTTCCCAACGAGTTGCCGATCGGCGGCCAGCCGAAAGACGTCGATGCCATGCTCAGGCATGCGCACGAGCAACTGGCCTCGGCAAGCTATCCGAAGCTACTCTTCGTGGGAGATCCGGGAGCGCTGGTATCGCCCGCATATGCGGAGAGTTTCGCGGCCAAGCTGAAGAACTGCCGGCTCGTTCAGCTCGGCTCTGGCGCCCATTACCTGCAGGAGGACCACCCGGATACCATCGGGCGGACGATTGCAGACTGGATCGAGGAAAACGCCGTTTCGAGAGCCGCCGAGTAACCGCAATCAACTCCATTGAGAGGAGCGTCGAAATGACCAAGGTCGAAATCACCTATTGCCGGCCGTGCGGCTACGAGAAGCGGGCGCGAGAGGCGGCAACTGCGCTCAAGCAGGCGCTGGGACTGGATGCCGAACTTCATCCCGGTGGCGGCGGTATCTTCGAAGTGCGGGTCAATGATGGGGTCGTTGCCAAGCGCACCCGCGGCCATTTTCCCGACACGGCGGAGATCGTCGAGATCGTGTCGCAGACCCTTCACTGAAAGCCGTCGAACGCACGCGATGCCGGTGGCGGTCCTTGGCAAGCAAGAGATGCCCGATGAAGTTCGAGACATTCGACCCGGCCACCGTGTCAGCGGGAGGCCGCGCCGCGAGAAAGCAGAAACTGTTCGACGCGAGCGACGACGGCCCCCATGGTGGTCACGTTCTCGGCCAAGCGCTTGGGGCCGGGGTCACCATACTCGCCTATGGCAACGATAGCCCAGGTCAGGGGCCGGTCCTGCATGTCCACCCTTACGACGAGGTCTTCGTCATCTTGGAAGGGCGGGCGCGTTTCTACGTCGGGGATCAGGTCATCGACGCCGAAGCGGGAGATGTCGTCCTCGGACCTCGCGGGCTGCCGCATCGCTTCGAGAACCTTGGCCCCGGTCGTCTTCAGACCCTTGATGTCCACCACTGCGAACGATGGTACCAGGTCAACGTCTAGGCCCGCTCCTGAGCAGAGCCGAAGTCGCCGGCATCGTGGGCCGGTTCTGCGCCACCGATGCACCATGCTGATGCCGCCATAGCGCGACGGCCGAAGCTACAGTTCGTGTTCGGCGACCACCGCGAGAAAGACCTCTCCGTAGCGATCCAGCTTGGCCTCACCGACGCCCGGGATCTTCGCCATCTGCGCCCGCGAGCCGGGACGCGCGGCGGCCAGTTCGATCAGCGTCTTGTCATGGAAGATCACATAGGGCGGCAGGTTCTGGGCGCGGGCGATTTCGGTGCGCTTCTCGCGCAGCGCGTGGAACAGCCTCTGATCTGCCTCCGACAGCATGGTCGGCGCCGGCTTGTGAGCATCCTTTGCCCTGGTGGCCTTCGGCCTTGTCGGCACGCGCAGCATGAGGGGCGGTCTCTCGCGCAGGAACAGGCGGCCCGCCTCCGAAATCGACAGCCCACCGTGACCGTCCAGGTCGACATCGACAAGACGGAGCGCGATGAGCTGGCGCAGGATGGCGCGCCATGTGCGATCGTCGTGCTCCTTGCCGATGCCGTAGGTCGAGATGCGATCATGCCCGAACTGGGCAATGCGTTCGTCCGAGCCGCCCAGCAGCACCTGGGCAATGTAGGCTTGGCCGAAACGTTCGCCGGTCTTGTAGATGCAGGACAGTGCCTTCAGCGCCGCGATCGTGCCGTCGAACAGATCTGGCGGTTCGGCGCAGGTGTCGCAGTTTCCGCAAGGCTCGGAGTGGTCGCCGAAATAGGATAGCAGCGCCTGCCGCCGGCATCCGGCCGTTTCTGCAAGGCCCAGCAGCGCATCGAGCTTCTGTCGCTCGATGCGCTTGCGATGTTCTGGGGCGTCGGAATCCTCGATGAAGCGGCGACGCAGTACGATGTCCTCGGAACCATAGAGCATCAGTGTTTCGGAGGGCAGGCCGTCGCGGCCGGCGCGCCCCGTCTCCTGATAGTAGGCCTCGATGCTGCCCGGCAGGTCGAGATGGGCGACGAATCGGACATCGGGCTTGTCGATGCCCATGCCGAAGGCGATGGTGGCCACCATGATGACGGCCTCCTCGCGCTGAAAGCGCGTCTGGTTTGCCTGACGCTCCGCCTTGTCCATGCCGCCGTGGTAGGGCAACGCGGTATGGCCCTGCTCGCAAAGCCAGGCGGCCGTCTCCTCCGTCTTTCGCTTCGACAGGCAGTAGACGATGCCGCTTTCGCCCGCGTGCGCCTTCAGAAAGCGCTTCAGCTGAGCCCTGGGATTATCCTTCTCGGCAATGGCGTAGCGAATGTTGGGGCGGTCGAAGCCGGCAATGAAGGCGTCGCTTTCGGCGATCTGGAGATGCGACAGGATTTCCGCGCGGGTCGGCGCATCGGCCGTCGCCGTCAGCGCCATGCGCGGTGTGCCGGGGAACTCAGAGATGAGTGCGTCGAGTTGACGATAGGAGGGGCGGAAATCATGCCCCCATTGCGACAGGCAATGCGCTTCGTCGATAGCGATCAGCGACAGTTGCGTGCGGTGCAGGAGATCCAGAACATCGGGCCGCAGCAGCGTTTCGGGGGCGACGTAGAGAAGGTCCAGGCCGCCGCTCGAAATGTCTCGCCACAAGGCGTGGCGCTCGTCCCCCTGCAGATCGGAGTTGAGCGCGGCGGCCTTGACGCCAGCCTGCCGCAGCGCCGCCACCTGATCGGCCATGAGAGCGATCAACGGCGAGACGATCAGGCCCATGCCGGGCCGGACCAGCGCCGGTATCTGATAGCAGAGCGATTTGCCGCCACCCGTCGGCATGAGCACGAAAGCGTTTTTTCCGCCCACGACATGGTCGACGATTTCGGCCTGAGGTCCGCGAAAGGCCTCGTAGCCATAGACGGTTTTCAGAATGTGCAGGGGATGAACGGTCACGACGACTCGGCGGGGATTGCAGGGAGCGGGCTTCATAGCAGGTTCGGCGTCGGGCCGCTCGTGCGGAGGGCTTAGCCTCAAGGAAGACGCGAGCTTTCGGGGGCGGGGGCCGGAGACAGGCGTCTCGATAGGACGGCAAACGCGGGGAACCTTCTCGGAAAAACGCCGTTCTAGAGATGGGGTCGTCGTTATGGATCTTCGGATGAAGCCAATGAAGCTTTCGGCTGGGCACACCCTTTGGCCATTCAGACAGTGTAGAACAGTGGCCGAGGCGTGGTGCGGATCGTACCCGACGACAGCCCAGCCGCGGGCGGCTTGAACCTTGGCCCCCGGCAACTCCAAAATCGTGATCTATGCCGCACTGGCCGGCAACCTCGCCATCGCCATGACGAAGTTCGTGGCGTCGTGGTGGACGGGATCCGGAGCCATGCTCAGCGAGGCGGTCCACTCGCTGGTCGATACCAGCAATCAGGGGTTTCTGCTTCTCGGCCTTCGTCGATCGGCTCGCCCGGCCAGCCAGCGGCACCCGTTCGGACACGGAATGGAGATCTATTTCTGGGCGTTTATCGTCGCCCTGATGATCTTCGCGCTCGGGGGAGCGGCTTCTATCTATGAGGGCGCGCAGCGCCTGCTCGATCCCGAGCCGATACGGGATCCGTGGATCAATTATCTTGTGCTCGGTGTCAGCTTCGCGATCGAGGCGACGTCGCTGCGGGTCGCCTGGCGGGAGCTGCGTCGCAGCCAACCTGGCCGAACAATGCTCGCGGCTCTCCGCGGGAGCAAGGATCCCAGTGTTTTCTCCATATTCTGCGAGGATTCCGCGGCGCTTGTCGGCCTGTCGGTGGCCGCCGCCGGGCTCGCCTTGGCGCACGTGCTGCAAGAGCCGCGCTTTGATGCCATCGCCTCGTTGGCGATCGGCGGAATCCTGATCCTGACTGCCGTGTTCCTTGCCCGGGAAACGCTCAGTCTCATGACCGGCGAAAGCGCCTCGGTGGAGGTGCTGGCCTCGGTGCGTGCCGTGCTCGAAGGCGACCGCCGGATTCAGCGGATCGAAGAGATCCTCAGCATGCATCTAGGGCCCTCCGACATACTCCTCGGCATTTCGCTCGATTTCGATGACGAAATGACGAGCGAGGAGATCGAGGCCACCGTTCATGACCTTGGCAAAAAACTCCGTTCAACCCAGCCGTCGATCACCAGAGTTTTCGTGCGTCCCGTCCAGCCTGCGAAGAAGAAGGTGCTTGCCGGCTCGGTCACGAGCTGAGCACACATCTCCCCCGCAAACAGACCGCCGTTGGGCGAGGCGAGGGCGAGCGTAGATATCCGGGTGCAAATGCACCGTCTGGCCGGATGCAGGCTTGCCTGTTCCGCATGCCGGGGCCGCCGTCGTTCAGCTCATTCCCGGCAACCGCCTGATCTGTTCGGCCAGGTAGTCGACCATCAGGCGGACGCGTCCCACCTTGGCGCGTTCCGGCACCATCAGCATGTTGAGCGGGGTGGTGGGAAGAGAATGGTCCGGCAGCAACACCTCCAGTTCGCCGGTCGCCAGCAAGTCGTCCACCAGCCAGCGGTGCGCGGAGCCAATACCGCGCCCGCTCCTGAATGCCTCGCGCGCGGCGAGGCCGTGATCCACTTTCAGGTCGCCCTTGACCGAAACCGTGTGACGGCTGCCGTCCGGCCCGACGAACGCCATGGTCTCGCTGCCGGCCACGTTCGACATGCGTATGACGTTGTGGGCGGCAAGGTCCGCCGGTTGGCTGGGCCTGCCGTGCACACTGAGATAGCCGGGGGCGGCGACCAGAAGTCGCGTGCTCTCCGCCAGATGGTGCAGCTTCATCGAGCTGTCCGCGAGCGGTCCCAGGCGGAGGGCAACGTCGACGCCCTCCTTGACGAGGTCGATGCGCTCGTCGGTCAGACTGAGGTCGACCTGAATGCCGGGATGGCTCGCCTGGAAGGCGAAAATGAGCCGCGTGATGTGCATCACGCCGAGCGCCGCCGTGCATGACAGACGAACGGTGCCGGACAGTGCGTCGTGTTTGTCGCGAATTCCGTCGGCCGCCTGATCCACCAGACGGAGAACATGGGTGCAGTGATCGTAATAGCGACTGCCTTCCTCGGTCAGCGCGATACGACGGGTCGTCCTGCTGAGCAGAGACACGCCGACGGCTTCCTCAAGCTCGCGCAAATGCCGGGTTACCGTCGATTGACCGGTTCCCAGTTCGCGGGCAACGGCCGACAGGTTCCCACGCTCGGCGACGCGGACGAAGGTGCGCATCCGCTCCAATGTGATGTCGGATCTATCCATATTTCGGCAATATCATATCCATTCCATTGATGTATCGGAATATTCGGGGCGGGCCTACCTTGCAGGTCGAAATCTTCAGCCGGAGGGTCACCCCGTGAACGTTCTTCTTGTCTTTGCCCATCCCGAACCGCAGTCGCTCGCCGCCTCCTTGCGCGATGCGGCGATCGGCGAACTGAAAGCCCAAGGCCATGAGGTGCGGGTATCGGACCTCTATGCAATGCGCTGGAAGTCTGAGGTCGATCGAGCCGATTTCCCCCTGCTTGCTCCCGAGCAGCGGCTGAAAGTCGCTTCCGCGTCCGGCCATGGCTTCGCAGCCGGCGCGCTCACTGAAGACGTGCAGGCCGAGCAGGACAAGCTTGATTGGGCCGATGTGCTCATCCTCCAGTTTCCAATGTGGTGGTACTCGATGCCGGCCATCCTCAAGGGATGGGTCGATCGCGTCTACGCCTATGGCTTTGCCTATGGTGTCGGCGAACACAGCGACCGACATTGGGGCGATCGCTTTGGCGAAGGTCGGTTCGTCGGCAAGAGGGCGATGCTCATCGTGACGACAGGGGGCTGGGAAGAGCACTACTCGCCACGGGGGATCAACGGGCCAATCGACGACCTGTTGTTTCCGATCAATCACGGCATTCTCTACTATCCCGGCTTCGACGTGCTGCCACCGTTCGTTGCCTACCGCGTGGATCGGCTCGACACGCGGGGATTTGTGGCCATAAGCACCGATCTCAGGGAGAGGATGCGGACACTCGGCACCACAGAGCCGATTGCCTACCGCCGGCAGAACGGCGGAGACTACGACATTCCGAGCCTCGTTTTACGTAGTGATCTGGCCTCACCCGAGGCGTCGGGATTCGGGCTGCATCTGCGCCAAAGCGGGCCGGCGGATGGGGCAATCGAGGGCATGGCGGCCGACAGGTCACCGCGTTCCCTGCTGGTGGAGCCAAGCCAAGGCGGTTAGCTCGGCTTGGCACTTGTTTGCATCCCGCCGTTGCTTGGCTCAGGCAGTGGGTACCGTGCCGCCGTCGATGGTGACCTCGGTCCCCGTGATGGCGCCGGCACGCGGCGATACGAGAAAGGCGATGAGGTCGGCGACCTCCCGTGGCCTGGCCGGTCGTCCGAGCGGAATGCCGCCGAGTGCTTTCATGATGAGCTGCTTGCCGCCTTCGCGATCGGTGCCGGCATCGGCTGCCAGCCGGTCGGCCAGCGCCACCGCGGCCTCCGTCTCGACCCATCCCGGCGAAACGCGGACGACGCGAATGCCGTTGGGCGCCACCTCCTTGGACAGGCTTTTGCTGTAGGTCGAGAGGGCAGCCTTTGCTGCCGCATAAGCCGTCGTGGACTCCGGAAGCGGCAGCTCGTGCTGGATCGACGTGACGTGGATGATGACGCCGGAGGCCTGTTCGATCATCGACGGCAAGAGCGCCCGATCGAGGCGCACGGCCGGCATGAGATTGAGGTCGAGCTCTCTTGCCCAAACGTCGTCAGTCAGTTTGGCAAAGCCACCGGCAGGCGCCGAAGAGCCGCCCAACACGTTGACGATGATGTCGACCCCGCCCAAGCGCTGGAGAACGGCGCTGGCAACCGCAGCGCACCCGCCGGCCTCGGAGATGTCTGCCGCGATGTAGTGGGCGCCCTTGGGTGCGGTGTCCGGAATGGATCGCGCCGTGCTGACGACGTTTACGCCGGCGTCGCAAAGGGCCTCCACTACGGCCGCGCCGACCCCACGCGTTCCTGCCGTGACCAGCGCGCGCCGGCCACCAAGCTCGAGGTCGAAGCTCATGACATGATCTCCAAGCCGGAGATCTTGTCGCCCTTCAAGCGAAAGAAGAACCTAAGATCCACCGGGCTTCCGGGAAAGTTTCCGGTAAGCCGGCTGGTGACGATGGTTTTGTCGCTTTCTTTGGCGATCGCTTGTGGCGCGCTGACATAGCTGTACTTTTCGGACGATTCTGCTTTCCAGGCTCGAATGGCTTCCCGCCCCACATAGGTCTTGCCTTCGTCCCTGACGACGGCGTCGTCCGTGAAGCATTGCGCTACGGCTTCGGCGTTCTTTGCATCGGCGGCGAAGTAGTCGGAGATCGGTGCTGGAAGGTTGATCATGCTGTTTGTCCTCGGGTTGGCGCTTCCAGCTGGCCAGCGGATTGCGTAAGGCGGAAAATGGCTCTAGCCTTACGAAATGACAAGAACGCACGAAAAAGTTAGGTACTCACCTGAAAGTAAGCCCCATGCCCACACGCGGGAGACTGCCGCGGAGGGCGTAGAGCAGGCTCTGAAGCTGTTGGAGGGCAGGTGGAAGCTGGTGATCCTGTTTCACCTGTTCGGTGGCCGGATCATGCGCTTCTCCGATCTTGAACGCGCCATTCCCGGAATCTCCCAGAAGATGCTGATTCAGCAGCTTCGTCAGATGGAGGGCGACGGCATCGTCCGCCGCATCGTCCACCATCAGGTTCCGCCGAAGGTCGAGTATGCGCTGACGGACTGGGGCCAAGCCTTGTGCCCGGCTCTCGACGCCTTGCTGACGTGGGCGGCCAACCGTCCGGAAGCAGGCGATTCCGGCGATCCGCAAGCATAGCTCCACCTCGGGGGCGGCCGGCGCGCGAGGCCAACGCCCGTGCGGCCGGTCGATCCGAGCGAACGGACAGATCAGGTCTGCGCGCCCAGAACCTTGCGGAGAGAAGCCTCTATCCGGCCGCCGCAATAAGCGTCGCCATAGTCTTCCCGGGCTTTGGCGGCCAGTTTCGCCAATGGCGGCAGCGCGGTGATACGCCGCGACAAGGCGGCGGTCTTGGGGGCACTCTCGCCGAGGATCGTCCCGATGATGGGAAATCGATCGGCCATCGTCGACCACAGAGTCGCGGTGACGACATCGGCGATCCCAGGGTGCTCGCCGCCGAGCAGATAGCCGGAATCGGCCGTGAGACCATGACGCTCGCCGGTTTCCTCCCAAAGCGCCATCCATTTCTTGAGGCGCGGGACGAAGTCCTGCCATCGCTTCTCCGTCCACATCTCCCGACCGCCATCCAGCGTGAGCTCGTCGATCACGTCGTTGGCGTCGTTGACGATCTTCATGGTCATGGCGCGGAGAGGCGGTGTCTTGGGCAGCAGGTCCAGCGTCTCGCCGAGATAAAGGATGATGGCCGGCATTTCGGCGATGGCGAAGCCGGCCTTCTTGTCGACAAGCAAGGGCGGCCCCATGAACGGAACCGGCATCTTTTTCACGGGCGCGCCCATCAGATCCGAGATCGCCACGTCGCCGCCTTCGGTCCAGCTTTTCCCGGCATAGGCGAGAACAGCCCGCACGAACTGGCCTCGAAAGGGAACGGACCAGTAGTAAAGATCGTAATCGGACATCGTCGTATGGCCCCTGCCGAAGAGATCGAAATGACTCTACAACGTATCCGACAGCGATTGGTTCTGCTCTCGCCCAATGCGTTCCTCTTCGGTCAGGCTCCCATCATCTGGCCACCGGCGTGCTCAGCAACGAAAA
>Ga0206117_100439_pt1 | contig 44411 bp, 37 predicted proteins | sample 3A5Ametagenome_FD_177997 | JGI IMG/M metagenome (GOLD analysis project Ga0206117, IMG submission 177997) | Enriched microbial communities from leaf-cutter ant dump, University of Wisconsin, Madison, United States - 3A5A | ecosystem: Environmental > Terrestrial > Nest > Insects nest > Nest dump... | reverse complement strand
AGAGTTGCAAGGGGTAAGTGGTTTGAAAGCTTTAAGGGTTGGTGTAAATTACGACGTTGTAAAAGAGGTTGTGTAACTAATAAAGCAAATTTAGCTATTAAGTTTACTATGTGTCTATGTGGTTCGATAAAAGAAAAAATATAACCACATAGACACATAGATGAGTATTATGAGCTGTGTTAACTACTAAAGCCCAGCTTAATTTTATATCTGTAAAGCTTTCCGTTGATTTCCTGCTCTAGTTTTAATACCTCATTTGTTTTTTTACTGATCCAGAAAACCTCCTTATTGCCTTTGCTTTCGTGCGTCAATAACCAACAGTCAATTTTTTGATCGTCGTAGCCAATTAATTGTGCACTGCCGGTCACAGTATAAGCTACTTTTTGAAGGTTAGATGCGGTACCTGGGTCGTAAAATGGAATAACGAAAGTTGCTCCATCTTTATAAGGTAATAGCGGGAAAGTTTCTAAGTCTGAATGCCAATTCAGGAAAAACTTATCCAAAGATGATTTGTAGCCTTCCCATATTGCTTTTGGCTGTTTTTCTGTATCTGCGTCACTTAATTTATGACCATTGTATTCAACAGTTTTATTTAAGAAATCAACCGTAGTTGCATTCACCGTTTTTGTTGTAGCCGTTCTGGAAGCTGGCACTTTCCACCAAGTTTTATGGTATAAAGGTTTCATCGTTTTAGCATCAGAAACCGATTTTACGATGTGCATAATGCTGTCTTTATCTTCCCATACCTGATCAATCTCAATGGCTGGTATTCCGTTGTAATTGGTCTTTTTAATTGTTCTGGTCCAAAATTGGGTTTGCGTTCGTACAGAGTCCTTGCTCATTTTGAAATAGACAAGATATCGATGAGTACCTTCTCGTAAAACTTTGGGATTGATGTTTTTTTCTGATATGAAAACAGTATCTGTTTTTTGTGCTTCCGCAAAAAAAGCAATGCCAAAAAAGTAAAGAAATAGTAATGAATAGCGCATAGTTTTATTTTTTAAGGTTTAAAGAGTGGTTTTAAGCAACTAATTGCTAGGTAGATGTTTTGGTTCGGAATTAAGACAGAATATTTTATGGTTTGTTACATCTAGTTTTACGGATAGGAATCGTTTTAATAGACGTTAGGTTGGATATAGTAAAATGTTGTAACCTTTTGAAAATCTGTTCGTCTTATTTAAAACAAATTATAAACAGATGAAAAAGGCATTACTCTCATTCGCTTTTCTGACATACTCACTCATTAGCGTAGCTCAGACCAACCCAACTAAAATACCTAACGATAATAAATTAAAAACTAGATTAGATTCATTGGTAGATCAAACGGTATCTGTATTTATGAATAACAACGTTAGGGTGGGCATTTCCATCGGAATTATCAAAGATGGAAAACAATATCTATACAATTACGGCTCCACTTCCAGAGACAAACAAGAATTGCCAACCAGCAATACAGTTTATGAGCTGGCATCTATCACCAAAACTTTTGGTTCCACTTTATTGGCTAAAGCGGTTGTCGATAAAAAGATTGATCTTAAGGACGATATCCGTAAATATCTGAAAGAAGAATATCCCAATTTGAATTACAATGGAACGCCTATTACTGTAGTGAATTTGGCTAATTTAACTTCCGGTTTACCTAATTGGATGCCTGATAAAGACCTTTTTAGCAAAGCCAACCCAGATTCTATTCCTTATATTTTAGATTCTGTTCATCGTCAATACAGCATTAAGGATTTTTACAGAGATCTTCATCAAATAAAATTGCAGGTTCCTCCTAGTACGGTAGCTCGTCATTGTAATACTGCAGCGCAGCTGTTGGGTCATATGATGGAAACCGTTTACCAAAATTCTTTTGAGAACCTTTTGAAAATCCATTTTGTGGAGCCACTAAAAATGAAAAACACTGTCCTTATTCAACCAGGAAAACAACCAGCATTTATGGCAAAAGGTTATGATGGCAAAGGGCGTGTGATGCCTGTGATTGATTGGGAAGATTTACGAGTTGCGGCCAGTATCGCCTCTACCAGTGCCGATATGTTAAAATACATGGCATTTCAGTTGAATGAAGCAAATGAGGCAGTTAAATTAAGCCACCAGCCCACATTTGGAAAATTAGAAGATGGGGCCATCGCATTGAACTGGAAAGTAAAACAAACGGGAAATAGCAAAAGAAGTATTTCACATACAGGCGGTAGTTTAGGTTTTAGTAGCTATTTGGTATTTTATCCAGAGACTAATTCAGGCATTGTGTTGCTTTCCAATGACGCTGCGCAAAATACGCAAGGCGAATTGATTGCACTGTCAGAAAAAATTATAAAGCCTTAATAACAAAGAAAGCAGTTCTGAAAAGAACTGCTTTCTTGTATAGTACATTTTATATTTTACATCTGAATCTTATCAAGATAAAGATGTATTTAAGTAGTTATTATTCTTTAATATCTCCTAACAAGATAACTTCGTCACGACCAGCTCTACCTGGTTTCCAAAATATAGGACCTTTAAGTTCTGAAGGTACTTTATAAACAAGTTTGGTTTTTTTGGTAGTTAACGGGTTAATTTGTTCCAAAAGTAATCCGTAACCTGGTGCAAGGATAGTTTCTGCTTTATCAAAAGTATAATCTTTCCCATTGTAGTTAATTAAAAGCTCGCCACTAGTAAGCATTCTACTTTCAGTGTCTACGTTTTTAAAAGAAGCATCAATTATAATAAATCTTGTACCTTCTTCCGCTTTTAAATCAGTGAATTGGTTTCCAGTATTAACCTTATGAGCTATTTCTACTTTTTCAGCAACGATATCAAAATATTTAGTTTTTAAAACTTCTCCAGTTTGAATATATTTTGGTGCTTCTTCTTCTACTGGTTTGGTCATACCTGCTTCAATTTCTTCAACAGATTTTCGTTCCGAAAATAATCCTGCAATAACGGCAATTACAACTACTATTCCGACTCCTATTAAGCCAATTTTAAGGCAGCCTGCTTTCTTTTTTTGAGGTTGTTGTGGGTTGAATTGTGTTTGTTGTTGTGTGTTTTGATTTTCCATTTTTAAAATTTAGATGGTTATATTAATTGTTTGATAATTTCTAAGAGCTTGACGCGCACGCCAAAAGTAATTGATAATATTCAGTTTTTATGTATGAATTTTAAATTAAAAAGTGCTACAACAATAATGAGTAATTTACTTCGCTAAATCATGGTTCTTTATTGAGTAAGAGGGGATAATATTAAAAAATCCCCTTCATGCTTTTGCTTTAGCCCTGAAAAAATTGTGTGTTATAATTTTCTATTTTTCGTTTGAGCTGATCTGCAATATCTTTTTGATGGTAGATTTTGGCCAGTTCATTAAATGCCTGTAGTACATACATGCCTTGTTTCAAATCATAAATAAGCTCATTTTGTTCCTTGTTAGTGAGCGAAAGAATGTAATTAAATTCTTGGTCAATAAAGTTGGAAGTTTCTTTGATCATCCTATTTGCGTATGCGTGGTTGTTGATGGCAAATAGATTTTGAACTAGCGAAATCTTGTTGAGCGTATCAGAAATAGAACTGTTTTTCAGAGGTAATTTATCTAAACTCAATTTGATTACCTTTTCAGCCTGCTTGATTTGATTGTTTTGGATCAAGTTTGAACTTAAGGTATTTGCAAAAGCCCAAGTCGTGTTCAAAACTCTTCTGCTTTCTGGGTCTAGATATTTTGCCTTTTTAAAGCCGTCCAATTCAAATTTTTGATAATGTTGATAGGCTAAATGGTTATTGGTTCGTTCCGACTTATCGCTAACATCTGTCTTAGGGGTTAAAGGCAACAACCGGTAAGCAAAACCTTCCTGATATAAATATTTATCAAGTCCAACATAGGTGTCTTCGGATACGTTTGTGGCAAAATAAATAGGTCGTTTCCATTGGTTACTGGCAATGATGTCGAAGATCATTAATTCGTTTTTAAGCACATGGTTCTTATTGAATTTCCATTCTAATTTATCCGCAATTAAGTTTTTTTGTTCAGCTGGAATAGTGTGGGTAGCAATCACCTCGGCAGGATTAATGCTCAACTTCAAGTTTTGAGAAGGTAGAAAATTCTCATAACTACCGTCGTTCATTTGAATTTTATCGTCGTTATGATCTGAAGTCAAAATGGCTAATAAATCTTTTAGTTCTACACTATCGGTGAGTCCATAGTCTACATAAGAAAGATAATCTCTCACTCCTTCTTTGTATTTCTCTTTGGTGATGGAGATTGGAAGGGCTTCAGATTTATTTTGGGTTCGCTTCATTTGATCGATATAGGAAGCCGTTGATAAAAACTGCAGGTTGACTACGCGTACATCGGTTCTAATGCCTTCCACTTCCTGTGCATACCAAAGTGGATAAGTATCGTTGTCAGCATTGGTAAATAAAATGGCATTGGGTTCGCAGCTATTAAGATAGTTTTTGGCCATATCCAAAGCAGTTGTTTTGCCATTTCTATCATGATCATCCCAACCTTGCCAAGCCATTAATATTGGTGCGGCAAATAAAGTGATCGTGGTTGCAATAACAAGGCTCGTTCTGTTGGCGAATAACTTTTGCAAATAGCTTTTAAGGGCAAATACACTCAGGCCTATAAAGATGGCAAATACATAAAATGAACCTACATAAGCATAATCTCTTTCTCTAACTTGTAAAGGATCTTGGTTGATGAATATAATAATGGCAATTCCGGTAAAAAAGAAAAGAGAAGCCAAAACCATCGTAGCTCTTTTATCTTTTCGGTAAAGATAGGCTAAGCCTAAAATGCCAAGTAGGAGCGGTAAACCATAAAATGAATTACGACCAGCATTTTCTTGGATACTTGCTGGTAATTGACTTTGATTACCCAATCTCAAAGCATCAATAGGTTTAATGCCCGTAGTCCAATTGCCTTCGGTCATGGAACCCTGTCCTTGGGTATCATTTTGTCGACCTGAAAAATTCCACAAGAAATACCTCCAATACATAAAGCCCACTTGATAGCTGTTGAAAAAGCTAAGGCTATTCCAAAATGTTGGACTTTGATCGGGAGATAAACCTAGCCAATTTTGATAAAATTGAACGTGAGCAGGCTTACTGCTATAAATCCTGGGGAAAAAAGTGTTTTTGTCATATACATAACTGTATTGTTTGCCCGATACTTCGTAAGAATGTTCTTCACGTCTATAAGAAGTCCCTTTTTCTTTAATATCTATCGGTTTAGAGTCGAAGAACTGCCCATATAACAAAGGTTTTTCTTCATATTGGGTTCTGCTCAGATAGGAATATAGCGATAAAGGGCTATCGGGACTGGATAGGTTGATGTTTGGTTTAGCATTGGCCCTGATAATGATCATGAAATACGAACTAAAGCCAAATAAAACCAAAACGGTGGATAGTAGGACCAAATTGAGCTTATATAAGTTTTTTTTGATGCTGTAATATACACCAGTAGCCAGCATGGCAGCGATAGCCATTAAGGATAAAAGTGCACCATGACCGAAATCCATTTTTAGGGAGTTGACCGACCACAAATCAATCTTAGCTGCAAATAAAACCAGATACTGGATAATACCAAATTGGATGATGCCCAAGATCAAACAACCTACTAGAAAAGCTTTTATCGAGCCCAATAAGTTCACCTTTTCTGATTTCTTAAAGTAATATAGTAAACTGATTGACGGAATAATGAGTAGGCTTAAGAGGTGCATGCCAATGGAAAGTCCAATGATAAAGGCAATGAATAATAGCCATTTGTCGTTCATGTGAGCTTCCCATTTTAAAGCGGCCCAAAATACGATGGCTGTGCACAAGGTAGAAATGGCGTATACTTCGGCCTCTACCGCCGAAAACCAAAAGGTATCTGAAAAGGTATAAGCTAATGCGCCTACAGTTCCAGCAGCAATTACAGAGAATAATTGTGTACCGTTCATTTTCCCATTTTCAGGTCTGACTAATTTTAATGCTATCGCATTGATGGTCCAGAAAAGGAACATGATGGTTGCTCCGCTGGCAACTACCGAAACGAAATTGATCCAATAGGCAACTTTGGTCAAATCGGTTCCCGCCAGCAAAGAGAACAGTTTTCCTATCATTAAAAATAGGGGAGCTCCTGGCTGATGACCAACTTGCATTTTAAACGAAGCAGCAATGAACTCGCCACAATCCCAAAAACTTAAGGTGGGCTCCATGCATAACCAATATACAAGAGATGCGATGAAGAAAATTGCCAATCCGGCTAAATTGTTGATGCGTCTATATTTTTCCATACTTGTTTAGTTTATAACAAAGCTAATTTTTGAAGTAGGGCCAAATTGTTAAAGGCTTGTTAAAAAGTGTTAAATATTTGTGGTTTAGTGTTTTTGGCTAGATGAAGGCAATAGGTGTTGATGAAATGTGAATACAACTTTTAGTGTTAACGAAATAAGTTTTGTTGGACAACCACTTGTTTTTCTGTAGAATGATGGCGTTATGGAAACGTTCCCAAATTTTGGGAACGTTTCCATGAAAAATAGCAGAGTCTTCTCGCAGGTAAAAATTAAAACGTGGATATATTTGGTTGTAATCGAACAAATTCATAACCTAACCAAATTAAAATGAAAGCCATACTTACGCTACTTTATTTCAAACGCTGTTGAGCAATTTTCTATTGAAGGCAATTGATTAAACGCGAAAGTCTTTTGTCCTGATAATTTAACCTCATTTTTTTTCGAACCTAAACAAACTACTCATGTCAGTTTTTATCAAAACACTGAGGGTATTTGCTTGCTGTGCCTTGTTGATTTATCAAGTGTCAACGGCTTGTGCCCAGCGGGTTTCAGATACGACCAGTAAAAAGCAAGATACCTTGCAGCTTGTAGATAAGAAACAAAAAAAGCTTATCTATTTTAATACGCCAACTAACCTTTCTACAGCCTCTTCGGCCAGTATTTCTGGGGATGAATTGGCTAACACCTTAGTGGCTTCATATCCCATTGCATTGGCGGGAAGACTAGCGGGTTTAACCACCAGTCAAAATAGTGGACAGCCCTTAAATGAAGGTTATGCCCTCAGACTACGTGGTCAAAGTCCGTTGATTTTTATCGACGGTATTCCTCGGTCAGTTTCAGAAATAGGAATGCAAGAAATTGAATCCATTACGGTTTTAAAGGATGCTGTTTCTTTAGCCATGTTGGGGGTAAGAGGAGCTAGTGGGGCTATTTCAATTGTTACCAAAAAAGGAATCGCTGCTGGGCAAAAAATAAGCTTTACCAGTCAATGGGGTATTCAACAACCTATCCAAAACCTAATTTCAAAGCCTTTGGACGCCTTTAATTATGCGACTTTGTACAATGAGGCTTTAGCTAATGATGGACTTTCTGTGACCAATAATGGTTTTAGTCCAACAGCAATTAATGCTTACCAAACAGGCAGTGATCCCTTGCGTTATCCAAATGTTAATTGGGCAGATGAGGTGCTCAGAAAATCATCAGCGGTTGCTAGATACAGTTTAAATACGAGTGGTGGCAATGATTTTGTCCGCTTTTTTGTGAATTTGGAACATTTCAGTCAAAACGGTTTGTTGAAAACAAACGATGAGCTCAATTCTAAATATTCTACCAATAGCGATCTTAAGGGCTATTTCATTCGCTCTAACGTAGACGTTAAACTTACAGACAACCTGAGCGCAGGTCTTTATATCCATGGAAGGATCATGAATACCAATAGTCCAGGTAACTCAGCTACAGATAATATTTTCAATGCGATGTTGGCTACTCCTAATAGTGCTTATCCTATTTATAATGCCAATGGTACTTATGCGGGTTCATCGCAATTTCAAAATAATATTGTTGCCCAAAGTCTCAGTGCAGGTTATTCGGCAACCAATAACAGAACGGTACTTTCAGATTTTTACCTGAAATATAACTTAGATGACCTCACTAAAGGTTTATGGATTAAGGCAAGAGCTTCATTTTTTAGCAACCTGAGCGAAAACTACATCCGAAATAAATCATTTGCTGTATTTGAGCAAATTGGTGGTTTTGGGACCACTACGCCAGTATATCGCCAGTATAATAGCAATAGCGATCAGGTAAATAATAATAGCATTGCCTTTCAAAACCGATCAGATTTTCAGGAGTTGTCTTTCGGTTATCAGCGCGGATTTGGCCTGCACAACATTGATGCAGTGGTATTGGCCAACAGAGATAATTTGGTAAATGGATCAAGTTTGCCTTATACTATTCAGGGCATTTCTGGTCACGTATCATACAACTATAATAAAAAGTACTTAGCAGAAGTTTCTTTTGCACAAAATGGAGCCAACAGATACCCCGATCACGGAGGTTTTAGATACGGTTTCTTTCCTGCCATTGGTTTAGGCTGGAATATACATGAGGAGGATTTCCTTAAAAACAAAAACTGGCTTAACCAATTAAAACTTTACGCTTCTTACGGAAAAGTAGGCCGAGATAATGGAGCTTACTACACTTACCAACAAGTTTACAATGGTGCACCTGCTGCCATTTTTGGAAGTAGTGCAGGGGCAGCAACTACTATTGGCGAATCTTATTTGGCCAATCCAGCTATTACTTGGGAGAAGGCTAAAATGCTGAATTTGGGTGTTGATGCAGAGTTCTTAAATAACAGGTTAAGCTTAAATGTAGAATATTATAGGAACAATTACGCGGACCTCAGCATTGTAAGAGGCTTAAGCAATACCATATTGGGAATTTCTTATCCGAGCGAAAATATTGGAAAGCAACGCTATTACGGCTGGGAAACACAATTGAACTGGGCCGAACGCAATAAAAACTGGGGCTATTCGGTAAGATTGAATGCAAGCTTGCAAAACAGTAAATTGTTATACAGTGCAGAAGCCAATCAAAGATACAGTTGGATGCAGAGAACCGGCCATCCAGTAGGACAAAGCTACGGTTACATTGCAGAAGGATTATTCCGCAGTCAGCAAGAAATTAATGGTTACCCGACCATAGAAGGATACACACCACAGCCTGGTGATATCAAATATAGAGATTTAAATAACGACGGCGTGATCAATCAGTATGATCAAACCACCATTGGCTCTCAAAAGCCTAGCTTGTTTTTAGGTGCCCGATTAGGTTTTAACATTGGCGGACTTGATGTAAGTGCTTTGTTTCAAGGGGTCATCAATCAAGAGGTTTATCTTTCTGGGAACAGCTATTGGGAATTTCAGGGCGGAACAGCACAGGCTTACCAAAATCATTTAAACAGATGGACGCCTGCAACAGCAACCACTGCTAATTATCCTCGATTAACCACCAATTCGGGACCAAGAAATGGAGCCGTGAACAATTTTGTTGCCTCCTCTTTTTGGTTGAGAAACGGAGATTTCCTAAAGCTTAGAAACGTGGAGTTGGGCTATACCTTGCCTGCAAATCTTACGCAAAAGATTGGCGTAAAAACTACTCGCTTATTCGTGAATGGATTAAATCTGTGGACTTTAAGTTCAAAAACATTTAACGGTGCCGATCCAGAGAACTTTAATGGCTCATATCCAATTGAGCGTGTGTTTTCTTTAGGCTTAAATATTCAATTATAGCATTACAGATATGAAAAGAGTACTTTATTTTTTAATCATCGTATCGGTGCTGACCCAGTCTTGTAGAAAGTTTGAAAATGAACCGGAAGAAAGGGTTTTAGAAACAGATGTGTTTGATCCAACAGATAAAATGGGGGTACAGTCTACCTCATATTTATTGGGCATTTATGCATTTCTACCTACAGGATTTAACCGTATTGAGGGCGATTTTTTAGACGCAGCAACGGATGATGCGGTACCATCTTCGGAAAGATTAAATATTATGCTGTTCACCAACGGACAGTTAAATGCCACGAACTACCCAGATAATAACTGGGCCAATAGTTATACCATTATCAGAAGAAGTAATGTTTTTCTCAAAAATATTGGGGTGGTTCCAATTCCTGATGATGTAAGGAAAAGACAAGTGGCGGAAGCCCGTTTTCTTCGTGCTTTTGCTTACTTCGAATTGTTGAAACGCTACGGCGGTATTCCTTTAGTGGGAGATCAAGTATTTGATTTGAACAGCAACTTAAATATCCCTAGAAATACTTTTGCGGAGTGTGTGGATTATATTGCTGCGGAATGTGATGCCATTACACCTGATTTGCCTAATGGTTCTACCATCGCTGCTACAGAATTTGGCAGGGTACCTTCCGAAGCTGCAATGGCTTTAAAATGCAGATTGTATTTGTATGCCGCTAGTCCTTTATTTAATGGTGGCGGTTTTGAAACCAATGCTCAGTTGAAAGCATTAACGGGTTATTCTACCAATGATGCTGCCAGATGGCAACGTGTAATTACCATTGCCGAAGCTTTAATTGCAAAAGGCTATTATAAGTTGCCAACTGGAACAGGTACTACGGTTTATTCCTCGGTATTCACTACTAAGATTAATACCGATATTATCCTTGCTAAACAATCAGCAAATTCTACGGTGATTGAAAATGCAAATGCACCTGTAGGTTATGTAGCGCCAACGACCAGTAATGGAAGAAATAGCCCGACACAAAATTTCGTGAATGCTTTTGCCAATCTTAACGGAACTCCTTATACAGGGAGCACTACTGCTGCGGCTCAATATGAAAACCGTGATCCAAGATTAAAAGCAATCCTATTTTACAATGGGGTACAATGGTTGGGCAGGGCAGTTCAAACTTATGAGGGTGGTTTAGATAAACCCAATCAGGCTTTTAAAACACAAACCAAAACTTCTTACTATTTAAGGAAATTTATGGCCGATTTCTCTACCTCGACCACTTATTCTAATCAAAGTCACAATTTTCCTTATTTCCGTTTTGCGGAGGTACTACTAAACTATGCCGAGGCTCTTAATGAAATGGGACGAATGGAAGATGCCGTAAAACAAGTGAATTTGGTACGGGCCAGAGCAGGAATTACCGCAGGTACTGGCAGTAGATATGGAATTCCAGTAGGTATTGGTCAAAATGACCTTCGTGAACTGATCAAAAACGAACGACGCATTGAATTGAGCTTTGAAGAGCATCGCTTTTGGGACCTGCGCAGATGGAAAATGAGTACTGAATTGTCATCAACCTTACAAGGATTGACCATCACTCAAAATGATCCATTGTATGTAGTTAAAAACGTGAATACGATGATTTTTCAACCGAAATACTATCATATGCCAATTCCTTATTCCGAAATGATCAAGAATAATCAACTGGTACAAAACGAGGGATATTACTAAAAGGATCAAGCATTAATTAGAAATGTCAATGTGGGTTAAAGCCATTGATAAAGCATCTGTTCAACATAAAAATACGTGATGAAAAAAATATTATATCTAAGCTGCATTGGTCTCTTGCTGCTCAGCATTACCGCTAATGCTCAGAAAAAGCAGGTTACGGGTGTGGTAAGCGATCAAACTGGAATTTTACCAGGCGTTAACGTGATGGAAAAGAGCAATCCATCCAATGGAACAACAACTAACCATGAAGGGAAATTTACGCTCAATGTAAATAGCAATGTTTTAGTACTAAAAATGATTGGTTATGTAACCAGAGAGATCAACATTGACGGTAGAACAAGCATTACCGCCATTTTACAAGAAGACAATACTACCCTAGATGATGTGGTGATTGTGGGCTATGGTACGCAGAAAAAGAAAAATGTAACGGGGGCCGTAAGTGCCATTAGTGGCGATGAAATTAGGCAAAGCCCTTCGCCAAGCTTGCAAAACACGCTTGCTGGTCGTATTACCGGATTTAGTAGCCAACAAAGAACTGGCCAACCTGGTTCAGATGGAGCTACCTTTAACATTCGTGGAACAAGTTCGTATGTGGGGGATAATAAGCCTTTGATTTTGGTAGATGATATTGAGTTTACCTACGAGCAATTTTCTCAATTGAGTGCTAATGAAGTAGAATCCATCAGTATTTTAAAAGATGCTTCTACCACGGCCATTTATGGGATCAAGGGAGCTAATGGTGTAGTGCTAGTAACTACCAAAAGAGGAAAAACAGGAAAACCTCAAATTTCAACACAATTTGAGTACGGACTAAGCCAATTAACCCGTAGACCCGAATTTCTTGGGGCTTATGAAGCGGCTTCTTTAATTAATGAAGCACAAGTAAATACCAATAACCTAAACCCCAATCCTAGTTTTGTACGTACTTTTTCTGATGCTGATTTAGAACTTTATCGTACGGGAGCTGATCCTTACGGACACCCAAATAATAATTGGTCCGACCTCTTGTTAAAAAACTTTGCACCGCAAATTAGGGCTACCTTTAATGTAAGTGGCGGTACAGAAAGGGCCAAATACTTTGTTTCCCTTGGCTATTTAAATCAAGGCGGACAGGTAAAAGATTATAGTGCTGACTTAAACAGCAAGTTTTATTACAAGCGTTATAACTATCGTTCAAACATAGATTTAAAAGTAACCAAAACACTTGATGTAAAATTTGATTTGTTTGGTAACGTAGATGAAGCAAATGCCAATAACGCAAGTGCAAACAATACGATATTCAGCGACATAGGTCGCTTGGCCGAAACGGCACCTTTTAACTATCCTATTTATAATCCCGATGGAAGTTTGGGTTATAGTTTGTGGCAGAGAAATTCCTCAGGTAGGAACAATAACAATTTGATTGGCCGTTTAATGTATAACGGATACAACCGCACTTTTAGTAATAACCTAAATTTAGCTACCTCGGCTTTACAACGGTTGGATTTTATCACCAAAGGACTTTCGTTAAGGGGAACTTTGGCGTACCGTAATCTATATAGCTATGGCCGTTCACTTTCTCGTCCTGTAAGTGGTACTGGTTTCATTTCTTATATCTACGATCCTAAAACAGATACCTATTCTTTCGGTCAGCGTGATAACGTATACCGATTGAGCACACCTAGTTTAAGCTATTCGCCTGGTAGTACCAGTAGTGCATTAACTATGCAGGCCATGTTAAATTATGATAGAGCCTTTGGTAATCATCATATCAATGGATTGTTTTTGTATAACAACAGTGATAAGCGGGCACAGATCAATACTGCACAAAATCTTTCTACCGATAGCCGATACAACTTTATCCCAGAGATTTTTCAAGGCTTTACCGGCCGATTGGGCTACAACTACAAACAAAAATATATTGTAGAATTTAGTGGGGCTTATAATGGAACCGATCGTTTTGCCGAAGGTAGAAGGTATGGTTTTTTTCCAGCAGTATCAGTAGGTTGGAACATCGCAGAAGAAAGTTTCTTTAAAAACAATTTGAAGTTTATTGATCAATTTAAACTAAGAGGATCTTATGGTTTGGTAGGGGCCGATAACACCAGAGGCGTTTACGCTTACCTTCAAAGCTATACTTCTGGATCGGGTACAGGTTTGTTTGGTTTGGCTACCAATAATGGATATGGCGTAGTAACTGAGGGTACTTTAGCCAATAATGAAGTGACCTGGGAAAAGGATAAAAAGCTGGATATCGGTTTAGATATGGCTTTTTTCAAAAGTAAATTGGTTGCTAAATTAGATTATTTTGATAACAACAGATATGATATTTTGGCTACCAGAGGAACAGTGTCTTCGGTATTTGGAGCAGGTTTACCATTGGTGAACGTAGGTAAAACCAATAATCGTGGTTTTGAGGCCGAAATTAGCTTTAGAGATCAATTGAGTAAAGATTGGGGCTATTCTATCCAAGGAACTTACTCGTTGGCAAAAAATAAAATCACCTTTATGGATGAAGCAGATCCTCTTTACGCTTATCAACGACAAACTGGGCAACCCATTGGCTCACAGTTAAAATACAAATGGACTGGTGAATTTTATACTGCCGAAGATATTGCTAATCCAGCGGTACCAAAGCCAACCATAGGTGGTAGACCTGGTGATCTTAAATACATGGATTTAAATGGCGACGGAATGATTGACGCCAATGATAGGTCGTATTTTGGCAACACCAATTTACCAAATACCATTGTGGGTGTTACCTTAGGCGCTACTTATAAGAACTTTAGCCTAACGGTATTGTTCCAAGGGGCACTAAATTTTGTATCTAGTGCGCAAGGAGCAGTAGCCCATCACAATGCCAGTAACCAGTTGCCTATCCATCAACAACATTGGACGCCAGCATTGGGCAATAATGCAAAATATCCGCAATTGTACACTTCAGCCTTGAGTCAAAGTCCTCGAGATTTCTATTCGGATTTCTGGGCCATACCTGGAGACTATGTACGTTTGAAAACAGCTGAATTAAGTTACTCAGCAGGTCCAAAGCTGTTGTCTAAACTCGGAGTTAAGGGACTTAGGTTATATACCAACGGATACAACTTATTAACCTTTACCAAACTAGATAAGCTATACAACCTCGATCCTGAGATTTTGGAATCTGTGGCAGATTTACCGTATCCGCCAACCAGGATTATAAATATGGGCGTAAACGTTACATTTTAATTTGTTTTATGAAAAAGATATTCATCATAACACTACTCCCCGTGATATTTCTTGCTTGCAAAAAGTCGGGAGGGTTAGAAGATAAAACTACGGGCTTAACCGAAGAAGCGGTATTTGCCGACAGTATACAAACCACCGCTTTCTTAAATAAGATTTATGTAGATGCAGGGTATACCTTTGGTCCATCACGTTTTTCATCGGCAGGCGGATCAGGAAATACAGAACTAGCGTCAGATAACTGCGAGGGAAATAACAATCTTTCGGTTTGGGCTAATGCTTATGCCCAGGGAACCATTGGTCCGTCGAATGTTTTAACAGGCTTTGCTACCGATAAAGATTTTTGGACGACACCCTATAAGAATATCCGTAGGGTAAATCTGTTGCTCTCTAAATTAGATAATGCGCCATTTCACGAATCTACCAAAAAGAGGATGCGTGCCGAGGCGAGGTTCCTCCGTGCATTTTATTACCACTACATGGTGGTGGCTTTTGGCGGTGTTCCATTAATTGGCGATAAAGTTTATGGAATTAATGATATCATTAATATTCCTAGAAACAGCTATGCAGATTGTGTTGCTTATATGGTTTCTGAGCTAGATGCTACCGCCGCGGAGCTGGCCAATGTCGTGTATAAAGACATCGATTTTGGTAGGGTGACCAGAGGAGCTTGCTTGGCCTTGAAATCTAGGGTGTTGTTGTACGCAGCAAGTCCGCTTTTTAATGGTGGTGGCATTAGCCAAAGTCCACTTGTTGCCTATCCAACGTTTAGCGCAAGTAGGTGGCAGCAAGCGGCTGACGCAGCAGAGGCGGTGATCAATACCAATCTTTATAGCCTAAACGTAGATAATGTTACTAGGCCGGGAAATGGGTTTTATCAAGTGTTTTTGAAACGTGTAAATAGTGAGTATATATTTCAATACAACCGCCCGGCACAAAAGGAAATTGAAGCCTATTATCTTCCGCCAACACGTTCAGGAGCATCAGTGGTAAAACCAACGCAAAGTTTGGTTGAGGCGTTTCCAATGAAAGATGGAAAGACAATGGCAGAAAGTTCCCTGTATAATGCGAACGATCCCTATGCTAACAGAGATCCTCGTTTCGATTATTCGATCATTTACAATGGACTTTCGTATATGAGCAATACTGCGGTGAAAACAGTGGTGTACACTTATACCAGTACGGGTTCTACCATTGCCAATACCACTTCAGATGCCTATACGTCAGCTAATGGATTTACGGGTTATTTTTCAAGGAAAATGTGTGATGAAAATATCACTAATTCTGGAAGTGCTACCACGGAGAGAGCTTGGCCATTAATTCGTTATGCGGAAATTTTGTTGAACTATGCGGAGGCAATTAACGAAGCGGGACAGCCTGAAAAAGCGGTAGAGAAATTAATGATATTAAGAGATAGGGCGGGTATTTTACCAGGTACAGATAACCGTTATGGTATTAAAGCCGGTATTACGGTAGCAGAGTTACGTACTCTTATCCAAAATGAACGTAGAATTGAACTTGCTTTTGAAGATCATCGTTGGAATGACATCAGAAGATGGAAAATAGCATCTACGGTGCTTAAAGGTTTCAATAGCATTGATATCATTACCCGTACAGGTACCAATACTTTTGTGCACACCATTTCTAGGGCACCACGTCCGTTGAATTTTAGGGATGCCATGTACCTTTTGCCTATTCCTTTGGCCGAAATTCAAAAAATGCCAATGATGGAGCAAAATCCAGGGTACTAGTACTTGTTTTAATTTGTAAGTTTTATAAAAGGTGGCAGGGCAGCGCATTAGCGTTGCCTTTTGCTTTTGAAATAACTAGCGGTCTAAAATAGCATCATTGCGAGGTACGAAGCAATCTTAAAGCGAGATGTATTCTTCTAAAAGAGATTGCGGAGGTATTGATAAGCTAGCTGCACTTCTGTTCTCCGAGAGAGATAAAAGTGAAGTTTGTTAGGCGTTATGCTACTCTCTCCCTCTGGGAGAGGTACCGAGTATTCGGGAGAGAGGGCTACTGCCATAACAGTAGAACCTTCAAAAAAGCTACCTTCCCTTATTTTTAGTGTAAATCACTATTGAATATTCCATTCAAATTTCTTTATTTGTAAATCAACCAAAGACCAGACCAGATGAGACCAACAATATTTTGTGAAATCAAAATACGGTATGAATTAAATCATGGGTGCTTCATCGCTACTGAAAATAAATTTTAAACAGATGAAAAGTAATCAAGTAACCATTGTAGATATTGCCAACGAACTTAACATGTCGAAATCTACGGTATCTAGGGCGCTTACTGGCCATCCAAATGTGAAGCCAGAAACCAGAGCCAAAGTATTGGATTTGGCCGAAAAACTTGACTACCAAAGAAACATGCTTTCGATCAGTTTAATTACCAATAAAACCAAAACCATTGGTATTGTATTGCCCGATTTTTTCACTTCTTTTTTTCCTCAGGTAGTGGTAGGTGCTCAAGAGGAGGCTGCAAGACAAGGTTATAGCGTGCTGGTATCGCAGTGTAACGAAAAATATGAGACAGAAGTAGCCAATTCAAAAGTAATGTTGGCCAACAGGGTAGATGGGGTGATGGTATCCTTAACTAAGGAAACTTTAAACTACGACCATTGGAAGGCTTTTATCAGGAAGAAAATTCCGGTGGTGTTTTTCAATAGGGTGTGCGAAGAAATGATGGTGCCCAAAGTAGTAGTGAACGATTATGATGCCGCATTTCAGGCAGTTGAGCATCTTATTTCCATTGGTAAACGCCGAATTGCCCATTTAGCTGGTCCAAACCAATTAGCGGTGAGTCGTAAAAGAATGAATGGCTATCGCGATGCCTTGATCAAAAACAATATTCCTGTTGATGAAGAGCTGATTATTGAATATGATTTGAATTTAACCAAGGTGAAAATGTACGTCAAACACCTTTTGGGAATGACCAATCCGCCCGATGCGATTTTTGCCGTAAATGATCCCACCGCCATTGAAGCTATCCAAGTGATCAAAGGCTTGGGTAAACGTATTCCAGAAGATGTTGCCATTGTAGGGTTTAGCGATAATTATGGTTCCAATTTTATTGAACCAAGTTTAACCACCATCGCGCAACCTGTTAAGGAAATTGGCAAAACGGCCATGGAATTGCTATTGGGTTTAATGGATAAGGATATTTCCGAATGGAAGCCACTCATTAAAACACTTGATACAGAATTAATTGTTAGAAACTCTACCGTTAAACAAGCTCAAGAGTATTAATACAGAGCTTGTACTCTTTTCTTATTGATGGGGAACGTTCCCAAAATTAGGGAGCGTTCCCAAGCCTTTTTCAAGAATCTCAAGGGCATATCTGCTGACAATAGTAAATATCTTCGAGCTGACAACAAGGGCCCTAAATAGTAATGAAAAAAGAGCAAGCTTCGGCGAAAAGAGATTTAACCAAAATTAATTTAACGGCAGATTTAGTAGTAGCTGGCGGCGGACTTTCAGGAGTTTGTGCAGCAATTACTGCTGCCAGGCAAGGTATCAAAGTGCTTTTGGTACAAGATAGACCTGTTTTAGGAGGAAATTCCTCAAGTGAGGTGAGGCTATGGATTTTAGGTGCCACCTCGCATATGGGAAACAATAACAGATGGGCTAGGGAAGGTGGTGTGATTGACGAAATATTGGTTGAAAACACTTACAGAAATCCGGAAGGAAATCCCCTGATATTGGATATGATTTTGTTGGATAAAGTAACCCAAGAGGAAAACATCCAGTTACTTTTAAATACGGCTGTTTTTGAAGTAGAAAAAAACGAAGATCAAATAGAATCTATTAGTGCTTTTTGCAGTCAAAACTCTACTTTATATCATTTAAAAGCACCATTGTTTTGTGATGCCACCGGCGATGGTATTGTAGGGTTTTTAGCGGGTGCCGCATTTAGAATGGGTGCCGAAAGTAAAGACGAATTTGATGAGGGTATGGCGCCAACAGCCGAATATGGTGAATTGTTGGGTCATTCACTTTATTTCTATAGTAAAGATACCGGTAGACCTGTTAAATTCAGCCCTCCAAAATTTGCATTGAGCGACATTACCGAAATTCCCCGTTTCAGACAATTCAATGCCAATGAATTTGGTTGCAAACTTTGGTGGGTTGAGTATGGTGGCAGATTAGATACTGTTCACGATACCGAGAAAATAAAATGGGAATTATGGAAAGTGGTGTACGGCATTTGGAACCACATCAAAAACTCTGGAGATTTCCCTGAAGCCGAGAATTTAACTTTGGAATGGGTGGGAACTATTCCAGGGAAACGTGAAAGCCGACGTTTCGAAGGAGATTATATCTTAAGCCAAAAAGATTTGATTGAGCAACGTCACCATGAAGACGCTGTGGCTTTTGGAGGTTGGTCGATAGATTTGCACCCTGCAGATGGCGTTTACAGTGAGCGACCAGGTTGTAACCAGTGGCACAGCAAGGGCATTTTTGAAATCCCTTATCGTACACTTTACAGTAAAAACGTCAATAATTTATTTATTGCTGGTCGTTTAATCAGTGTTAGCCACGTGGCATTTGGAGCTACCCGTGTGATGGCTACTTGTGCTTACATTGGCCAGTCTATAGGCATGGCGGCCGTACTTTGTAAAAATGAAGGATTGTTGCCAAGAGAAATTTTGAACCATGGACATATCGAACATCTCCAACAAAAGTTATCCTTAAATGGCCAATATATCCCAGGCGTAAGCATTGTTGATCCATCAGATTTGATTGCCAAAAGTAAAATCTCGGCATCAAGCACTTTGAACTTTAAAGGATTTGAACGTTGCGACCTTTGGAAAACGTTGACTTTACCTTCGGCACAGCTTTTCCCAATTGTTAGGGGCGAGTTGCCTACTTTCAACGTTGCGGTAAATGTACTAAAAGCCACTACACTGAAAGCATCCATTAGGATAAGCAAAAGAGCGGGAAGCTTTACCCCAGATCAAGTACTGGCTAGCAAAGAATTGGAAATTAAACCAGGCGCACAAACCATTAGTCTTGATTTTAAAGTTTTCTTGCCAGAAGCCAGGTATGTGTTTGTTGTTTTTGAAGCCAATGAAGATCTACAATTAGGTTTTACCGAAGAGAGGTTAACAGGCGTATTATCGGTATTCAACTCTGTTAATAAAGCCGTATCTAACCACGGAAAGCAATTGCCGCCTCCAGAAGCTGGGGTTGATGAGTTTGAATTTTGGTGTCCACAACGTAGGCCACAAGGACATAATTTGGCAGTTTCTTTGGGAACTCCGCAAGCCGTTTTTGAGAAATCAAATCTTATCAATGGCATAGACAGGCCGGTAAGCCAGCCCAACGCTTGGGTGGCTGATCCTACAGATCTTTCGCCAAGCCTAACTTTCGAATGGGAAGAAAGCCAACAAATTAAGCAGTTGGATCTGTGGTTCGATTCAGATTACGATCATCCGATGGAGTCGGTACTAATGGGGCATCCAGAAACCGTAATGCCTTTTTGTGTAAGAAAATTTACGGTGAAGGACCAATCAGGTAAAATAGTATTTGAACAGGAAGATAATTACCAAACACATCAACGCATTATTTTGAATGAAGCAATCCACACCAATAAGCTTACGATTGAAGTAGAACATCCATCAGAATTAGTGCCGGCGGCTATATTTGCGGTACGTTGTTACACTGATATTAAGCAATAAATATGGTACAATTAGATTTTGTGGTAATGGGCATTTTTGCCCTCCTGATATTCGCCATAGGCTTAACTTTCACTAGGGTTGGAAGTAAAAATGGACAAGCTTTTTTTGAGGCTGGTGGTGCCACTCCTTGGTGGATCAACGGACTTTCCCTATTCATCAGTTATTTTTCGGCAGGTACCTTTGTAGTATGGGGGTCCATCGCTTATAAATTTGGTTTGGTCTCTAACACCATTCAATTAACCATGGCCATCAGTGGCTTTATTGTCACTTTGTTTATTGCTGCCAAATGGAAAAAAACTGGCGTGGCTACGGCTGCAGAGTATATTGGAAAACGTTTTGGAGGTAAGGAGCAACAGTTTTATACTTACATGACCTTATTGTTGAGCTTGTTTACCACCGCCGCAGTACTTTATCCTGTGGGTAAAATGGTGCATGTAGCTACAGATTTGCCCGTAAATACCTGTATTTTAATTATAGGGATGATCATTGTGCTGTACACCGCTGCGGGTGGTTTATGGGCCGTTTTAGTGACGGATGTAGTGCAGTTTGTGATTTTGTCGGCAGCGGTATTAATTGTTATCCCCATTTCGTTCTCTGAAATCGGTGGTTTTCAAAACCTGGTACAAAAGGCTCCTGAGCATTTCTTTCAACCATTTAATGAAGATTATACCTTAGGTTTTATGCTGGCCTTTATTGTCTATCAAACTTTTTATATTGGTGGAAATTGGTCGTATGTACAACGCTATACTAGTGTAGCCAATCAAAGAGATTCTAAAAAAGTAGCGGGTATTTTTACCATTCTATACTTGGTAAGTCCAATCATTTGGATGCTGCCCCCAATGATTTATCGGGTAATTAATCCAAATTTGGAAGGCTTGCAAACGGAAGATGCTTACATGATGTTGATCCAAAAAGTAATGCCTGGCGGATTGATCGGTTTGGTGCTGGCGGGAATGGTATCGGCCACTTCAAGTAAAGCAAATACTACTATTAATATGGCAGCTACCGTGTTTGCGCAGGATATTTATAAAAACCTGCTCAATAAAACTGCTTCGGAAAAAAATGTGATATGGGTAGCCAGGTTCTTTACCTTGCTTTTTGGCGTGTTGACCATTGTGGTAGCCATGTGGATCCCAAGCGCTGGTGGAATTGTAGAAGTGGTATTAAGTACGGCTTCCATTGCCGGAGGAGCACTTTTTGCCCCAATTATTTGGACACTTTTTTCTAAAAGACAAACAGGTTTCTCGGTGGTTTCCGCTACAGTCGCCTCGTTAGTTATCAACCTATTTTTTAAAGTTATTGCACCAGACTTGATTGGTCTAAAACTCAGCAGAACAATGGAGACCGTTTTAGGAATGGGTATTCCGATGTTGATTCTACTGGTGTTTGAAATCATCTATCAGTCAAAGGGATTTGTGGCTAGCCAAGCCATAGCAATGAAAAATGCACAAGCACTTGCTAAACAAGCAACGGTAATAGATCAGGAAGAACAGCAAGCCGCCGAAAAGCAGAATATATTTGGTGTTCGGGTCATCGCCATTGCGATGGGGGTAGTAGGAGCAGGTATTATTTATTTGGGTTTGGTGGCACCAAGTTTTTCAACCACCATTGCTTTGGTGGGCACATTTATTTTGATTGCAGCTTTAACCATAGGTGGGTTCACCAAAAAAAAACGATAAGAGATGAAAACATTAATTAAATGCCTGTTTGCTACGTTTTTAGGAATTTGTACTGCTGCGCAAGCACAGGTCACATTGCCTGCTTTTTTTTCGGATCATATGGTGCTTCAACAGCAAAGCCAAGCGAAAATATGGGGCACTGCTATTGGCAAAAAGGAAGTGAAAATTCAAACCTCATGGAACCAACAAACTTATACGACTAAACCGGATGAAAAAGGAAATTGGTCGGTAACAGTGGCTACACCAGTGGCAGGTGGTCCTTTTGATATTAGTGTGAGCCAGCAAAATAAAATTGTACTTCAAGATGTCTTGATAGGTGAGGTGTGGATTTGCTCTGGACAGTCGAACATGGATATGCCCATAAAAGGTTATAATGCCTTGCCCATTACCAATTCGTTGGATTTGTTAATGGAATCGCCTGATCCGAAGCTCCGTTTGTTTAAGATGGCTCGTAAACATTCCGCTACTCCCGAAACCAACGTGGAAGGAAGTTGGCAGGCAGCTGATGCGGGCTCGGTGGCTCCATTTAGCGCTGCGGGATATCAATTCGCTAATTATTTACGTAAACATTTAGGGGTCCCTGTAGGCATTATCCAAGTCACTTGGGGTGGTTCGGCTATCGAGGCATGGATAGATAAAGATTTAGTGACTGAGCTTTTAAAAGATCGATTGGCTACTAATCAATCCGTTACCAAAGCGGTTCATCAAACCCCAGGAAATCTGTTTAATGGAATGATTGCTCCATTGATTGGTTATCCTATTGCAGGCGTAATTTGGTATCAGGGCGAACAAAACCGCCATAATTATGATGATTATTTAGCATTGCAATATGCGATGGTGAAATCGTGGCGTGATCGATGGAAAATAGGCGATTGGGCATTCTATTTGGCCCAGCTTGCGCCAATGAGGTACCCAGCGCAGCAAGAATATAAAGTGCCTTTGTTGCGAGAAGCCCAGTTGAAACTGCCTGATACGTTAAGTAATTCGGGAGTAGCGATTTTGATTGATGCTGGTGAGGAAAGAAACATTCATCCTCCTGATAAAACAATTGTAGCCAAACGATTGGCGTATTTAGCGTTATCCAAAACCTATCAAAAAAAGGGCTTTCCTGCAGCTAGTCCTACTTATAAAAAGATGGTGGTGAAAAACGACACGGTTACCGTGAGTTTTAACCAAACTCCTTTGGGTTTAACTACTTATGGAAAACAAATCACCCAATTTGAAGTGGCGGCAGCGGATCAGATATTTTATCCCGCAACGGCCACTTTACATAATGATGTGGTACGTGTATATAGTGATAAGGTTAAAAATCCCGTGGCAGTAAGATATGCCTTTAAGGATTGGTGTGTAGGCGAACTTTATAGTGTAGAAGGCTTGCCTGTTTCTTCATTCAGAACAGATCAATGGAAGAAGAATTAATTAATATTCAATCGCTCATACATAAAAAAAGTCCCGTAGATACGGGACTTTTTTTATGTATTTGACTTTAATAATGTGCTGATGTCTAAGTATTTTCAATAGCTAAAGGTTTAGGCTCCTTTAAATGAACCATATGGCTAGGTCGTACACTCGATGGTATTAACCTCTTTTCCATAGATAAAAAAATGAAAAGTAGAAATAATTGTATTTTGTTGTCGTGTATATTATATTTGCGACAACAAATATAATATAACATGAGAAAATTAGTTTTTGCTTCCCTTCAAGTGAGGGATTTGGAAGTTTCAAAAGAATTTTACACCACTAAATTGGGATTTGAAATAATGACTGCTACACCCGATGCCTGTATTTTCAGTTATAACCAAGGGGAAACTAGTTTTGCCATCAGAAAGCCGTTGGTAAATCTAGAAGGTGCAGCGCTTGGGGTAGGCGTATCGCTATGGTTTGCCATTGATGGAAATATAGAGGAGCTGCAACAACAGTTGAACGACAAGGAAGTGGCCATTCTTGGGGCAATTAATGCTACTCCATTTGGGAGAACATTGATGGTGAAAGATCCAGATGGGTACAGCATTACTTTTATGCAACCGAATTAAGATGTTTAAGGAAAATAGGAGATACTGGATCATTGTGGCTTCAAAAGACCATGTCAAAAATGGCATAGCCGAAGGGATTGCCCAATCCTGTCATGGTAAAGCTGCACCTTTAAAAAGAATGCACAAAGGCGACTTTTTAATTTATTATTCAGGGAAACAAACTATGGGGAAGCCTCAGGCATGTCAGGAATTTACGGCCATAGGTAGGGTAGTAGATGAACTGATTTATGAGGTGCAGGTTACAGCTGATTTTTGTCCTTCGAGAAGAAATATCGAATTCTTGCCAAGTAAAGATGTTTCTATCCTACCTTTGATTGCAGAACTAGATTTTATCCCGAATAAGAAAAGTTGGGGCTATCCATTCCGTTTTGGTTTTTTCGAAATCAACCAAAATGATTTTGAACGGATTTCCTCACGAATGCTCATGCAAGATGTCTAAAAAAATAGAATTTCACTTTAAGGACCCTTTGGATAGTCCAGGCTATCTATTAGGGCAATTGACTATGTTGTGGCAACGCAAGTTAAAGCGTGTACTGGATCCTTTGGACCTTACCCATACCCAATTTGCATTGCTTTGTGCGTTGGCATGGCGCTCCAGAGAAAATGATAACGTAACCCAAGTAGATATTGCAAACCAAAGTAATGCGGATCGAATGATGGTATCCAAGGTATTGCGTACCCTTGAGGAGAAAAAATTCATTACCAGAAAGGAGCACCAAACCGATACCAGGGCAAAAACAATCAGCTTAACCGAAGTAGGTGAAACCGTACTTCAAAAAGCTATTGTAAGTGTGGAAACTGCCGATTTGGAATTCTTTTCAATGCTTGGTAAGGACCTTTCTGCTTTTAATCAAAACATGGCTTCACTCATCGAAGTGAATAAGGACGAATAGAAATGGTATCTAAAGTGGATGTATTTTAGTGCTGTTGTTAAGCGTACAATATCCACCTAATATCAAAGGCATCGGTAATTTCGATGAGTTTTTCATCATCATTTCCCATAAAAGGAACTTTTTTATTTGGCTCTAGTTTTTTTAGAAGTGTTTTCCTTGTTTCCACATTAGCACACTGCATAAAAATTGCCATATGGTTTCCCAATATTCTACCTTCTTGATGCACCAAATCTGAGCCGTGCATCACTATGGTATCGGAAATAAGTGAGCCGCTCACTACGGGCATTTCCGCGTAGTGAGGTAACTGTTTTTCAAACATTTCAAACCGTAAAGATCCGCCAAAGCAAGTTTGGTAAAAAGTGAGTGCTTCCTTACAATTTCCGGAGAAAGTAAGGAAGACAGCACTTGTAAATGGATGATGGTTTGATGCAGTCATGGCCAAGGAACTAAGCGTCTGGGATTTCTGGCTCAACCAGTTTCATCAATTTTTCCAATGATTCTTGCCATCCTAAATAGCACATCTCTGCAGGGATCATTTCAGGGATTCCTTCTTGTACCACCTTCAATTCGGTACCGCAAATTACTTTGTTCAACCATACGGTGGTGGTCATTTCGCCAGGCAAATTAGGATCATCAAAAGTGTCGGTGTATTTGATCAATTCATTTGGCTTAATTTCAAGGTACGTTCCACCGAAAGAATGGCTATTACCTGTGCTGAAGTTGATAAACGTCATTTTAAACTGGCCACCCTCTTTAAAATCCATTTGTTGTACGGTACATATAAAACCGTAAGGTGGTAACCAGGTAGCATGCGCTAAAGGGTCTGCAAAAGCCTTGAATACTTTTTCAGGATTTGCTTTAATTACCCGGTGTAGGGAAACTGAATTACTTTTCATGTCGATTATGATTTAAGTTTACGATGATACACATAGGAAACCATCAGGATAGCCAGTACCACAAGCGGCATGAGCATATAAGCAATGTTTTTATCTACGCAGGCGTGGCTGATGAAGGCAAAGATCAAGCTAAAGGTAAGTCCTGCGTAAGCCCATTCTTTTAACCTACTTGGAGTTTTAGGAAATACAATGGCCAAACAACCAAGTACTTTACAGATGATCAAAGCGTAGGCAAAGTATTCGGGGTAACCTAATGGTTGAGTACCTGCGGTTACATATTCGGGCATAAACAAAACGGTGCTCAATGGCATTACGCCTTCCCAAAGTACAATGATGATGGTGGCTATCCAAAAGATAATTTTGTGAGTTTTCATAACCTATTTCGCTTCAACGTATTTAATGAAATTGTTTAAAATCGCTTGCCATCCTGCTTTTTGAAATTCAGGGTCATTTTGAGTTTCAGGATCAAAAGTGGTAGCTAAATGAGTCTTGCCGTCTTTTTCTGTAAACAAGGTGGTCGCTTGTCTGCCATCGCCCATGGTGTAGGTAATTTCTTGGTGTGGGATCACGCTGTCGTAAGTACCCTCAAAGTCGAAACCGAAGCTGCCGTCTTTAGCTTCCATTCTGTTTTTAAACTTGCCGCCAACTCTTAAATCGTTTTCACTACTTGGGGTATGCCAGGTAGCCGGATCAGCAGTGTTCCATTGCATAATATCGCTTGGCGTATTCCATGCTTCCCATACTTTTGCTACGGGAGCATTCACTGTCGCTTCTACCGTAATTTTTGATAATTGTGTCATTCTCTTTTTTAGATTGATTTGATATTTCAAAGATAGGACGGAAGTTAAAGATCTAGCTATGGCGAAAACGACAAATAAGGGGTTAATTGTGACAAAATAATTTCTACCTTGTAGTTCGATAAGCAATATTGATATGCAGATTTCTGTTTTTGTGCCTGAATATGGGGTAATTGAAGCGGTAACGCCACCGTTTAGAACCTTTCATACCGCCAATGAGTTTTTGACCGCATTTGGCAAGAAACCTATTTTCAATGTAGAATATGTGGGGCTAAATGAATATGTACCTGCCAACAATGGCGAATACATGATCAAAACCAATCGGCTGCTCAAAGATGTGGCCGAAACAGATTTACTGATCATACCACCCACTTTTGGTGATACGGCCAAGGGCATTAAAGCCAATGCCGAAGCCATCCCTTATTTTAAAAAGTTGCATGATCAGGGGGCAAGTTTGGCCAGTTTGTGCATTGGTGCTTTTCTTTTGGCTGAAACAGGTTTGCTTAATGGCAAAAAATGTTCTACCCACTGGGCTTACATCAATGAGTTTAGAGACAGGTATCCAAGTATAGGGGTAGAAGATGGGGCCATCATCACCGAGCACGATAATATTTACAGTAGTGGCGGTGCCAGTAGCTTGTGGAATTTGATTTTGTACTTGGTCGAAAAATTTGCGGATAGGGAAGTAGCGGTAATGGTATCCAAATACTTTGCTCTGGATATTGGAAGGGATAGCCAATCGCAATTTGCCATATTCAAAGGTCAGCGAAATCACGGTGATGAGGATATTAAAAGGGTACAGGATTACATCGAAAAGAACTATAGTGATAAAATATCTATAGAGATTTTAGCCAAACTGATCAATTCCGGTCGTAGAACTTTCGAAAGAAGGTTTAAAGATGCCACTAACAATACTCCATTAGAATATATCCAACGAGTAAGAATTGAAGCGGCCAAAACCTTTTTTGAAGCCTCGAGAAAGAACATCACCGAAATTATGTTTGACGTAGGCTATACCGATACCAAATCATTTAGGGATATCTTTAAAAAACTTACCGGCCTTACCCCAATTGAGTATCGGAATAAGTTTGCGAGGTTATCTAATGAGGTTTAGAAGGAGATTGGAAGTGTGGGTAATAGAGTTTAAACCTAATTTGAAATGTTTCGTGGACGGCTGGATGGAGTTAAGGTTTTTGAATGGGGTTAATACATTTTAATCCCTTGATTTTTTCGAAGTCTTCCAAGTTACGGGTATAAATTTCAAGTTTGTGTACTATGGCTGTAGCTGCAATTAAGCTATCGCCCAATTTTAGATTAAATTTTTTCCGAATTTCAATGGCTTGATCAAAAATACTCTGGTCAGGGATGATAATGGATACATAGTCGAAAATATCTTTGAAATACTTTTCCTCCTCCTTTTTTAGATTGTGATACCCTAACACTTCAACCCTAGATATTTCCGATAAGACACAGGAATCGCTCACAATCAATTCTCTTAAATACTCGTATTCATTCAAATAAGAATAAATGAGGATATTGCTATCTACAAGAAAAGCCATTTCTATGAAAAAGGTAATTCACGATCCGAGCGTTCTTTTCTTTGCCATTCGGCTGCATCGCTAAAAGATGAAGGTTCTTTTGCTTTAAAATCAAGGATACGGTTCTTGAGTTCACTTTTTGCAGTTTTACTAGAAACTGCATTTTTCTTTTCAATGATTACATTCAGCTTTTTAGCTAATGCAATAATCTTTGCAAGACTTTTTTCGTCATTCGATTTTAAAATCAGTTCCATAATATTTCGATATAGACAAAAATACTAAAAAATAAATATCGAATATATTCAAATTGAAGCCCTTAAGAAATTAGGTAATGAGCTCTGTTCAAGCGCAAGCGTCCGTTTATAATACCATTAATCACTTCAAATAAAAAAAGCAGTTCTGAAAAGAACTGCTTTTAAAAATCGAAACCTCTACGGTCTGTAGAAAAATTAAGCTTGTATAAACTCCAAAAGATCTTTGTTGATGGTTGCCGCTTCAGTAGTTGGCATTCCATGAGAGAAGCCAGGATAAGTAATCAGCTTTCCATTTTTCAATAATTTGATAGATTTTAAAGCAGCATTTTGATAAGGTACAATTTGGTCATCTTCCCCATGAAGTACCAAAACTGGAATATCCACTGCTTTCAAGTCTTCTGTAAAATCAGTTTCCGAAAAAGCTTTGATACCATCGTAATGAGCCACAATTCCGCCCATCATTCCCTGTCTCCACCAGTTTCTTTGTATGCCTTCTTTTATGTCAGCACCTTCCCTGTTATATCCATAGAAAGGAATGGTCAAATCGATATAGAACTGTTGTCTATTGTTAAGCGTTTGCTCTCTTATGCCATCAAAAACCGACATCGGAACGCCATCAGGATTACTATCGCTAGCGACCATAATAGGTGGAACAGCACTAATTAACACCGCTTTTTTTGCTCTACCCTTTGCATACTTGTTCACGTAGCGAATTACTTCGCCACCACCAGTGGAGTGTCCAATATGAACCACATCTTTCAAGTCAAGAAATTCTACCAGCTCAGCAGCATCCGAAGCGTATTGCTCTATGTTATGTCCGTAAATATCTTGGCTAGAACGTCCATGTCCTCTTCTGTCATGTGTTACTACACGATAACCTCTCTGTAAAAAGAAGATCACCTGTGCATCCCAGTCGTCTGAAGATAAAGGCCAGCCATGGTGGAACATTAAAGTTGGTCCTTGTCCTTGGTCTTTGTAAAAAATCTCTGTTCCGTCTTTTAGTTTTAGTGTGCTCATGGTTTTAAGTTTTTATTTATGATCAACGATATTTTGTCTTTATTGTTTGACAAAAGTAGTTCGGTGAAAGTCTATAAATCTTGACCTATGATATTTAATACACTTTGAAGAAATTGCACATGTGAAAGCTTTTAAATTGATTCGTTTTTAAAAAAAAAAAAACAGTGTTTTTTTCGAACTGTTTTAAACTTTTGTAATAAGGTTGTTGCTGCGAGCCTTGTGTATAGTTTATAATTTCAAATCATCTATAAATCAAAGACAAGGGCAAAACCCTGTGCATATCGAAACATAATAGGAACTAGCAACCCCTTGCTATCAATTGAATCAATACAAGAAAAATAACAATCAAAAGGATTACTTCTCTCGTGCCCAACCAACTTTCAGAGCGGATAGTGTTGTTAAGATGACGTGAAATATCAGTAGTATTCGAAGCCTCGTTGCTATGCCTTACTGTTTGCTGAACAGGTTTAAACAACAGCCTGCTCATTTTTGTCGATATTGGTTTGTCTTCGAGGTAAGTTTCCTTCCATTCTTGGAGGTCGGAAAGACTATTGATAGGATAGCGGTGCCATATACCATAATCGGCTTGAGGAGCCTGATGGACAAACGGCAGGATAAGCCCCTTATTAATATATTTATTTTGACCAAGTACAGTAAGCCTAGCTTCTGCCCAAGTCTTGTGAGCAGGATCAAGGTAGGCTTTACGAATGTTCTGGGCAATATTGGTATCCATATATTTTTCGGTCCTCAGAAATTCATCCAGCGCATGAGTAGCTTCAGTTGGCAGTAGTCCCGATAAGTTCTCCTCAGAACTGTTGATCAAAAAATGCCTGAAAGCGGGAGGGTTAAGGATACTCAGTGCAGCGGAAATGACTTCGTTACTCATTTTCATATCGTAGCAATCCCTGCTGATATAGACATCGTAGGGATTAATTTTCAAATTGATATAGGCCTTTAGCTTATGGTGGCCATCAATGATATAATGATTGCAATAGACATAATCATGGCTGAGATAGTGCGTATAAACAACCACTCTTGGCCTAGCACCATTGCGAATCAATTCTTCGTAATAAGCAACTCTTTGAGGATCGATACTGTCCTTTGGCCTGGAAGCTAAGTAGATTTGTCCATCTCCGTAGGGATAAAAATTGGCGGCAAATAGCTCCTTCTCTTTCGAAAGTAAATTGCTTTCTACGTCAAATATCACCTCAGAACCCTTCATTTCCAACTTGCCCAAGTGTACAGAATACTTACCATCTTCGAAAAGTTGCAAAAAACTTTCCATCTGATCCAGTATTTGTCTATTACTACCTGAAATTAAAACTTCATCTAGTTGCTGTGTTAGGGCTTTCCTTTGCTGCAGATCATAAGTAGATACCGCATAATATTCGCCAATGCTTCCACGACAATCGGGCCAGTTGATGGCAGTAGGCTTTTGGATAATGAGTGCATTAGACTGGTCATCATTGATGATCCGGATAATACCCTGACCATTTTTTACTTCAAATTCACGCCTGATCCACCAAAGCCTTCTGGCTTGCCATTCTTTGGTTATTGCCAGCATATCGGCAATAGGCAGTACCAAATGATCCGATTTGGTATGTTGTTCGGCTTCCAATACCGGAATACACTCTACCGTGCCGGCAACCGGCAGGTGTGCAATCAATATGTAAAGAAATTGCTGATTGTTAGCTACGTAAATCTCATTGTATAGCTTGCTCGCTAATGCTATCGAATTGTGCAATTCAATCAACGTATCCAGTAATGGATTGACTGAAACAAAAGTGTCTGTTTCTAATTCAGGATTAGAAGTAATTTTGATCTGGTATTGGTCAAATACCGCTTTTGTAATTTTATCCATCGAAAGCATTTAAAATTCTCCGTGATGAATCTTAGAATTCATCATCGTTTGAGTAATCATAATTAAGATATTCTTTTAATTCTTCCTGGGTATAGCTTGTTTTAAAGTCAGGATTTTTGGCATAGTGAAGCTTTTGTTGTTCGTAGGTTACCCCTCCTTCAGCCGCCCAAGAAAGCTGTTGGCTCTTCAATCTTTCTAGTGATGAAACATTCGTGTACAAGTGTTTTGAGTACTCCCAGGTGTTTCTTTCACAGCATTCACATTCACCAACATATATTGCCTGATAGCCACAAACTTCGCAATATTGCGCTTGTAGAAAATTATGTTCAATGTAGTTGTAATCTAATCCATTGAACTTATGGGGCATTTGGAAGATCGCTAACAAAAATTTTCCAAATCCTAAAGCGTGATGATAGATATATACCTTATCATGTTCCCAACCTTTGACCTGAGCTACATTGTGGTGGAAACTGATGATTAGCCATCGATAGGGGGCTTCCAATGTTTTATCGTCCCACCATTGATTACTGTCTTCTAGCTGAATTCCCTTTACCTCACGCCATTTATAATGAACTTCATTGTAGCTAAATCCATAGGCTAAGATTTCCACTTCGCCCAAATATGTTCTATAATGCGGCCAGCAGGCTACATAATCCCAGCCTGTCCTGCTTCTAATTTCTCCATGTCCGCCGCAAGTTTCGCACACTTGTTCCGAACGTCGCTCATAGCGATCAATCACGTCGGAGAAGCGGTGGTCGGTATAAAAACGTAAGGATGCATATTTCTCTTTAATACAAGATACCTTTCTGTCCCAGCCTAATTGGTCTAATTCGATGAGCAGTTCAATGAGCAGTTGGTACCATCCGCTGTGGATTTGTAATTGGATATCATTAAGGTCGGCCAATTTGTAAAGGTCCAATGAACTGATTTGCTCGTTGATGATGAACATTTCCAGGGTAGAGGTATTCTTATTTAAAAAATCCTTTCCCTCATACATTTCCCTGTACCTAGGCTGTTTTTCTGTACTAGTTACGTTAATCATATCCATTTTCTCGTACAAACGTTCAACAACGTGTGGTTGTTGGGTAGGATTGTCTTTTATCCTGTCCAATTTGCTAATTACATAATAGATAACAGCAAAAAGCACTACAGCAAAAATGATTAGAGAGGTCATGGCTCACAGTAATTTGATGGCAATTTAAATATTTTGAAAAAAACATAAAGAACTCATAGAAAGTTTAAAGTAGCGTTTGCCTATAAAATTTCGGATGGGAAGAAAACAAAAAAGCAGCTCTTTTCAGAACTGCTTTTAAAACTGGTGGGTCAATGGCGGTGCGTAATTCTAACCATTTTGTAGACGAATTGATTGAAATAGGAGGTTTTTCGAAAATTTTGGATAAATTTTAATTAAATCAACTTTGTTATTTTATGAGATGGGTACGAACAGCAATCTATTTTAAATGCTGGAATAACGGCAATATTTTGTCTACTAGACCGACAGTTTCGCTAATCAATGGTACCAGTTTGATCAGCCCACCCCAGAGGCTTTGAAGCACCGAGGTCTTCGGCTTTTCCTTAGTAAGTTCTTCATTAATACTATCAAATAACTCACCTGCCTGCTGGTTTTTTGAATCCTCAACCAGTGTCCTTACGATTTCGAGAGCACCAGCTGAATCTTCGCTGTACTTTGTTTTTACGGAATTGAACGCATCATTAAAAGTCGAGCGGTTGTAAATTGTGGAATTGTAAATCCCTTTGAATGTATCTCCCATATTATATTCGTTTTTAATAAATAGTATTGGATTTATTGCTAATGGTAGAGCCGGCTTTTGGTAAAAAGTGTCCTGCGGCAGAGAAAACTTAATATGTCTACCTTTATTGTTCCGAAACTGATTCACCGCCTCGGTAATGTTTTTCACAGGTATCACTTTTACTTCAAAGCTATCGAACTCATTTTCAGTTGTGTCCTTGAAATAATCAAACAATTCTTTTAAAATCTCGTCCAGACAACTAAAGATTATCTCCAAACTTAAAAATCCGGAGTTGGTTTCTTTCCTGAAGCTTAAATATTTGTTCTTATAACTAATAATTTCATTAACATCGTCCAATGTGAAATTTTCTTTCAGTTCAATTATGGCTCCAATATTATTATTGAAAATACTGATGTAAACATCATCACCAGACCAAATTTTTAGCTCGAGCAACTTTTGCACAATGGGCTTGTACACAAACTCAGTTATTGGTTCAAACTTCTCAGAAATTTGCTTTTGGAGGATATCGAATTTCAATTTATCATTATAATTGTTTTGGGGCCTAAGTGCAGCCCTTTGCACATCCAGCTCAATGAGCTCCGAGCATAAGGGTAAATAGGTCTTGATCAACTCAGTTTTTCTGCTATCCAAATAATTAATAAAATTAAATAAAGCGTTGATTTTCGGGGATATCATAATTAGCTATTGTTAGCATTGCAATATATACATTTGCTTGGTAAAAAGGCTCGTAGCGAAGTGGCAAGACACAAGCTTTGAAAATGCGGCTTGTTCTTTTTACCGTCGTAGCGGATCAAGCCAATACCGAACTGGGGGTGATATACACAATTGCAAAAACTTATCACGCTGCATGGAATGGAATTGCTGACGCTAAGTACCACTTAGTTGCTTAAAAGTTGAAGATATTTTAAAAGCTTTTTTATATTGGCAGAAAAACAATATTTAAGAAACCCTTAATCTAATTAACGATGGAATACACTTTTGAAGAAATGAATCTACTAAAAGACTGGATAGCAACAGCAGGAGATGAACTTACAAATAACGGATATAACATTAACGGTTTAGCAGACGATAAAATTGGAATTTTATACTTAACATATTTAAAAAGAATTGTTCCTGCACAACCGAGAAAGATTCTTAGGTCCAACAATTTCCATTGTCCAGCAGAACTGCAGCAAGGTCTTGCAATGCTAGAGAACAAAATTTTGCGTGGTGAAAATTTGAAACCCCATTTGAGCAAACTCATGGATAAAATAGGTTTTCAGGACAAGATGTTATTTGACTGGGATATACATCACTTTCATTTGGGTATTAATATAAACCAGAGTGGATATGTAGATCGGACGGGTCCCGTTTTGTACGCCCGTGTATCGGAAGGGGAAATTTATTTTATCAAAATTGCAGGACATGGCCAATGGTCAGATAAAGATTTAATTACGACCATCCACGAAAACTGGCCAGAAACCATTTCTTCTTTTAGGTCCCAAGCGGAAGAATTGGAACGTAACTATGATAGCAAGGAAATTGGGCAACTTCGAGGAGCCAATGTCAATACAATAGTGAACATCGGCCCAGGAATAAATTACCACGGTCCAGGCTGGGGCGTGGCTAGCTCCGGAGACAGCATAGATGCAGTAAAAAATTATCTGGATATGTTGCGTCGATTCGAAGATCTTGAAAAATCTATAAAAACCAATCTTTTGAAATGGTTTCCAGATGCCGATACAATACTCACCTTTAATACCTTAAGGTTTAAATTATTTAAAAATGATGGAAAATACTGGCTGTATGAAATGAACAATGATAAGTGTGTGCAAATCAAAGGGCCGCTATGATGCTAACAATGACATATCTCAAACTCTTAAAATTTTATTTTTTGACAAAACTATAGGTAGAGCGGAAAGAATGGAAAATAAATTTAATTACCGATTACAGCAAATAGACAAGTCAGCCATTGCCAGGAATCTCATTGATATTTTGCAAAGCGATGCAATAATAATGGATAAAACTAGAAGTTTTGTAATCAACTGGTTAAGGACAGGGCCCGATGAAAAACGGAAAGCTTTTTTTGACGTTTGGGATTTGGTACTGAAGAGCTACCTGCCATCCTCCAGACCGGTTTTGTTCCGCTCATGTCAAAGAAAAAACGTTAATGGCAAAATCGCAAGTTTCACTGGCCGTTTGGAATGTGCGAGAAGATTTAGTGGCGGCAAAGGTGCCCTTCTCATTTGTGATACTAATGAATTATTGGAGTATGAAACTCGATACTACAAACTTGGTTCCTACAAGCATACATTTTACCCTTTGGTAGATCTATTAAAAAAAGCTAAGAATGATGGCGGATGGGGATTTACCGAAAGACTTTTAAGTGAGTTTGTTGTTGAGGATGAGTATATTATGAGGATAAGTCCTGGCCATATTCATGCCTTGAGGTGGATTCCGGATATTTAATAGATAAATTCTCTAAACATAAAACAACAATGGAAAATTTAGAAAAACACATAGAATACTTAAAAAGTATCACTAGAGATTTAAGTGATCATCTGGCCCGACATGGTAAAAATAAATCGATACGGGATAGTGAAACTAAAAAATTATCCCATGCGGCATATCTCTTAGACAGGTACCTGATGAGCAATAGAGAACTTTCAGCGCTTCTTTTAGCCTATCATGGAGGAAATGAATTTGGCTATCAGGAAACGACGTCTTGGCAATACGTGGCGAGAGACACTTCACGGTTTATTGACTTTTTAGAGGACCAGGGAACAGCAAAAAAAGATCAATAAATGAGCAACGTAGACAACATAAAGCAAAATCTCAAGGATTTTACAAGTACATTCTGTCCATTTCTTTACGATCTGTTAAAGGACAGTGAATCTTTTTGGAACGAGATCGCGTCAAAATTTAATCTTAAACTAGAGAATGCAAAAGAAAAAATAAAAACCGAAGGCAAAATACAGATTGAAAACAGTCTCCCCGTCTTGCTTGGCAAAGCTTCCGAAGGGGAGCAGTTATTCATTTCATTTCTGAAATACATTGATCAGCACATTAAAAGGCTTTATGAATCTGCACCTGACAACTTAAAGACCAGGACCGTGGGATTATTTAAAAGATTATTTTCAGAATTTGACATCAAAGAGCAGCATAAGACAAATCCAACCTACTTAAATGGGTTTTCGGAGATCCTTACTGCGAATAAATTGATTGAAAGCAAAGCATATATGCTGGTCAACATTGAGGAACCTCTGGGCAACGGGAAGAAGGCAGATTTTACACTGGTCAACAATGGCGGATCGAACAGAAGCTATGTTGAAGTTGTTAATATCCACATTGACGCTTCAAAGATTGAGAATCTTGAGGGTTTCACAGAATTTGTAAATAACAGACTTCAGCTAAAATATGATGACAAAACAAGTGGACTTTCCGATGAAATAAAAAAGCATTTTCACCTATTGCCTTGTATCTGGGTTGATGACTCCGCCGCACATTATATTGAAGCGTACGGGGATGCTTCACCTTTAAAAGAACTCGGTGTCCTAGCCCCCAGTTCTTTGGTACAATATGACAATGGTAATCATAAAGGATTTCATTTTGGCATTATTAAAGCGGATGAGCTCTAAACAGGACCAACAAAGGCCGGTCAACTGACTGGCCCTTTCTCCCAAAATGGTGTTAACTGTTGATTATTTTTCGTTCTTTAAATCCTAAACTTTAGTCCTGCCTTCGGCAGCCATTTAGCAATTGAGGTAATTAGGGCTTTCGAGCCATGCTTATTAAAATTTAGAAAAATCTTGAATTATCTCCCAAGGATAACTATTAACATTATCAAATTCCTTAAAGGTTTCTAGTATGTTGATTTCGTCAAAAGTAATCACCATCTTTCGTCCCAGACTGGCTTCCAAATCCATTGTTCAGTTTTTCCAAACGTACCCTGTAGATAATACGATATTCATAATCTGAGATCCAAGGAATTTCAATTGCTTACTTTTTCCAAACCTTTTTACGAAGTAAAAGGCTTTTAATGCCTTAAAATCGGTAAAATGTTCACTTTTGAGCGAAATCAGGCGGTCACTTTCGGAAAAATCCGCACTATTGGAAATGTTGTAAAATTGGCAAGTGGGAAACTGATTGTCATAAAAGATCTATTCATTATTTTGGATACTAATCCAATTTAAATAATATATGAAATCAGCGTACATTTATGTTAGGGTAAGTACCGATGAACAAATGCGTCAAGGTTACTCACTTATCGAACAGGAAGAACGGCTTCTTCAACATTGTAAAATTAACAACATTGAGATTGACGGCATATTTCGTGAAGATTACTCTGCGAAATATTTTAACCGTCCTGAATGGAAAAAGTTAATTATGGTTATCAAAAAGGATAAAGGCCAATCAAATTAATTTAGCAATCTGAAAGATTGAAAATCACTATAAACAAAAAAAGCAGCTCTTTTCAGAACTGCTTTTAAAACTGGTGGGTGGAAGATGGGGCTCGAACCCACGACCCTCGGCACCACAAACCGATGCTCTAACCGACTGAGCTACATCCACCGTGTTTTTTTGAGTGTGACAAAAGTACAACTTTATACATTCGAAACAAATATTTTTCTGCTAAAAACTTAAAAAAAATACAAGCCGCTATTTTTCAAATAATTGCGTTTTTGTGATTAGAGATAATTTTTTAGTTACAAGGCTAATTGTCGCTGGATAAATGATATTATTGCCCAAATAACGCATAATAACATGGAATTCTTAATCATTTTGGTACTGGTATTGATCAATGGCGTGTTCGCCATGAGCGAATTGTCTTTGGTTTCTTCAAGGAGATATAAACTAGAAAAAGCAGCGAAGAAAGGAAACAATGGCGCAAAAACAGCGCTAGAACTGGCCGATAATCCTACCAAGTTTTTAAGTACAGTACAAATAGGCATTACCCTTATTGGGATTTTATTGGGGGTGTACAGTGGCGAGAGCATCACCAAGAACATTACCCAAGCAATAGCAGGAGTAGAGATGTTGGCACCTTATGCTAATCAAATTGGTACCATTCTATCAGTAGTATTCATTACCTATTTATCAATTGTATTAGGCGAGCTATTCCCAAAACGTTTGGGGTTAACCTTTCCAGAACCAGTAGCCATGCTCATTTCACGACCTATGAAATGGCTATCGGCATTAACTTCGCCATTTGTATGGCTTTTAACTACTTCAAACAATATCCTGTTAAAGATTTTCGGGATCAAAGCAAATCGCGATAGTAAAGTAAGCGAAGAAGAGATAAAGGCCATTGTAAAAGAAAGTGCAGAGGGAGGAGAGATCCAAGAGATTGAACATAGCATTGTAGAGCGTGTATTTGAACTCGGTGATAAAAAAGTAAGTTCATTATACACCCATAGAAGTGACTTGGTCTATTTTAATGAAACCGACGATTGGGACACCGTTCGAGATAAAATCAATAGCGAAAAACATTCAGCCTATCCAGTATGCGCTAAAAATAGTTTAGATCATGTTAAAGGAATTGTACTGCTAAAAGATTTGTTTGATGCCGACAATCAGCCATTCTCTTTGGCAAAGATCATTAGACAGCCTTTGTTCATCAATGAAAATAGATCTGCCTATCAAGTATTGGAGCATTTTAAGAAAGAAAAGATGCACTACGCCATTGTGGTTGACGAATATGGAACTACTGCAGGTATGGTAACCATGGACGATGTGCTAGATGCATTGCTCGGTGATGTGACCCAACAGTACCAAATGGAATATCAGATTACCCAAAGAGCAGAAAATTCTTGGTTGGTAGACGGTTATTATAATTTAACCGAGTTTCAAAGGTTTTTTGGAATGGAGATAGAAGCCGAAGTGTTCAAAACGTACACCACGGTTTCAGGGCTTTTTATCCATCATACCCAAAACATTCCTGAGATAGGGGACAAAATCAATATTGACGATTACAGTTTAGAAATTGTAGACAAGGATGGCCAAAGAATTGATAAAATAATGGTGACCAAAAACTAGTCATTCGTCACTTTTTTGATAGGTGTTCACGTTATCAATAAAAATAATGACGTAAAACGAAAAAAAGCACTCAAGTAATTATGTAGATTTAGTCTAAATAAGTAATTTCGCAAGCGAATTCATAACCTTATTCTTAAATAGAAATGAAGAAAGTAATGTTCGCTGCCGCATTTGTTCTTGGGCTTGGCTCAGTAAAGGCACAAAATAAAAATACCTTATTACAAGCTGATTTTTGGAAACAAAATCCGACTGTAGAAGCAGTAAAAGCTGAAATTGCTAAAGGAAACAATCCTGCAGAATTAGATCCAAGAGCTTTTGATGCCGCCACAATGGCTATCAACAACAATGCACCTACAGAAACCATTAAATTTTTGGTAGAACAACCAGGAAACGGCGTGGCTAAAATTACACACGATAGCCGTATCTATTTGCACTGGGCAGCCCTAAGAGGCAATGTGGAGGTGGTAGAGTATCTAATTGCAAAAGGTTCAGACATTCAAACCCCAGATAGCCATGGAACCGAGCCAATTGTTTTTGCCGTATCAGGTGGACAAAAAAACGTAGCGGTTTATGATGCTTTTGTAAAAGGTGGCATTGATCTTAAAAAGAAATACAGAAATGGTGCAAACCTATTATTATTAGGAATTGCTAATGATAACGACTTAGCCATCGCTAACTATTTAACTTCAAAAGGACTTTCTTTAAAAGATGTAGATAGTGAAGGTGCAACTGCGTTTGACTACGCAGCTAAAAGTGGTAACGTTGAGGTATTGAAAAACCTATTGGGCAAAGGAGTAAAGGCAACTGGTGCGGCTTTAATTTTTATGTCGCAAGGAGGCCGTGGTACTGCTGCGCCAATTGAATCGTATAAATACTTGGTAGAAGAATTGAAGCTTAACCCAAATTTTGCGAACAAAAGCGGCAATGTATTACACAGCATTGTGCGTAAGCCAAACCAAGAAGAAATCATCAAATATTTCTTGTCAAAAGGAGTAGATGTAAACAAAGCCGATGGAGAAGGAGTAACGCCTTTTATGAATGCAGCAGGCGGTAGAAACTTAGCAGTGGTAGAATTGTTGTTGCCGAAAGTTAAAAATATCAACGCCGTAAACGAAAGAGGTGAATCTGCTTTAACAGCAGCGGTGGCTACAGGTTCTCCTGAAGTGCTTGCTTTCTTGTTGGATAAAGGTGCAAACGTAAAAATTGAAGATCAGGCTGGACACAACTTGGCTTATTATGCAGTACAAAACTATCGTCCGGCAGGTCCTCAAGGCGGCGCAAATGCTAAAGATGAACTTACCGAAAAACTAACCTTGCTTAAATCAAAAGGTTTGAATGTAGAAGGCCCTCAAAAAGATGGTAGCACTTTATACCACATCGCCATTGCAAAAGCTGATTTAGGTTTGTTGAAAAAATTGGCGGCGTTAAAAATCGATATCAATGCTAAAAACAAAGAAGGTTTAACGGTATTGCACAGAGCAGCTTTAATCTCAAAAGACGACCAAATCCTTAAATATCTGATTGCTACTGGAGCAGATAGAAGCTTAAAGACTGAATTTGACGAAACTGCTTATGATTTAGCGACTGAAAATGAATTCTTGTCTAAAAAGAAAATTTCGGTAGACTTCCTTAAAAACTAACATAACCATAGATATATAAATGAAATCTTTTCTTAAAATAGCTGCCTTAGGTTTGTTGTTGAGCTTCTCATCACAAGCAATGGCGCAAACTTCAAAATATAAATGTATGCTGCAAATGAATGCCTACACAGGCGAAGGAGCATATATTGTAGTTTCTTTGATCAATCCTAAAGGAGATTACGAAAAAACCTTGTACATGATGGGTAAGGACAAAAAATGGTACAATGGATTTAAAGAGTGGTTTAAATTTTTCTCTAAAACCCAAAAATTAGATGCCAAATCTGGTGCTTCTATTGGTGGAGGTGACAGAACCATGGTTAATTTGGACATTGATGATGCTGTAGTTGACAAAGGTTACAAACTACGTTTTGAATCGTCTGTAGAAGATCAAAAATATTACCTCTCAGATGTAGAAATTCCGTTAACTGCGGAAGCATTAGCTGGTAAAGCCGATGGAAAAGGATACATCAAATACATTAGATTTAGTAAAGTTCAACCGTAAATAAAGAATGACCCTATCCATTTGGCGCTACGCCCATTTGGCATTGGCATTAATTTCATCGCTTTTTCTAGTTATGGCATCGGTTACCGGTGCCATACTTGCTATTGATGCTATCCAAGAAAAAATGCCTTCTTACCGTGCTGCTAATTTCAATGAAATTACGGTAGCACAAGCCATTCCTGTGTTAAAGAAAAATTTCTCTGAAATTAGTGAGCTTGATGTTGACCATAATGGTTTTGTGCGTTTAAAAGGTTTTGATGAAGAAGGCAATGAAGTAGATGCTTATGTAGACCCTAATACGGGAAAAATTCTTGGAAAGCCAATCGAAAAAAGTGCCTTGGTAGAATGGACTACCTCTTTGCACCGATCTTTATTTTTAAAGGAAACGGGACGACTCATTGTAGGCATTATTTCCTTCCTGCTCTTACTGATAGCGATTTCTGGTGTGGCTTTGATCATCCAAAGGCAACGTAGCTTATCCAAGTTTTTCACTAAAGTGGTGAAGGAGTACTTTGCACAGTATTATCACATCATTACGGGTAGATTGATTCTCATTCCAGTTTTGGTAATTGCCTTAACGGGAACATATTTGTGTATGGTGAGGTTCCAGATTTTTCCAGAGCATAAAGCCGAACATAAAGAAATTGTAGCGCCAAAAGAAGATCCCGTACAGCAGAAGATTGAGGAATTTACGCTGTTTAAAAATACTAAACTGGCAGAGGTTAAAAAGATAGAGTTCCCTTTTGCTGAAGATCCTGAAGAATATTATAACCTAAAACTAGGGAATAAGGAACTTATTGTTGATCAATTTAGCGGTAAAGTACTAAGTGAAGTGAAGTATCCAACCACGTTGGTGCTTGAAAATCTAAGTCTTGATCTGCACACTGGACGTACCAATATGATTTGGGCAGGTATTTTGGGAATTGCTTGTTTAAATATTCTGTTCTTTATCTATTCTGGTTTTGCCATTACCCTAAAACGTAGGGCAACCAAAATTAAGAACAAACATAAAACTACTGATGCTGAGTTTATTTTATTGGTTGGAACAGAGAACGGAAGCACTTTACGTTTTGCCAATGCCATTCATGAGCAGTTGATTGCCCAAGGAAAAGTTTCTTATTTAGCACAATTGAACCAATATCAGGTTTTTCCAAAAGCAAAACATTTGCTGGTATTTACCTCTACGTATGGTTTGGGAGATGCCCCTTCGAACGCCAATAAAGTACTGCAATTGATAGAGAAGTTTCCACAAAAGCATGAAGTGAATTTCTCGGTAATTGGGTTTGGTTCACATGCCTATCCTGACTTTTGCGAGTTTGCGAAACAGATAGATCAAAAACTAGCTGAACAGACTTGGGCAAAACAATTGGTGCAACTTCATACCGTTGACGATAAATCGGCAAGCCAGTTTGTACAATGGGTAAAAGCATGGAGTGAAAAAGTATCGGTTGAATTGGGAACCACACCTGCGTTATACGCCAAAAAACCTAAAGGCTTACATAAAATGATGGTGTTGGACCGTACAGAAGTGTCAGATACTGAACAGACTTTTATCCTAACGATCAGAACCCCAACCCGTACCAAATTTACCTCGGGTGATTTGTTGGCCATTTATCCGGCAGATGATAATAGAGAGCGATTGTATTCCATTGCCAAATGCCAGGGGAATGTACAATTGGTGGTGAAACTTCATACTTCAGGTTTAGGGTCTGGCTATTTGAACAATCTGAAAGTAGGAGACACCTTCAGAGCTCGAGTGGTAGTAAATGAATCCTTCCATCAACCTAAAAACAAGTCTTTGGCTATGATTGCCAATGGAACAGGGATAGCACCTTTTCTAGGGATGGTTACACAAAGCCGTAAAAATGCAGATAACCATTTATATGTAGGCTTCCGTAAAGAAACAGATATCATTAAGCAACATAAAGTATTTCTTGATCAGCAGATGCAAAACCATAAGCTGAAGAACTATCAAATTGCTTTTTCAAGAGAACAAAACCATTGCTATGTAATGGATCTGATTAGAAATGATGCTTCTTACTTAGCACTTTTATTAAGTAATGGTGGTGTAGTGATGATCTGTGGTGCCCTACAAATGCAGCAGGACGTAGAAAAGGTAATTGACGATATCTGCATGAAAATAAATGGTAAAGGGTTAACGTATTATAAAGAAAAAGGACAATTACTTACGGATTGTTATTAAGCCCTTACGGTCGTTATTGCGAGGTCGCATGACGAAGCAATCTCAGGGTTCATTATTCGTTTCTTTAACAAGTTTAATTTGAATACTTTGATCATACATCACTTTAAGAGACTGCTTCGTAAACTCGCAGTGACGAAAATAGAAAAGTCATTGCGAGGACGCATGACGAAGCAATCTTTCTTGTTTTTCACCTTCCTTTCTCTCTTTGCCCTTCATGCAAACGCACAAGTGCTAAGGGAACGAGCAGTTACACTTATGGGTAGTCGTTTCGATATCAGTATCGTTGCCGCAAATGCTCAAACTGCTGATCAACACATTGACGAAGTGGTTGCAGAAATGTCCCGGATAGAAGACCTCATTTCTGATTGGAAAGCAAGTTCCCAAATTTCGGAAGTAAATCGTAATGCTGGGATTAAACCCATAAAGGTAGATCGTGAAGTGTTTGACTTAACCAAACGTTCGCTGTATTTTTCAACCATCACACAGGGAGCCTTCGACATCAGTTATGCGGCCATGGATAAAATCTGGTACTTTGATGGTTCTATGAAAGCCATGCCAAGTGAGGCAGAGATCAAAAAATCAGTAGCAAAAGTCGGTTATAAAAATATAGAGCTGGATAGTGCTGCCTGTACCATTTTTTTAAAATTGGAGGGAATGAAAATTGGCTTCGGAGCTACAGGCAAAGGTTATGCTGCCGATAAAGGACGAGAGCTGATGGAAACAAAAGGTGTAAAAGCAGGGATTGTGAATGCTTCTGGAGATATGACTACTTGGGGATTCAAACCTGATGGCAAACCTTGGTACGTAGGCATTACCAACCCCTTTGATGAAGAGAAATCTATAGCCGTTATCCCATTAAAAAGGGAAGCCATTACTACGTCTGGTAGCTACGAAAAATTTGTTGAATTTAACGGGAAGCGTTATGCGCATATCATTAATCCCGTAACAGGCTATCCAGCTACTGGGCTAATTAGTGTAACAGTATTGGGGCCAAGTGCCGAAATGGCCAATGGTTTCAGTACGTCCATCATGGTTTTAGGTAAAGACAAAGGTTTGGCTTTAATCCGTCAATTTCCCGCTTATAGCTGTGTATTGGTTACCGATGAAGGCACAGTCATCAAATCTGAAAACTTCAAAGGGAAATTAAAGAAGAAGTTGAAATAATTGAGTTTAGGATACCC
>Ga0206117_100438_pt1 | contig 44513 bp, 38 predicted proteins | sample 3A5Ametagenome_FD_177997 | JGI IMG/M metagenome (GOLD analysis project Ga0206117, IMG submission 177997) | Enriched microbial communities from leaf-cutter ant dump, University of Wisconsin, Madison, United States - 3A5A | ecosystem: Environmental > Terrestrial > Nest > Insects nest > Nest dump... | reverse complement strand
ACCCGGCGGCTGAACCGGGCCAGAGGCGCCAGTTCGGCGCCCGCAAGGCCGGCCAGCGGATTGCGTGCGATCACCACCGCCGCCACCCGGCGCAACGGACGCGCCAGGGCGCGGCCGCGTTCGGCCCTGACGTCGTCGGCCAACAGCAGGAAGCGGCGGATATTGATCACCGCCGCCCCCAGTGACGTTCGAGCACCGCGCAGGCCCGCAGCACCCCGGCGTCGTCGAAGCGCCGGCCGACCACCTGCACCCCGACCGGCAGGCCCTGGGCATCGCGGCCCGCCGGCACGCTGGCCGCCGGCAGGCCGGTCACGTTGCACCACGACGTGAACGGCGGCAGCGGCGGCGCGCGCGGATCGAGGTCGTCCAGCAGGGGGGCCGGCCGGTCGATCACCGGCGCCAGCAGCAGATCCCAGTCGTCGAAGAACCGCGCGACCTCGGCCCCCAGCCGGCCGCGGTCGAGCTGAGCCGCCACGATGTCGTGACGGCCGAGGCCGCGGCCGATGCCGGCCAGTTCCAGCAGGGCCGGATCGAGATCGGCGGCGCGGTCGCCCAGCTGGTCGGCGAGATAGGCGGAATAGGCCGCCCATTGCAGCCCGGCGATGCGGACGATGTCGCCCAGATGGGGCGGGTCGGCCTCGGCCACCTCGGCCCCCATCGCGGCAAGGCAGGCCGCGGCATCGGCAATGGCGGCCGCGGTCGCGGCATCGGGTTCGGTATCGGTGCGGCCCAGCCTGGGCGACACCGCGACCCGCAGGCCCGTCATGGCCGGATCGAGATGATCTTCGTAGGCGATCGGATCATGGGGCAGCGAATACCAGTCCCGGCTGTCCGGCCGGGCCATGACTGTCAGCATCAGCGCGGCATCGCGCACCGTGCGTGTCATCGGCCCGACATGGCTGACCGGGGCGAAGGCGCCGCGCGGGTGATGCGGCACACGGCCGAAACTCGGCTTCAGTCCGAAGATGCCGGTCCAGCAGGCGGGGATGCGGATCGAACCGCCGCCGTCGGTACCGACCGCCAACGGCCCGATCCCCGCGGCCACCGCCGCCGCGGCGCCGCCACTGGACCCGCCGGGGCTGCGCCGCAGGTCGACGGGATTCCGCGTCACCCCCGTCAGCGGGCTGTCTGTCACGATCTTGTGGGCGTAATCGGGCATCGTGGTCTTGCCGATGATGACGGCGCCGGCCTCGCGCAGCCGCGCGGTCGTCGGGCTGTCGGGGCCTTGCGTCTGGTCCGGCGGAATGGCGATCGACCCGAAGCGGGTCGGCATCCCCGCGGCATAGACATTGTCCTTGATCGAGACGGGCACGCCGTCCAGCGGCCCCAGCGCCTCGTCCCGCCGCCAGCGCGCGGCTGACGCCTCGGCCTGGGCCAGGCAGCCATCGTCGATGAAAGCGAAGGCATTCAACGTCGCCTGCGATTCATGGGCGCGGGCCAGCGTGTCGCGCACGACCTCGACCGGCGACAGCGCCCCGCGGCGATAGGCATCGACAAGGTCGACGGCCGTCATGGCCGCGATCGTGCTTTCCATGGTCTCGTCCTCCCGAACAGGTCGATACGAATTATCATGATAAATAGGCTTGTCAAAGAAAGTTCATACGATTTATACGTATAAATAGAAAAACGGAGGCTAAACGATGCGGACGTGGAAAGGCGCGGGCCCGGCCCCCGCGAGCCGGCGGCCATGAGCGTGGCGATACCGGCGCTGCTGAACTGCCTGACATTGATCAGCGTGCTGGCCCTGGTCGCCATCGGGCTGGCGATCGTCTTCGGCATGATGGACGTGATCAACCTGGCCCACGGCGAATTCGTCACCGCCGGCGCCTATACCCTGGCGGCCGTCCAGTCCGCCGCCCTGGTCCACGGCTTTCCCGGCAGTTTCTGGATCGGCCTGGCCCTGGCCCCGCTGGTCGGCGCGGGGGCGGGCTTCCTGCTGGAATGGTCGGTCATCAGCCGCCTGTATCATCGGCCGCTCGACACCATCCTGGCCACCGTGGGCATCAGCCTGATCCTGCAGAAGGGGATCGAGCTGTGGTTCGGCGCCCTGCCCCAGACGATCTACACGCCCATTCCCGGGCTGGTGTCGCTGTTCGGCATCGATTATCCGGGCTACCGGCTGTTCGTCATCGCCGTGGCCACCGGCCTGATCGGCGTCACGCTGGCGGTGTTCCGCTTCACCGCCTTCGGCGTCGACCTGCGCGCCATCATCCAGAACCGCACGATGGCCGAGGCGCTGGGGATCGACGCCCGGCGCGTCACCCGCCGCGCCTTTGCCGCCGGCGCCGCCCTGGCCGCCACGGCCGGGGTGCTGATCGCGCCGCTGGCGTCGGTCGAAGCGCATCTGGGCACGTTCTTCATCGGCAAGGCGTTCTTCGTCGTCATCGTCGGCGGCATCGGCTCGATCCTGGGCAGCGTCGCCGGCTCGGCCTTCGTCGGTGGATCCGAAACCCTGCTGAACTACGTCATCGATCCGTCGCTGGCATCGGCGCTGGTGCTGTTGGGCGCGCTGATCCTGGTGCGGCTGCGGCCGCGTGGGCTGGTGCCCGGCTACAGCGCCGCCCATGACCTGACCGGGCGAGGTTGAGCACGATGAACGCCTTTCTGTTCCGCTGCCGCCTCATGTTTGCCCAACCCGCGCTGACGCGGGGCGAGCGCCAGGCGCTGGTCCTGGCCGCGGTCCTGACCGCCGCGCTGCTGGCCTGGCCGCAGGTCGCCTCGGGCTATGGCCTGACCCGGATGCGCGACGCGCTGATCCTGGCCCTGTTCGCGCTCAGCCTCGATTTCCTGTGGGGCCGGGCTCATCTGCTGATCCTGGGTCACGGCCTGTCGTTCGGCATCGGCGCCTATGCGGTGGCGATCGCCACCACGCTGCTGGGCTGGGGCATCCTGGCCGGCATCGCGCTCGGCATCGCCGTCGCCGGGCTGGTCGCCGCCGCGCTGGGCTATTTCCTGCTGTATGGCGGGGTGCGGCTGCATTTCTTTGCGATCATGAGCATGGCGGCGCTGATGATCGCGGCGCAGATCGCGACCAGCTGGTCGTCGGTGACCGGGGGCGATGTCGGCATCCTGGGCATTCCCGGCTGGGGATCGCCGGCCGTGACCTATTACGGCGCCGTGGCGGTCCTGCTGGTGGCGCTGGGCGGGGTCTGGGCGCTGGTTCGCGGCCCCTATGGCCTGGTGCTGGCGGCCATCGGCATGAACGAAGGGCGGGCCAAGGCATTGGGCCATGACAGCGCGCGGCACCTGGTCCTGGCCTATGCCGGGGGTGCGGCGCTGGCCGGGCTGGCCGGGGGCATGTTTGCCACCACCTCGGGCGTGATCGCGCCCGACGTCTTCGCGCCCATCCTGTCGACCGAGGTGCTGGTGCTGGTGGCGATCGGCGGCCGCGGCAGCCTGATCGGACCGGTCATCGCCGCGGTGCTGATCCATCACCTGAGCCTGACGGTGTCGAGTTATTCGACCAGTCTGTGGCCGCTGATGCTGGGCGGCTTGTTCCTGGTTCTGGTCTTCGCCCTGCCCGACGGCATCGGCGGCCTGCTGCGCCGGATCGGCCGGCGCCAGCCGCGCCCCGCCGCGTCCGAGGTGACGCGATGAACGCACTGCTGCAGGCCCAGGGACTGGCCAAGCGCTACGGCGGCATCAACGCCGTCGACGGGGTCGACCTGACGGTCGCCGAACGCGAAGTTGTCTGCATCATCGGCCCGAACGGCGCGGGGAAAAGCTCGCTGCTGGCCCTGCTGGGCGGCACGGCGCAACCCAGCGCCGGCGCGGTGCGGCTGGGCGGCCGGACGATGACCGGGCGGCCGGTGCACGACTTCGCCCGCGCCGGCATCGTGCGCAAGTTCCAGGGCACCAATGTCTTCCCGGCCCTGACGGTACGCCAGAACCTGCAGGTCGCAGGGCTGGCGATCGCCGCGGCGGCGGTGCGGCCCGCCCCCGACATCGACGACATACTGGGCCTGATCCGCCTGCGGCCGCAGGCCGAGCTTGCCGCCTCGGCGATCTCGCACGGGCAGCGCCAGTGGCTCGAAGTCGGCATGGCGCTGATGTGCCGTCCGGCGCTGCTGCTGCTGGACGAGCCCAGCGCCGGCATGACGACCGAGGGCACAGCGGAACTGGCCGGGCTGGTCCGCCGGCTGGGGGCCGAGATGGCGATCGTGGTGATCGAACACGACATGGGTTTCGTGCGCGATGTCGGTTGCCGCACGATCGTCATGCATCAGGGCCGCATCATCGCCGACGGCGACTTCGACACCGTGGCCAGCCTGCCGCTGGTCCGCGATGCCTATCTGGGGCGGGCCTGAACATGCTGGACATCGGCAAGCTGATCGCAGGCTATGGCTCCGGGCCCGTCGTGCGCGGCGTCGACCTGGCTGTGGCCGGGGGCGAGGTGGTGACGATCCTGGGGCGCAACGGATCGGGCAAGTCCAGCCTGATCAAGGCGATCATGGGCCTGTTGCCAGAGATCACGGGACAGGTGCGGCTGGGCGACACCGTGCTGTCGGGGTTGCGCGCCCATGACGTCGCGCGACGCGGCGTCGCCTATGTGCCGCAGGGGCGCGGCATCTTTCCGCGCCTGACGGTGCGCGAGAACCTGGAACTGGGCACCCGTGCGCTGGGCCCGGGGGCGCGCGTGCCCGACAGCGTGTTCGACCTGTTTCCGATCCTGGCCCAGCGGCTGGGTCAGTTCGGCGGCACCATGTCGGGCGGCGAGCAGCAGATGCTGGCCATCGCCCGCGCCCTGTGCGCGAAGCCACGGGCGCTGCTGCTGGACGAACCGTCCGACGGCGTCCAGCCCAATATCGTCCAGATGATCGGCCAACTGGTGCCGCGCATCGCGCGCGACAACGGCCTGGCCGTGCTGCTGGTCGAACAGAACCTGGACCTGGCACTGGCGGCCGCCGGCCGCGCCGTGGTCCTGGATCGCGGCCGGATCGTCCATGACGGCCCGGCCGATGCGTTCCGCGATCCGCTGATGCAGCGGCAGTTCCTGGCAATCTCATGAGGGGGAAAGACATGCCCGGCTTGTCATCGATCAACCGCCGCCGCCTGCTGAAGGGCGGCACGGCGGCCGCCACCGCCCTGGCCTTTCCCGGCATCCTGCGCGCCGCCGACACCGTGCGGATCGGATTCCTGGCACCCCTGTCGGGGGCGCTGGCGATGGTCGGGCAAAGCAACCAGAACTGCCTGACCCTGGCGGTGGACGAGATCAATGCAGGCGGCGGCATCGCCGGCCGCAAGCTGGAGATCGTCGCCGAGGACAGCCAGATGTCGACCAAGACGGCGGTCGACAAGGCCCGCAAGCTGTATACCCAGGACAATGTCATTGCCGTGACCGGCATGGTCCTGCCGTCGGAACGCGAGGCGGTGCTGTCGGTCGCGGCTGGGGCGCAGGGCCTGGTGCTCTACCCGAATTTCGACGAGGGACGCTGCCACCGCCATCTGATCACGACGGGCCACGCCGCCAACCAGAGCACCGCGCCGGTCGCCAAATGGCTGGCCGACAATGTCGGCAAGACCATCGCCATCGTCGCCTCGGACCTGGGCACCTATCGCGACACCCTGGGCCGCATGTTCAAAGCGTCGTTCGAGCGGGCGGGCGGCCAGGTCCAGTCGATCCACTATTTCCCCTTCGGCACCCGCGACTTCGGCCCGGTCCTGCAGCAGATCCAGGCGGCCAGGCCCGACATCGTCTGGCATGCGATCGGCGACGATCCGATCACCTTCATCAAGCAGTACGCAAGCTTTGGCATGAAACCGCAGCTGGTCACCCAGCTGGCCCATGAATCGATCGCGGCGGCGACCGAGGGCGCGGCCAGGGGCGTGATCTGCGTCGAATCGTCGTTCATGAGCGTCGATACCGCGGCCAACAAGGCGCTGATCGCCGAACATGACAAACGCTTCGCCGGCTTCACCCCGCGACGGGTACGCGGCCACGTCACCATGCTGCCCCACAACGAACGCACCTATGTCGCGGCCAAGCTGCTGGCCGAGGCGGTGCGCCGCGGCGGCGGCGTCGGGTTCGAGGAGATCCGCAAGGGCATGGCCGATGCCGCCCTGGATGCGCCGCGCGGCGCGTTACGGGTGGATGGCGCCTCGGGCCACATGCTTTGCGACACGCTGATCGGCCGGGTGGCGCCCGATGCCGGGATCGACGTGGTCGAGCGCCTGGCGGCGATCGCCCCGGCCTGCACCGGCAGTTCGGGGGCAGGCTGATGCTCGACCTCGATGCCGCGGCCCTGACCGCGGCCTATCGCGACCGCCGCCTGTCGCCGGTCGAAGTCGCCGGGGCCGTGCTGGACCGCGCGACTGCCCTGCAACCGGCGCTGAACGCCTTTGCCGCCTTCGACCATGACGGCGCGCTGGCCGCCGCGCGGCAGTCGGAGGCGCGCTGGCGCGCGGGGCAGCCGCTGGGGCCGCTCGACGGCGTGCCCTTGTCGGTCAAGGACCTGATGACGGCCGCGGGCATGCCGACGCGGCTGGGGTCGCGCGCGGTCGGCCCCGACGACCTGCCGCGCATCGATGCCCCGGCCGTCGCGCGCTGCCGCCAGGCGGGGGCCGTGATCTTCGGCAAGACCACGACGTCCGAATTCGGCAACCTGATCGTCACCCAGTCGCAATTGCACGGCATCACCCGCAACCCCTGGAACCCCGACCGCACCAGCGGCGGATCCAGCGGCGGGGCAGGGGTCGCGGCGGCCATGGGCCTCGGGCCGATCGCGATCGCGACCGACGGCGGCGGATCGATCCGCATACCCGCGGCCTGGAACGGCGTGGTCGGGTTCAAGCCGTCCTACAAGCGGGTCCCGACCGCCGCGACCGAAGGATTCGGCCGCCTCAGCCATGTCGGGCCGATCGCGCGCCGCGTTGCCGATATCGGCCTGGCGATGACGGTGATGACCCGATCCGATGGCAGCGACTGGCAGGCCGCGCCCGCCGACGGCACCGACTACATGCCACCCGGCGAACCCGACCTGACCGGGCTGCGCATCGCCTACAGCCGCGACCTGGGCATCGCCCCGGTGCCCGACGACATTGCCGCGCCGGTCGCGGCGGCCGCCCGCACGCTGGCCGGGCTGGGCGCCGAGGTCAGTGACGTCGGGGCCGTGCCGGCGCTGGCCGGTTATGTCGACAGCCGGCTGCATTCGATCCAGTGGATGGTCAACCTGGCCCATCGCGTCCAGGCCTATGACGACGAGCGCCGCGCCCTGATCGGGCCCGAGGTGATGGAACTGGCGGCGATCGGCGCCGAGCTGCCGCTGGCCGCCCATGTCGCGGCCCTCGATGCGCGCGAGCGGCTGGGGCGGGCGATGCACGCCTTCCTGACCGATTACGACGTGCTGGTCTGCCCGACCTTCCACGCCGACCCGCCGCCGGTGCCCGGCCTGCCGGTCGAGCTGCGCGAGGCGCCGCGGCTGACGTCGTGGTGCAACCAGACGCTGCAACCCGCGATCAGCCTGCCTTGCGGGTTCAGCGCGGCCGGCATGCCCGTGGGCCTGCAGATCGTCGCGCGCCGTTATGCCGATGCCCGGGTGCTGCGCGTCGCCGCCTCGTTCGAAGCCGCGCGCGGTCCCTTTCCCGCAGCGCCCTTGCCGGCAGGTGTGCGATGACCCTGGATCTGCGCCGCCTGGTGACCCAGGCCGACGATGTCAGGGCCGAGGGCGGCGCGCGGCTGGCCCGGCCGGTGCGCCGGGCCTGGGCCGCGGCCGTCATCGGCAACCCGCTGGCCGCGACGCCGATGGGGGCGCTGGACCCGCTGGTCGCGGCCGGCCAGGAACTGGGCGACATCCTGGGCCGCGCGGCGTGGGACCTGCTGGGCGGCGCCCGGCAACCGGCACTGGCCTATGGCAAGGCGGCGATCGTCGGGGCCGGCGGCCGCATCGAACACGGTGCCGCGGTGCTGCATCCGCGCATGGGGCGGCCCTTGCGGGCGGTGATCGGCGGCGGCAAGGCGATCATCCCCTCGACCGTCAAGGCGGGCGGCGGCGGCAGCGTCATCGACGTGCCGCTGCACGGCGTCGACGACGAATGGGACTTTGCCCTGCTGGATGCCGTCACGGTCGGGGTGCCCGGCGCGCCGGCGCCGGACGAGATCGTGGCGATCGTGGTGCTGGCCGTGGGCGGCCGGCCGCTGGCGCGGCTGCCCGCCTGATCAGAAGCCGTCCATCAGGTCGCCTGCGCGGCGCAGCCGGGCGATGTCGCGGGCCGGCGGCGCGCCGAAGGCACGGGCGTATTCGCGGCTGAACTGCGAGGCGCTTTCGTAGCCGACGGCGAAGGCCGCCGCCGCGGCATCGCGGGGGCCCGCCATCATCAGCACCCGGGCCTGCTGCAGCCGCAGCGATTTCTGGTATTGCAGCGGGCTCATCGCCGTCGCCGCCTTGAAATGACGGTGGAAGGACGACGGGCTCATCCCCGCATGGGCGGCGATCTCGTCGATGCGCAGCGGTTTGTCGTAATCGCGGCGGATGCGGTCGATCGCGCGCCGGATGCAGGACAGCTGGCTGCCGCTGCGCCCGACCTGGCGCAGCCGCGGCCCCATCGGCCCCTGCAGCAGGCGATAGAGGATTTCGCGTTCGTACAGCGGCGCCAGCACGGCAAGGTCGCCCGGCGTATCCAGCAGACGCATCAGCCGCGTCCAGGCGTCGACCATGTCCGGGGTCAGCGGGCTGACGGCAAAACCCGGGCCCGACGCTGCGGTATCGGCCGGCGGCAGGTCCAGCACCAGGGCGGCGATCGCGGCGGGATCGAGGGTCAGGCTGAGCCCGATATAGGGCCGGGTGGCGGTGGCATCGACGATGCACCCGGTCGCCGGCACCTCGACCGCCGCCAGGAAATAGCTGGCGGCGTCGTAACGCAGGTCGTGTTCGCCGATCATCACCTGCTTGGCGCCCTGCACCACCAGGCAGATGCCCGGCGCGTAGATGCCGGGCGTCGGCGGCGTCGGTTCCGGCATCACCCCGATGGTGACCCGCGGGATCGCCGTGTCCGTGCGCCGGCCGCGGGCATGGCGCAGGGCCAGGCTGCGCAGTTCGGAAATATCGAGTTCCATGCCGGACAAGATCGGATGCGGCCGGCATATCCGCAAGGCCCGGCGCCACGACCCTGGCAGGATCAGGCAAGACTGCGGCAGGATCGGGCGCGCAAAGGCCAGCAACCGGGGCGATATTCGGATCATCGCAATGCAGGAGGAGTAATCCACATGACTGATCGCAGGACCGCGCTGGTGACCGGCGCCAACAAGGGTATCGGGCTGGCCATCGCCAAGGGCCTGGCCGCCGCCGGCCACGACGTCTGGATCGGCTGCCGCGACCGCGACCGCGGCGAGGCCGCGGTGGCCGAGCTGGGCCGCGAGGGGGTGGCCGTCCGCCTGCTGCCGCTGGACGTCACGTCCGATGACAGCGTGAAGCAGGCCGCCGCGTCATTGGCCCAGCAGACCGGTCGCCTGGACGTGCTGGTCAACAATGCCGGCATCGCCGGCCGGGCCGACCTGACGCCGACGCAGCAGCCGGTCGACGACATCAAGGCGGTGTACGAAGTCAACGTCTTCGGCCCGATGCGCACCACGCAGGCCTTCCTGCCGCTGCTGAAGGCATCCGACCGGCCGCGCGTGGTGATGATGAGTTCGGGGCTGGGCTCGATCGCCAATAATTCCAACCCGGAATGGCCGGCCTATGCCACCAACCTGGCGGGCTACAACACGTCGAAGACGGCGCTGAACGGCATCACCGTGACGCTGGCCAAGGAACTGGGGCCGCTCGGGTTCAAGGTCAACGCGGCCTGCCCGGGTTACGTCGCCACCGACCTGAACGGCCACAAGGGGCCGCGCACCACCGAACAGGGGGCCGTCATCGCCGTCAGGCTGGCGACGCTGGGGCCGGACGGCCCGAACGGCGGCTTCTTCAACGAGGACGGCCCGCTGCCCTGGTGAGTCCCGCCATGCCCTCGGCCACGGTCGGATAGAGCGCCGGGGGCAGGTCGTGCCCCATGCCGTCGACCAGCATCAGCCGGGCACCGGGGATCGTCGCCGCGATGTCCCGGCCGCAGGCCGGCGGGATCAGCGGGTCGTCCGATCCGTGGATGACCAGGGTCGGGGCGGCGATCGTGCGGGAAAGGGGGCGCAGGTCGCCGGTCGCGGCAATCGCCGCGATCTGGCGGCCGAAACCGGCGGGATTGCGGCCGCGCGCCAGTTCGGCCAGCGCCAGGGCGCGGTGCGCGGCCGGGTCGAACGGGAAACCCGGGCTGCCGATCGCCCGCGCCACCGCCACGGCATGATCGAGATACCCGTCGCGATCGACCCGCGGATCGGGGGCCGGCCGGGTCAGCGCGGCCATCGCCTGCGGCATGGGCGGCGGCAGGGCCGGGTTGCCGGTGGACGACATGATCGCAGTCAGCGACGCCACGCGATCGGGATGCCGGGCCGCCAGGACCTGGGCGATCATGCCGCCCATCGACCGGCCGGCGACATGGGCGCGGCCGATACCCAGGCGGTCCAGCAGACCAAGCGCATCGGCCGCCATGTCGTGCAGGGTGTAGGGCACGCCGGCGACCTGGCCGCGTGCCAGATCGGCCATGGCCGGCACCGGCGCGCCGTCGAGATGGGTCGACAGCCCGGCATCGCGGTTGTCGAAACGGATCACGCGAAAGCCCATCGCGGCAAGCCGGCCGCAGAATTCGTCCGTCCAGCGGATCATCTGCACGCCCAGCCCCGCGATCAGCAGCAGCGGTTCGCCGTCGGCGGGGCCGGTGATGTCATGGGCGATGTGAATGGTCGTCGTCATGGCGGATTTATTACCCGGGTAAAAATACCCCGTCAACCGCCTTGCCCATGTGTGACCGGCCCCCGGGATCAGGCGTAGGGCACCACCTTCTGGCGCTGGCGGCCCAGCCCGGCGATTTCGAGTTCCACGACATCGCCGGGTTTCAGCCAGACGGGTTCGGGCTTCTTGCCCATGCCGACGCCCGCGGGCGTGCCCGTCGCGATGATGTCGCCGGGCATCAGCGTCATGTAGCGGCTGACATAGGAAACCAGCTGGCGCACGCCGAAGATCATCGTGCCGGTATGGCCGTCCTGCATGACCTGGCCGTTGACGGCCAGCTTCATGGCCAGGGCCTGCGGGTCCGGCACCTCGTCGCGGGTGACCAGCCAGGGGCCGGTCGGGCCGAAGCTGTCGCAGCCCTTGCCCTTGTCCCACTGCGTCGACTGCATCTGGAAGGCGCGTTCGGACACGTCGTTGACCACGCAATAGCCGGCGACGATGTCGAGCGCGTCGGCCTCGGATACGTTGCGGCCCATGGCACCGATGACGACGCCCAGCTCGATCTCCCAGTCCAGCTTGCTCGAGTTCAGCGGGACCATGGTGTCATCATCCGGGCCGCAGATCGCCGACGGCGCCTTCAGGAAGATGATCGGTTCGGACGGCGGGGCCAGGCCCGCCTCGGCCGCATGCTCGGAATAGTTCAGCCCGATGCAGATGAACTTCGACACGCCGGCGACGGCCGCGCCATAACGCTGCGGACCGTCGATCAGCGGCAGGGTGGCGGGATCGATGGCTTTCAGGTCGTCCAGCCGGGCCAGGGCCGATCCGTCGATATCGGCGACGACCGCCGACAGGTCGCGCAGGCCGCCTTGAGCATCGAGCATGGCGGGTTTCTCGGCGCCCCGGGCGCCGACGCGGCAAAGCTTCATGGTACTGGTCCTGTATGAGCGGCGGTGTCAGGCCGCCTGGTTGAGATAGCTGTCGATCGGCCGCACCAGGCGGCCGCGATCGATCGGCACGCAATCGGCGGGGAATTCCTGGCGGAACACCGCGCCGCGGTCGCGCGCCGTGGTGATGAACCGGTCCAGATGCTGCATCGCACCGGTCGACAGGTCGTGCAGCACCAGCAGGCTTTCGTCCTGGGCGAAACACTGGCCCAAGGCGCGTTCGACCCATTCGTCGGGCCGCGCCCAATCCTCGGGCACTGCATTCCACAGGATGCAGGTATAGCCGCCGTCGATCAGGAATGACAGCGCCTCGCGGTTCAGCAGCCGGTTGTCCAGCACGCCGCCGCCGCCGAACGGGCGGAAGAATTTCCGTTCGTGCACCAGGTTGCCCATCAATACCTGGGTGCGCGCGATCTCGTCCGAGGCGACGCCCCGTTCCTCGCTGAGGCCGAGCGGCACCAGGTGGTTATAGGTGTGGTTGCCGATCCAGTGCCCCTCGGCATGGGCGCGTTCGGCGATATGGCGCCGGTCGCGCAACTTGTCGCCCAGCACGAAGAAGGTCGCGCCGATGCCGTGCCGGCGCAGGGTGTCCAGCACCTGCGGCGTGACGTCGGGATCGGGACCGTTGTCGAAGGAAAGGGTGATGGTGGTCATTGCTGGCCTCTGGAATGAGGAATGTCAGCCGGCATCGCCGGAGCGGGTGGAGAAACGCCAGTGCCGGGTGCGGTCCTCGACCAGGCGCACCAGCGCGCCGAAGGCCAGGACCAGCACGATCACCACCAGGATGCCGGCGAAGACATGCGGGCTGTCGAGCAGCGTGCGATAGCGCGAGATCAGATAGCCGATGCCCTCGGACGAGGTCAGCATCTCGGCCACCACGACGCCGACGATGACCAGCGCCCCGCCGACACGGAAGGCGGCCAGCACGGTCGGCATCGCGGCGGGCAGCATGACGCGGGTGATCACCTGCCAGCGGCTGGCCCGCATGCTGCGCGCGACGGTCAGGTATTGCCGGTCGATGGTCTGGATGCCGGCCATCGTGCCCAGCATGCAGGGCAGCAGGCCGTAGATCGCGGCAAAGACGATCTTCGATTGCGCGCCGATGCCGAACCAGGCGGTGAACAGCGGGTACAGGATCACGATCGGCACGGCATAAAGGCCCGAGGTCAGCGGCTGCAGCACGCGGCGCAGCGGCGCGACCGACCCGATCAGCAGCCCCAGCCCGATCCCCAGGCCGCAGGCGGCCAGCATGGCGATGGCGATGGCCCGCAGCGAGAACAGCAGATGCCGGCCGTAATCGCCGGCGCTGCCGACCAGGGCGGCCAGGGTCTGCGACACCGGCGGCAGGAACAGCGGCGGGATCAGCCCGGCCCGCGGCAGCACTTCCCACAGGCCCAGCACCGCCAGGCCGATCAGCAGCCTGACCGTCGCGGGGCCGGGGCGCGCCCGGGCGGGCGCGGCGTCGAGGGCGACGGTCATGTCATTCCCCCGCCTGGGTCCGGATCTGGCGCCAGATCCGTTCGCGCAGTTCGGCGAAGGCCGGGGTCGACATCATCTCGTAGGTGCGCGGGCGCGGCAGCGTCACCTCGATGCGGTCGATGATGCGGCCGGGCCGGGCCGACATCACGATGATCTCGTCGGCCAGATAGGCGGCCTCGGACAGCGAATGGGTGACGAAGACCACGGTCTTGCCGGTCTCGGCCCAGATGCGCAGCAATTCGTCGCCCATGGTGATGCGGGTCTGTTCGTCCAGCGCGGCGAAGGGTTCGTCCAGCATCAGGATCGATGGGTTCTGCACCAGGCCGCGCGCGATCGACACGCGCTGCTTCATGCCGCCCGACAGTTCGTGGGGATAACGATCCTCGAACCCCTTCAGCCCGACCAGCGCCAGTTTTTCGCGGGCGCGGGCGGCACGCTCGGCGCGGCCCACGCCGCGCAGCGACAGGGGGAATTCGACATTGGCCTGGGCGGTCAGCCAGGGATAGAGGCTGGCTTCCTGGAACACCACGCCGACGACGTCGGGATCGGGTTCGTCCATCCGGCGGCCGTTGCACAGGATGCGGCCCGCCGTGGGCCGCACCAGGCCCGTCATCATCATCAGCAACGAGGATTTGCCGCAGCCCGAGGGCCCGACGACCACGACGAAGCGGCCCGGCGCGATGTCGAGGTCGATGTCGGCCAGCGCCTGGGTGACGCGGCCGGCGACGTCGTAGGTATGGTTCAGGCCCTGGACGCTGACCGCGCCGCCGGCCGTGGCGGCGACACGCAGATGCGGCCTGGCGGCCTCGGTGGCGGATGGCGGCATGCGATTGACCATGGGGGGCATCAGGTCCTCCAGTGCTCGCAGCGCGCCTCGAACCAGCGCACCGCCTCGTTGAACAGAATGGCCGCGACCGAGATCAGCAGGATGCCGGCCAGCAATTCCTTGAGCATGAAATTCTCGCCCCAGTTGGCGACCAGCTGCCCGAGGCCGGCGCGCGAGGCATACATCTCGGCCAGCAGCACGCCGGTCAGGTTGAAGATCATGGCGATGCGCACCGCTTCCAGCAGGATCGGCGCCATCGCCGGCAGATAGACCCGCAGGGCGATCTGCACCTTGGTGGCGCCATAGGCGCGGGCCACCCTGACCTGGTCGGTCTTGACCGCCTCGAGCGCGGCAAAGCTCGAGATCAGCACGATGAACACGGTCGAGAACACGCCGAAGGCGACCTTCTGGGCGAAGGTGATGCCGAAGGCCAGGATGAACATCGGCAGGAAGACGGTCTTGGGGATCGAGAACACCAGGAACACGATCGGCTTCAGCACCGCGCTCCAATAGGGGCTTTCGGCGATGGCGAACCCGATGGCCAGGCCCAGCGGCACGGCGATGACGAAGGCCAGCATGACTTCGGCCAGCGTCACCCCGGCATGCATCAGGAACGTGCCGCTGCCGGCCAGGCGGGCGGCGGCGGCCAGCACCTCGCCCAGCGGCGGCAGCAGTTCGGGCGGCAGCAGCCCGAACCACAGCGTCGCCTGCCACGCCGCGGCCAGCAGGGCGGCCGCGGCCGCCCATGCCAACAGGCCGCGCATCAGGCGCCCGCCGCCACCGGGGTGAAGGCGGTGGTGACGATCTGGTCGGGCGGGGCCAGGTTCTGGAACCCGCCGATGCGCGCCAGGTCGCAGGCGACCTGGACCTGTTCCATGGTGAAGGCCCCGTCGGGCGACAGCTTCTGGAACGTCTCGACATATTCCTGGATCGCCACCGGCGGGGTGATGCCGTTGGCGGTGGCGATGATCTTGACCGCCTGGTCGCGGTTCTTCTGGATGAAGCCGACGGTGCCGTACAGCGCCTGCAGGGCGCTGCGGATCAGGTCGGGCTGCTTGTCGATCAGCGTGTCGGGCGCGGACCAGCTGACCGCCAGATGCGACGGGATCGCGGTGGCATAGTCGACCAGCGAGACCGCCTGGCCGGCCTGGGCGACCTGGAAGCTGAGCGGCGAATAGACGATCGCGGCATCGACATTGCCCGACAGCAGGTTGGGCACCAGGCCCCCGCCGCCCAGCGGCACCGAGGTGAAGTCGATCTTGTAGTTCGACCGGCTCCACAGCGCCATGAAGTCGGACAGCGAGCCGGCGGTGGTGATGCCGACCTTCTTGCCGGCGATGTCGGCCACCGACTTGATCGGCGAGCCGGTCTTGACCATCAGCTTCCAGCCGGTATTGGCGCTGGCGGCCAGGGCGACGATGCGGGTGTTGACCCCGCGGGTGCGGCCCGTGGCGATCTGCGACACCAGGCCGTTGATCATGTCGGCCGAACCCGCCGCCATCGCCTCGAACGCCTCGCCGCCCGAGCGATAGACGGTCAGTTCGGCATCGATCCCGGCCTTGGCGAAGAAACCTTGCGCCACCGCGGTCTCGGCCACCACCGACGGCCACCAGGTCTTGGTCGCCAGGCCGATGCGCAGCTTCTGGGCGGCGCGCACATGGGGTGCGGCCAGGGCGACGGCGGCGCCGGCGGCGACGCCCAGCGCATGGCGGCGGGTCAGGCCCGACTTGACCTTGGTCATGATTATTCCTCCCGATGGTGTTTTGAAGTTCAGGCGGCGGCCGCCAGATGGGCGACGATGTCGTCGACCGCCATGACGTCGGCATATTTGAGATCCATGTCGGCCAGGCTTTGCGCATGGGCGTCGGCCAGGCGGTCGGCCGTCGCCTCGCGCGCCACGATGGTGCGCAGGCCGTGCGAGCAGGCATCCACCGCCGAGGCGCGCACGCAGCCGCTGGTGGTGCAGCCGGCGACGATCAGGGTGTCGACGCCCAGATCGCGCAGGGTCGCGGCCAGGTCGGTGCCGAAGAAGCAGCTGGCGAAACGCTTGACCAGGATGCGGTCGCCCGCCGCGCGGTCCAGCCGCGGGTCCTGCCGGACGCCGTCGCTGCCCGCGACCAGCGTGTCCAGCCCCGCTATCTTGGCGCGCCAGACGCCGGCCTCGGCCACGGGATCGTCATAGGCGATGGCCGACAGGAAGACCGGCATGTCGGCGGCGTGGGCCGCGGCCAGCAGCCGGTTGGCCTGGGCGATCGGCCCGGCCATGTCGGCGCCCAGCGGGCCGTCCGGCGCGGTGAAAGCGCAGGTGAAATCGACGATCAGCAAGGCGGGCTGGCGGCCGAATCCGACACGGCTGCCGAATCCGCGCGCCCTGGCCTGGGCATCCTGGTCCATGTTCCTCCAACTCGATTCTTGGCCGTTGCCGGCGGTGTCGGGGGCAGCATCGCCCAGAATCGCTTGCACGATTATTGGGAATAATCAGAAAATAATATTTCCAGATTATCGATAATGGGAAAGACCATGGCCCCGCCCTTCGCCCGCATCAACGAGGCCAGCTTCCTGTCGCTGCGCTGTTTCGTGGCCGTCGTCGAAACCCAGAGCTTTTCGGCCGCCGCCCGCCAGCTGCAGGTGGCGCCGTCGTCGGTCACCAAGCATATCCAGCTGCTGGAAGGGGTGGTCGGCGTCGCCCTGTTCCACCGCACCACCCGGCGCATGGCGGTGACCGAGGCGGGCGAGCGGTTCTATGACCAGTGCCTGAACATCCTGGCCCAGATCGACAGCGCGACCGCGGCGATGGCCGCCGACCAGGACCTGACCGGGCATCTGCGCGTCACCGCCCCGCCGTCGTTCGCCGCCGCCGCGCTGGGGCCGCATATCCACGAATTCCTGCAGGCCCATCCCGGCATCGCGGTCGACCTGATCGTCACCAGCGACACGCCCGACCTGATCGGCGACCGCATCGACATCGCCATCGCGGTGCAGGATGCGCCTGAAACCAAGCTGCCGCATCTGCTGCTGGCCGCCTGCCCGCGGGTCCTGTGCGCCTCGCCGGGTTATGTCGCCCGCCACGGCATGCCCGCGACCCCCGACGACCTGAACGGCCATCACTGCATTTCCGGGCGGTTCTCGGACCTGGCGGAAACCTGGCATCTGGAACACGAGGGCGGCTCGACCGGCGTGCGCGTCGCCTCGTCGCTGCTGTCCGATTCAGGGGAATTGCTGCGCCAGGCCTGCGTCAACGGCGCGGGCATCGGCAATTTCTATTTCTTCCACGTCCGCGACGACCTTGCGGCCGGGCGGCTGGTGCCGGTGCTGGCCGGCTACGAACCACGGGCCCGCAATATCTATGCGATCATCCCGCACCGCCAGATCGTGCGGCCGCAGACCCGGGCCTTCATCGCCTTCGCGACGAAACTGGCCCAGGCGGCGGCGGCCTGATCACTTGATGTCGGTGTCGTACCACCACTTGTTGCGCACCGACCGGTAATAGGCGGTCGGGTCATAGGCCTCGGTCGGCAGGTTCATCGCCGGCACGTTCAGCCGGCCCATGGCCGCCAGCAATTGATAGCTGGCATAGAGTTCCTCGCGCTGGGTGCGCACCAGGTTCACTTCGGCGTTCAGCCGGTCCTGTTCGGCGTTCAGCTGGTCGATGACCGACCGCGTGCCGCCGCGCACCTCGGCCTCGTACCCCACCACGGCGGCGCGGGCGGCGCGCACCTGTTCGGTGACGGCGACGATCCGGGCGCGGTTGGCTTCCAGCGCGTACCAGCCGCGGGCGGCTTCGTTGTCGGCGGCCAGCACGGCGGCGGCATGGTCGCCGACCCGCGAGGACAGCGTCTGCTTGGCCGAGCGGATCCGCGCCTCGGTCGCGCCGCCGGTATAGAGGGGGGCGGTGACCTGGACCATGACCTGGGCCAGGTCGCGGCCGACCTGGTTGCCGTATTGCTCGTCCCGGCCGGCCTGGCCGACCAGGTCGACGGTCGGCCGCCGCTCGCCCTCGACCAGGGCGATGTCGTGGCGGGCCACGTCCAGCGCGATCAGGGCGGACTGGACCTGGGGGTTGTCCTGCTGGGCCGCGGCCTTGGCGGCATCGAGGGTCGGCGGCAGGCCGGCGGCGGCCGCCGGCTGGACCAGCGGTTCGGGCGGGGGCGAGCCCACGACACGCAGGAAATTGGCGCGGCTGATTTCCAGGTTGCCCTGGGCCGCGCGATAATCGGCGATGGCCTGGGCGTGGCGCGCCTCGGCCTGGGCCACGTCGGTCGTGGTGACGTCGCCGCGTTCGCGCCGGCGCTGGACCCCCTGCAGCTGGCGGGCGAAGACGTCGACGCCCTCGCGCTGCAGATCGACCAGGCGGCGGTCGCGCACCACGTCGAGATGCGCGCCCAGCGCCTGCAGGAACACGTCCTGCTCGGTCCCGACCAGCCCGGCCCGGCCCTGCAGCACCAGCGCCTCGGCCCGGGCGATGTCGGCGGTGGTCCGCCCGCCGGCGTACAGCGACTGGCGCACGCCGAGATAGCCGTTATAGGGGTTGCGGGCATCGGGGTTGTAGATCGTGCCGTTGCCGTTGGTCGAATAGATCCGCAGGTTTTCCCAGGTGCGGCCGGCCTGGCCGGTCAGGGCGACATTGGGCCGCCAGCCGCCCAGGGCGCGCGGCACCCCTTCGTCGGTGGCGCGCTGGCGGGCGCGGGCGCTGTCCAGCACCGGGCTGGTGGTATAGGCGGCGACCAGGGTGTCGGTCAGGGTCTGGGCCGAGGCCGGCGCGCAGGCCAGCACGGCCGCCAGGGCCGAGGCCACGGCACCGCCGAACCCGGAAATGACGATACGACCAGCTCCCAACACAGACGCTCCCCTTAATCTTTACTTAGCGTGTAGCGGTTTGCCGATACCCGATCAAGCCCCGCACCCCGCCAGCTTGCACTGACCTGACAGTGTACTCATCGAAAAGTTGATAAAAGTTTATCCGACATCAACTTCGAATCGCTGGCGCGGATGCGCCGTTTGCGTGTATTGTGAAATCAGCAGAGGAATACGGGATGTTGCCAAAGTCTAGTTTGCTGTGGGGCAGCGGCTGGCTGGTACGCCCGTAACAGAAAGAGGGGCGTAGAATGGCGACCATACCCGGCGGCTTGCAGCTCGGCATCGAAGACAATGTCTTCACGCAGACGGAACTGAACGCCTTCTCGGCCGGGATGATCGACGAGAACGGCCTGATCCCGGTCACGCAGACCATCACCGACCTCAGCAACATCCCGACGCCGGATCCGAATGCGATCGTGAGCGGCGGGTCGGTGCTGTTCACCCTGCCGTCCAACAGCGGCGGCGGCATCGTCAGCATCCCGTCCCCGACCGTGAGCCCGGCGCCGGGCCAGACCGCCGTGATCGGCGTGGCGTCGCCGGGTTCGGGCAACAACATCATCACCTTCGGCGACGGCATCGGCGCCGATGCGCGGGATGGCGGCGGTGACCTGGGCGCCGACGGCGTCACCAAGGGCTACATCGCCTACAACATCCTGACCGGCGCGGGCAACGACCAGATCTACCACCTGGATTCGGCCGCGACCGCGGCGCTGGGCCCCCGGCCCGGCGACACCATCGCGTCGGGCGACGGCAACGATTCGATCCTGACCGGCGGCGGCAACGATTCGATCTTTGCCGGCTGGGGCAACGACTATGTCTTTGCCGGCGACGGCAACAACATCGTCTTTGCCGATGAAGGCAACGACGTGGTCGGCGGCGGCAGCGGCAACGACATCCTGAACGGCGGCGGCGGCCAGGATTCGCTGTTCGGCGGGGCCGGCAACGACACCCTGTTCGGCGAAGCCGGCAGCGACATCATCAACGGCGGCGCCGGCAACGACCTGATCAGCGGCGGCGACAATGCCGACACGCTGTTCGGCGGCGACGGCAACGACATCCTGCTGGGCGACAAGGGCGCCGACTGGCTGGACGGCGGCGCCGGCAACGACAACCTGATTGGCGGCGCGGCCAACGACACGCTGGTCGGCGGCGCCGGTGCCGACACCTTCTCGTTCTTCCTGGGCGGGCAGAACGACGTGGTGGCCGACTTCGAATACGGCACCGACAAGCTGGCGATCGGCATCAAGGACATCGACCTGGGCGCCCTGATCGCCAACGCGCAGTACGTCAACGGCAATGCCATCCTGACCCTGCCCGACGGTTCGACCATCACGCTGCTGGGCATCAACAAGGTCGACCTGAACTTCTTCTGAGCCCTTTGGCGCATCGCGGGAATGCCGGGGTGGACGACCACGCCGGCATTCTTTTTTTTCGGGCTCGGTTTTTTGTCAGGTCCTTAGCAGCATGAGTCGTGACTAGGGCGGTCAGGCGCCGCCCGGCCCAGGCCGTATCCAAGGCCCGCGCCGGCCAGGCGCAACAGGCGATCGAACAGGCCTTTGCCGCCGGCGACCACGCCGCGGTGCGCCGGGCCATCCGCGGCCACCTGGCCAGCCCCGATACCTATATCGTCGGCGTCCGTGCCGCCGCCCGCCTGGCGCTGGGCCAGGGGCGGTTTGCCGATGCCCTGCGCTGGGCCGATCACGGCGTGCGGCTGCTGCCGGAATCGGCGATGTTGTGGTTCCTGAAGGGCAGCACCGCGCTGCGGGCGGGCGACCCCGCCCTGGCGGCGGCGGCGCTGCGCCAGGCCGCCGCCCTGGATCCCGCCCTGACCGAGGCGGCGGTGGCGCTGGGTTATGCCGAACTGGCGCTGGGCCGCCACGACCAGGCCCGCGCCCAGGCCGCGCGGCTGTTGCAGGCGGGCCATGACGGCAGCGTCGTCACCGACCTGGCCGAGGCGGTGCTGCAGCGCCGGCCGGGCGATGGCGGCGGCGACCCCGGCGGCTGGGTGCGGCACCTGGCCGACGGCACGCTGGCGGGCAGCACCGCCGGCGACGGGCCGCTGGAAATCCGTGCCATCGACGACGACGCGGTGATCGAACGGCCACGGGTCGAGCGCCAGGGGCGGCGCTTTCGCCTGTTCCCGGCGGCGCGCGGCCGGGTCCGCATCCTGCAGGGCCGCACCGAACTGCTGGGCAGCCCGGTCGATCTGGGCCCCGGCCGCGCCCTGACCGGCGAGGTGCTGGCCGCCGGCCGCATACTGTCGGGCTGGGCCGCCGATCCGCGGCGGCCGGGCCATCGGCCGGGTTTCGAGATCCGCGACGAGCTGGGCGGCAGCGTCCGCATCGAGGGCACGGCGATGGACCGGCTGGACCATCCGGTCCACGGTTTTCACCTGGACCTGGACGAAGCGGGACTGGCCGGCCGGCAGATCACGGTGACGGCGGACGGCCGCCCGCTGGACGGCAGCCCGGTGCTGGCCATCCCGCCCGGCCGGCTGCCCGCGTTGCAGGCCGCGATCGTCGCCGCGCTGGACGGCGGCGCGCCGCTGGCGGCCGAGGGGCGCGCGATGCTGATGGACCGGCTGGCCCGGACCAGCCACCCGGTGGTCGCCCCGCCGCACTGGCCGGCCCATCGGGCGGCGGACAACCCGCCGCTGGCCGCGCCGGTCGACGTGGTGATCTGCGTACATGACGGGTTCGCCGACCTGAAACCCTGCCTGCAATCGGTGCTGGAGGCCAGGAATGCCACGCCGTTCCGCCTGATCATCGTCGACGATGCCAGCACCGACCCCGCGGTGGCGCGGCTGGTCGAGCGGGTGGCGGCCGGCCGCAGCGATATCGAGGTGCTGTACAACGCCGGGAACCTGGGGTTCGTGGCCAGCGCCAACAGGGGCATGGCCCATGGCCGCGACGGCGACGTGGTGCTGCTGAATTCCGACACGCTGGTCGCACCGGGCTGGCTGGACCGGTTGCGGGCCGCAGCCCATGCCCGCCCGGATGTCGGCACGGCCACGCCGCTGTCCAACCACGCCACCATCTTTTCCTTTCCGCTGGCCGGCGCGGCCAACGAAGAGTGGTTTTCGCCCGCCGCCATCCGCCGGCTGGACGCGCTGGCGGCACACGCCAATGCCGGGCTGTGCGTCGAGGTGCCGACCGGCCACGGGTTCTGCCTGTATGTCCGCCGCGATTGCCTTGACGCGATCGGGCCGCTGGACGAACGCGCCTTCGGCGCGGGGTACGGCGAGGAGAACGATTTCTGCCTGCGCGCCACGCGGCTGGGCTGGCGCCACGTGGCGGCGGCCGACGTGGTGGTCGGCCATCGCGGCGGCGCGTCGTTCGGGGCGGGGCGGACCTTGCGCGAACGGCTGGCGGTCGAGCGGCTGGAGCGGCGTTATCCCGGTTATGCCGGGCTGATCGACCATTTCGTCGCGGCCGATCCGCTGGCCCCCGCCCGCGCGCGGCTGAGCCATGCCGTGCTGCAGGATGCCCGCGCCGGCCGGCCGGCGGTGCTGATGATCACCCACGGCCATGGCGGGGGCGTGGCCCAGCATGTCCTGAAACGGGCGCGGCATCTGGCCGGGCGCGGGGCGCTGGCCCTGGTCCTGCGGCCGTCGGCGCTGCATCCCGGCCGCGCGGTGCTGGCCCTGGCCGATGCCGCCGACGAGGACGAGACGCTGGCCTTCGACCTGCCCGGCCAGGCCGAGGCGCTGGCCGATGCGCTGCGCGGGCTGGGGGTGGCCGAGGTCGAGATCCACCATCTGCTGGGCCACGACCCGGCGGTCGACGGGCTGGCCGCGCGGCTGGGCCTGCCCTTCAGGCTGTTCGTCCACGATTACGCCCTGTATTGCCCGCGCATCGTGCTGGTCGATGCCAGCGGCCGCCATTGCGGCGAACCCGACCTGGCCGGATGCACCGCCTGTCTTGCCGTTTGCGGGCCCGAGGACGGGATGGAGGGCGATCCGGTGCGGCTGCGCGCCCGGGGGACGACGCTGATACGGGCGGCGGCCAGCGTGCATGTGCCGACGGCCGAGGTGGCGGAACGCATCGCCAGGCTGTTTCCCGGCATCGCCCCGCCGCGGCGCGAGGATTGGGAATACGGCGCGCCGCCGCGACCCATGCCCGTCCCGCCCGTCGTGGTGCCGACGGACGGGCGGATACGGGTGGCGATCGTCGGCGGATTGTCGGCGCATAAGGGGTTTGCGGTGGTCAAGGCGTGCCTCAGTGACGCGGTGGCCCGGGATCTGCCGCTGGAATTCAGCGTTGTCGGTTTCAGCATGAACGACATCGAGCTGCAGCGCGGCGGCCGCGCCTTTGTCACCGGCCCCTATGACTATGACGAGGCGCAGGCCCTGATCGCGCGCGAGAACTGCACCCTGGCGCTGTTCCCGGCGCTGTGGCCCGAGGTGTGGTGTTACGCGCTGAGCGAGGTGCTGGCATCAGGCCTGCCGGTGCTGGCCTTTGCCATCGGCGCCTTTCCCGAACGGCTGGCGGGCCATCCGCGTGCGGTCACGATGGCCCCGACGCTGGACGGGGCGGCGGTCAACGACGCCATCCTGGCCCTGGCCGCGACCCTGGCCCCCGACCGGCGGCAGGGCCATGGCTGAGGCGGAGGACGGCCGCCATGTGCTGGTGCATCTGGGCTGCGGCGCCAAGGACAAGTCGCGGCTGCCCGCGCCGCTGAACGGCCCCGGCTGGCGCGAGATCCGCGTCGACCTGGACCCGACGCACGGCCCCGACATCGTCGCCTCGATCGTGCATGTGCCCGCCCTGGCCGACGATGTGGCCGACCTGGTGTGGTGTGCCCATTGCCTGGAGCATCTGTTCGCGCACGAGGTGCCGCGCGCCCTGGGCGAAAGCCTGCGCCTGCTGAAACCCGGGGCCCGGCTGATCCTGATCGTGCCCGACGGCATGACCGCCGCCGCACTGGTGGCGGCCGACCGGGCCGACGAGACCATCTACGACTCGCCGGCCGGGCCGGTCACCGCGCTGGACATGCTGTACGGCCATGCCCCCGCCCTGGCGCAGGGCGCGATGGCGATGGCCCACCGCACCTGTTTCACCCGGGCGCGGCTGGCCCGCCTGTTGCAGCAGGCGGGGTTCGAGGCGGTGGTTGTATCGCGCCAGCAAAAGACCTACGAACTGGTGGCCCAAGCGCGAAAGCCCCGATGAACTACCTGTTCGTTCACCAGAATTTTCCCGGCCAGTACAAGAACATCGTCCGCCACCTGGTGGCCCGCGGCGACCAGGTCGTGTTCCTGTCGCAACCCAACGAGAACCGCATGCCCGGCGTGCGGCTGGTCACCTATCGCCCGGCGCGCAAGGTGACGCCGGGCATCCACCATTACATCAGGGATTTCGAGGCCGGGGTGCTGAACGGCCAGGCGGTCATGCGGGTCTGCGCCGCGCTGAAGGCGCGCGGGTTCCGGCCCGACATCGTGGTCGGCCATGCCGGCTGGGGCGAATTGTCGTTCGTCAAGGATGTCTGGCCCGACGTGCCGGTCCTGGGTTATTTCGAATTCTATTACCGGCTGGAAGGCAGCGACGTCGGGTTCGACCCCGATTTTCCCGCGACCGTCGACGATGGGCCGCGGCTGCGCGCCAAGAACGCGACCTCGGCCCTGGCGCTGGAGGCGGTGGACTGGGGCCAGACGCCGACCCGGTGGCAATGGTCGCGGTTTCCCGACCATGCCCGGCGGCGGATCAGCGTGCTGCACGAAGGCATCGATACCGCCCAGGTGGCGCCGAACCCGGCCGCGACCTTTGCGGTGCCGCAGGCCGGCATCGGGTTCCGCCCCGGCGCCCCCGTCGTGACCTATGTCGCCCGCGGCCTGGAACCCTATCGCGGATTCCCGAGCTTCATGCGCGCCCTGCCCGCGGTGCTGCGCGCCCGGCCGGACGCCCATGTCCTGATCGCCGGGTCGGACGAGATTTCCTATGGCCGCCGCCATCCGTCGGGGCGCAGCTATGTCCAGGTGATGCTGGACGAACTGGGCCCCGGCATCGACCGCAGCCGGGTGCATTTCCTGGGGCGCATCCCCTATGACCGGCATCTGGCCCTGCTGGCGGTATCGGCGGTGCATGTCTATCTGACCTATCCCTTCGTCCTGTCCTGGTCGATGCTGGAGGCGATGGCGGCCGGCTGCCTGGTGGTGGGATCGGCGACGCCGCCGGTACGCGAAGTGATTGCCGATGGCGAAACCGGCCTGCTGGCCGATTTCCACGACCCCGCCGCGATCGCCGACCGGATCGTCGAAGGGCTGGCCGACGGCCGGCGCCTGCAGCCGCTGCGCCAGGCGGCCCGGGCGCTGGTCACCGAACGGTATGATTTCCGGTCGGTCATCCTGCCGCGCTACGAGGCGCTGCTGGCCGCGCTGATCCGCGGCGAGATGCCGCCCGCGTAAAGTCTGATTGCCCGCCCTTCCGCCGGTGCCTTAAATAGGCGCGGATCCAACCGGGGCGCGTGGGGGCGGCCGATATCATGGGGGGACGGGTGCGGTCTTGAAGTTCAGCCACATCAGGGCATTGGCGGGCATGGCAACGGCCGAGATGCGGTATGCCGCCGGCGTGGTGCGCCAGCACCTGCTGGGCCGCAGCGGCGTCAGCCATATCGCCGAGGTGCCGCATGGCAGCCTGTCGGTCAAGGGGCAGGCGCGGGTTGCCGTGCTGCTCAATTTCGACCGGGCGTCGATGATCCACCGTTACGTCCTGCATCAGGTCGAGGCGCTGGCGGCCGCGGGTTTTGCCGTGATCTTCGTGACCAATTCCCGGCGGATCACGGCCGAAAACCTGGCCCTGCTGGCGCCGCATTGCCATGCGGTGGTGCGGCGGCGCAACCGCGGTTACGATTTCGGGGCCTGGCGCGACGCGATCATGGGCCTGACCGATACCGGCGACATGGAAACCCTGTTGCTGGCCAATGACAGCGTCTATGGCCCGTTCGGGCCGCTGGACCAGGTGACGGCCCGGATGGATGCCGACCAGGCCGATTTCTGGGCCCTGACCGACAGCTGGCAGCGGCGTTTCCACCTGCAAAGCTATTTCATGCTGGTCCACCGCCGCGCCCTGCAAAGTGACGCGTGGCAGCGGTTCTGGGCGGAATTCCGCCACAGCGCCAACAAGGAATTCGTGGTCCGCCGGTACGAGATCGGCCTGACCCAGGTTCTGTTGCGCGGCGGCCTGCGGGCCCGGGCCCTGTATGCCTATGACCGCCTGGCGCGCGAGGTGACGGCGGCGGCCCAGCGCAACCCGACCTTTGTCGACAGCCTGTTCCTGAAGCGGGTGTCGGATGCGATGGCGGCGGGCGTGCCGATCAACGTCACCCATTTCCTGTGGGATTACATGATCCGCCGCCATGGCTTTCCGTTCATCAAGCGCGACCTGCTGATGTACAACAACCAGTCGGTGCCCCAGGTGCATACCTGGCGCGAGGTGGTGCAGGAGCAGTTCGATTACGATGTCTCGATGGTCGACGATCATCTGAAGCTGGGCTTGCGCAACCGATGGCGATGAAACCGGCCCCCGCCTGGCGCCTGGCCGAACTGCGCCCGCCGGGCCTGACCTATCTGGTGCAGCCGGCGCAGGCCCTGGCCGGTTCGGCCCTGGCCGTGCTGGAAGGGTTGCAGCACGGCACGGTGCTGGCCGTGGGCCTGGGGTTCAACGACGAAACGCCGTCGCCGGTGATGGCCGGCGACCGGGTGTTCTATGAACCGATGACCGGGCGCCGCATCCTGCTGGGCCAGGACGACCTGCTGATCCTGGCGCAGGACGACATCCTGCTGGTCGAAAAAAGCCGGGACGGCGGCCGGGATCGCGACCAGGGCCACGATGGCTGACGGCTGGCGGCTGTTCTGGCGTACGGTGGGGGTGTTCACCTATCGCGACCTGGCGATCCAGTACCGCACGCTGTATCGCGGCCTGGCCTGGTTCCTGGTCCAGCAGGCGTTGTACGTGGTGCTGTTCGCCGTGTTCCTGGAAGGCATCTTCGGCCGCGGCCGGCCGGTCGAGGCCGGCGCCGCGCCCTATTGGCTGTATGTCTATTCCGGCATCGTCATCTGGCAGTTCTTCGCCAAGGCGATTTCGCGCGCCATGACGTCGCTGACCGACCAGCGCGCCATCCTGTCGCGCGTGCGGGTCAGCATTCCCGCGATCCCGGTGGCGGCGGTCGCCGCCTGCACGGTCGAACTGGCGGTATCGCTGGTCATGCTGGCGATCGCCATCGCCGTGACCGGGTCGGGACACGCCACCGCCGGCGGCCTGGCCCTGGGCGCCGTGGCCCTGGTGCTGTTCCTGATCTGCACCGCCGCGATCGGCATGCTGCTGGCCGTCGCCAATGTCTGGGTCGAGGAATTGCGGCAGGTGTTCCCGGTACTGCTGCAGCTGTGGTTCTTCCTGACGCCGGTGGTGTATTTCGCGGACGCGGCGCCGGAGGGGCTGCGGTGGGTGTTTGAGGTTAATCCGGTGGCAACCGCCCTGGAATTTTTCAGGAGCGTTTTTACAGAGGCTAAAGAGCCCCCAATAAACCTAGCCGCGCTCCTTGTAATCGCTATAATAACAGCCGGATTTTCCGTTTTTTTTCTAACAAAATCGAACAATTCCACTGTGGATACGATATAGCATTCGAATCTGAACAGAATTATCCGCAATCGCCCCAGTTTATCAAGGCGAGTTTCCGAACAATATACCCTTCTAAAACCAACAAGCTGGTAAATAGCAAGCGAAATTAGCGCCCTATAGCTTCGGAAACCTTGTACGCGCCACGTCGATATCTTAAAAATTGGGCAGATTAGACATATAACTAATTCGAGATTTGAACTCGAATTCCAATCCTTGCAAGACGACAAGATTGATAGTATCCTAAGTACATGTAAGAGGGGAAAATGTTAAAGCAACTTGCGAAGACATCATCAATCCTGATTACTGGCGGCGCTGGCTTTATCGGTACGCGGTTGATCGACCGCCTGAGTCTTGCTGGCATTGAAAAAATATTTGTTCTCGACAACTTTCTGGAACAAGTACACGGCAACAACAGGCCGACGTTTTCGAGCGTTGTGACTTGCGAAGTTGGCGACATCGCCGATGAAGGATTGGTACGCCGATTTGTGCGGGACGCCGACCCCGACGTCATATTCCACATGGCGGCCGACACCGGTACAGGGCAGTCGATGGACCTGCCACGGAGGTATTGCACGACGAACATTACCGGCACAGCCATTTTGCTGGAAGCTTTGAAGGCGATCTCGATGCCGGACAAAAGCCGCCACATTGTGCTGCCTTCCTCGCGCGCGGTTTATGGAGAAGGCGCCTATTCTCTCGAAAACGGAACGATCGCCCCCGGTCCGAACCGGAGCCCAGCCGATCTGGCAACCGGGAAGTTCGACATTGCCGAAATTCGCGGGCTTCGCGCCGAGCCAATCAAAACGCCCGAAGAGACTCCGCCCAATCCGGCATCAGTCTATGGGTCGACAAAACTGATGCAGGAATATCTCGTTGCCCAGTTGGCGCCCGTATCCGGTCTAAGCGCGACAATTCTGCGCCTGCAGAATGTCTATGGGCCCGGACAATCGCTATCCAATCCGTATACAGGCATCATATCAAACTTCATTGAGACTGTGAGGCAAGGGAATAGAATAAACATATTCGAAGATGGAAAAATATCCCGAGATTTCATACATGTTGAAGACGTCGTTTCTGCCCTTGTAGCCGCAGCTAGCGTAAAAGAATATCCGAACCCAATAAATATCGGCTCCGGCCAAGCTACTTCTATAATTGAACTATCCAGTATCCTATTAAGGGTGCTAGGTGCGCCACCCCATGATTTTTTTATTTCCGGACAGTTTCGGGCCGGCGATATCCGACATGCGGTCGCGGATATCCGACGCGCCAGGGAGATCTTGTCCTGGTCACCGAGCATAGGACTGGAGGAGGGATTGCGCAGCGTAGTCGATTGGTCGACACAGAAAACGTCAAATTGAAATGATCAGGCAGCTAAACCTTCCCGCAGGGATTATCTATATCGGTCCAGAAAATGCGCGCGACACAAAGAAAATCATTGTCAATTTTACGGACGCAATCGACCCAACGCAGGAAATAAGCTTTATACGACCCTTTAGACACTTTTTAGCTGAGCGAGGGAATAGTATCTTTTTGATACCCGCCTCGCAACTCGAACGAATCAAACAACGCTACGACCAGAAACCGATTGACGATGCCTTGGACGAGGCATTCAAAGGCGTTGAAATAGATTTAGTCATATTGAGCCGATATACCGGACCTCACTGGCAGGAATTATTGAGGTTCGCCCAAAAGCGTTCTGTGCCGATTGCCGTCCATCTGGACGACAATCTCCTGGAAGTCCCGGCTGAGCTTAAAATCGATACGTATTATGAGCCGTCGCGAAAAGCTGCATTGCTTGGGACCTTACGCGAAAGTGACCTCGTCATAGCATCCACCGCGCCACTCGCCAGCCAACTGTCGGGATATGAGCATCGGAAAATTGTCTATGGGGATATTTATTGCTCGGTGATGGACCAGGACTTCTATCCGCCCACCGCGCAAAATGAGAACATCCGCATAGGGTATATGGCGGGATACTCTCACAAACACGACCTTGAATACGTTGCAGAAGAAATTGCCGCGGTCCTGCGAGAATACAAGAACGCGTATCTTGAGGTGTCCGGTTTCGACTTCTCCGTTGCAACGTCGCCTTTCCCTGCAGACCGGATAAAATTCAGAACCGGCACATATGGCACTTATAATGGCTTCCGCCGCAATCTTCCCAAACTCGGATGGGACATCGGTCTAGCACCGCTTAGACCGATAAAATACAACAAGTGCAAGGCCAATACTAAATGGGTGGAGTATTGCTGCTCAGGGATTGCGGTACTGGCAGCTCACGATGCTCCCTATTCTGCAATTCCTTCGGACTGCGTCGCCTTCTCTGATCGGGCCAACTGGCAGGATAACTTAGCAAACCTGATGGAAAACCCCACGCTGCGCTTTGAAATGACGGCGGCAGCAATGACTTATTTGAGAAAAAAATTTAGCTTGGAAGCTCATGCGGAGCAGATCAAGAAGATATTCTCGTCTGTCGGTGTGGATCTTCGAGGATAAACGTCATGAAAGTTATACTAATCGCGCCCACACGGACATCATTAGACATAGTTCTTCATCTTTCACAGTCACTTTTCCGAAAGACGTTTTTCTTATACACACCTTACGTGTCGGAATATTATAGACGCATGATTTCCGGAAGAAAAAATATACTTCTGGTGGACAATATAATTGGGCTCATTCCTATAATAGAAGATGCTGAATGTTTGATTACTTTAGGATGCTCACTTCACGCCCAACACAAAACATCCGCCTTTATTTCTGTTATTTTCAAGAGTCTCAGCAAACCACGCTTTGATATTCAACATGGACTCTTTCAGCCTGGGATAAGCCTCGGCGACCCACGAGAGAAATCCAGCGAAACCACCATTCTGACGGACAACATTATTCGATGGTCGGAATACGGAATCCCGCTATCGCGGAGAAATGCTCGAATAAGTGGACGAAATATTCTTGTGACATCAAACCTTCATTGGGGATTATACAGTGAACAGGATCGCTCTCTGTTCAAAAGATGCGTACTGAATCTCGCGCGAAGCTTCCCTGAATTCAATATAGTGTGGAGAGCGCATCCGGCCGAATTCGAATATTCAGCGGGCGAATACCCAAAACTGCCATTCGGGTATCCCGAAGCGGAGAACATCAGGTATCTGACGTTTCAGGAAATCGAGAATTATTCGGTGGGGCAAAGCATACGAGAATCGATGTTGTTATTCACCTCCCCATCAACAGCTATCGTTGATGCAGAGCAACATGGACTCCCGAGCATCATCTTCGACGCAAGCGCGCTTAGCGGTGCGCTCAGGACGTTGGCGTATGCAAACCTGGTCCGCCGCCCTGAAGAGATTGTCGCGACTGCAGCGGATATCCTGGGTGGCAGACGAGCAGGACTTACTGCCTCGGGGATGAATTTCGGTTTTGCCGCAGATAAGTTTGAGAGTCTGCTGCAATCCGAAATCAGCAACAGGGCGGCAAGCGCGCCACCGAGCGATGACATTGTAAAGGCGCTGGAACTTTTCCTGGAAAAAGCGAGCCTGTTCGGAGTCCGCGTGCATGACTGAGATCCAGATCATCATTGATCCGATAGGCCACAATCGGGTGGGCGGATGGGCGCGAAACACCGGCAAGCCCTACGTCCACGTAACGCTTGGCCTGTCAATTGACGACAGTTTTATCGGACTCGTGACGGCATCGAAGTTCCGTCCAGACTTGGTGGCAGCCCGGATCGGGACAGGCCATTACGGGTGGTCGCTTGAGATCCCCCGACGTTTTATGGACGGACGCACCCATCGAGTGCACGCGAAGGATTTGGCTTCCGGAAAGGAAGTGATTTCCGACCTCCAGTTTCCGAAACCGCAGGTCCTGTTTGCAATCGATCACGTTACGGGTCGTGGCGTCCAGGGCTGGGTCGCAGACCCCACGATCAACGCGCCTCTCGTCGTATTTCTCGAATCAAGGGGCGAAGATATCGCCCGTTCGATTGCGAACGAGTTCCGCGAAGATCTGCTCAAGAACGGGATAGGCTCCGGAAAACATGCGTTTCGCCTTGCGGTGCCTTTCGAGATCACCCTACGGGGTCTTGACGATGTAAAATTTGGGTATTACGAATCGCCCGAAAAGAAAGTTTATCTTGATATTTTGGATTTACCGCGGGGCTTGATCCATGGCGCGATGATTGCTTGTCATGTTCCCCAGGGAGATGCTTCCAAATACTATCGCGCGGAGTTGCAGGCGCGCCATTTGTGGCAAAGTGGATGTGAAGTGGCGCTCGAAAGCCAAGAGCGCGCAAGCAGCATAGAATTCTCCGGCAAAGATTTTGTCATCTTCCAACGCTCTCCCGTAGATGAGGATATAAAAAAATCCGTCTCAGCGGCACGAAAGCTAGGGACGGCGATATTCTACGAGACAGATGACTTGAACATGTTCATGGAACTTAGACAGGAATTCGGCAGTGTGAAGTCGGGTTTCATGGATAAGAATGCGACAGACTTGATAAATTGGGTACAGCGTCGGTTTTCTGCTGCTAATTTCGCAGACGCGATTATCGTGCCAAACTCGTATATGAAGCGCTGGCTCAATAGCCATGGATACAACAGTATCGTCTCCGAGTTCTTCATGGAAGATCGCAACATACTCAGCCGTAGAAAGAGCAAAATCGGCAACTCGTGGCGCATATTGTACATGTCTGGGTCACGTACTCATGAGGATGATTTTCGTCAGGCGGAATTGGATTTACGCTATTTTCTCGAGAATAATGAGGACGTCACCCTGACTATACTTGGCGATGTTGAAGTTGACCGTTTTAGAACGTGGCCACGCACATCGGTCATCGAAAAACAAAAATATCAGGACATGCTCCATATCATAGACGACCATGATATTCTTTTGGCGCCTTTCTCAAAGTCCGTTTTTAATTTCGCTAAATCGCCGACTAAATTCATGGAGGCGGCAGCGAGAGGTGTTCCGGTAATTGCGAGCGCGTTGCCTAATTATATATCTCATATCAGGAGGACCGGCGTCGGCTACTTTGTACCTTGGAGAAAAGATTGGTATGACGCCCTGGTGACGGCGAAAAAGAACAGAATTGAAGATCACCGGCGCAGCCCGGATCTCTGCAGCTACGTGAAGAAAAATATGGCCATCTCCTCTAGAGGCATTGGCCTCTTCTGGAAGATTTCCGATGAATATGAGAGATGCGTGGCCTTGCCGTCGCGCCTGCGTAACGAGGCCAGCCTGCATCAGCCTGAGCGCACGGCCGCCGCGCGCTGATTGATAGAGAGCGGGATTACCCGCTCACGCAGAGACCTCGAGCCCTGGCGATCACGTCGCGGGCTTCCTGTTAGGTCCGCACAGATGCACTATCTGTTGAACTGTCGGACCCGGTCGGGCGGACAGTTCACCGAGGCCGCGGGAGTTCGCCATGAAGATCGTCGTCGCCGGTAACTGCCAGATCGACGGGATCGCCCGGTGCTTGCGGGTGCTGGCCCCACAGACGGCAGTTGAAACCCTCCCCTATTCCATGATGCTCAGGGACGATTTCGATTTAGGGGCTTTGCTGTCCGGGCGGGATGTCATCATCGCAGGCGATGGCGGGACGCTGAACAGGATCAGAGGTGGAGGCGCCGGTAAAGCCAGGATCTTCGGATTTCCGTCCATCTTCTTCACCGGCTACCATCCCGACTCGGTATACCCTGATCACATTGCCGGAGCGCCTTCACTTCTGTCCCCCACAGGAACCAATCACTCGGCCATCGCCCTGGCAGGTTGGCAGGCGGGACTTACGGTCGCGGAAACGATGAGCCTGTTCAACGCTCGGACGTTTGCGCACCTTGGATATTTTGATCATTGGAACAGCTCACGGCAGCACCTTCTGGTCCAGTCGGCGGCGTTGGGCTTGGACCTGGAGGAAAAATTTGCGGGGTGGGGGATATCTCCCCCATTCATGCTGACCCCCAACCACCCCAAATTGATAGTATTGGCGGAGGTAGCGCGCCAAATCGCGCATGCGGCAGGTTTAAAGACGACAAATGTCAGGCCAGAGCAACTTTTGGCTGAAGAGATGCTCAAACTTGTCGTTTGGCCTGTGTATCCGGAGATCGCTGATTCTCTAGGTTTTGAAGGCAACTACGTATTCAAACTTCAAGACAACGGAAACATGGATAAAAATCCTAGTGATTTTCTTATTGATCTGGAAGAATATTTGCTGAGAAGCTTCAAGATGTACAACGAAGCGGGGATACAGAAGCCAAGATTTCGCCGGTTGGATGATCCACGCTACGACGAGGTAATTGGAGCTTCGAAGACCAAGACTGTCGTGGCCGCTTCTGCCAGCCCTTACTCCACGCTTCCTGATAGCAGTTTCTGGCGTCGCAGTGTGTCAAAGAGGGATTGGCCTGACGTCGATCCGATAATACAGAATTTTGAACCACGGATTTCTCACAGAACTTCAATATCGACTGCCGGAAGTTGCTTCGCCCAACATATTGCTGCCCGCCTCCACGCGGCCGGATACAACTATTACATTGCCGAGAACGCACCCGAAGGGACCACTATAGAAGAAGCCAAGAGAAGGAATTACGGCATATATTCTGCACGATACGGGAACATATATAGCACCCGTCAACTACTACAACTTGTAAAGATGTCCATCGGAGAGTTTGTTCCTGGTGACAAATTCTGGCGCCGCACCGACGGGCGCTATATTGACCCTTATCGACCCAACATTCTGGACGAGGGTTTCTCCTCTCCCGAAGAACTTCTATTCGATAGAAGTGAACACCTGGCAGCCGTCCGCCGGATGCTGACAGATAGCGAGATATTTATATTCACGCTGGGCCTGACCGAAATATGGACCTCTGTCGATGACGGTGCGGTCTATCCGCTACCGCCCGGATCGGTCGGAGCCTCGGTGGCTCCGGGGTCGTACCAGTTCGTCAATCTTACTGTGGACGAAGTTAGGTCCGAATTGCTCGCCATCATCGATATGCTGCGAAACATCAATCCGCGTATTCGAATTATCCTTACAGTATCACCCGTTCCTTTGATAGCTACATACGAAAAAAAACATGTCGTGTGCGCAACAGCTTACAGCAAATCAATTCTTCGGGTTGCAGCGGACGAGGCGTGGAGATTGCGACCTGACGTAAATTACTTTCCATCATACGAGATAATAACCAGTAATTTTTCAAGAGGACTTTGCTTCGAAGATGACTTCAGGACCGTAAGCCCTGGCGGTGTTGATCGCGTCATGAAGCTGTTTTTTGAGCATTATACTACTTCCGGCACTCAGCAGGATTTCTTGGGCCATGAACATACCCAGGGCAGGAAAATCATCTGCGACGAGGAGAACCTTGAGCCCGCGATTAGCGAGAAACCGCGGAATTGAAATCAGCCCCCTCCCGGCTGGCGCCGGTCCGGAAAAACACGCGCAGCCGGCGGATAGTGGCAGGTACGAGGGCTTAGCGAATATGGTACAATTTTAGGGAGAAGCTGGGGACGTTTGCTCACATGTCATCACCACGCCGCATTAATCCGATCGCCGCCGAAGTCCAGTTCATCCCCCTGCAGGCCGGTTTCTACCTCGCCACGTTGCGCGGCACCGCGCGGACACCGCAGCAGATCGGCCATTTCACCGTCCCCAGCGCCCAGATTTGCGGGCTGCAGGCGCCCGACGGCCGGGGCGGGCGGATCGAGATGATGGGGCCCCGCGAGGTGGCCGAAGGCTGGCTGCAGCAGCGGGGCGACCAGGTGGTCTTCCGTGTGCCCGATGGCGGCGGCCAGATCCTGATCACCACCTATCGCGCCCAGGGCACCAAGGACAGCGACCTGGATATCGTCATCCTGCCGCTGACCAAACTGATGGGCCAGTCGGCCGTGGCCACCGCGCCCCAGGGCCAGGCCCCGGGCGGCGGGTCGGCCATGCCGGGGCCTGCCGCGATGCGGCCGCCGGCCCGCCCGGCCGCCGCCCCCCTGCCGCCGCAAGCGGCCGCGCCGCCGGTGGCGGCACCGCCGCCGCCGCAGGTGCTGCCCGGGCTGATCGACGTGCTGGTCCATAACGCGATGCAGGGCGACGGCCGCGCCGCGTCGGGCGCCTGGGCCGGCGACGTGCAACAGCGCCGCAACCAGCTGGAAGGGTTCGCCATCACCGCCACCGACGGGCGGTTCCCGGCCGACGGCATCACCTATCGCGCCGGGTTCACCGACCGGCGCGAAACGCGTTGGATGCAATTGGGCGCCTATTGCGGCACGCGCGGCCAGGGCCTGGGCGTCGTCGGCATCGCCCTGAAACTGAGCCCGGCCCTGCAACAGCGCGGGCTGGACATCGAATACGGCGTGGTCGGCCGCCATACCGGCGTGGTCACCGCGCGCAACGGCGCCACCTGCCGCGTGCCCGACGGCGACGTCATCGTCGGCATTCGGGTGCGGCTGGTCCGCCGCGGCGCCGGCGCCCAGGCGCAGGCGCAGCCCCAGGCACAGGCCCGTCCGCAGCAGGCGCCCGGGCGCGGCCCGCAACCGTCGGCCGCCGCCCCGCGCCCCGGCGATCTCGGCGCCTGGCTGTGACCGCGACCGATATCATCGACTGGCATGACGGCGCCCGCGTCGCCGCGACCTGTTCGGTCTGCGGCACGGCGGCCGACGATGTCGAGCTGGTATTGTCGGTGCATGATGCCGCGCCGCCCCATGTGCTGCGCCATCTGCATCGCTGCGGCGACTGCCACAGCCTGTTCATGCTGCCGCGCGACCGCGTCGCCTACGAGAATGCCGAGGAAGCCGGGTTCTCGATCAAGTTCTATGCGGAAAAGGGCGCCGGCATCGACGTGATGCTGGGGCCGCTGGCCCGCGTGCCGTTCACCGCCGCCACGCGTTACCTGGAAATCGGCTGCAGCTTCGGCTTTTCGCTGGATTTCGTGGGCTGGCGCCACGGCCTGGCCGGCACCGGCATCGACCCCTCGCCCCTGGCCGCCGCCGGGCGCCAGCATCTGGGCCTGAACATCCTGTCGGGGTATTTCGACGCGGGTATGGCCCAACGGCTGGGGCCCCAGGACGTCATCTATTGCTCGGAACTGATCGAGCATGTCGACGATCCCGCCGCCTTCCTGCGGGTCGCGGCCGCCGGGCTGGCCCCCGACGGCATGCTGATCCTGACCACGCCGTCGGTCCATGCGGTCGGCCGCGACGTCGACCCGACCACGGTGCTGGCGGCACTGAGCCCCGGCGCGCATCTCGCCATCTTTTCGCGTGACGGTCTGCAACGGCTGCTGGCCCAGGCCGGGCTGCACCATCAGGTGATCGAGGAAGGGCCGGAAACCACCCTGGTCTGGGCCCGGGCCGCCGCGCCGCCCGCGCTGGTCGATGCGCCGGCCGACATGGGGCCGGTGCTGGGCGATTATTTCGAGGACCGGCTGGGCCGCCATGCCGGCCGGCCGGCGCTGGCGTCAGGGTTTCTGTACCGCGCCTTCAAACAGCGGATGATCACGGCCGATCCCGCCCGCGCCGCCGCCCTGCTGCCGGCGTTGCGCGATTTTTTCCGCGCGACCTATGCCGTCGATCTCGACGCGCCGGAAACCTGGCCGGCGCCCGACGGCCGCGACGTGCGCGCCTTCATCGATCATGCGCCGCTGAACCTGCCGGTCGTCGCCAACCACCTGGGCGTCTGGCTGCTGAACCACGGGCATGACCCCGCCGCCGCCGCCCGCACCCTGGTGGCGGCCGGCCGGCTGGCCCGCCAATATCGCGACATCCTGGCCCGCGAACACATCGCCGATGGCGAACTGAACGCCACCATCACCGATGCCGCGCGCGCCGCCCTGCTGGCGCTGTGCCAGATCCCGCCAGGGCCTGACGGCTGGGTCGGGCCGGCGATCGCGGCGGTCGCCGCCGCACTGGACCAGGATGCGACGCCGGCGGTCCGCCTGAACCTGGCGCGGCTGGCCCGCATCCACCAGGGCGACGACGGGCCGCTGCTGGCCCTGGCCCAGGCGTCGATCGCCGCCGCCGCGGCGGGCAACGCGGCCGCCGCCGCCACCGTCATCGACGCGATGGCCACCCTGCCCCATGACGGCGCCGCCGGCCTGGCCGACGGGTTCGCCGCCGCCGGCATCGCCCCCGAAACCGTCGACGCCAGCGGCCGGCTGGCCGCGCTGGTCCGGTTCCTGACCGGGCTGGGGCTGCACCGCTGCAACGGCCCCGATGCCGCCGCCACCCGCGCCACCACGATGCAGGCCCTGGCCTGGTACGCCCTGATGGCCGGCCATGCGCCCCCGGCCGCGCCGCTGCCGCCGCCGGCCGGGGCCGATCATGCCGATCTGCAGGCCGGGCTGGTCGACCTGCTGGTCGGGCTGGCCCGCCAGAACCTGGCGCTGGGGGGCGATATCGAGGGGGCCGGGGCCATCCTGATGGCCTGCCGCGACCGGCGGCCGGCCGATTGCGACGGCCTGCTGGCGCTGCAGGGCCAATTGCTGGCCGATCGCTGGATCGCCCGGCTGGCCGCCGCCCCCGACGCCACCGCCGCCGCCGAAACCACCGCTGCCCTGGCGGCCGACGCGGCCCGGCCCGAGGTCGCGCCGGCGGTCGACCCGGTCTTCCGCCATGCGGTCTTCACCGGCCAGTACCAGGCGGCCGAGAAGCTGGCGCCGCGGATCGAGGCCGCCATCGACGATCCGGCGATCACGCCCGACCGGCTGCCGCTGCTGGTCGCCTGGGCCTTTTACCTGCTGAACGGCCGGCGCGATTATGCCGCCGCCCGTGCCCTGCTGGGGCGGATCGAGGCGGCGGGGGCATCGGGTGCCCCGGCCCTCGGCGACTGGGCCGGGCCGGTGGCGTCCGCCCTGGCCATCGCCCAGGCGGCCTGACCGTGGCGGACTCGACCGTCGTCTCGGGCGCGTTCCGGTCCTGCCGCGGGGCATTCTGGGCCGCCGGGCTGTTCAGCGCCGGGATCAACCTGCTGCAGCTGGCGCCCGTGATCTACATGATCCAGGTCGGCGACCGCGTCCTGTCCAGCGGCAGCATGGTGACGCTGGCGGTGCTGACCCTGCTGCTGGCGGTCGCCCTGCTGACCACGGCGATATTGGAGGAGATCCGGTCGATCGTGCTGGCCAAGATCGGCGAACATGTCGATCGCCTGCTGGCCGGCCGGGTGCTGGATGCCGCCATCGCCGCCACGGCGGAAAAACCCGAATATCGCAACGGCGGCCCGCTGCACGACCTGGACGCGATCCGCGGCTTCGCCAGCAATACCGGCGCCCGCGCGTTCTTCGACGCGCCGTGGATCATCATCTATATCGGCGCGGCCTTTGCCATCCATGTCTATGTCGGCGCGCTGGCGGTGGCCGGGGCGCTGGTGGTCACCATCATCTCGCTGGCCCGCCAGATGTTGCAGAACCGGCAGATCGCCGGCGCCAACCTGTCCAGCTTCCGGTCGATGGTCGCGGCCATGGGCCTGCTGCGCAACGCCGAGGTGATCCACGCCACCGGCATGCAGGCGGCGGTCATCGCCCGCTGGCGCGCGCGGCGCGACATGGCCCTGGAACAGCAGGGATCGGTGCGGGTGTCGGAAATCACCCTGCATACGTTCAACCAGTTCATGCGGTCGTTCCTGTCGTCGATCGGGCTGGCGGTCGGCGCCTTCCTGGTGATCGACGGCGACCTCAGCTATGGCGCGATGTTCGCCACCATGATCCTGTTCCGCCTGCTGCTGTCGCCGACCGACCGGCTGATCGGCGCCTGGCAGGGTTTCGTCATGGCGCGCACCGCCGTCGACCGGCTGGAACAGCTGATGACCGGGGAAGGCGAGCGCGACCGCAACAGCATCGTCACCACGGCGGCGCCGCTGGGCCGGCTGACCGTCGAACATGTCTCCTATACCCGCGATGCCCGCGCCCGCCCGATCCTGCGCGACATCACCTTTGCCGTGCAGCCCGGCGAACTGCTGGTGGTGGTCGGCCCCAGCGCGTCGGGCAAGACGTCGCTGGCCCGGCTGCTGCTGGGGGTGATCAAGCCCAGCCTGGGGGCCGTGCGGCTGGACGGACTGGACGTCTATCGCTGGAACCGCAACGATTTCGGCCACCATGTCGGCTACCTGCCGCAATCGGTATCGCTGCTGCCGGGCACGGTGCGCGACAACATCGCCCGCTTCCGCGAGGCCAGCAACGAGGACGTGATCGCCGCCGCCGAAATGGTCGGCATCCACGAAACCATCGCCCGCCTGCCCAAGGCCTACGACACCGAGCTGGACGAAACCGCGTCGCAACTGTCGGGCGGCCAGCGCCAATTGATCGGCCTGGCCCGCGCGGTGTTCGGCGATCCCCGGCTGGTGGTGCTGGACGAACCGAATTCGAACCTGGATTCGTTTGGCGAGGCGGCGCTGGTCAACGCCGTCCAGGGGCTGAAGGCCGCCGGCTGCACCGTGGTGCTGATCACCCATAAACGCGCGCTGATGGACATCGCCGACCGCGTGCTGGCGCTGCGCGACGGCGCCGTGCAATTCTTCGGCACCATGGAACAGGCCCGCAACGCATCGTCGGGCCGGCCCGCCGGGCCCGGCACGCTGGCGCCGGCCGCCGCCAAGACGGCGGCGCCATGAACCAGCAGCTGATCCCCCGCGGCGAGGCGCCGCCGCCCTCGATCCTGGGCAATCGCGGCACGCGGCGCGCCATCATGGCCGGCACCGCGATCATCGTGCTGTTCTTCGGCGTGCTGCTGGGCTGGGCCGCGCTGGCCCCCCTGAACAGCGCCGTGGTCAGCGTCGGCGTCATCAAGGTCGAGGGCAACCGCCAGGCGGTGCAGCACCTGGACGGCGGCATCATCGCCGCCCTGCTGGTCAAGGAAGGGCAGAAGGTCACGGGCGGCCAGGTCCTGATCCGCCTGGACGACGTGGCGGCCAAGGCCAATGTCGATTCGCTGCAGGCCCAGCACGATTCGCTGCAGGCGCTGGAAGCCCGGCTGCAGGCCGAACAGCAGGACCAGGCCGAGATCGTCTTTCCCGCCACGCTGCAGGCCCGCGCGGCGGCCGAGCCGATCGTCGCCCAGTACATGCAGGCCCAGCGCGACCAGTTCCTGGCCCGCCGCCGCGCCATCAACGGCCAGCGCGACATCCAGCGCCAGCGCATCGAACAGCTGAAGGAACAGATCGTCGGCGCCCGCGGCCAGATCGCCGCGACCGACCGCCAGCTGGCCCTGGCCGGCGAACAGGCCCGCGACGTCAAGTCGCTGTACGACGAGGGGTATGCGACGCGCAGCCGCCTGCTGGACCTTCAGCGGTCGGTCGCGGCCCTGCAGGGCCAGGCCGCCGACCTGCGCGCAACCGTCGCCCGGCTGAACCAGCAGATCGGCGAGACCGAGATCCAGGTCGGCCAGCTGGAACGCGACCGGCAGAGCGAGGTGGCCGAATCGCTGCGCGACGTCACCAGCCGGCTGTTCGACCTGGGCCCCCGGCTGCATGCCGCCAAGGATGTGCTGGCCCGCACCGCCCTGCCCGCGCCGATGGGCGGTTACGTCGTCGGCATGAAGGTCTTCACCGTCGGCGGGGTGATCGGGCGGGGCGAAACGGTGCTGGAAATCGTGCCGGTCGAAAGCCCGCTGGTGGCCGAAACCCGCGTGTCGCCCGACAGCGTCGAGGAAATCCACCCCGGCATGACCACCGAGGTGCGGCTGACCGCGTTCAAGCAAAGCTCGATGCCCAAGATCAGCGGCCAGGTGGTCAAGGTATCGGCCGACCGGCTGACCGACCAGCGCACCAACCTGGATTATTTCGCCATCACCTCGACCGTCGATCCCGCGGGTCTGGCCACGGCCGGGGTGGCGCTGGCCCCGGGGATGAACGTCGACGTCATCATCCCGCTGCGCGCCCGCACCGCGTTTTCCTATCTGATGGAGCCGCTGACACGGGCCTGGGACCGGGCGCTGCGCGAAAGATGATCGTTCGCGACCTTGTCGTGATATCCCAGCAACTGCCGGCCGCCGCCATCGCCCGCGCCGCCGCCGCCACCGGCGCCGATATCGAGCTGGTCGCCGGGCTGGAAGCCTTGCGGACGGCGCTGGCCCGGCCGCGCGCCCGGCCGGTGCGGGTGCTGTCGGTGCTGAACCGCATCATCCTGCCGCCGGACCTGTTGCAGGCGCTGGCCGAACCGGCCTGCAACATCCATCCCGGCCCGCCCGAATTTCCCGGCGTGGCGCCCGAAGCCTTTGCCCTTTATGCCGGCGCGACCGCATTCGGCGTGACCGCCCATCACATGACGGCGCGGGTCGATGCCGGCCCGATCGTCGCGGTGCTGCGGTTTCCGGTGCCGCCCGGCACCACCCGCCTGGCGCTGGCCGCCGCCGCCGGCCGCGCGGTGTGGCAGATGGTCGGCCAGATCGTGCCCCGCCTGGTGCGGCGGCCGGCGCCGCTGGGGGTGCTGGACCTGCGCTGGGCGGGCCGGGCGGCGACATCGGCCGATTATGCCCGGGCCTGTGCCCTGCCCCCCGACGTGACGGCCGCCGAGCTTGAGCGGCGCATCCGCGCCTTTACCGACGGGTCGGCGGGCCAGTTCCATATCGACCTGCACGGCCGCCGGTTCGTGCATCCGGGGCAGCCAGCGTGACGGAGGGATGATGGCGGGGCGACAGCTTCTGGGGGTGGATGTCGACCGCCCGTCCGTGGAATCGGGCCTGATCTGGAATATCGACACGCCGCGCCCCGGCGCCGTGCCCCATGTCGGCCAGTTCGAATTGCAGGGCTGGGTGTCGCCACGGCCCGGCGTTGACACGACCGTCGCGTCGGTCCAGGTCTGTTACGGCGGCATCGTGCTGGCCGACCTGGCCGTGGCGATCGCCCGCCAGGACGTGGCCGCCCATTTCGGCGCCGGCAATGTCGCGCCCACCCCGGGGTTCCGCACCATCGTCGACGCGGCCGGGCTGGGGCCGCATTACGACCTTGACGTCTTTGCCGTGACCCGGGGCGGCGGGCGCGTGCATCTGTGCACCCTGCGCGGCCGCACCGCCGACGACCCCGCCGGGTTCGTCGCCGCCGGCCGGCTGCGCCCGCTGCTGCTGCGCACCACCGGGCGGGCGGGATCGACGATGATGATGAACGCGCTGATGGCCCATCCCGCCATCGTCGCCAACGACCAGCACCCGCACGAGGTGCGGCCCGGCATGTACTGGGCCCACATGTTCCACGTGCTGGGCCGGCCGGCATCGCATGACGAGGTGCAGGACCCCGCCGCCTTTCACAGCCGGATGGACGCGGTCGGGCGCAACCCGTTCTGGCATGTCGGCGCCCAGCACAGCCGCTGGTTCGAACAGCATTACGACGGCGCCCTGCGCGATTTCTGCCTGGGCGCCACCGACGGCTATTACCGCGCCATCGCCGCCCAGCAGAATAAATTCCCGACCTTCTTCGTCGAGAAATATTCCGATTTTCCCCAGGACCTGGCCTATCCGGAATCGCTGTTCGACGATTTGGCCTATGTCTTCCTGGTGCGCGATCCGCGCGACGTGCTGGTGTCGATGATCAAGTTCACCGACAAGCGCGGCACCCGCGAATTCGGCCGCCACGCCGCGGCCGACGATGCCGATTTCGCCCGGTCGTTCTGCGACGGTTTCCGCCGGCTGTACGAAGAATGGCGCCGCTGCGGCCAGCGCGCCGTGCTGCTGCGGTACGAGGACGGCGTCGGCAACCCGCAGGCCGAATTCTTCCGCCTGCTGGGCTTCCTGGGGCTGGACCGGTCGTCGCCGGTCCTGGACGTGATGGCCGCCGCGGCGCGGTCCGAGAACAAGGCGCACATGACCTCGGCCTCGATCGGGCAATCGGTGCGGGCGCGCGACGACGGGCGTTTCACCCCCCTGGTCGGCATCGTCACCGAACGCCTGGCCGACGTGATGGCCGGGCTGGGCTACGCCTGATGACCGCGCGCCAGGCCGTGATCCGGGCGGAAGGCCTCGGCAAACGCTATACCCCCCATCGCGGCAGCCTGCTGGGCCGGCTGTTCGGGCGGCGCCGGCCCGCCGAACCGGCGCCGCTGCGCCGCGACTGGGCGTTGCGCGACGTGTCGCTCGATGTCGGGCCGGGCGAGATCGTCGGGGTGATCGGGCGCAACGGCGCGGGCAAAAGCACGCTGTTGCGCATCCTGTCGCGGATCAGCCCGCCGACATCGGGCAGCCTGTCGGTGCAGGGCCGCGTCACCACGCTGCTGGACGTCGGGGCGGGTTTCCACCCCGACCTGACGGGGCGCGAGAACATCGCCCTGGCCGGCGGCATCTTCGGCCTCAGCCGCCGCGACATCGCCGCCGGCACCGACGCGATCACCGCCTTTGCCGAACTCGAAGCGGTGATCGACCAGCCGCTGAAGCATTATTCGACCGGCATGCAGATGCGGCTGGGCTTTGCCGTGGCCACCCATGCCTCGCCCGACCTGTTGCTGATCGACGAGGTGCTGGCGGTCGGCGACCTGGCGTTCCAGCAGCGCTGCCTGGAACGCATCCACGACCTGGCGCGCGGCGGCACCGCGATCCTCCTGGTCACCCACGACCTGCATGCGGTGCAGACCCTGTGCCAGCAGGCCTATCTGCTGGATGGCGGGGCGGTGGCGGCGATGGGCATGCCGGCCGACGTCGTCGCCGCCTATCAGGCCAATACCGCGCTGCGCCAGTCGACCGCCGAACCCGAGGTGCCGGCCCGGCTGCGCTTCGGCCGGTTCTGGCTGCACAGCGACGACCGCCCGGCCAGTTTCTGGACGCCCGGCGAACGCCCGCGCCTGACGCTGGAGGTCGAGGGACTGGACGACGATGTCGGCTGCCAGGTGACGATCGACCTGTTGTCCGACCGCGGCGTGCTGCTGTGGCGCTGGATGCCGCCCGGCGGCGTGCGCCTGGCCCGCGGGCCGCAAATGCTGGAATTCAGCCTGGGGCCGCTGCCGCTGCAGCATGGCGTCTATCACCTGGCCGTGCTGCTGCGGGACGAACGAAGCGGCACGCTGGAATCCTGGATGCTGCCGCCCAATCTGCGCTTCGGCCCCGGGGGCGCCGGCCCCGACGATATCGGCCCGGCCTGGCCGCT